>Ga0210409_10001539_pt1 | contig 29788 bp, 19 predicted proteins | sample IncBWH17MmetaG_FD_161649 | JGI IMG/M metagenome (GOLD analysis project Ga0210409, IMG submission 161649) | Forest soil microbial communities from Barre Woods Harvard Forest LTER site, Petersham, Massachusetts, United States - Inc-BW-H-17-M | ecosystem: Environmental > Terrestrial > Soil >...
AAAGAATATTGCCGTGTTCATCCCGCGGGTCCAGGTCGTCGCCCGGCCGAAACGCAAAAGGAGTGTGAACGAGGTAGAGATCCACGAAACTGATTCCGAGCCTGTTCCGACTCGCCTCAAACGCCGCCTCAACACGCTCCGGCCGATGATTGGTATTCCACAGCTTTGTGGTGATAAAGATATCCTCCCGCGCGATTCCGCCGGCTGTGAGTCCTGCCTGCAATGCCTCACCTACCTCTCGCTCATTCCGATACCGCTCGGCACAATCGAAGTGTCGAAATCCGGCTTCCAAGGCGCTCCTGGTCGCACTTTTCGTCTCGGTCGCGTCTGGGATCAACGTGCCAAAGCCGAGAGCCGGAATCTTTCCGACTCCGAAGTTGAGCGGTATTCTTTCAAATCGAAGTTCAGATAGTTGTTCCCTCATGTAGTGTATATACGTGCCAATGCAATTCTGTCAACCGGCCGCTACAACTCGAAATCATTGAAAACAAAGCTGCAGTGATTAGCATGCCTCAGTGGTCACTCGGTAAGGTCGAGTTCGCTTTTGTACCGATGTTTCCCCGTAGACGTCGCCAACAACATCCGGAACGTAGGTTCTGGCTTGAACTGATTACCGCTGAATCCGACGCCTCACGCTTCGTTCGCTACCGTCGGCTTATTCGGTTCCCGCAACTCACCATGCCGCTCATTGCGGCGCTCACACCGCCGCACTGGAAGGTGACCCATACCGACGAGATCGTACAGGAGGTGCGCGTCGATCTACCCTGCGACCTCGTCGGCATTACTGCCAACACTCCCGCGGCACCGCATGCTTACAGGCTTGCCGCTGCCTTCCGCGCGCGAGGCAAAAAGGTCGTTATCGGCGGACCGCATGCGACCCTGCTCCCTGAGGAGGTTCTGCAGCATGCAGACGCGGTGGTTGTGGGCGAAGCCGAACTGGTGTGGGGTTCGCTATTGGAAGATTTCGAGCGCGATGCGCTTAAAGCACGTTACGAGAGTAAGGACTTCCCCAGTTTGGTGAATATGCCCGCTCCGCGCTGGGATCTGATTAAGGGCCGGGTTTACGGCAAAGGCGTTACCATCGCCACACGCGGCTGCCCGTTTGCGTGCGATTACTGCACCATTCCCGCCATGTATCGCCGGCGCATGCGCTACCGGCCGATCGGGCAACTGATTGCGGAGATTCGGCGCACGCCAGGCAGGGCGCTCATCTTGTGGGACGATAATATTGCGGCGAACCGTGACTATGCCGCAGAGCTCTTTAAGGCACTCGCGCCGCTCAAACGCTGGTGGACGAGCCAGGCGACCGCAGACATTGCCAATGACGAAGAACTCTTGCGCCTTGCCGCACAAAGCGGCTGCAAAGCGCTGTTCCTAGGCCTCGAAAGTGTCTCGCAGGAGAGTCTCAACGGTGCAAATAAACACCACAACCGCACCGAAACTTACGCCGAAACCGTGCGCCGTTTTCACGACCACGGTATTGCCGTCCAAGCTGGCACGGTGTTTGGTTTCGACCACGACGACTGCGGTATCTTCGAACGCACGGTCGACACCTTTAGATCCATCGCCGTCGACTCGGCGACCGTGAGCGTCCTCATCCCATTTCCCAACACGCCGCTCTTCGAGCGCCTCGAACGCCAGGGGAGGATCTTGACCTACGATTGGGAGAAGTACAACGGCAAAAAAGATGTTGTCTTCCAGCCAGCACGCATGACTCCGCACGAATTGCTCATGGGAACCGAGTGGGCCGCTCGGCAATTTTATTCCCTCGCGTCGATAACTGAGCGCATGTGGAAATCGCGCACTGGGTTGTGGTGGAACCTGCCGAGAAACCTCGGCTATCATTTGGCGCTGCGAAATTTCGGAACGGTCGGCTATAATCCTGTCCTTAACCTAAACCGGATCGCGCTGGAACTACAGCAGCCTGCGTCAGCGGGAGCAGAAACGAGCAAAGGGGGCCAAACCCTTCGGCCCAATGCCTGACCTCTGGCCACGAGCTAAAGAACATCAACCCCGAGCGTGAGTTCCGACGCCTTGGGATGATTGCCGCAGTAGGTCCAACGTATGACGATTTTTCGTCATCCGGCGATTGCACCGCATCCTGTTGCGTTTCGCTTATTCATGATAAGGCTGGATTTCGATGAAGTTAAAGGCTTGTTCCTGGCCGAAAGGCGCGGCGGGCTGGCCCGATTCCGGCCAGTCGCTAACGGTGAGCGTCGCGCTTGTGCCTTTGGCGCGGAAGACCTTCCAATAATAGGTAATGCAGACGGGCGTTTCCGGCTCGGGGTTGGAGGCATATGTTTCCGCGAGTGAACGGGCGCGGTCCACGTCCGCCCCATCAATCATCACGCTGGCGCTGGCTTTGGTCTCCTCCGGTTTCTTCGGCTTGGGCGCGCGGAGGTCGTTGGAGTCACAGACAAACATCTCGAAAGAGTAAAGCCGGCCGGGCTGCAAATCCTTTATCGTCTGAGAAAATGTGTTCGGGCCTTTTTCACTTCGTTTCATTGTGAGAAATGTATCGCCTATGTGCTCCGGGTCAGGCGGATGAATCAGCCCCATGTAGCGGCCTTCGATGCGGCCGTAACGCGGAAAACTCTTCGCCGTGATGCCGCCTTCTTCGGCCGGATGCAGCGTCCAGCCCTGTGTGCCATGTTCGAAATCGGCATTTTGAATATGCGTGAGAAAGAGAGGATCGGTCGTGAGCATGTTGGTTCTTCCTTCGATGGCGTAATGACGGTAGAGCTTGCCGACGAAGCGCACAGTTTCTTCATCCGCGAGGAGGGAGGTCCACCAGTTGAGCCCAGCGATGTGATGCAGGGCCGGGTCGTTGGCCACCGCGTTCACCTGCTGGTCCATCCAGACGTGGTAATCGACGTTGGGCTGTTTGTTGTTGCTCAGGAAAGGCATGGAAAAGAGCGCGAAGGTGATCACCATTTGTTTCTTGACGCCCGGCTCCTTGGCTTCCCAATCGGCCAGGCCCTCCACGAATTCCCGCAGTGCCTGCTGCGAGCCTTGCTCGCTGGACCTTTCATAAACATAGCGCTCGGGCACGACAAAGTAGCCGCAATCAATCAGAGTGCGAATGACGTTGGTGCCGATGATCTCCTGGTTGAGTTTTCTGCCGCTGCCGCCGACGTACACGTAGATTGTTTTGCTGTCAAACTGGCGGTCGGCGCGGATTTTCTTGAAAGCCTGGGAATAGAGTTCGTAATCCGCCTTTTCCTTGTCAAAGCGGGCCCGCCGCTCGGGCGATACGACCGGCATCCACTCCGAGATCGGCTGGTTGACAATAAACTCGTCAATAATAATGCCGTCAAGGAATGGGGTGTTGCGCAGGAAGCTGGTCCAGTAAGCGGCATGTTCGTCGGCGGTCCTGGCGGTGGGGTTCAGGCCGGTCTCGGCCAGGAACCGTTTCCCCTGGCGGTGCCAGCCGCTGATGACCGAATCGTCCAGCTTGAGACCGTACGGGATGATCAGGGTCGTGATGTTGGGCAAAACGTCCCGCTTGAGGAACCCCATGTCATACGTGCCGAACGATTTTATCTGCGGATTAAAGCCCAGCCCGCAATACATCAGTTCCGGGATGGCTTTGACGGTGATTTTTTTGATCGTGGCCGTGCTGCCGCTGGCGACGCGCAGGACGTGGTTTCCCGCGGTGACGTGCCGCATCGCTTCGTGGTCCGGCCCGCTGCCGCTGCTGAGCAGAATCGTGTCCTGTTCGTTGCCATCCAGCGCGAGCCGGGCTTCGCCGTCGCCACTGGTGGCGGCAGAAATGAAGATCCAGCCATTGAGCGGGCGCGTGAAAGAAAAGGTCTCACCTGCGCTGGTCGGGGCGGCCTCCAATAACAGCGCGGTGAGATTATTGAGTCTCTGGGGCTGCGGTTGGGCCTGGGCGGAAAGCGGCCAGATGGCCACAAAAGCAAAGGCGAAGATGGTGAAAGTATTCCAACGCGCGGGCAAACGGTGGCAGAGGAGGGCAGTAGGAGGCAGCTTATTCATAAGCGAAGGCTAACCGTTAGGGGCCGAGTCCAAAACTCAAATTGAGCACATCCGGGAGGGAGGAGCTCTGCGAGTCGCCATTGTTCCACCGCACTTGAATTGCTCCCCCATTCTCAAGATTTGTTGTGCCTCTCCGTAATAGCCGACTGCCGATCAGTATTCTCCCCCCTTGAGCCAAGTTGTAACCAGCTGGTAACAATCTTACCCAAGATAGAGTTGACCGGCGCGCGGGCTTATGCATGATCTCAAACCAGTGGCAATAATCGGAAGAAGTGGTCTTCAACGGGGCGACCACCAAATGACTGCGAGAGTTGAGAAGACTGCTCGTGCTTCGGACGCGCAATGGCTTTTTGGCCGGCGTTCACCTCACCGTTCCGCACTTGAGGGTGGAATCAGCTTGCCATGAAAACACTGCTAGTGCTGGCCGAGCACCCCGAGTTTCCCGAAGCGGTTCGGGCGGCGGTCAACCCCGAGCAGTATCGGCTGATCCACCGGACCACTCTCGAAGAAGCCGAGCCGTTCCTGGTTCACGGCCTGGCGGATGCGTGCATCCTTGATGTCGAACTGGCGAACGTTCAAGGGATTTGGTCGCTGGAAAAGCTTCGACGCCGCGCTTCCAAGTGCCCCATCATCGTCTACACGGGGGCGCAGTGGGAATGGGAAGAGGAAGCCTATCTCCAGGGGGCTACGCATGTGCTCACCAAGCCGGTGCGGCCGCGGATGCTGGCGGCGCTGCTGGATCGGCTTTGGCCAACCGCCCCGGCCCTTCGCGGAGGAGTGCCCCTCCCGCCTGCTGCGGCAACTGAAGCCCCAAGAATTCCGGGTATCCTGGAGGCAGCTTCCAGTGGCCAGACGATGGGCGTTTTGCGTGATTTCTCCGGCATTCTGACCCATTCCTTGGACAGCGAGGGCATGCTCAAGCAATTTCTTCTCTTGTTGCGGGAACTGCTGGGAATCAACCGGGCGGCGGTGTTCCTGCGCCAACCTTTCAGCTCGACGGCGGGGCCCTCCGTTTCATCGGATGCCCGCCGGCTGCGGGCTGCCTGTGCTCTTGGACTCTCTCCGGGGTTGCTGGAACATTTTGAGCTCTCCTTTGAGGCGGGTATCGGAGGCCATCTCTTTCGGTTCGGCCGCATCCTGCGCCGCCACAGCGAAGACATCCGCCAGGACCTGGAAGCGCAAAAGGAATTCGAGCTGCTCGGGGCTCAGGTCGCGGTGCCCATCCTGGATCGAGAGACCGTGCTGGGTGTGGCGGTCTTTGACGGCCGCATCACCGGCGAACCTCTCATTAATTCCGAACTCGAACTGATTTTCCACCTCCTGGAGCAACTTGGCCTGGCGATTAAGAACATCTGGCTGCATGACCAATTGGCCGCCAATCATGAAATGATGGCTGAGATCTTGCGGGAACTCAGCAGCGCGTGTGTCGTCGTCAGTCGTGAGTTGAACATCCTTCACGCCAACAAAGCCGCCCGGAAGTACTTCGGCCGGGCGGACCGCCGTGGCGGTGACATGGAGTTCAGCGACCTGCCACAGGCGCTGGGCGCCAAAGTCTACCAGGTGCTCAAAACCGGCTCCGCCATCTCCAGCTTCAACTACCAGCCCGAGGATGCCCCGGGTACGCTCTACCGAATCAACATCGTTCCGTTCCAGCGCCCGCAAGCGGGCCTACCCGCCTCGGCTTTGTTGATGGCGGAGGATCTCACCCAAAGCGAACAGTTGCGCCGGCTCGAAATTGAAACTGCCAATCTGCGCCTGATCAAAACGATGGCGGATCGGCTGACGCACGAAATCGGCAATGCCATGGTCCCGCTCTCCACTCACCAGCAATTGCTGAATGACAAGTGGAAGGACCCCGAATTCCGCACGTCGCTCGACCTGGCCCTGGCCGACGGCGTCAAGCGGGTTTCGCGCCTCATCAATCAAATGCGCTTCCTGGCCCGCGATAACCTGACCTCGCCCGAGACTTTCCCGGTGGCGCCCTTGATTGAAGAGGCCTACCAGGAAGCCTGCAAGTACCAGCCGGTCAAGTCAGCTCAGCTGCGGTACGACAGCAGCAATAAACCCATTATTCTCAATGGCGATCGAGCCGCGCTCAAACACGCGCTCACCGAAGTGATGCTCAACGCATTGCAGGCCAACCCCACCGATCCAAAAGTCGGGGTCCGCTTGCGCACCGACGCCAATGGAAATGGCCTGCACGCCCTTGCCATCGAGGTCCAGGATAATGGGGGCGGTTTTTCCCCCGAAGCAATCCAGCACGCTCCGGCGCCGTTCTTCACCACGCGCAATGTGGGCTTGGGCCTAGGTCTGACGGTGAGCCGCAAGATTGTCGAAACCCACAATGGGAAGCTCGAGATCGTTCCGCCCAAGGCAGGCCAGGCCGGCATCATCCGCATTTCGCTGCCGCTGGATACCCCGGTCTCACTCCCCGCCTGAGCGCCATTCTAGTGATTACCTTGGCCAGGCGCACTACCCCTTCAAAATCTGTTCAACCACAACATTTTCTCGCACTCCCCGTGTCCATTCCAGCGCGCGCCGGGCTCGATCCGGTTTCTGCTTGTCGCGCAAGCCGTTTTCTGTACAATTCGCCCGTGCTCAAAGTCTTAGGACCAACTAGCGGTCCGTTGTGTGGCAACAAGACCATTGCATGATGGCTTCCTCTGAGATATTGGATAGCCTTCCCAAACCCCCGGAACCCCTCCCGCCCAAAAGGAAAGGGACTCTCCTGGTTGTAGATGATGAAGATGGCCCCCGCCAGTCGCTTCGGGTGATCTTTAAGGATGATTACCAGGTCCTGATGGCCAGCGATGGCCCTTCGGCCATCGCCCTGGTTCAGAGTAACAAAGTGGATGTCGCCGTCCTGGATATTCGCATGGCGGGCATGTCCGGCATCGAAGTGCTCGAGCGGCTGAAGTTTGTCGACCCCGCCATCGAAGTGGTTATGATGACCGCCTTCGAAACGACCGACACCATCCGCCAGGCTTTGCGTTTACGGGCGTGCGATTACATCAACAAACCTTTCGATATTTCGACCATGCGCACCGCCGTGGCCAATGCCATGCAGCGGCGCACCCTCGAAGGCGAAATCCATACCAATGCCGAAAAGCTGCAGGAATTGCTCAATGAGCTGCAGAACCAGAAACTCGAAGAGCAAATGGCCCACACGCGCGGCGAGATCTACGCCAGCATCATCCACGATATTAACGGACCGCTGACGGTCATTTCGGGGTTCGTGCAACTTCTCAATCAGCGCATCGGCAACGCCACCCTGCTGGAATCGGACGATGTCGAGTTCCTCAAGGACCGTCTGAAAACCATCACGCGCCAGGTGACCAATTGCATCGAGATTTCCCGCCGCTACCTGAGCTTTTTGCGCCGCCATTCAGATGATGTCCCGCGGGTCGGAATAAACCAGCTTTTCACCGATATCAGCCACCTGGCGCGGGTTCACCCCAGCCGTTTGAACCATCAGCTCATCATCCGTCCCTTGGTGGAGGATATGACCGTCCGGATAAACGGCACCGACCTTATCCAGGTCCTCCTAAACCTGATTGTCAATGCTTTCCAGTGTTCACCGCAGATCCACTCGGTGGATATCGAGGGGGCAACACTGCGGGAACCGCTTGACCTGGCACTCTTTAAGGATGGACCGCAAGAGCGCCTCCTGAATGTCGAAAACTTCGAAAATGTTGCGCCACTGCTCATGATTTCTGTGCGCGACACCGGGCCGGGCATTCCGCCGGAGATCCTCCCGAAAATCTTTCAGCCTTATTTTTCCACTAAAGGCGCCCGGCAAGGCACTGGACTGGGCTTGAACATCGTGCAGCGCCTGGTCAAGGAAGCCCGGGGCGCATTGCATGTGCGGACCCAGGTTGGGCAGGGCACCACTTTCACCGTGTATCTCTCGGCTACACCGCTTTCCCCAACGGTTCCTCCAACGAACAACTCGCCTCACTGAAGTTACGCCCGGGTCTCGTCCCGTCCGACATTTTCCCGTTGTCTCGGATTTGCTTTTGGATTATTCGCATCACTGGCTTGGCAGCGTCATTAAGATGAAATTCAAGTTTAACAGGGTTTCCGGCTCGATTATTGCCCCGCAAGGCTTCAAGGCGGCGGGAGTGTTCTGCGATATCAAGCGGATCGGAACCGGCGCCGGCTCCGAAAAAGGCGCTAAACGGGACCTGGCGCTGATCGTCTCGGAGCGGCCTGCGGCCGCGGCGGGCATGTTTACGACCAACCAGGTTTGCGCCGCGCCGGTTAAGGTATGCGTGCCTCGGGTCAAACGGGGCCGGGCTCAGGCCATGGTCGTCAACTCGGGCAACGCCAATGCCTGCACCGGCAAACAAGGCCTGGCCGACGCGCTGAAGATGGCACATTTCACCGAGGAAGCATTGAACCTGCCCAAGGGCTCAGCCCTTGTCGGTTCGACGGGACGGATTGGGCTGGCCCTCCCGATGGACAACATCCGGGCAGGCATTATCGAGGCGGCCGTCGAACTGGGAGCCACCGCGAAACACGCGGCACACGCGGCGGATGCCATTATGACCAGCGACACGCGCCGCAAAGAGGTCGCGGTGGAGTTTAGACTGGGCGGAAAAATCGTCCGTCTCGGCGGGATTTGCAAAGGGGCGGGGATGATCCAGCCGGGCATGAGCGGCTCCGGCGCGCGCCCGGCCGCGCGATCCCTGCATGCCACGATGCTCTGTTTCCTGACCACGGACGCCGCGGTCGAATCGCGCACATTGCAAGCCGCCTTGGCTGAGGCGGTGGCCGCCAGTTTTAACCGGATCACCGTCGACGGCGATATGAGCACCAACGATACGGTCCTGCTACTCGCCAACGGCGCGGCCGCCAACCCGCTGCTTCGTGCTCCTCTCCGATCCACCCGCGGTCGTGCTGTGCGTAATCTCCAAACATTCCAGGCGGCTCTCAACTACGTTTGTCTTGAACTCGCCAAAATGATTGTTCGGGACGGCGAAGGCGTCTCGCGCTTTGTGACCGTTCGCGTCAGGGGCGCCAAATCTCCCGCGGATGCCGAAGCGGCGGCTCGCGCGGTGGCGAACAGCGCCCTGGTGAAAACCAGTTGGCACGGGGGCGATCCAAACTGGGGCCGGATTATTGACGCGCTGGGCTACAGCCCGGCTGCGGTGATCGAAGAACGAGTCGACCTGGGCTATAGCGCTCCGGGAAACCGCGACGTCGTCTGGAGTCTGAAGCGCGGACAACCGACGCAAACTACCTTCAAGAAACTTTGCGCCGCTGTAGCCGCAAAGGAGTTCGACCTGCACATTAACCTCAACCTTGGCCGAGCCGGCGCACTCATTTATGCGGCCGATCTCACCGAAGAGTATGTCGCCTTCAACAAAGGCGACATCACGGATCCAACAGCGTTGGGCGGGTGAACGAATAGGCAAAACGCAGGTGGGGCAAGGCTCCTGCCGAGCCCTGATCAAACAGAATCAAACAGAATCGAACAGAAGCAAACGAAGGAAACAAAGGATTCGTAGGATGAAAGACTAGTAAAAAAGCTGAAGGAAAGTCTCCTCTTGCTGGTGTTCCATAACCTCAAGGAGTAATGCTTGCCCTAACGGGCCTTGTTCTCTTTGTTAACTTCCCCAAAGTACTTCTCCCTCTCCTCGGGGGAGAGGGTCGGGGTGAGGGCGGAATTGCTGTTCAGGGTTCATGGAGAGCCTCGCACCGGACTTTCTTACTCGCCATGAGATTCTACTTTTTCCTCCACTCTGAATCTTGTCTGGCCGTTAGCTGGCCGCTACTCTGCACTTCATGCAGGATCTAATCGCCAAAACGCATACTTTGCTCGAAGCTCTGCCGTACATTCAGAAGTTCAGCGGTGCCACCTTTGTCATCAAGTACGGCGGCAGTTTTATGGACTCGCCGGAGCCCGAGGTCCGTCAAGGTGTGGCGCGGGATGTGGTCTTTCTCGAAGCGGTCGAGATTAATCCGGTGGTGGTCCACGGCGGAGGCAAAGCCATTACGCGGGCGATGGAAACCTCGGGGCTCAAAGCGCGGTTCGTGCAAGGGCAGAGGGTGACGGACCAGGCCACGGTCGAAATTGTGGACCGTGTGCTTTCGCGGGAAATCAATCCCGAGATAGTGGCGGCCATCAAATCGCTGGGCGGGGCAGCCAAAGGCTTTAGCGGTCCAACCATTTTTAAATGCCGCAAGACCCAACTTACCACGCCGGACGGTCAGCGGTTGGATATTGGGTTCGTGGGGGAAGTCACCGAGGTAAATACCGCGCCCCTGCTGGAGTGCATCGCCCAGGGCGTCACGCCCGTGATCAGCCCCACCGCTCGGGGCGAGAATGGCAAGATTTACAATTGCAATGCCGATCTCGCCGCCGCCCAAACGGCTATTGCTCTGAAAGCGCGGCGACTGGTCTTTATGAGCGACGTGCCCGGCTTGCTGCGGGATGCCAAAGATCCCTCCAGCGTTATCTCCCAGCTCAAACTCAATCAGGTTGACGAACTTAGAAAGGCAGGCATTGTCGAAGAAGGGATGATCCCAAAAATCAACAGCGCGGCCGCCGCCATCCAGGCCGGTGTCGAGAAAGTCTCCCTGGTGGACGGTCGCGTCCCCCACGCTGTGTTGCTCGAGATTTTCACCGATGCCGGTGTAGGCACTCAGGTGGTCAGAGAGTAAATCCCACTAACTATTTCCACTGGTGCTTGGGATATTTGCGCTGCAGTTCCTGTTTGACTCGCGGGTAATGGTCCCGCCAGAAACCTGCCAGGTCCTGGGTGATCTGAACCGGACGCATGTTAGGAGCAAGAATGTGCACCAGCACCGGCGCGCGACCCCGGGCGATTTTCGGAAGGCTGTCGACGTCGTAAAGCTCCTGGATGCGAACGGCAATGTGCGGGGATGCGCCGGCCTCATAGGACACTTTGGGCGTGCGGCCATTGGATAGGGTTATCCGCTCCGGCGCGTGCTTATCGAGCAATTCCTGCTGCCCAGCGCTGAGCCAGCTCTTGACTACCGGTTGCACGGCTTTGTCTTTGATATCCTTGTAGCCGACGGCGCCGTGACAAATCTGTTCGATGAGGTGCCGCCGGTCCTCTTCGCGGATCGGCGGCAAGCCTAATTCGGGGCACCACTGGCTCAACAGGTTCAAGCGCAAGATCCATTGCTCAACAGCGTGGTCCCAGGTCTTGAGAATCAGTCGCCCGGCAATGACCTCTTCGCTAAGCAACCGCGCCGCTTCCCCCGCGGGCGGAGGCTCGACCCGGCGGGCGCCAATGCTCAGGTCGCGAAATCGCAGTTGCTCCTCCGCCAACACACGTTTGGAAGCTGCGTCATACAACACTCGGGTCGTGGTCCGGATATCCTCAGGGAACAACTCCGCCAGCCAGGGTTCCTGAATCGCAGTGGCGAGGCTCAATACTGTGTTCACCGTTTTATCTTTGCCCTCAACTTCCCTGATCTCGGCAACCACAACCAAGGGACTGTTGTGTACCGCGCTTTCCCGGGCCAGAACGCCCCGGCGCCCGTGCACCAGCTCACAGCGCAAGGTGCCCAAATCCACGCGCCTCGCGACTCGATCGCTGAATCCAATTAAGATGCACTTCTGCAGCGCTTCATCGGGCACCTCGATTGGATCCGTCTGCAGTCCTTCTCGTTTGGCAATATCGAGGAACTGTTGAAACAAAGGGCCGACCTGTCGTGCCGTGACCATATGCACGCCGAGGCGCCGGCAGGCCTCGAGGCGGAATTGGTTTCGGGCAGCGTAATTCCAGGCCCTCATGAGGATCCAAAAATCGCTGCCCGCTTTATCTCCCAACAGATCTTCTCGCGAGCGGGCGGTGTCGCGGTCGATGTTGCGCAGCAGCAGGTCGCGACCTTGTGTGAGCGCAGCCACCAGGCAAGCTTGGTGCACGCACCGGTATTGCTCGGCCGCCAGCAGCATCCGCCCGTATCGGGGATGGAGCGGAAACGCTAGCATTTTGCGGCCGACTGCGGTGATTTGGGCGGTCTCAATGCCGGTGTCGGAGGGTCTCAGCGCGCCCAGGTCGATTAGCAATTCTTCGGCGTTTCTCAGCGCCTGTTCGCCCGGCGGCTCCAGCCACCGGAACCGGCGCAGGTTTTCAACCCCGGCCGCCTTCAAGGTCAGCACGACTTCGGCCAGATCCAACCGCTTGATCTCGGGCAGTTCTTGTGGCGGCCGATGCCCATGCTCCTCGTGCGACCAAAGGCGCACGCATGTCCCGGGAGCCGTCCGGCCGGCTCGCCCGGCGCGTTGATCGGCCGAAGCCTGGCTGATCTTTTCTATGAGCAAAGTGTTGATTCCGCGTTGCGGGTCGTAGCGTGGAATGCGAGCCAGGCCGCTGTCGATGACGCAACGCACACCGTCGATCGTCAGGGACGTTTCGGCGACGTTCGTCGCCACGACAACCTTGCGCTTATCATAGCGCGCCACCGCGGCGTCTTGTTGGCCGGGCGGAAGCTCGCCGTGCAAAGGCAGCAGGATGAAGCCGCGGGACTCATCGCAGTGCTGAATTGCCTGGATGGACTGAGAGATTTCGTAGCTCCCGGGCATGAACACCAGCACATCGCCCGGGGCGCCGGAATTCACAAATTCAGAAAAGGCTTCCGCGGTCTGTTCCCAAATCGGCCGTTTATCCAGATAACTGGGAGAGCCGGCAAATCGGATCTGCACGGGAAATGTCCGGCCGTGCGATTCGAGAACGCGACAGGGTGCAAGAAATTCTTCCAACCGCGCAGCGTCCAGGGTGGCAGACATGACCAGAATCTTGAGATCCGGGCGTACCGATTCCTGCAAGTCCAAAGCCCGCGCCAGGGTGATATCGCCATACAGGTGCCGTTCGTGAAACTCGTCAAAAATCAAAGCGGAAATCCCCGGGAGCTTTGAGTCCTGGCCCATTTGGCGCAGAAGCACCCCTTCGGTTACGAAGCGGATGCGCGTCTCACGACCGCTTACATTTTCAAAGCGAATCTGGTAGCCGACCTCGCGGCCAAGTTCCACCTTGCGTTCCCACGCCACGCGCGCCGCCAACAGGCGCGTCGCCAGCCGGCGCGGCTGCAGCACGACCACTTGACCCGCCCCAAGCAATCCATGCTCCAGCAACATTTGCGGGACCTGCGTGGACTTGCCGGAGCCTGTGGGAGCGGAGACAATTACCCGCCGTTCGTCTCGAACACTGGCGAGGATCGTCTCTTCGATTTCATAAATGGGCAGTCGATCCGCCATGGATAGCACCGGGTTTCGCGGGCGTAAATCCCTCGGCCAGGGCCACGGCCTTGAGCATCGCCTGGGCTTTGTTGATCGTTTCCTGGTACTCTCCTTCAGGCGTGGAATCGTTAACCCAGCCGCCACCGGCCTGCACATAAGCCTTGCCGCCTTTGAGCAAAGCTGTGCGAATCGTGATGCAACAATCCAGGTTCCCGTTAAAGGAGAAATACCCCACGCACCCGCCGTACGGGCCGCGAGCCGTCTGCTCAAGTTCGGCGATAATTTGCATCGCCCGGATTTTTGGAGCGCCGCTGAGAGTGCCTGCCGGGAAAGTGGCGCGCATCAAGTCATAAGGGGTTCGACTCCGGGACAGGATACCCTGGACCTGCGAGACAATGTGCATCACATGGCTGTACCGCTCGATGATCATCAGGTCTTTGACCTGGACCGAGCCGAAATCGCACACCCGCCCCAGATCATTGCGTGCCAGGTCCACCAACATCACATGCTCCGCGCGTTCTTTCGGATCGGCGAGCAGTTCGGTCTCCAGCGCTCTATCCTCCTGGGCGGTGGCCCCGCGCCGGCGCGTGCCCGCAATAGGCCTGATTTCCACTCGTCCCTCCTCACACCGAACGTGGATCTCCGGAGAAGCGCCGACGAGCGAGAATCCGTCCAATTCCAAAAGAAACATGTACGGGGAAGGATTGATCGACCGCGCCGCGCGGTAAATGTCCACCGGGGAAGCCCCCACCGGCGTCGAAAAGCGTTGGGAACCCACGACCTGGATGATGTCCCCGGCGGTAATGAATTCCTTGGCCCTGGCGACATTGGCCATGAACTTATCCTTCGGCACGTTGGATTCAAACGGCGCCGGGGGCACCTCCAAGGGAATGCTGACGGGCACGTGTTCGCTGGGCTGCTCCAACAGCGAAACCAAACGCTCGATTTCCGCGACGGCATCCTCGTAAGCTTCTTCGGGGCTGGCGGAATCTTCCAGAACAGCGTTGACCAGCACCGTAAGCGTTTGAGCGACCCGATCAAAAATCAGCAACTGATCTGCGATCAGGAAATACATCACCGGCGTTCCGAGCTCGTCGCTGGCCGGCCGGGGCACAACAGGCTCGATATCGTGGATGAATTCGTACCCAATGAACCCAACCGCCCCACCGGTAAACCGTGGTAAGCCGGCCAGTGGCACCGGGCGATACTTCCGCATGACCTGCTCCACGACCGCCAGGCCGTCCCGCACGGTCTTGCCGCCGCCCGGCTCTGCGCTCGGCTGGCCGGGCGCCCCCGCGGGCCGGATGGCAAAGCTCTCCACGACCTTCCCATTCGCCAGGACCTCCACCCGGTCATTCAACTGTCGGATGACAGCTCGCGGGCTGCAGCCGACAAAGGAGTAGCGGCCCAGGTGCTCCCCGCCTTCGACAGATTCGAAGAGAAACGATTCAGCCGGGCCCCGAATTTTGCGGTAAGCCGAGAGCGGCGTCTCGATGTCGGCCAGGAGACGGCGCGTAACCGGGATAAGGTTGCCCTTGGCGGCGAGCTTCTGAAATTCCGGCAGGTCAGGGTAGTACATGTTTAGGACGGTTGGGCTTAAGCGGAAAACCCCAGGTCACACTTTGAACGGCACGCAATCGTAGTTCCATTTCGCCCATGTATCCGGTCACTGCTCGGCGCTTCTACCTGGGCAGCGGTTGTTCCAGGAACTTGCGTGAGTCTACCTTCTCAGCCCGGCGCATCCGCACGATGCCCAATAGCGTGTAAAAGGCGACCGCCAAGGCATAGGCAATAATACCCAAGCCGATCGCCAGGGCGACCGGTTCGTCTTGGTTATGTCCATTGGTGGCCAGGATCACGCCGGCGCCAACCGCGGCCGTCAATGCCGTCTGGCCAAACAAACAAGCAAGATACAATGTGATTTTGGTTTCCTGGACGCGCTCGACATGCCATTCCCGATAGAGTTGCTCGCCCAGCGAACGCATTAGCCACGCGGATTGAAAATTACGCGCCGCCACCAGCACACTAGTCGTGCTGATGACAATCGCCGGCAGGGGCCAAAAGGCGAACCCAAAACACAAAGCCAGGTTCACGGGAATGCCCCATTTCCAACCCAGTTTCTTGGCCAGCGGATTGCCTTCGAGCACCATGTTCGGCGTGGCAATCCACGTGCTCAAGAAATCCATTCCGCGCGCGACCAACAACAACAGCAGGATCTCGCCATACGTCCGGCTGCCGAATGGAACCAGGTCATCCATTCACTTTTCGCCGTAGATGTTCTCCGGCGTCTGGAGCTGCCGCTCGGTGATCTTGAAACCGCCACCTCCGTCCTGCACAGAGCGGAAGAAGCAGGATTGGTAGCCCTCATGACAAGCCGCACCCAGCTGCTCCACTTGGACCAGGAGCGTGTCGCCGTCACAATCAAAAGCGATATCCCTCACCGCCTGTGTATGGCCGCTGGTTTCACCCTTCATCCAGAACTTCTGGCGGGAGCGGCTCCAAAAATGGGTCTTGCCGGTTTCCATCGTCTTTTCCAGCGAGGCACGGTTCATCCACGCCATCATCAACACCCGCCCCGTTTTGTGTTCCTGAACGATGGCGGGGATGAGGCCATTGGCGTCGAACTTTAACTGATCATAAAAAGTCATAACCGGCGATTGATACCGACATCAATTTAGCAAATCTCCCGTAAGCGACTAGGAAAAATCGTAACTGTTCAGGTCGCGTCGGGGCGGGGACGGCTCGTCCCCGCGTTTTGCTGATCCGTGGAGCAAAGCGGGGACGAGCCGTCCCCGCCCCTGTTAGGCTCGCACAGGCGCACTGAATAGTTGCGAAAAATCGCAGCTGACAGGTAAATGGGCCGATCTCGGAGTTAGGGCTGAAAGCCCGCGATGTTGAAGCCTGGGCTGGAGCAAAGCGCAGGCCCAGGGAAAGGCAACCAAAAGGATCTCCTCAGGCCTGTAGGGCCGCTACCCGGAAAGCGCCTTAAGAACCGCTGCCACCCGACGCTCGAGGCCAGAGCCGCTGGGCTGTGGCGAAATAGCTCCACAACGGACCGGTGACGCCGCGCTGACGCAAGCGAGACACCAGGCCCTCGTAGTCCGGATCGAAATCTCCCACGACCCAATTGGGCCATTGAGCCGCGAACCCTTTTAATGTCTCCAGCACCAGTTCCAGGTTGAGCCCCGCCGCAAGGTAATAGGCGGGTTTTAGCAGGTTGCTCGCGGGTGGCAAGCGTCCCTCTCCCACGGCTAAATCAAACAAACGGGTGCCGGGATAGATCCGCATTCCCGGAACCGCCATGATAATCGGACTGCCCAGGACCTGAGAATTCTTGAAGCCAAGCTGCAACGTTTGCGGAGTTTCACCCGGTCCACCTGCAATCACGAAATGACAAAAATCGATGTCCTCGTTGCGGACCAGTTCGGTTGAGAGTCGGATATCCTCGAACGTAAAGTCTTTCTGGTAAGCGCACAAAACCTCGTCACAGAAGCTGTCCGAGCCGAACTCGACGTGCGCCAAACCTGCTTTGGCCATCAACCGCACCATCGGGTGAGTCAATCCCTGCGGCCGCAGAAAGCAGCCCCAGCGGATCTTAAGGCCGCGGCGCACGAGCGCTTCGCAAATCTGGCTGACGTGGCTTTCCGAAGAATTGAATACGGAATCCACCACGAACGCATAATCGGCCCCAAGCCGTTCAAGTCGCTCAAATTCCGAGACCACTGCTTCGGAAGAACGGCTGCGGTGGCGTGTTCCCTCGATTACCGGGTAAGTGCAATAGCAGCAGCGGTGAGCACAGCCGCGTTGCGTTTGGAGATTCAGTACGCCGCCCCTCCGCAGATATTGGGCAATGATTTGCGGCGGCAAGTCGGCTTCGGGCGTTTGGTCCGTCGCGGAAGGCCTGGCAGGCTCGTTCAGCGCTATTCCGGCACATTGCCGAAAAACCAGTCCGGGGATTCCCGTATAACTTTCCCCCGTGTCGAGCGCCGCGATTAAAGCCGGCAATGCGGTTTCGCCTTCCCCGACAACGCCAAAATCGGCGCCGCTCGTTTTGAGCAGCTCGCGCGGCAGGATGCTGAATCCACTGCCGCCAAGCACTACCGGGCTACCGAGCTCCTCGTGGATGGTTTGAACCAATTCCCCGAGGTTATCCACGAAACTCTGCTGTTTCCTGATGAGCACGTCGTCGATGTTGCGCACTGAAATTCCAACTAACTCAGGGGCGTTCGCCTGCAGCAGTTCCTCGAAACGATCCCCCTCCGTCAGCAAGTCCAGCCAGCTTACTTCGTGACCCGCTTCCCGAAGAGCCGCACTCAGGTGAGCCAGCCCCAATGGAAACACGGGCTCCGGCGTCGTGCAGCGGTTGGCGCTCACGAGCAGGATTTTCCAGCCCCGGTTTGCCACTGCTCGATTCGCTAGCTGGACGGCTGGTTTCATCGTCGACGCGACCGCCATGTTCAGGCCGAAAGCCAAGCGCAGTCAAGGCGGTAGGGATGGCGCGCTACGCCGTCTACGCGGCGTTCAGCGGCGCACTAACGGTTGCCGCAATAATAACTTCCCTTCTCTCTCTAAACCCGAAATCCGAGATCCGAAGCCCGAAAGAAACCCGAAGCGCGAAGCCCGAATCTAACGGTCGGTCTTTTTTCGGCTTTCGGGTTTCGGCCTTCGCTTCGTCCTTCCTAAATCGCGCGCAAAATGGCTTCAATTTACTGACCGCGGATTACACGGATGGCGCGGATTCTATCCGTGTAATCTGCGTAATCCGCGGTTCAATACGCCTCCGAGTTTGGTTCTGGCCATCCGGTTTAGGATTTCGGATTTCAACCGAGCCTCGCCCCACGAGCGGGCTTTCCCAATTGCCTTTTCCGCGTGCGCCCCGCAAGCTGGTTTCGAATGAACATGAGAATCCTAGTGGCTGTGGGACTGTTCACGGCCTCCGTTGTCATGGCAGCCGAAGTGGCCTCAAATACCCCGCCGCAATCCGCGACAGCCCCCGACAAGGAACCCGGAAAGCAAGCCGGCAAAGAATCCGGGAAGGAGAAAAGCAAGGAGCCGGAAGAGAAACTGGTTGAGTCGGAGCATTCGGTAAAGATTGGCGGCCAGGACGTCAAATACAAAGCCAGCGCCGGCACAATCCTGTTGCGCGACGAGGATGACAAACCGACCGCGTCGATCTTCTACATCGCTTACACACGCCTGGACGTGGCCACTTCTTCGCGCCCGGTGACATTCTCATTCAACGGGGGTCCCGGCTCCTCTTCGGTTTGGATGCACCTGGGTCTGCTGGGTCCTCGCCGGGTTCGCCTGGCCGAAGACGGCTCGGCCCTCCCTCCGCCTTATCAGTTGGTGGACAATGAATACTCCCTGCTCGATAAGAGCGATCTGGTCTTTATCGATCCGGTAAGCACGGGCTACAGCCGCGCGATTCCACCCAAAGATGCCAATAAATTCCACGGGCTCCACGAGGATGCCGCCTCCATCGCCGAATTCATCCGGCTTTACGTGACGCGCAATAAACGCTGGAGCTCCCCCAAACTCATTATCGGGGAAAGCTACGGCACGACGCGCGCGGCGGCCCTTTCGGGTGAACTGAGCGAACGGCTTCACATGAACGTCAACGGCATCATGCTGGTCTCGACGGTCCTCAACTTCCAAACCCTCGACTTCAATGCCGGCAATGACCTGCCCTACATTCTCTACCTGCCCTCGTATGCGACCACCGCCTGGTTTCATAAGCGGCTGCCGGCTGATCTGCAGGGTCGTGCCCTGACCGAGGTCTATTCTCAGGCCGAGGCTTTCGCCGCCAAGGACTATAGCGACGCTTTGTTCGCGGGCAGTTCGCTCGCGCCGGAAGCGCGGCGGAAAGCCGTTGAGCAGTACGCTCGGTTCACCGGCCTGAACACCAATTACGTGGATCGGGCCAATCTGCGCGTGCCTCTGGGCCGTTTTGCCTCGGAATTGTTGGTGGATGAAAACCGCGTGGTCGGGCGCTATGACAGCCGGTATCTTGGTTATGTCCGCGACAGGCTGGCTAACCGCATGGAACAAGATCCCAGCTACGAAGCGGTGGCCAGTGCGTTTGCCTCCACTTTCAACGACTATATCCGCACCGAGCTGAAATACGAGACCGACCTCACCTACGAAGTCCTGGCGTCGGTAGGGCGGTGGAATTGGGACCAGAGCAACGGTTATGTGGATGTGGCCGAAACGCTGGCCGGCGCGCTCAGCCGCAACCCTTTTCTTCGGGTTCACGTCTCCAGCGGCTACTATGATTTGGCCACACCTTTGTTTGCCACCCGATACACTTTCGACCACCTGAATGTGGATCCCGCCCTGATGAAAAACCTGACCCTGGACACTTACACGGCCGGACACATGATGTATTTGAATCTGACCGATTTGAAGAAATCCAAGGCCGATCTTGCTCGGTTCATCTCCTTGTGCACTCCGGCTAATTAGTCACCAAGACCCACCAGGTAGCGACGGTGCGCTGCGCCATCTGCGCCGCGTTCAGCGGCGCAGAATAGAGTTTTGATTCACGTGCCCGGTCATTTGTTCAGCCCGCTGAACGCGGGCTGGGACATCGCAGCTCGATGTCCCTACCGGCATGGTGAGAGTATCAAGATGCGCCCCCTATCCCGGACACTGTCGTAATCGGTCAGCGACGGCGGTCGGCGCGCGGACTTTCCAGTCCGCAGCAACCCCGAACGCCAGCGGGCTCGCGTAAACTACGTTGCTGCGGACTAGAAAGTCCGCGCGCCGCTGTTCCGCCCGCCGTCACTGACCGATTACACACCACATAAGATTTCGCTATGAGAATGCGTGTATTTGGCTATCTTTATGGCTTTAGTACCGGTTAGCGATGCAATGAATAAATTGTTGTTAATTGACGACGAGACGGACGTGCAATACTCGTTTCAGCGGATTTTTGATTCGCCGGAAATCGAGCTCACCACCGCCTCGAGCGGAGAAGAAGCCCTGCGCTTGCTGCCCAAGGTCAAGCCGGATTTGGTGATCATGGACATCCGGATGGGGGGGATGAACGGCCTGGAAACGTTGCGGCGCATTCGTCAGATCGACTCGAAACTGCTGGTGATTCTGATGACCGCTTACGGGACGACCCAGATGGCCATCGAGGCGATGAAGCTGGGCGCGTACGACTACCTGCTCAAACCCTTCGACGTGCCGAAACTGAAGGACCTGATCACCAATGCGCTCAAGGCCGCCCGGGACATGCGACAGGTCGTGTCGTACCAGCCCCTGCTGGAAACAGAAGATTACGAATCGGGCATCGTCGGCCGCAGCGAATCGATGCAGCAGGTATTCAAGCTCATCGGGCAGCTCGCTGCCTCGGATGCCACCGCGCTCATTACCGGCGAGAGCGGCACCGGCAAGGAGCTCGTCGCCCGGGCCATTTACCACCACAGCAACCGCAGCCAGCAGCCGTTTCTGGCCGTCAATTGCGCCGCCATCCCCGAGCAATTGCTCGAGAGCGAATTGTTCGGGCATGAGCGCGGCTCTTTCACCGGAGCCACCATGCAGCGCGTTGGCAAATTCGAGCAGTGCAATCATGGCACGCTGTTCCTGGATGAAATCGGCGACATGACCCCCGCCACGCAGACTAAAATCCTGCGTGTGCTCCAATCCGGCACCTTCGAGCGGGTCGGGGGCAATCAGCCGATCAAAGTCGACGTGCGCATCATTGCGGCAACCAACAAACCCCTCGAACAGGCGGTGGCGGCGCGCCAATTCCGCGAGGACCTCTTTTACCGGCTGAACGTGGTCCGGATCCATATTCCGCCTTTGCGCGAACGGCGGGAAGACATTCGTTTGCTGGTGAACTATTTTCTCAATAAGTTCGCCAAGGACAAGGCAGGCCCGCCCCGATCCATTGCGCCTGTGGTCCTAAAGGCGCTCGAAAAGTACCATTGGCCCGGCAATGTGCGCGAGTTGGAGAATATCATTCGCCGGGCCTTGGTTATGGCGAAAGGAGACGCCATCCTATTGACCGATCTGCCCGCCGAAATCAATGGACAGGCCCAGGCGAGCGGGTCCGGAAGCCCAATGCCCATTCCCGTGGGGGAAGCCGCAGCGTCCGATGTTACGAACCTCGCGCGTCAGTTGTTCCAATGGGCTAAGCGCGAACCCAAGTTCAAAATCATCCCGGCGGTGGAGCGTGAACTGGTCATCCAGGCCCTGAAGGAAACCGAAGGCAACCAGGTTCATGCCGCGCGGCTGCTGGGGATTACCCGGGCCACCTTGCGCAAGCGAGTGGAGAAGTTCGGAATTCAACGTGAGTTGAATATCAAGTGACCGAGCCGAGTTTGTTGCTCTTGATCCCGGCTTACAACGAAGAAAGCCGGATTGAGCCGGTGTTGCGCGATTACGCGCGCTACTTCCGGAACCATTACGACGGCCAGTTCTCGTTGGCGGTCGTCCTCAACGGCTGCCGCGACAATACCCTGGGCGTCGTCCAGAAAGTCGCCGCCGAGTTCCCAAGCATTCGCGCGGAAAATTTCCCCGACCCAATCGGCAAAGGCGGGGCCTTGATCGAAGGCCTCAAGTTGACACCCGCGATGGATGTCATCGGGTACGTGGATGCGGACGGTGCCTCACCGCCTCGCGCGCTGCATGACCTCGTCAAACTTATCGATAAGGCCGATTGCGTGATTGGCTCGCGCTGGCTGCCGGGCGCTGTCCTGCACCAGGCGCAAACGCGCGTCCGCCAGTTCACCAGCCGTTGCTTCCACCTCATTGTCGAGATTTTGCTCAGGATGCATATCAAGGATACTCAGTGTCCTTGCAAAGTCATTCGGCGCTCCGCGGTCGAGCGCATCCATTCGTCCCTGCGCATCGCCGACCTTGCCTTTGACGTCAATCTGCTCTACTCCCTCAAGCGCGCCGGCTTTTCCATCCTCGAAGTGCCTACCGAATGGACCGATAAGATCGGCTCCAAGGTCACCGCTTCCCTGTTCCGTGCGTCTCTGACTATGTTCCTTTCGGTCGTGCGGATCTGGCTGATTTATTCACCGTTTTACCGATGGTTGCGCCCTTTGCGGCCGCTCGAGGCCTGGATCTACAAAAAGCTTCGCGCCCCTCAGCCGCGGCCCGGGCCGGATGAACCGAAGCCGGGTGAAACGGAAAAGGGTGTTAGACCACGGATGGACACGGATGAACACTGATAAAGAAGGACTTGCTCAAAGAACCAGCGCTGGCCTCGGCAGCGGGCGTTCAATCTCTTCCAACCGATAGCCAAAACCTGCGCCGCGAATTGACGAAAGGTCCACTCTTCCTTCGCGTCGCTGGTAGATTCCCGGGTGGATTTTTGCTTCGGGCGCGGAAGCTTCGGGATAGAATTGCATCGAATTAGTCTCAACACCCATGATGGTGCCGACGTGCGCGGCCAGGAGCAGGTGAGGAATCTGGGCCAACATCGGGTTCGTGAGATCCTGCACCATCAAATCCATTCCATGGGCACGGGCCCAGCACGCACTCAGAATCGCTCCGGTCTGAGTCTTGCAGGTTTTAAGAGCCACGCCGGTCCAGCCCAGCTCACGGCCCAACCGAATCATCCGCCAATCATGCGCGCTTTCGTCCAGAAACAACGGCTTCCGAACCGAGACGCTGCGAACATCGATCCGATATCGCTCCAGGTCATAGGGGAAAGGTTGTTCCACATACAGCATTCGCTCATATACCTGCGGGCACTGGCGTTGGACATCGTCGAGGACCTGGTTCACGTATTCGGGGTCTTGCACGGTACAATTAAAATCGGCCGTTAGCCACTCGACTCCCAGCGGGAATGCAATTTGTCCGACCCTAACCAGTCGTTGACCATCCCACGCGCGGTCGTTGCCTCGTAATTTGATCTTCAGACATTTTAAACCGTCCCGTTTAATCCAATCACTTAGCAAAACAGGATACCCGTCCGTGGGTTCGGCGCCGGTCAGTTCGTCCCGGTCCAGCGGATCGAGCCCGCCGACCAAGTGCCACGCCGGCAATTGACGAACCGGCTGTTTCATCAGGTACTCTGCAGGGTATTTTCCCGCAAAAGAAACCTGCGAATCGTTGGCTGGCTCAAGAAACCGTGCCAAATCGCGCTCGAGAAAATCAGGACCATAGGTCTCATAAGTCGAGCGTCCCGCCAGACGTCCAAAGGCATCGTGGAGAGCAATATCGAAGGCCGAATTGCATACCAGTGCGGCGAGCCAGGTCATCGGCTCGAGGAGTTCGTCTTTCGAGCCGCCGATTTGTCCGGCGCCGAGTCGCTCCTGATTGAACTGAGTGAACGATCGAGAAAGAAGTCGTTCCTGAAAATCATAGCCCACTTCAAGGGGGTGGCCTTCCGCCGGACAGCTCATCCAAACGGAAGCAAGGTCGCGGCAAAACCGCTTCAGCGTTTCGTGTCGAGAGTCGTACGAAAGGGCACTTGGCCATACCCATTGCACGCTTAACGGAGTCTCGCCCCAGCCCTCGGCATAATGATTGGCTTCATCGACGACTCCCATGGCCACCCGTAAACAAGTCGTGGAGGTAAGCGTTTCCGGCCCAAATTTGAGCGGCATGCGTGTCTGAACGGGGATGAAGTACAGCTTTAGACTGGTAATGCGATGAAGACGTGTAGCCATGAAAGCGGTGGAATTTAAGCCGGCAACGGCCGGCCCTTAGTCTCGGGACTCAGCCAAATTAAAAGCAAGCCTGCCGCATAGACCAAAGTGATGGTTGCGCCGGCTCGCGCATAGCTTCCTTGATAAAACTGAAGCAAGTGGCCCATTTCGATTGCGCCAACGGCGGCGAGGACGCGCCCGGAATTGTAGCAGACACCTTGGCCGGTGGCACGCACTGCCGTCGGAAACAGCTCCGGCAGATACAAGGGCAACCAGCCGTACATCGCGGCGGTGGAGGCACCCACGATCAAGGTCATGAGTTGGAACGATGGGCCATAACTGGCTACGTAGCGGAAGAGCACCGCGCAGGCGCCAAGCGAGGCAAGGCACAGAAGAAAATAAGCCGGCCGCCGGCCCATCCGCGCTCCGATCCATGGACCGACAAAGCAGCCGATGACGGCGCCCACGCCAGTTAGCAGCTGCGTCAATCCCTTTGCATTCCCGCCTCGGCCGTGGGTCAGCTGATCTGCCCAGGCCGGCAACCATTGCACCGAGCCCCAAGTGCCAATCAAGGCGATCGCGGCAAAGGAGATCCCTAAAAGCGTGGTGCGCCGCAGTGCGCCCGAGAAAATAGCGTGCAAAGGATTGGCCCCGCTCGTTCGCGTCGCTTCCTTCCAACGGCGGGACTCCGGCACGTAACGGGCAATGAACAACGCTAACAGGGCCGGGGCCGCGCCGGCCAGCATGACCCAGCGCCAGGATCCCCGTGTGACGTGAAACGCCATGCCCAGAGCGCCGAGCAGGCCGAAGCCAACATTGGCGGAGGCGCCAATGGCTCCGGCCAGGATGGGCCGATGCCTTTCCGGCCAGCACTCCATGACTAAGGCCACCCCGAGCGACCATTCGCCACCCATGCCGACCGCCGCCAGAAACCGAAATAAACCCAGTTGCGCCGGCGACTGCGCAAAATAACAGCAACCAGTAAACAGAGAATACGCCAGGATGCTGGCAATCATCGCCCGGACTCGGCCCAGTTTATCCCCCAACCAACCGAAGAGCAGTCCGCCGGAAGCTGCTCCCAAAAGAAACACTGCCGTGATGTAGCCCATCCACGGGCCAATCACAGCATCCGCCTCAGTCCCGAGCAAATCCTGCAGTGCCGGCCGCGCCACTAACGGAAAGACTCCCTGTTCCACCCCGTCAAACATCCAACCCAAAAAGGCGGCCGCAAGCACCAGCCATTGATCGCGACCGCTAACCTGCGGATCGGCGGCTGGCGCATTCTGGGCGGCGGTACTGATCATGATCGGATTGTGACGAGCAGGGATATCAGCTTTTGACCGCATGGGAAAGCTCCGGCTTGCTGCGGGAGCGTGGGGTACTGCGAATCCCGAATTTTAACCGCGAATGCACGCGAATGCACGCGAATGAAGTAAAGACAGGCGGCGGCCGGCGAAATTGCCGATGCGGCTCAAGAGAGCCCAGGCGTTTAATCGAAATCCGAGCAGCTCATGAAGTATTGGCATCTCGGACACTTGAGCTTGCAATGGTCATTGTGCAGTTCGTGCCCACAACGCGGACACCACCGCCAGTACTCCTCGTCGCCGCTGGCAGGCGCGGGGGCGGGGGGATCGTCCTTAAGTTTACCTGCGCAGTCCGGATTTAATTCGTCCGCGTTCATGGATTGGCCCGACGTTTTTACCAAATCGGCGCGCGTGAGGGAAGCCTCGGCCTTTGGTTATAATCTCCTACTGTTGGTAAGTCGCTTGGGGGGTGCCCTTTTTTCTCAAGCATCAGGGAGCGCGTGCTCTGGAGTGACACCCCATCGATGCCGAACAAAGCGGACGGACAAAAGCCAGGTTCCAAATTCTTTTTTTACGTTTTAACGCTTCACGCTTTAACGTTTCAACGATCGGGTTGCGGCTTCTCCGAGCAGTGGACCCCACGCGGACCCAGGGGCTACCTTGACATCAAGTTAGCCTTGGAGAACACTGCCCCGCCTATGGCTGACTCGAAGACGGGCGAATTGATGGAGAAAATCGTTTCGCTCTCCAAACGGCGGGGGTTCATTTTCCAGTCCTCCGAGATTTACGGCGGACTCAACGGTTTTTGGGATTATGGCCCGTTGGGCGCCGAATTGAAACGCAACCTCAAGGAGAGATGGTGGAAGTCCATGACCCAGTTTCGCGACGACATCGTAGGGCTGGAGGCCTCGATCATCATGCATCCTCGAATCTGGGAAGCCAGCGGTCATACTTCGACCTTCAGCGATTTGATGGTCGATTGTCTTTTGACCAAGAAACGGTTCCGGGCCGATCAGGTCGAACCCCAGAACGGTATCGCCTATTTTTTTACCGGCGCTGCGGACCCGCAGGGCAAGGAATCCAAGGATGCCTTCTCCGTGCTGGTGCCGCGCGGCAAACCACCGGAAAGCGCGCGCAAAGCCGCGCGACAGTTTTACGAGCAGCGCGGAATCCAGAATCCCGTGTTGCAGGGAGAACGTTCTGAGCCGGTGGAGAATAGCACACGTTACAATCCCGAGAATGGCAGTCTGCTGACGGAGCCTCGCCCGTTCAACCTGATGCTCAAAACCTATGTAGGGCCGGTGGAAAGCGCTGATAATCTTGCCTATCTGCGCCCTGAAACGGCACAGGCGATTTTCGCTCAATTCAAGAATGTCCTGGAAGTCTCGCGCCAAAAGGTGCCGTTCGGCATCGCCCAAATCGGCAAAGCATTCCGCAATGAGATCAACCCTAGGAACTTCACGTTTCGTTCGCGGGAGTTCGAGCAAATGGAACTGGAATTCTTTATCCGGCCGGACGAGGCGGTAGAAGCCATTTACGGCGGCGTGGCAAAGCCGGCGGCACCGGGACATCCCGGCGAACCGCAACCCAACTGGGGCTGGCGAATCTGGCACCAATATTGGGTCGAGGAGCGGCTCCGGTTCTACGAAAGCATCGGGCTGCCCCGCAACTCACTGGTCGAATATTGGCAGAAGCCCGATGAACTCGCCCACTACGCGCGCGCCACGGTCGATATTCTTTACAAGTTTCCCTTCAGTAAACGTGATGAGAAAGGCGAATTGATGGGCGAGGAACTGGAAGGTATTGCCGCCCGCAGCGACTTCGACCTCAGTCAGCACCAGCGTTTCGCCGGCAAGTCCATGACGGTGTTTGACGAGGATTTGAAGGCCGCTTGGCCCAAACTGAGCCCGGAAAAGCAGGCCGAGCTGCGCCAATGCTATGCCGAAGCCAGAACGAAATACCTTTCCAAGACTGGCGAATCACCCGATAAGGCTAAAGCGCTGGGCCAGCAGGAAGCGGATGCGCTGACCAAGGGTTATTACGTCCCGCATGTCATCGAACCCTCGGCCGGCGTCGACCGTCTGGCCTTGGCGCTCATCTGCAACGCCTATTGCGAGGACCAGGCTCCCGACGATAAAGGCAAACTCGAAAGCCGCGTGGTCATGCGTTTCCATCCACGGATTGCCCCCACCAAAGTGGCCGTTTTTCCCCTGCTCAAGAATAAGCCGGAGCTGGTCAGGAGAGCCCGGGAGGTTTACGAGTTGCTTCGCCCGCATATGACGGTCTTTTACGACGAAGCGGGAGCAATCGGCCGCCGGTACCGCCGTCAGGATGAGGCGGGGACACCGTTCGGGGTGACGATCGACTTTGAAACCCTGGGCGAACAAGGCCCGGATTTGAAAGACACCGTCACCTTGCGCGATCGCGACGCGATGACCCAGGAACGGGTCTCGATCAAGGACTTGCCGAGCATGTTATCGGCAAAACTTTGTTAAGTGCTTCTAAGAACAGTAAACCTGAAAACGGCATTAGACCACGGATGGACACGGATGAACACTGATAAGGAAGGACTTGCATCAGCAATGGTGCTCACCCAGAAGGTGAGCCCTTTGAAGCGATTCCTAATCCGTGTTTATCGGTGTTCATCCGTGGTTTATCTTTAACCGCCGTTTTTAGGGTATATTGAAGTCAATGGGTCGCTACTTTGATCACCGCCACGGAAAAACCTAAGCCCGGAACAACAACCATCAAAAAGCGGGCGCCGACACTTTACGCGATTATCGCGATGAAGCTGCTTAAGGGCTTGCTCTTTGTGAGTTTTGCCATTGCGGCTTACACTCTGTCGGACAATGACCTGCCGTACGAGTATCACCGGTTGTTGCACTTCTTGCGGCTCAACCCGGAGAACAAGTTCTTCTCAGATGTCGCAGTCCAGGTCGGCAAACTAACCGAGGTTAAGGTCCTGCACGTCGCAGCGGGAACCTTGCTCTACAGCCTCTTTTCGTTGGTGGAGGGAGTGGGACTGCTGTTCCGCGTAGGCTGGGCCGGATGGCTGGCCATTGGCGAGTCGGCTTTCTTCATTCCCATTGAAGTCTATGAGTTGGTCCATCGCTTCTCCAAGACGGTGCTGGGCATATTGATCATTAACATTGTCATCGTTTGTTACCTACTGAGGAATCGAGAGCGGCTGTTTCGTCATCATTAACGCAAGACCTCAAAGCAGTCCTGAGATGGCCCAAACGAGCCTTCGTTCTCTTCGTTCACTTCTGTAAAATTGGGTGAATTGGGAAAGAGGTTCATTGGAGAGCCCCCATTCGATTTTTCTCACGCATGGGGACCATGAACCTCGGCGTAGCGGCGTCTCGGGAGAGCGCCGCTGGAAATGGTTTCGAGGATTGGCGGCGCTCTGCCGAGACGCCGCTACAGAACGACGGTTCATGAAGAGCCTCGCCCCACCGGGAGCGTTTACACGTTTCCCGCGTGACCGCGGCTGGGTTTTATGGCAGCTTGCGACTCGTGACCACGACTGAGGCCATTAAACTTCTTGAAGGTTTCCGGGCAGGAGTTCTGGGTCGCGACAAAGTACTGCAGGCGTTTCAAGCAGCTCCCGTCGTGGATCTGGGTTTCGCGCAAATCGATACGCACCGGGGTTTGCGCCGGGGATTCTCCGAGGTGATTTTCGGTTCGGGCAAAACCCCGGAACAGGTCGTGCGGATCGCCGCGAAGTTGGTCGATCACGAGCACCGGGTTCTGATCACGCGCGCCACTCAAGAGCAAGCGCGCGCGCTGCGCAAGAAGTTTAAGAACACTGTCCACCATGAACTGGCCCGGTGCCTTACGATCGACCGGAAACCTTTGTCCAAGCGCCCCGGGACCATCGCCGTAGTTTGCGCCGGCACGAGCGATTTGCCTGTAGCCGAAGAGGCGGCGGTTACGGCCGATATCATGGGCAACACCGTCGAAAAGATCTCCGATGTCGGCGTTTCGGGTGTGCATCGGCTCTTTGGACGCTTGCAGACGATTCAATCAGCCAACGTGGTGATCGTCGTGGCAGGAATGGAAGGGGCCCTGCCCAGCGTGGTCGCGGGCCTGGTCGCCCGGCCGGTCATCGCGGTTCCGACCAGCATCGGCTATGGCGCCAACTTTGGAGGGTTAGCGGCGCTTTTGGGCATGCTCAATAGCTGCGCCAGCGGCATGACCGTCGTAAATATTGACAACGGATTCGGCGCCGGCTACGCCGCCAGCCAAATCAATGCCCTGGCCGCGGGAGAATAACCGAGCCAACTGAGCAGCGACGTATGAAGACTCTTTATCTGGACCTCTTTAGCGGCATCAGCGGCGACATGTTCATCGGCGCGCTGGTGGACTTAGGCATCGACGCGGTAAAACTCGAGCAGGAGTTGGGAAAACTAAACCTGGATGGCTACCATCTGCATTTTACGCGCAGTCATAAGGGAAGCATCAACGGTGTTAAATTCGATGTCCACCTCGCCGACGACCACGACCATGATGCCGAAGCCGGCGCGCATGCCGGACACAGCCACCCGCATGAGCATGAGCATGAGCATGGCCATTCGCATTCCCACGGTCACACTCATCATAGCCACTCCAGCCCACACGATCATGCTCACGAACACGAACGGACTTTCTCGGAAATCAAAAGC
>Ga0210409_10001540_pt1 | contig 29759 bp, 28 predicted proteins | sample IncBWH17MmetaG_FD_161649 | JGI IMG/M metagenome (GOLD analysis project Ga0210409, IMG submission 161649) | Forest soil microbial communities from Barre Woods Harvard Forest LTER site, Petersham, Massachusetts, United States - Inc-BW-H-17-M | ecosystem: Environmental > Terrestrial > Soil >...
CACCTGCTGGTGCCCATTCAGGCCGCCTACTTCGCCATCGAAGGCACGGACGACCTGCTCGAAACCTATGCGCGCATTCGCGCCCGTCCCAACCCGGATTTGAAGGTTCTCGGCGTGGTGATCACGCTCTTCGACAAGCGCACCAATATTTCGCGCGACACCCATGAGCAGATCCGCGCCGTCTTCGGCAACGCGCTCTTCAAGACGCGCATCAGCAAGAATGTGCGCCTGGAAGAAAGCCCGGCGTACAAGGAAACCGTCTTCACCTACGCGCCCAAGTCGTCCGGCGCCGAAGAGTACAAAAAGCTTGCTCAGGAGGTAATGCAACGTGTCCAAGAGGATCGGGTTACCCGTCACTCTCAAGATGCGGCATGACGCCCACTACGTCGAGACGCTGACCAGCTTCAGCGGCGCGTCGGTCGGGCGCATGATCCCCATCGACAAGATTCGTCCGAATCCGGACCAGCCACGGAAAAACATCGGTGACGTTCGTGAACTTGCCGATTCCATCCGCCAAAAAGGCGTGCTGGAACCGCTGCTGGTGCGCTACGTGCCGCGCGAGGATTCCTACTACATCATCTCCGGCGAGCGCCGTTACCATGCTTCGAAGTCCGCCGGGTTGCACGAACTGCCGTGCATCGAAAAAATTGCCGATGACGCCGAGACTCTGGAGCTGGCACTCATAGAAAACTTACAGCGCAAGGATCTGACGCCTTTCGAAGAAGCCGACGGATTGCAGCGCCTGGCCGAGCACTTCGACTATACCCATGACGACATCTCCAAAAAAATCGGCCGCGCCAGATCGTCCGTCACCGAAACACTTTCGCTGCGCTTGATTCCGGACTCCATCCGCCGACTGTGCCTGGAGAAGGGCATTATTTCAAAATCGCTGCTGCTGCAAATCGCCAGGCAGCCCAATGAAAAAAAGATGCGCGAAATGTCGCAGCGCATCGCCCAGGGCGGCCTGACGCGCGACGAAGCCCGCCGCGCCCGAAAGGAAGAGACTGAATCCGCGCCCCGGCCGCAGCCGTTTGTTTTCATTTATCAGCCGGAGGACGGTTCGTTCCGTCTGCGCCTGGAATTTCGTAAAAGTCACGTGAGCCCGGAAGAACTGGCCGCCACACTGCGCGCCGTGCTTCGCCAGATCGAATCCGGTGCCGCCGCCAACGCCGCAGGTGCCGGAAGTTCCGGCAGCGGCTCGCTGCCCGGCTCGTTTTCCTCGTCGGCCGCGTAAGGGCGCTACGTCGAACGATTGCCGCGATTCGATCCGTTCGCTGGTATTCTCTCCTGCCGTGGAGTTGACGCCCCAGCAGATTGACATTCTCAAGCGCCTGCACGCGCGCGGTTTCGAAATTGTTGCTTTCCCGATGTACGCCAGCCACGTGGGCGTGCGGAAAGGAAACTGTGCCGCTTTGCTCACACCGACGATTGCAGGCAGCTTCCAACTCTTCGGGTCGCCATCGTATCTGATCGCCGGGAATTTCAGCGTACGAGTGACACGCGAGGGGCGCGTTTGGTATGCGTGGAAGAAGGAGAAGATTGAAGTGACGGCTGAGCGGCTCGCTGAACTGGCGAGGTTCAGCGAGGAGTTGTCAGCAGGACTGCTTTTCGTCACCTAGCGTCGCGGAGTTGAATTTCAGCCGCGCCTCAGCGCAAACTCAACAATCATGTCGAACTCCTACGATGTCGTTTGCATCGGCGCAGGGCCCACGGGTTTGGCCTGCGCCATCGAGGCCAAACGCGCCGGTATGCGCCCGCTGGTGATCGACAAAGGCTGCCTCTGCAATTCGTTGTTCCACTATCCAACGAACCTGGTTTTCTTCACCACGCCGGAGCGCATGGAAATCGGTGACCTGCCCATGGTCACCACCGCCTCGAAGCCCAACCGAGCCGAGGCGTTGAAGTATTACCGCCGCGCCGCAGAGCACTACGAGCTCGAGGTCCGGCAATACGAGAAGGTGGAGTCAATCTACGGACATAACGGCGCTTTCATCGTGCAGACCCGTGACGACGTCGGCGCAGTAATGGAGTACCGCGCCAAGAAGGTAATCCTCGCGACGGGTTACTACGACCTCCCGAACCGGATGGAAATCCCCGGTGAAGAGATGCGGCACGTCTCGCACTACTTCACCGAAGCGCACCCGTACTGGAATCAGGATGTCGTGGTGATTGGCGGAAAGAACTCAGCCGCGGAAGCGGCGCTCGATTTATTCCGCGGCGGAGCGCGCGTGACGCTGATCCATCGTCAAGCGGAGCTCGGCAGGAATCTGAAATTCTGGGTCCGGCCCGATATCGAAAACCGCATCCGCGCTGGCGAAATTCGCGCCCTGATGAGCGCGGAGGTGACGCGCATCGAATCGCGCCAGGTGTGGGCGAAAAATGGCGCGGACGAAACGGCGGTGCCGGCGGCGCACGTGTTCGCCATGACAGGCTATCACCCGGATTTCGAATTTCTCGAGCAACAAGGAATTCGCCTGGATCCGAAGTCGCGCAAGCCGCAATGCAACCCGGAAACGCTCGAGAGCAATGTGCCGGGAATTCACCTCGCCGGTGTCATTCTCGGTGGAAAACATACCGGCGAAATTTTCATCGAAAATGGCCGCTTTCACGGCCGGCAGATCATTGCCGCCATTTCCGGCAAAAGTGCTCTCACCGAACCACCGCCCGTCTCGCCGCCCGGCGAATAATCAGTCGTAATATTCAGCGCCCAGGTGCGTGATCAAATCTTCGCCCATGATCCAGCGCAGTGTATTTTTCAGCTTCATCAACTGAATGAACAGATCGTGCTCCGGATAAAGCTCCCGCGCACACATGGGCGACTTGAAATAAAAACTGAGCCATTCCTGGATACCGCGCATCCCGGCGCGCTGGGCAAGATCAAAAAAAAGCGCCAGGTCGAGGACGATCGGCGCCGCAAGGATGGAATCGCGGCACAGGAAATCCACCTTGATCTGCATGGGGTATCCGAGCCAGCCGAAGATATCAATATTGTCCCAGCCCTCTTTGTTGTCGCCGCGCGGCGGATAATAATTGATGCGCACCTTATGGTGAATCTTGCCGTAAAGCTCCGGGTACAGCTTGGGCTGCAAAATGTATTCCAGCACTCCCAGCTTTGATTCTTCCTTGGTCTTGAAAGACGCCGGATCGTCCAGGACTTCACCGTCGCGGTTGCCCAGAATGTTTGTCGAAAACCAGCCGTTCATTCCCAGCATGCGCGCTTTGAATCCGGGCGCGAGCACGGTCTTCATCAGCGTCTGCCCGGTTTTGAAATCCTTGCCACCGATGGGGACATTGTTCGTTTTGGCGAAATCTTCGAGCGCGGGAATATCCACGGTCAGGTTGGGTGCGCCATTAGCGAAGGGCACGCCTTCGCTGATGGCCGCGTAGGCATAGAGCATCGAGGGCGCGATCGAGGGATGATTCGTCTTCATGCCCTTCTCGAAAGTTTGCAAGTCGCGGTGCACGTCCTCGGGCTTGAGAAACACTTCCGTCGAGCCGCACCACACCATCACCAGGCGGTCGGCCTTGCTCTTTTTCTTGAACTCGCGAATGTCCTGGCGAATCTGCTCGGCGAGATCGAATTTGGTTTTGCCCTTCTTGATGTGCGTGCCCTGAAGGTTCTTGACGTAGCTCTGGTCGAATGCCGCCTTCATGGGTTTGATGTTCTTCAGAAATTTCTGCGCGCTATCCAGGTGTTTGGCCTCGAGCACCCCGGCCTTGGATGCGGCCACGTAGGCGTCGTCGGGAAAAACGTCCCAGCCGCCAAAAACCAGATCGCTCAGCTTCGCGAGCGGCACAAATTCCTTGATCGCCGGCACCTTATTCTCGGTGCGCTTCCCCAGTCGAATGGTGCCCATCTGCGTAAGCGAGCCGACCGGCACGGCCTCACCACGGCGAACCAGTTCCACACCCGCCATGAAGGTGGTGCTGACCGCGCCCATGCCGGGCGTGAGAATGCCCAGCTTCCCCTTTGGCGGAGCAATATTCACAGGCCTGCGCATTCTTTAGTCCCCCTGAATTTTGTCGAAGAAGTGTTCGCGGCTTGAACCGGAGAGCCTTCCCCAGAGAGGCTCCATGGCACGCCCTGCGCCGCGCACCGGTTGGATTGCAGAAAAGCAATCATGCGGCATCGCGCGGATTTTTGCAACAGAGGCTGACGGTTGCGGCGCAGCACTTCGTGGGGGTCAATCCAGTGGAGCGGAAGATTGCGTTGCAGATTCCGAGGAGAAGCTGGCGAGCGACTACCGACGTTTTAACGCGTTGACGATTCCGCCAGAGACGCACAGAAACCCGAGTACGGCAAGAACCCCGAGCATCACATAAGCGACCATTCGTTCCCTCGCATCCCCTCAGACAATCCAATCAGTGCAAGCCGATTGCCAACCGGACCCTGCACGCAACCTACTCATTCCACAAGACTTGAAAATTCTGCCTTTCTCTCAAATCGGGGCCGGCGGGACACATTGTCTTCCCTACCAGACACCCGAGTGGAAATTTCTTGCAGTTCTGCGTTTGCGGGACCCTAGAGCTTTTGAACATGAATGGAGCCGTCCCCGGAGCTGATGGCGATCGAACCGCCCCCGCCGTTCAATTTGCCGTGAATCGAATTTTTGCTGAGCGAGCCGGAGACGCTGACGGGGAAATCGAGCGTGATATGACCGTCGCCGGTGTGCGCGTCCAAATCGGCGCTCAAATCGCCCGGCAGCCAGACGTTGATGCGGCCATCGCCAGAGTGCAGGCGCCAGTTGTTCGTGACTTTCGAGCCGCCCGCCACGTGCGCTTCGATGTTGCCGTCGCCGGTCTTCAAGTTCAGCGAGTCAAAGCGACCATCCACAGTGATGTGCCCGTCGCCGGTATTGATATCGAGCGTGCCCTCGAGGTGCATTCCAGTAATGTGCCCGTCGCCGGAGTGCATGCTCAGATTGCCCTTCAGTCCATCGGCATTTACATTGCCGTCGCCGGTGTCAATGCGAATCTTGCCGGCCACGTGGTCGGCGGAGACATTGCCATCACCGGTATGAATGTCCAGATCCAGTTCGCGCGGGACGCGCACCTCCACGCGCACCGAGCGGTGATGCCCGCCCCACATGTTCCAGTTCATGTGCGGCAGGTGGACGTTCAGGGTCACGCTGTCGCCCGACTGCGATTCCTCGATGCGCACGTCACTTGGGCCGATCTTGTAGCGTTCGGTGACCACGCGCGCGTCAATCGACTTCTGGTCCGCGGCGGTGACCGTGACATCGCCATCGTCGGTGCCGATGCGCAGCGAAGCGCGCCCCTGGATCGGGTAGGATTTCGACCATTCATCCGCGCGGGCAGCCGGTGCGGCTGCCGCGCCCAGAATCATTGCCGCAAGTGCGGCGCCTGCCAAAATTCCTTGTTTCATGTCTTTTGCCTCTTGCGGCGCGGCGTGCGCGCCTGCTTTCAATCTTGCTGCTTTCGCGGCAGCGATCTCGGGGCCGCTGTGCTTGCGTTCACTTGAAGATACGCGGTGACGCGCCGAAATGTTCCACGCGGGCGCTTGCTACAATCCATTTGATAAATTTGCGACCACCTCCCGCAAACTTGGCTTCAGGGGCTAAAGCGCCGCCCTTCCGTAGAACCATCTATGAAGCTGACTTCATTACTTCTAGGCTGACTTTCTCTTGGCCGCCTTCGATTTCGCCGCATGCGGCTTGGGGCGCAGCGCGGCGAGAAATTCGTCGAGCGGCAATGTATTGATGACTTCTTTTTTTTCGATCCAGCCGCGACGGGCGGTCTCCACGCCGTATTTCATGTAGCCGAGATTCGCGGTGGTGTGCGAATCGGTCGAGATCACGATTTTTACGCCGCGCTCCTTGGCCATGCGCAGGTGCACGTCCTTCAGGTCCAGGCGGTCGGGATAGGCGTTCGATTCCATGGCCACGCCGTGTTTCTTCGCGGCGTCGAGAACTTTTTCCATGTCGTAATGGAAGGGATCGCGGCGCAGCACCAGGCGTCCCGTGGGATGGGCGATGATCTGCGTGTAGGGATTCTCGATGGCCGCCAGGATGCGGTCGGTCATTTCCGCGCTTTCAAGATTCATGTAGGAGTGCACCGAGGCTACCACGACGTCGAGCTGCGCCAGCACTTCGTCGTCGAGATCGAGTGAGCCGTCTTTCAGAATATCCACCTCGATGCCTGCCAGCAGGCGGATTCCCGGGACGCGCTCGCGCGCGGCGTGGATTTTCTTGATCTGCTCGAGGGTCCGCTTTTCGTCCATTCCGTTCGCCACGGTGACAGCCTTGGAATGGTCGGTTAGTGCGATGTAATCGTAGCCCAGTTTTTTGGCCGCCGCGCCCATTTCTTCGATGGTATTGCGGCCGTCGGAAGCGGTGGTGTGCATCTGCAAGTCGCCGCGAATGTCATCGAGAGTGACGAGTTTCGGCAGGTTGCCTTTTTCGGCGGCCTGGATCTCGCCGGTCATTTCGCGCAGCTCGGGCTCGATGTATTCGAGTTTGAGCTTGCTGTAGATTTCCGCCTCGGTTTTGCGGGCGATGATTTTCCCTCCCTTGAGAGTGGTCAGGGCGTACTCGTTGAGCGTCCAGCCCATTTCGTTGGCGCGGCCGCGCAGCGCCACGTTGTGCTCCTTCGAGCCGGTGAAATAGAGCAGCGCCGCGCCGAAGCTCTCCTTGTCGAGCAGTCGCACGTCCACCTGCATGCCGCTTTCGAGCAGCATGCTGACTTTGTTTTCGCCGTGCGCGAGCGTCTGCTGGATGGACGGGTATTTCAGGATGTGGGCGGCCACGGCGTCCACGTCCTTTTGCTTGTCGTGCCCGGGGCGCATGGTGACCAGCAGGTCCAGGTCGCCGACGGTTTCCTTGCCGCGGCGCAGTGAGCCCGCGGGGGTGACCGATTCGACGGCTTTGCCGTCTTCGGCGATGTAGGCGGAAAGGCGCTGGGCCTCTTCTTCCGCAGCATTGATCAGGAATCTGCCGGAAGAGCGTTTGAAAAGATCCGTGGCCTTGAGGATATTCTGCTCGCTTTTTTCGCCGAAGCCTTCAAGGTCGCGGAGTTTTCCTTCGCGCGCCAGTTTTTCGACGCCCTCGACCGTGCCCACCTTGAACTTCTTCCACAGGAAGGCGACTTTCTTGGGTCCCAGGGATTGCAGCTCGAGCAAGTTCAGGATGGTCGAGGGATATTTCTTCAACAGCTTCTGCCGCAAGCTGTAATCGCCGGTCTTCAGGATTTCGCGGATGTGCTCGGCCATGCCGTCGCCCACACCCGGGAGGGCTTTCAATTTCGCGTCGTCCTGAGCCAACACTTCGATGCGCTCAGGCAGTCCGTCGAGAAGTTCCGCCACCCTCTCGTAGCTGCGGTAGCGGCCGATGATGGCGCCGTCAATTTCGAGCAGGTGCGCCGTTTCGCGCAAGATTTTCGCGACTTCCTTGTTTTCCATGGGCATGGCCTCGCGCCCGATTATATACGCATGTTTGGGTGGAGGAGAGTTGCCGCTGCGGCGGCCAGCGCCGGGAGGAGCGACAATTGGCGGCGGAGGGGAGCCTCCTGTTTGCAAGTTAGTACTCCCCCCGGGGGGTGGCTTTTTGTATCGAGTAGAAAGTCGCCCGGTCGTTTGTTTTGATGGAGTTGCGGCGATTTCTATTCGCACGGTGTACCTATTAGATTTTCAGTTTGCAGCGGTGTATCGATTAGATTTCGGGATTCTGGAGCCTGCAAGGCCAGGTCTGATGAGACGGAGATGGCCGCAGCCACAGCGTGGCCGAGTGCGGCACCGGCGAGGACCCGGTGAGTGGTGGGCGGCTCGATCCATTCACCGGAATCCTTCAAGCAGGTCATGGCGCGCACGGCAGCGATGATTTCGGTCCCGGTAGGGTGGACGGTTTCCGATTCCTCGAGGATGTTCTCGAGGGCGGCGCGGAGGTTGCGGCGGCGCTCTTCAAACAGGCCCAGGGCGTTGGCATGGCGGTAGATGATGGTGCGGTTGGGGATTTTGAATTCATTGAGCAGATGGTGGGGGCTGCGCCATTGCAGGAAGGCTTCCTCGATGGATTCACGGTCGGGGTGGGAGCAGATAGTGCAGAGTCTTGCGTGGCGCGAGGGATCGACGGGGTGCTCGGTGGCGCTGAGCAGAGCCCGGGTGTCTTTGTTCATGTTCGCTCCTTGGGGGGCGAGAAAAGTGCCCCGACTGACGCTAGCAGTTGGCAAGAGCGCTGTCTATTCGGATGAATACCGATAATTTTGGGCGAAATTGACAAATTGGGGGCGCTGCGATGTGATTGACCGCACTACGGAGCGGGGATGCGGGGAGTACGTAGTACGAAAACGGATAGGTTAGATGTTAGAGAGGTGAGGTTAGATCGGAATTTCAAATTGGGAATTTCAGAATTCAGTGGTGAAGAAAAACGATTCACCGCCCCTCGGCTGGGCTCGGGATCTGCGACGGAGACGCCGAGTACGAAGAGGGCGCGGGCATACGATAGGGTCCGAATTTTGTGCTTGGCGATGGGGCGAACGTAGCTCGAAAGACCACAGACAGGAGTGCATGTGCCACCCGACAGGCTTGGTTCGGCTGCGCTCACCACGGGGAAGCCTGTGCTACCAAGACCAAGAGCGGATATGCTAGGCGAGGAGGAGTGGAAGAATGAGAGACACGAAGAGCCTTCGGAAATTCAGTGCCGGGAGCGTGGCGATTGGGGCCAATGCGCTGGGAGCGCTGGCCATTGGCGCGTTTGCGATTGGGGCGCTGGCGATTGGGCGGCTGGTGATTCGCAGGTTGGCGGTCGGGAAGGCAAAATGCAAGCGCGTGGAGATCGAGGAGTTGACGGTTGGACGGCTGGAGGTGCGCGAACTGATTGTGCCGGATTTGGATCGGTAAGGCGGCGGCTAGGCGGCGGTGGACGCGCTGTCGATTCCCGCCCATAGGTCCATGGTGCTGAGTTCTTCGCGGCCGCAGGATTTGAGGTAGCAGAAAAGTTGCGTGCGATAGGCGGCGTGGCCGTTGAGGACCAGGCTGACGAGCAACGAGCCGCGCGTGGTTTTGTTGCCGAACATGTCCACTTCGGTGCGGAAATCCGCGTCGGTCCAGGCGCCCAAGATTTGCGAGTAGTCGCCCGCTTGTTTGCGAATGGCGGCGACGGCCTGGTCGAAATTCATTTTAGCCGCAGCGGTTTCGGGTGGTGCCCAGGCGGCGCTGAGGGCTTGACGATTGAAGACGCCGGCTTTGATGACAGTGATTTGCGTGGGGCCCATGATGGCGAGGTATTGGAGGAGTTCGAGGGTGCTGCGCTGCTTGGGGGTGGGGCGGTAGTCGAGTTTGGATTTGTCCACTTTGCCGGCGAGGTGGAGGAGGATGCGGACTTCGTGTTTGAGCAGCGAGATGAGTTCGTCTTTTGTGAGGACCATGATGCGGGACATCGTAGCATGAGAGTGGATGGGCTGAGGCTGACCTAGATTGGCGGCGCCGTAGGGGCACGGCGTGCCGTGCCCCTACGGAGAAAAGTCTAAGGCAGGAAAAATGATGGGCCAGAATTGTGTCCAGATAGGCAGCAGGAATTATTTTGTAAGTGATTGAGGCGATTGACCGTGCTGGGGGCGTGTGCTACGGTTGAAACGGTCCAGTCATTTAACTTTTTCTGGGGGACATTATTACTGGCTTGGCGTTGGTTCTCTTTGCCGGCCGGCTCGGAACGCTGATAGAGCAGACGGGCTGGGTGGCTCGCATTGTCCTTGGCATCCTGCTGATCCTCTCCATTTTTTCCTGGGCGATTATTTTCCAAAAATCGAGCCAGTTTGGACGCATCGAGCCACAAACGAAGAAATTTCTGCAAATGTTTCGCGCCGGACGGGCGCTGCCGGATCCCAACACGCTGCGCGTGGGCGCCGGCGACACGCCGCTGGTTGCCGTGTACCAGGCGGGTTACCGCGAACTGGAAGCGCAACTGGGCGGCGGGGGCGGGCGCGGAAATCCCGGCGGCACAGCCGTGGCCACGAAATTGAAGAATGCGAGTGCCGTTGGCGTGGGAATGCAGGTGGCCGCGGGCGAAGAAGTGCGGCGCCTCGAAAAAGGAATGTCCTGGCTGGCGACGACGGGATCGATTTCACCGTTCGTGGGATTGTTCGGCACGGTGTGGGGCGTGATGGACGCGTTTGCCGGGCTGGGCGATGCGGGAACGGCGAGCCTGCGCGCGGTGGCGCCGGGAATCGCCGAGGCGTTGATCACCACGGCCGCGGGACTTTTTGCCGCGATCCCTGCGGTGATTGCTTACAACCACTATCTCTCCTCGATTCGGGCGCTGGCCGCGCGGATGGACGGATTCGCGGCCGAGTTCATCGCGAAAATCGAGACGATGTACAACTCCTAGGTAACCGCTATGCCACAAACGCAGCGCGAAACCGCGACGACGCTTTCAGATATTAACATGGTACCGTTTATTGACGTGGTGCTAGTGCTGCTGATCATTTTCATGATCACCGCGCCGATCCTGCAATCCGGCATCGAAGTGGATGTGCCGAAAACGAAGACGGTGAAAGAGCTGACCGAAGTGCGCATGGTGGTGACGATAGACCGGTCGCAGCGCGTGTATCTGAATGACAAGGCGGTGAATATTCATGACCTGGGGAAGTTGGTTTTGGAGCAAACGCACAACCTGAAGCAGCAGGCCGTGTATGTGCGCGCGGATGAGACTGTGCCGTTTGGGAGTTGGGCCACGGTGGTGGATGCGCTGCGGCAGGCGGGCATACAGAATATCAGCGTGGTGACCCAACCGCTGAGCCAGCGCGCAACCGTTCAATGACATGGCCACGGTCTCCACAACGCGAATTGAGGAAGCGGGCTTAAGCAGGCCGCTGACATTTTCGCTGTTGTTTCATGGCGGGTTGCTGACGCTGTTGGTGACCTCGGGATTTTATTCGCATCGCGGCGATTCGTGGGGCGGGCCGGGCGGAGCGATTAGCGTGGGAATCGTCGGCAGCGTTCCGGGCGTGCCCATGCCGCGGCCGGAAGTGGAAACGCCGAACCGCGTGGTGGATGAATCGAAGGGGCTGTACAAGTCCGAGCCGCAACCGAAGGCGCAGCCGCCGGTGGACGCGACGCCGATTCCGAAATTTGAGCGCAACAAGCCTCCGAAGTACAACACGCGGCCGTCGAAGGTTCTGGAGAATCCGACGACGCCGCCGGCGAACGCCGTACCGTACGGCGGAGGCGGTGCGCCGACAGTTCCCTATACTTCATTTTCGATGGGCGCGGGAACGCAGGGTGGCCTCGGGTTCAGCGGCGCGGGCGGAGGAAACTTCGGCTCGATGTTTCCGTGGTACGTGGAGGCGGTGCAGCGGCGGGTGAGCGGGGCCTGGCTGCAATCGACGGTCGATCCGGGAATTCGGTTTGCGCCGCGGGTGGTGGTGACGTTCGATGTGCTGCGAACCGGGGCGGTGACGAATGTGCAGGTGACGCGGTCGAGCGGAAATTCGTCGGTGGATACGTCGGCGGTGCGGGCGATTCGCGATTCGAGTCCGCTGGGGCCGCTGCCCGGGGAATACAATGGGTCGAAGGTGAGCGTGGAGTTTTGGTTTGATTTCAAGAGGTGAGGCGGAGAGGAATTCACGGCAATTTCAAATTTGAAATTTTAGATGAGAGTCAAAGACGAAAGGCGGGGCGGGTTCCCTGCTGTGGCGGGCACTTGGATTGACGAACAAAAACTTATGAGACGAACAAATGCAATTCTAATTTTGATTGTTGCAATGCTTGCGCTCGGTTCAGCTCGGCCGGCGGCGGCGCAGGATTGGTTCAAGACCGGGACGGGTCTTGGGGTTTCCAAGGCGCGCTTGGCGGTACCGGAGTTGGGGGCTCGCGTTACAGCCGCAGAGCCACTGGAGAAAACGTTTCACGATGCGCTGTGGAACGATTTGGAATACTCCGGGATTCTCGAACTCGTAAGCCCTAGCTTTTATCCGACGAAGGCGCCGACGCAGCCGAGCGAGTTGCATGCCAACGAGTGGAGCGATGCTCCGGCCAACGCGTACATGGTGGCTTACGGAAATTTGAATGTGGACGCGGCCGGCCTGGCTGCATCGGGATTTTTGTCCGACGTACACAATGCCAGTTCGCCGATTGCGCTGCAGAAAATTTATCGCGGCGCGGCAACCGACGCTGACGCACGGCGGCTGGCGCACCAGTTTGCGGATGACATTATTTCGCGGCTTAGCGGCGGGCTGCCGGGAATTGCCCAGACGCAGATCGCCTATGTGAGCGCGAGGAGCAGCAACAAAGAAATCTGGGTGATGGACTACGACGGTTCGAATCAGCACCAGGTGACGCACTTGAAATCCATTTCGCTGACGCCGCGGTGGTCTCCGGACGTTTCGCGCATCGCCTTCACCTGCTACGTTCCCTTCCGGGGGATCACCTCGCCGCAGATTTGCATTTATTCCGTCGCTTCGGACCGGTTGATTGCGTTTCCGCGATACAAGGGCACGAACAGTTCGCCGGCATGGTCGCCGGACGGAACGCAGATCGCGTTCATGTCCAGCCAGGCGGGCGACCCGCAGATTTACGTCTGCGACACGGACGGCAGCCACATACACAAACTGACTTTTTCGGCGGGAGTGAGCACATCGCCGGCGTGGAATCCCAAGACAGGCAAACAGATTGTGTTCGTCAGCGACCGCGGCGGCGAGCCGGTGCTGTACCTGGCGAATTCGGACGGGACAAACGTGGAGAAGCTGGACATGCCGGACATGGGCTATGTGATCGATCCGGCGTGGTCACCGAATGGACAACTGCTGGCATTTAGCTGGCGACGGCCGAGCGGCAATTTCGATATCTATATTATGGACGTGGTGAGCCGGGCGCTGGTGGAATTGACGCGCGATGCGGGGCGCAACGAACGACCCAGTTGGGCACCGGACGGGCGGCACATCGTATTCGAATCCACGCGCACGGGCACCCGGCAGATTTGGACGATGCTCGCGGACGGTAGCCAACCGAAACAACTAACCTACGAAGGACAGAACGAATCCCCGAATTGGTCGCCGAGGTGAAAGGGCGTTCCCCGGCACGCCGCTCGAGGCGAATCTTTGGAGGAGGGGTAAAAATGATGAGAGGGTCATCTTTGAGGTCGGCACTTTTTGTGAGTATTGCGGTTGTTCTGGTGGTAGCAGGTTGCGCGAAAAAGACGACCACGCAGGCACCCACGACGGCTCCACCGGCGCCGGCGGCGGCGCCCACTGTGACGCTGAGTGCGTCGCCGACGACGGCGAATGCGGGCGACATCGTGACGCTTTCGTGGTCTTCGACCAACGCAACGGAACTGGATATCCAGCCGGGCGTCGGCAAAGTGGCGCCGGATGGCAAAACGCCGGTGCAGCCAACCGATTCGACGACCTACGTGATCACGGCAACGGGTGCAGGCGGCACAGCCAACGCCAGCGTGCGGGTGACGATTGCCGCGGGGGGAGCCGCGGCGCCGACGAAAGTTCCCGCGGGGATTGCCGAGCTCTTCGAGCAGAACGTAAAGGACGCTTTCTACGACTTCAACAAGGCGGACATCCGCGAGGATGCGCGCCAGGCGCTGACGCAGACGGCGGAGTTTTTGCGCTCCTATCCGCAGGTGAAGGTGACCCTTGAAGGGCATTGCGACGAGCGTGGGTCAACCGAATACAACCTGGGCCTGGGCGAGCGTCGCGCGCAAGCGGCCAAGAATTACCTCACCTCGCTGGGCATCAAGCCCGACCGCATGGACACGGTGAGCTGGGGCAAAGAGCGCCCGTTCTGCGGCGAACATAGCGAGAATTGCTGGCAGCAGAACCGCCGGGCTCATTTCGTAATGGCACGATAAGTTTGGCTCCGACGAAAGTATGGCACCGCGGGGAGAGTGGCTTCACGGGCTGAAGCCCTTGAGCAGGTAGCGCGCTGACGGCGGGGCTTAAGCCCCGCCCTTCCAGCCGGTTTATCAGTGAATTGATTTGAGTAATTTGTTCGCGCGGCGGTGCTGCGGCAGAACCGGGGCACCGCGCGGCGCGCCAAGGAGGCACCCCTTTGCGCACTAGATGGATGATGCTTGGGCTGGGAGTGTTGCTGATGGGAGCGCTGGGCGGGGCGATACTGGCTCCCCCGCCAGCCAGCGCGATATCGAAGGAAATGATCGAGCTGCAGCAGCAGATGCAGCAACTGGCGCAAGCGCAGCGCGACATGCGCAGCGCCATGGACACGCAGAACGCCACGCTGAAGACGCTGGTGCAGCAGTCGCTCGACTCCGTGAATCAGCTGAACAACAAGCTGGGCGTGGTGGAAAAAACGGTGCAGGAGATGCAGGCCAACACCGGGTCGCGCATTGACACCATGACCACGCAGACGCAGGGGCTCTCCGACAACATGCAGGATATGCAGGCGCGCGTGGCCAAGCTTTCACAGCAAATGACGGACATGCAGGGGCTGCTGCAGACCATGGACGCCAAGCTGTCCGGGTCAGGCGGCGCGGCCGCGAACAGCGGTGGCGGTGGGGCTGCCACTGGCGGCGGCACGGCTCCGCCGGCAGTGGCGCCGATTTCCGCGGACACGCTCTATCAAAACGGGCTGCGCGATTACAATGGCGGCAACTACGATCTGGCCAAGCAGGAATTCTCGGACTACCTGAAGAATTTCCCCACCAACCCGCTGGCCGGCAACGCGCAGTTCTACCTCGGCGAAGTCTCCTTCGCGCAGGGAAATTATGCCGAGGCCGTGACGCAATACGACATGGTGCTGTACAGCTACCCGAAGAGTTTTAAGCTGGCCGGAGCGCTGCTGAAAAAAGGCCAGGCGGAAATCAAGCTGGGGCAAAAGGCTTCCGGGACGCGCGACCTGCGCGAAGTGGTGCGGCGTTTCCCCGGAACGGATGAAGCCAAGCAGGCGCAGGCGAAGCTGAAGGAGATGGGCGCATCGGCTACCTCTGCACCGCCGACAAAACGCTGACCGCAACCTATCCCATAAATACCCTGGCTGACGATCACTCGTACCCAGGGGTTCAAACCCCTAAATTCACGCTGTTTTTCGGCACGGCTAAAGCCGTGCCCTGACGAATAGTATTTGTAAGATGCCTCAGGGCTCGAGACGCCGCTCCCCGGCTCCTCTCCCCGGCCGCGCATGCGCAGAGTTTCGCACTCTGTGACGCTGCAATTCGGCTATACTTCCATTTACTGAGGAAATCCACGCAGAGGCGGCACGAAAATGTCGGTCAATAAAGCGATATTGGTGGGACGGCTGGGGCGGGATCCGGAGACGCGTTACACCGGAGGCGGCCAGGCGGTGGCGAATTTCACGCTGGCCACGGATGAATCGTACAAGGATCGCGCCGGCGAGCGGCAGAAGCGCACCGAGTGGCACCGCATCGTGCTGTGGGGCAAGCTGGCGGAGATTGCCCAGCAGTATTTGAAGAAGGGCATGCTGGTGTACATCGAGGGGCGCATCCAGACGCGCCAGTGGGAAGACAAGCGCGATGGGCAGAAGCGCACCAGCACGGAGATCGTAGCGAATTCGATGAAGATGCTGACCAGCAAGAGCGAAAGCGCAGCGGCGGGCGCGGCGGCCGGTGGAGGCGCAGGCGCACCGGGCGGATTTGGGCGGGCAGCGGATCCTGATCTGGAGGGCGGGCCGACGCCGGATGAAGCCGGAGCGCAGGGGCCGGAAATTTCAGACGAAGACATTCCCTTCTAGTATCCGCAGGAATCCAAATAGAAAAACGACGGTAATAGCTTACGCTGCCAGGGCACGGCGTGCCGTGCCCCTACGATTCAAACCTGAAAATGAGCGCTAGCGGCGGTCTTCTTTTTTTCGAGCGGCGTCGAGTTCGCGCAAGAACGTCTCGAATTTCACCGTTTGTTCGGGAGTGAGCACGGCGCGAATGCGCACGCGGGCTTGCTGGCGGATCTGATCGCGCTGCGGGTCAAGCGGCGCGTAGAGGGCGCGAACCTGGGTGTGGGTTTCGTCCACGATTCCGGTGACGACCTTCAACTGGTCGGGGGTGAGATCGAGATCATGGGACAAGCGCGCGATGATCTGATCGGGACCGTGGGGCGGCTGCGGCTGCGAAGCATGGCTGGTCCACACATGCGTGGCCAAGCCGCCGAGCGCGGCGCCGAGAAGAAAAACCACCACGACCAGAGCGGTCGCTTCACGGCGAGTTTTAGTATTTTCCATGATTGGTCTCCGCCATCATCAACAAAATTTCATCGCGCGTATTGGGAGGTGCGCCGGCATCACTGATCAGATCGCGCGATTGAGGGGCGTTGAGTAGCGCCAGATCCTGGTTCTGGTGGGAATTAAATCTCGCGTCATAGGAAACCAGGGCGACCACTGCCAGAGCGGCGCCGGCAGCAAAGCGCCAGGCGACGGTGATGAAGGGCCGCCAAATGCTGCGCTCCGCGGCGCGAGCCTGCTCCACGCGAATGCGCGCCATCACCTGGCGCGCGAAACCCGGCCCGCGATCGGACGTGGGGTCAACAGCAGCGAAGAATCGCGCGGTCGGAGCGGCAAAGTCGAGCGCCGTGCGGCAACCGGCGCAGGACTTCAGGTGCTCGGAAAGTCTGGCAGCTTCCGGACCGCCGAGCTCGCCCGAGAGATGATCTTCGAGCAGGGCTTCGAATTCCGGACATGCAGAAGTCTTGAAATCGTCAAACATGTAATTAGGCCTTCCTTTCGCGCGCCACCGATGAGCCGGGCGGATTATTTCCCGCCGACATCCGGCGACGATAGACATCCATAATTCGGCCGCGCGCACGAAACAACCGGACCTTCACGGTATTCACATTGAGCCCCATGGCATGGGCCAGTTCATGAACGGAAAATCCCTCAATCTCCTTGAGTATGAGCATCTGCCGGTCCTGTTCCGGCAGCTTATCGAGCATCCAGTCGAGCATTTCCTTCACTTCGGCGCGTTCGCTGGGGCTCTCGGGCGGGCGGTCGGCTGAGGCGATGCCATCCAGGCGGGAGACTTGCTCTTCCGACAGGTCGGCTTCGTAGGTCAAGGGCCGTACTTTCCGCTTGCGTAAGTAGTCCCAGCATTCATTGACAGTAATCTTGTAGAGCCACGTGGAGAAGGCGGCCCGCAGGTCGAAGCGGTTCAGCGAGATATAGACCTTGAGAAAAACCTGCTGGACGACGTCCTCGACGTCCTGATTCCGCCGGAGGATGCTGCCGACCAGAGCAGTAACCCGCTGCTGATGGCGGCGAATTAGCTCCTCGTAGGCAGCCTCAGTTCCATTTTGGGCCAGCCGGACCAGTTCCCTTACTTCCTCGCCCTTGCTGCGAGGTACCGGGAGCTGGATGGCGGTCACGCTGGCTGCCACATTCTTTGGGACGTTGGGCATCGCTGACAGGTTACACCAAAAATATTTGGAGTGAGCGCAAGAATCGTCTTGCGGGCGACACTAGTCCATGTGACAATACCCGCCATGATAATCGGTGACCGCATCCGTTTGCTACGTGAAACAAAAAAACTGTCCCAGGGCGACATCGAAAAGCGCACTGGCCTCCTTCGCTGTTACATTTCGCGCGTCGAGAATGGGCACACCGTTCCGGCGATCGAAACGCTGGAAAAGCTGGCGCGGGCTATGGAAGTTCCGCTCTACCAGCTTTTCTACGACGGCGAAGAGCCACCCGTGCTGCCGAATCTTCCCAAGCGGAAATCGGCGGACGATATTGCCTGGGGATATAAAGGGAAAGATGCGCGCATGCTGGGCCGTTTCCGGCGGCTGATGGGTCGCATAGATGAAGGCGACCGGCGGCTGTTGCTGTACATGGCTCAGAAGATGGCGAATCGCTGAGCTTGACTTTGGCAGGGGTGTACAGGGCCGCGTTTTAGCTCACTCCCACTCGATGGTGCCCGGCGGTTTCGAGCTGATGTCGTAGACCACCCGGTTCACGCCGGGGACTTCGTTTACGATGCGCGTCGAGATGCGCGCGAGCACTTCACTTGGCAATCGGGACCAATCGGCAGTCATCGCGTCGAGGGAATCCACGACGCGGACAGCAATGGTGTCGCCGTAAGTCCGGCCGTCCCCCATCACTCCCACACTCCGTACCGGCAGCAGTACGGCAAAGGCCTGCCAGGTTTTTTCGTACAATCCCGCGCGGCGAATCTCCTCGACCACAACTGCGTCGGCAAGCCGCAGCGTCTGCAATTTATCGCGCGTCACTTCCCCGAGTAATCTAACTGCCAAACCTGGGCCCGGAAACGGATGTTTCACCAGGACTTCTTCTGGCAATCCGAGCTCGCGGCCGATCTGGCGGACTTCATCCTTGAACAAATCGCGCAACGGTTCGATGAGCGAGAAAGGCATGTCCGCGGGCAGGCCGCCCACGTTGTGATGCGACTTGATTGTGGCGGACGGACCCTTCACGGAGACGGACTCGATTACGTCCGGGTACAGAGTCCCCTGCACCAGAAATTTCACCGGCGGCTGGCCATCGGAGGCGGCGGCAAGCTTGCGAGCTTCTTCGGCGAACACAGCAATAAATTCGGCGCCGATGCGTTTGCGCTTTTCTTCCGGGTCGGTGATGCCGCGGAGGCGCGCGAGAAAGCGATCAGAGGCATCCACGCCGATAACGTTGAGGCCCAGGCGGACGCGCAGAAGTTCCAGCGTGTCTTGGAATTCATTCTGGCGCAGCAGGCCGGTGTCCACGAAGACGTTGGTCAGGCGGGCGCCGATGGCACGATGGACAAGCGCGGCGGCTACGGCGGAATCCACGCCGCCGCTTAAGGCGCAGATGGCGCGCGAGCCTTCCGCTTGTTTGCGAACGGATTCAATGGTGGAGGCGATAAAGCCGGCGCGATTCCAGTTTTTCGTGGCGCCGCAAATGTCGAAGACGAAATTCTGGAGAATCTCCGTGCCGCGATCGGTGTGCTGCACTTCCGGGTGAAATTCCACGGCGTAGTAATGTTTGCCGGGGTGTTCAAAGGAGCCGATGGCGTTGTCGGTGCGGCCAGTGATGCGAAATCCTTCGGGCAGCCCGACGACATGATCGCCGTGGCTGTTCCAGATCTTGAAGCGGCCGGGAACGCGGGAAAAGAGTTTCGAATCGCATTGATGGTCAAGATGCGCGGGGCCGTATTCGCGGCGATGCGCGCGTTCCACTTTGCCGCCGAGCGTGTGCGTGAGCCAGTGCATGCCATAGCAGATCCCGAGGACGGGAATGCCGAGCTGCAGCACGGCGGGATCGCATTTGGGCGCGTCGGCGTCATAGACCGAGCTGGGGCCGCCGGAGAGCACGATGCCAACCGGTTCGAGAGCGCGAATTTCGGCGATGGGAGCGGTGCACGGGAGGATGGCGGAGAACACCTGCTGTTCACGGATGCGGCGGGCAATTAATTGCGTATATTGGCCGCCGAAATCGAGCACCACGATTCCGTGATGGGTGCTGACGGGTTGCTCGGTCCAGGTGGATGCTTCCTTCACGGTCGCTTTTTTCACCGCTGCACCTGCTTCATGGGTCATCGGCTCCGTTGTCCTCCGCACTTGAATCCAGCACCCGAGTTTTACGCTACTTCAGGACAATGTTGACCAGCTTTTTCGGGACCACGACGGTCTTGGCTATTGCGCGGCCGTTCAAGAGGACGGAAATGCGCTCGTCGGCGACGGCACGGTCCACGATTTCGTCATCACTCAGGCCGGCCTCGACACGAATTTTGCCGCGAAGGCGACCGTTGATCTGAATAGGAATTTCCAAAACCTCTTCCTGCGTGAGGTCTTCGCGGAAGCGCGGCCATCGCGCGCGCATCAGTCCGCCGGCATGGCCGAGCATTTCCCACAGATCTTCGGCAATATGCGGGGCCATGGGAGAGAGCATCAGGACCAGCACACTGAGGACACGCTTGAGGATGACTGGGCTCAAATCCTGATCGAGGGGTTCCTGGGCCTGGAGCTCGTTGACCAATTCCATCAGCAGCGAGACGGAAGTATTGAAATGCCACCGCGACTCGAAGTCGTTGGTGACGCGCTTGAGCGTCTGGTGCGTTTTTCGGACGAGGATTTTTTCCTTGGGAGTCGCGCTGGTGAGATCGGTACGGGTGACAAGCTCGATTTCAACGCCGCGGAGGCGGTCGGCGTGGCGAGCGACCAGGCGGTAGACTTTATTCAGAAAGCGCGAGGAGCCCTCGATTCCCTCCTCGCTCCACTCCAAGTCGCGCTCGGGCGAAGTCGCAACCAGCGAATATGTGCGCGCGGTATCGCAGCCGTACTTGTCCGCCATCTCGATGGCGCCGACGACGTTGCCCTTCGATTTGGACATTTTGGCGCCGTCTTTCAGGACCATGCCCTGCGAGAACAGGCGCAAGATGGGCTCGCGGTGAGTGACCATGCCGAGGTCGTACATGACCTTGCAGAAAAATCGCGAGTAGATGAGGTGCAGGATGGCGTGCTCGACGCCGCCGATGTACTGGTCAATCTGGAACCAGTAGCGGACTTTTTCTTTGTCGAAAGGCGCTTTGTCGTTGTGGGCGTCGGTGTAGCGGTAGAAATACCACGACGAATCGATGAACGTGTCCATGGTGTCGGTCTCGCGACGCGCCGTGCCGCCGCATTTGGGGCATTTGGTGTTCACAAATTCCGGCACGCCGGCCAGTGGTGACTGCCCCTGACCGGTGAGGGTGATATTTTCGGGCAGCAGCACGGGTAGCTGATTGTCCGGGACGGGAACGATGCCGTCCTTCTCGCAGTAAATTATCGGGATGGGCGTGCCCCAGTAACGTTGCCGGGAGATGCCCCAGTCCTTCAAACGATAGGTGGTTTGCGCTTCGCCGAAACTTTTGGTCTTGGCGTCGGCGGTCATTTTTGCGAGCGCCTGCTCGGAAGTCAGGCCGGTGTAAGGCCCGGAATTGACCAGTCGGCCGTGCTCGGTTGAGGCTTCGCTCATGCGGTCAGCGCGAATCGCGGGACCGTCGAGCGGCTGAATTACGATGCGCACGGGGAGCTGATATTTCTCGGCGAATTCGTAATCGCGCTCGTCGTGCGCCGGGACGCACATCAGCGCGCCGGTGCCGTAATCGGCCAGAACGAAATTGGCCACCCAGATGGGCAAGTTTTCGCCGGAGAAAGGATTCGTGGCCAGGCGGCCGGTGAAGAAGCCTTCTTTCTCGGCGGTGGCGATGTCGGCTTGCTTGGTGCTCTTTTGCAGCATGGTTTTGAGTTGCGCTTCCATGCCTGCGCGGCCAGGCACGCCCTCGAGCAGCTTGGTGACCAGCGGGTGGTTGGGGGACAGGACTAAGGCAGTGGCGCCGTAGATGGTGTCAATGCGCGTGGTGAAAACTTCGATGGATGTATTCGGCATTTGCGCCACGGCAAAACGGATGCGTGCGCCCACCGATTTGCCGATCCAGTTGCGCTGCTGGAGGACCACACGCTCGGGCCAGGTTGTGGATAGCTCCTCGATGCCTTCGAGCAGCGCTTCAGAATATTGCGTGATGCGCAGAAACCATTGCTCGATTTCCTTGGCCTCGACCAAAATTGTGTCGTGCTGCCAGCAGTGACCGTCAACCACCTGCTCGTTGGCCAGCACGGTCTGGCACTGCGGGCACCAGTTGACGCGGCTGCGTTTGCGGTAGGCCAGGCCGCGTTCGAGCATGCGCAGGAAAAACCACTGGTTCCAGCGGTAGTATTCGGGATCGCAGGTGGCAATTTCGCGCTGCCAGTCGTAGCTGAAGCCGAAGCGTTGGCAGACGGCCTTCATCTGCGCGATGTTCGAGTAGGTCCATTCGCGCGGAGCGACGCCGCGCTTGATGGCGGCGTTTTCAGCGGGCAAGCCGAAGGCATCCCAGCCAATGGGATGCAGGACATTGAATCCTTGCATGCGCTTGTAGCGAGCCACAGCGTCGCCGATGGTGTAGTTGCGCATGTGGCCCATGTGCAGGGTGCCCGAGGGATAGGGGAGCATTTCGAGGGTGTAATATTTCGGGCGCGAAGAATCTTCGTCGGCGTTGAACGCGCCCTGATCGGCCCACACCTTTTGCCACTTGGCTTCGACCGACTGTGGGTCGTATTCGGACAAGTTCACTTCCCCCGGGCCTTTGATTTCGTTTTCGTGCGCGCTTTGGCGATTTTCTTCGGGCGGCGCGAAGATTTCTTGCGCACTGGATGCTGACGCGGCTTGAATCCATCACGGGTGCCGGTGGCCGGCACAACGCGAGCGAGCAATTTCCAGACGGCGGCGACATTGCGGCGATCGTCGCCGGGTTTGTCGATGGGCGTTTCCAATATGAAGGCGCGCCCGCCCAGCAGCGGATGGTTCAGGATGCGGCCGAAAGGTTCCAGGCCGATTTTGCCTTTGCCGATGTGCTCGTGGCGGTCCACGCGCGAGCCGAGCGGCGTCTTTGAATCGTTCACGTGCACGACGGCGATACGGTCGAGGCCCACGGTGCGGTCCAGTGCCTGGAGCGCGGATTCGAGTCCCGCTTCGGTGCGCAAATCCCACCCGGCGGCAAATGTGTGCGCAGTATCAACGCACACCCCCAGCGGCAGTTCCGGGCAGGCATCGAGAATGGCTTTCAGTTCTTCAAAGCGCGAGCCGACGGAACTTCCCTGCCCCGCGGTATTTTCAAGAAGAATGACCAGGTCGCCAAGTTTCAGGCCGCGCGTGGCCTGCTTCAGCCCCTGCGAAATTGCATTGATGGCTGTTTGCGCGTCGCTTTCGCGGCAGCTTCCCGGATGAGCTACCAGGTAATCCGCGCCCAGTGCCATCGCTCGCACAATTTCCTGGTGAAAGGACTGCACGGAGCGCGCGCGCAGAACGCGGCTGGGCGACGCCAGATTGATCAAGTAATTGTCGTGAATGACCAGCGGCCCGAGGCCCAGCTCTTTGCGCCGGGCGCGAAATTGCGAGGCTTCCGCTTCTCCGATTCGCGAACTTCCCTGCGCCCACATGCGCGGGCTGGAAGAAAAAATTTGCAGCGCGTTGGCACCCAGGCCGTGGGCCAGGTCGAGAGCACCGGTAATATCACCGGCGATCGAAGTGTGGATACCGACGCGAATGCTGCCGTCTTTCCAAGCGGGAATTTCAGGTTCGGGAAGCGGTTCCGGGCGGTATTCGTCTGCGGCGTCGAAAGTTAGGCTGCTACCGTGTTGTTCTTCCGCCATTCCCTCAGGTTGCCCGGGTCGAGTGACGCAGGACGCGAAGAAGCCGGACTGCGGCGATTCCAGCGGCTGCTTAACACGTCATTTTAGCGGAATTACGAAAATTCCGCAAACGCATCACGGAAGCAGCATTTTTAGCCGCTACGCGCCGAACTGGCGGAGATGGTGGTCGGTGTGGAGGTAGGCGAGGCGCATCCACTCTTTTTCTGAAAGCGGTCCGAAATGCGGATGCGCTTGATAGCTGTAGTCTTTCGGTGAGCGGGTGAAGCGGTCAATCAAGCTGCGCAATTGCTTTTTATCGGCTTCAAATTCCGCCGGGCGCGTCCCGCCTGATTGCTGATCGAGTTCGGGGGCGGACTTGAATCCGTGGGGCCAGCGCAAGGGCACCCAGATGGCCACGAATTTAAGGACCGGCCGGGGAACGGCGACCGGGGCCGGCGCGACTTTTTTCTCTCCCATAAACATGCGGAAACCGTCGCTCAAGTGGCAGAGCATCTGGTGTGGGTTCATTTTGCCCCACTGGCGGGGGCTGTCGGTGTGAATGTCGTCGAGACGAGTGAGAATTTCCCGCTTGTCAGCGGTATTGCCCAGAGATTTCATTCCACGCCTCCCCTGCAACGCCTTCCCGGCTTAGATGCTGATGTTTCGAACGCGATTCGGCCGCTGCAAAAGAACTACGAACGCGAGGGCGCAAAGGTTCACGCGCAGCCCATTTGCAGCAGCAAACTGCAATGCAGTAAACTCGGGGGCTCGAAACGGGCTTGGGGGCATTCATGCTGGTGGTCATGCAATCGCACGCGACGGAAGAGCAGGTGCGCGCGGTGTGCCAGCGCATCGAGTCGCTGGGATACAAGGCGCTGCCTGTGCCGGGCGCGGGGCGCACGGCCGTGTGCATCACCGGCAATGCCGGGGCCGTGGATATCGGGTCGCTGGAATCCATGCCCGGGGTGATCGAATGCATCCCGGTCAGCAAGCCCTACAAGCTGGTGAGCCGGGACGTCAAGGAAGAAAACACGGTGGTGCGCATCCCGACGCCGCTGGGCGAGGTTTCCTTTGGCGGGAATGCGATTGCCATGGTCGCCGGGCCGTGCGCCATTGAGACGCGCGAGCAGGCCTTCACCGTGGCCGAGCATGTGAAGAAGGCCGGGGCGAAACTGTTTCGCGGCGGGGCCTACAAGCCGCGCACTTCGCCGTACAGCTTTCAGGGGCTGGGCGAGCCGGGGCTGAAAATACTGGCCGAAGTGCGCGACAAATTCGGGCTGGGCATCGTCACCGAAGCCATCGACAACGAATCGCTGGAGCTGGTGGAAAAATACGCGGACGTGATTCAGATCGGCGCGCGCAACATGCAGAATTTTTCGCTGCTCAAGCGCGCCGGCAAATCTGCGAAGCCGGTGCTGCTAAAGCGCGGCATGTCCGCGACGCTGGACGATTTTCTGCTGGCCGCCGAATACGTGCTCTCCGAGGGTAATTACAATGTGATCCTGTGCGAGCGCGGCGTGCGCACTTTTTCCGACCACACGCGCAACACGCTGGACCTGAGCGTGATTCCCGCCGTGCAGCGGCGCAGCCACCTGCCGATTGTGGTGGATCCCAGCCACGGCACCGGCAAGCGTTCAAAAGTGCTGCCGCTATCGCGGGCTGCTGTGGCTGCCGGTGCGGACGGGCTGCTGGTGGAAGTGCATCACGACCCCGACCGCGCGCTTTCCGACGGCATGCAATCCATCCTGCCCGATGAGTTTGAACAACTGCTGAAAGAAGTCCGCCAGATCGCCGGCGTCCTTGGCCGCACTGTGAACTGATTCGAGGGTCAGGCTGGCTATGGAAATAATTGAATTCATTCTTGAGTTCGCGTTGATGTTTATCTTCGAAGTGATTAGGGAGTATTTTCGCAAGCCGTTATGAAAAACCTCGATGCCTGACCGACACCGTATGCCGACGAAACATTGCTTCCGAAGAACGAAATCAAAATCATGAGGAGTGGCTGGAACTGGCGATTAGTTTTTCTTCTCGCGCTGCTCGGCGTACTTGCCACTCGTGAAGTTGCACTCGAATTGCGCCCATCGTTTCTCCGTCCCGGGCTGCACCTGATGGGCTACGTCGGCAACACCGCCGACGGGACGCTGACCATCGTGGATTTGGTGAAGCTGTCTGTGGTGGCCACCATTCCCGTGGGCCAGGGCCCGAGCGGCGTCCGCGCGCACCCGACGCGCGCGGAAATTTGGGGACTCAGTTCCGCGGGCGGATACGCCTGGGTTCTGGACGCGAGAACGAATCAAATCGTGGCGCGCATAGCGGTAGGCGCGTTGCCCTATGCGCTGGAATTCTCGCCGGACGGAAAGCGCGCCTACGTGGCGGCATCGGGCGCGAATGCGGTGGTTGAGATTGATTGTGCCACGCGCACAGTGGTCGGGCGAGGACGCGCGGGACGCAAGCCGTGGATTGCGCGCGTGACGCCGGACGGCAAGACGGTGGTCGTATCGAATCGCGATGACGCAACGGTCACGCTCCTGGATGCGGCTTCGCTTGCGCCGCTGGCCGTGATTGGCGTGGCGCCGCAGCCGGAGCAAATCGCCATCCTGCCCGACAGTTCGAAAGCTTTCGTCACCTCCGGCGCGACGAACCAGATTTCCATTTTGGATCTGAAGCGCAAGACGCTGGTTACGAATCTCGCGCTTGGGGGCGCGCCCGGATCGTTGATCCTGAAACCTGACGGGGGCGAACTTTACATTCCGCTGAGTGACGCGCATGGAGTGGTGGTAGTAAACACCTCCACCAACGAAGTGGGTGATTTTCTGATCGTTGGAATGTCGCCTTCGGGGGCGACACTTGGGCCCGATGGTTCGACTCTGTACGTTTTTGATACCGCGGCGGACCACGTGGTGCCGGTTGGCATCAATACCCGACAGGTGCAGCGGCCCGTTCAAGTAGGCGACGACCCGGGAACCGGTTTGATGACGCCCGGTGGCGACGCGCTGCTGGTGGTCGATGCGGGCTCGAACGATCTCGCGGTGATTCGCACGAATACACCGATTCCGCGGCTGGTGACTCTGATTCCCGTGGGGCTGAAGCCACGCGACCTGGCCATCAAAGTGTTCTAAAAAAATTGGATGTTGCCGGGATTCAAGGCTGCCGGGAGAACTCGGAGCAGCGGAAGGCGCTGCTCCTCGCTGGCGAGTCGAGCCTCGCCTTAACAAAGCGGCGTCGAGCCGCCGCACTCCATAAAGTCGGCGCTCAGGGTTTGGCTGCGGGTTTGGGTGCGGGCTTTGCGGGCGTGACAACAGCAGGCGCGGCGGATGATTGTGCCGCGGATTTCGGGCCCAACTCGAAATCAATGTACTGCTGGATTGTGGTTGGGTCGCCACCGACAATGGGGCGGCCGTTGACGAATACCGTCGGCGTGCTGGTGACGCTGAGAACCTGGGCGTCGGCGACATTTTCCTGCACGGCCTTCGGCGCGTCGAGGGCGGCCAGGCAGGCTTTGAAGGCATTTTTGTCGAGCCCCGCCTGTCCGGCATAATCCAGCAGCTTCTCCCAGATGTTCGCCGCGGAAATGAATTCCTGGTTTTCGAACAGCGCGTCGTGGATTTTCCAGAAGGAGGCGGGCGATTGCATATAGGCACAGCGCGCGCCGATGGCCGCGGTCATGGCCCAGGGATGAATTTGCGGAATGGGCAGATCCTTGTAGACGATGCGAATTTGCGGATTGTGCGGGGCGATGGTCTTCTTGACACCTTCATAGAGCAGGCGGCAGTGCGGGCATTCGAAATCGCTGAATTCCACCAGTGTGACCTTGGCGTCCGCGGGTCCTTTTGAGGGATTGCCGTCGAGGCGAAGTTTGGCGCGATTGGCGGCATAGGGATCGCCGGACGTTTCGAAGATATCTCCGCGCAGCAGGATCTTCCCGTCTTTGCTGATGTACAGCACGCCGGTATCGGCCTGACCGCTGACGGTGACCCGGACGGGGACCAGATAGAACTCAGGCGCGGGCGATGGTGAGAGCGGGCCGAGCTTGACCAGAAAATCCGGGCCCCAGGCGAAGAGCTTGCGCACGAATAGTTCCGCGGTTTTCAGGAACTGCGCTTCGTCAGCCGATTGCGTCTGTGCAGGCGACTGCGAGGGACTCTGCAAGGCGGGCATGGGCGGCGGGGGCGCGGCCGTCTGCGCGAAGCACGGAATCGCGAGCGCTGATACTGCAAGAGCCATGAGGGCAAGAAATTTTCGAAGCATGTGAAACATTCCTCCGCTCCGGAACAACCGTCGAATAAATTCAGCCGAGTACCATACATGAAGGCAGGTCAAGATAACTCAGAAAAGCCCTCGCTGGCGATCACATGTACCTCAGGGGTTAAAACCCCTTAAAGTCTGCCATCCTTCGGCACGGCTGAAGCCGTGCCCTGACGAAAAACCCTATACTAAATTCTCTGGTCTCATACGTCGAATTTTTGCGCTAGCGGGAAACGGCGGCCGACGCTGAAGGCTTTGGAAGTAACTTTCAATCCGGGCGGCGACTGTTTGCGCTTGTATTCATTTTGGTCCACGCGGCGGGCCACGGAGCGGACCAGGTCGAGAGGAAACTCGTAATGATCGGCAATCTCATCCGGGCTGCGCAGGTCCTCGACGTAAGCTTTCAGGATGCGGTCGAGCACGTCGTATGGCGGCAAAGTGTCGGAATCTTTTTGATTGGGGCGCAGCTCGGCCGATGGCGGCTTATCCAGCGTGGCCAGGGGAATGCGCATGCGGCTGCGATTGGTGAATGACGAGAGTTCGTAGACCATGGATTTTGGCACGTCGGAAATCACCGCCAAACCACCGGCCATGTCGCCGTAGAGAGTGCAATAGCCGACGGCCAGCTCGGATTTGTTTCCGGTGCTCAGGACCAGATAGCCGAATTTGTTCGAGAGGGCCATCAGCAGGTTGCCGCGAATGCGCGCCTGAATATTTTCCTCGGTCACATCTTCGGCGCGCCCGGCAAATGCAGGCGCCAGCGATTTGCGGTAGCAGTCAAATGTTTCCTGAATGGCGATGACCTGGAACTCGATTCCCAAATTATTGGCCAGGCAACGCGCGTCGCGCAGACTTCCCTCGGAGCTGTACTGGCTGGGCATGTTGACACCGAGGACGTTGTCGGCGCCAAGCGCGTCCACCGCGATGGTGGCTACCAATGCTGAATCCACGCCGCCGCTCAATCCGATGACCACCTTGCGGAAGCCGCACTTGCGCACGTAATCGCGCGTGCCGATTACCAGCGCCTGATAGGCGGCGGCAAGCTCGTCAAGAGGCTGCGGGCGGACGTCGCCCGTGCCGGTAACAGTGTCGAAGAAAACCAGATCCTCTTCGAAGGAGTGTGCCAATGCCCCCACGCGGCCATTGGGCATAAAAGCCACGCTCGAGCCGTCGAAAACCAAGCTGTCGTTGCCGCCCACCTGGTTGACATAGACCACCGGCAGATGATGCTCGATGGCAATGGCTCGCAGCATGTCGTGGCGCAGGGAACGCTTGTCGAGCGTGTAGGGCGAGGCGGAAATGTTCAGCAGCAGGCTGCTTCCCTTCCCGACCAGCTCGGCGACGGGATCGCGCGCGTAAAGACGCTGGGCCCAGAAATTTTTGTCGTTCCAGCAGTCCTCGCAGATGGTCACGCCGAGGACTTCGGGATTCAGGCGAAACACATCCTGCGAACGCGCAGGCTGGAAGTAGCGAGTCTCGTCGAAGACATCATAGGTGGGCAGCAGCATCTTGCGCTGCTCGAAGACGATTTTCCCGGCGGCGATGACCGCGGCGGTGTTGGCTACCGGCTTGCCGGTGTCGTCCTGAGCTTTGCCGACGTAGCCGACCAACGACGGAATCGGAATCGCGCGCGCGAGCTGGGCCAGAGCTTTCTGGTTGCGCTCCGCGAAGGCGGGGCGCTCGATCAAATCCTGCGGAGGATAGCCGCACAGGCACAGCTCGGAAAACACAGCAAGGTCCGCGCCGCCCAGCCGGGCCTGATTGGCCAGGTCGAGTATGCGGGCTGAATTGCCTTCGAAATCGCCAACGGTAGGATTGAACTGGGCCAGGGCTATCTTCATCAGAGAGCACTAGCATACGCAAACCCACTCGGGAGTGACAAGTCGCCACTCGGATTCGTACTGACTCAGCTTCCGGTTAGCGCTTTATACGTCCAAGTCGCACTGATCGTATTGTCGGCAACTTCCCAGAATCCCGCTTCCGAATAGTTTCCGAGTTGCCAACTACACGGGAGCGGACGCGATATTCGTAACCAGAAGAGCGTTTGTCGGTACTAATCCGACGGACGAATCGATAACTTCCGGCGTGCCCGTAAATCGGCAGGCCAAGAATATAAGATCGTTTTCATTTGCCTAAACGGAGTGAGAAAATCATTCCGCGCGTAGGGTTTGAATGGGATCGGTTCGCGTTGCGCGCCAGGTAGGCGAGAAACACGCTGCAACCGACGCAAAGGTCATCACCGCAAATGCCACGGCGAAAGCCAGCGGGTCTCGCGGGCGCAGCATAGGGCGGTCCAATTTAGGAGGAAAGAACATGGCATGTCCCATTCTGGTTACCGGCGCGGCGGGCCGCGTCGGCGCGGTAGGGCGCACGGTCACCGAACTGCTGTTGAGGCAAGGCAAAGCGGTGCGTGCGATGGTGCGAAATGAAGACGAACGCGCGGAAGCATTGCGAGG
>Ga0210409_10001541_pt1 | contig 29759 bp, 21 predicted proteins | sample IncBWH17MmetaG_FD_161649 | JGI IMG/M metagenome (GOLD analysis project Ga0210409, IMG submission 161649) | Forest soil microbial communities from Barre Woods Harvard Forest LTER site, Petersham, Massachusetts, United States - Inc-BW-H-17-M | ecosystem: Environmental > Terrestrial > Soil >...
TTGCCATGGAACTTCGCCGCGGAACCTGCCGAAGATTCATCCCGAGCCGCCTAAACCATCACCATCAGCTGTCCAGACGGTCCCAGGCCTACGCTTACTGCTCATCTACTGTTCCGACTGTACAATAACTAATCCTTACGCCAGAGGCGGCGCGGGTGCCTATGCCAAAGGTCTCCGTGGCGTATGGGTGTGCAACTGAGGAGCGGACTATTTATTCCCTCTCCGTTTGGGCGCCATGGAACAAGAATCGGTGGATCTGGTGAAGACAGCCTTGACGAGAGAATGCATAAATATCGCAGCATAGATTGCGAGATTCAGCGAAAATGAGGCGGTTGCGTCTAGCGAGACGCCGCACTAGAATGGAACTCCAGCCAAATAACGATTCGAGACCCAGGTCTCGACAAGGGGTAGCAATACGGACCGCAGATAACGGCGCGCCGCACCCCGTTTCGAGATCCTAAGCATCAGCCCTGCGGCAGAGAGGCAATGGATTGAGTGGGATCGTCGGTATTTTCCACCGGAACGGTGCGCCCGCCGAGCGGGCGCTTTTAAAGAGCCTTGCAGATTTTCTTGCGTTCCGCGGCCCGGACTCCGTAGGCATCTGGCGGGATGGCTCAATTGGGCTGGGGCATGCCCTGCTGCGGACAACAGAGGAATCAAAGGTAGAGCAGCAGCCCGCGAGTCTTGATGCCCAATTCTGGATCACAGCGGACGCGCGCCTCGACAGCCGAACAGACCTGATTGCAGAACTCCAAAACTCGGGTCGTAGGGTCCGACTCAATGTTCCAGATTCCGAACTGATTTTGAACGCTTATGCTGTTTGGGGTGCGCAGTGCGTCGACCATTTACAAGGTGATTTTTCGTTCGCGATTTGGGACGCGCGAAGGCAGAGTCTCTTTTGTGCGCGGGATCATTTCGGAATCAAGCCTTTCTACTACTCTCACGCGAGCGATCTTTTCCTGTTCAGCAATACTCTCAACTGCTTGCGGTTACATCCCGATGTTTCCGCAACGCTGAACGAAGCGGCCGTCGGTGATTTTCTCCTCTTTGGGCTGAATTACAATGATGACACGACGACATTCCGCGATATTCAGCGTCTGCCGCCCGCCCACTGTCTGACTATTTCTGCTGCAGGAGCGAAGTGCCAACGTTACTGGTCGCCGCCTACGGATGGGCGGATTCGCTATGCAAAACCTGAAGAGTACCTCGAGAATTTCCACTCGCTCTTGCAAGCCGCTGTGGCTGACCGTCTGCGCACGGATCGAGTCGGAATCCTTCTGAGTGGGGGGCTAGATTCGTCCTCGGTGGCGGCGGTGGCAAAGGAACTGTCCACGAAAAGCACTACCCCAGCACAGTTTCAGGGCTACACCTACATTTACAGGTCATTAATCCCCGACCAAGAAGAAACGTACGCACAAGAAGTCGGAGACTTTCTTCGCATACCGGTCAAGTTGATGCCAATGGATCAGGCGCAGCTTTTCGAGCGCTGGGACGACCCCGAAGTAAACGGGCCCGAACCAGTTGAAGATCCATTCCTTGCCAGGATTTTCGACGCTCACCGCGACATTTCCGCGGGTTGCCGGGTTCTGTTGTCCGGGGAGGGCGGCGATGAGCTGCAGACCTTCCAGATGTGGCCCTACGTGCGAGATTTGCGTCGCAGAGGGGAATGGCGGCAACTTCTGACGGACGTGGCCAAGTTCCTGTGGATCAGGCCCTTCCCGTGGCGGGGCATCCGCGCCCGAGCGTTACGTTGGGCCGGAAGAGATCCCGACCAGCCCGTGTACCCGCGGTGGCTGGCTCCGGAATTCAGGTGCCGGGCACATCTGGAAGCACGGTGGAAGGAAGAGAACCAACAGCGGGATTCGTGGCCGAGGCATCCTATCCACCCGAGTGGATACGCATCCCTGGCATCACCGCTGTGGACGCACCTATTTGAGCAAGATGACCCAGGAGCAACAGGTTGCCTCGTGGAAACTCGATACCCTTTTCTGGATTTGCGGGTGGTGAATTATTTGTTGGCGTTGCCGCCGTTCCCGTGGCTATACAGAAAGACGCTGGTGCGCGAGGCAATGACCGGACGACTGCCGGAGCGGATACGTACGCGGCCGAAGACACCGTTGCAGGGCGATCCCGTGTCAGCACAACTGCGATTGGCAGGGGCGGAGCAACTGAAAGAAGTCTCCTGGAGTCCGGATTTGGATCGCTACATTGATCGAAGAGCGATGACTGTGCCGCATGGTAAGATGGACCAGGAGCAAGCAAGTGCGAGTCTGAGACCTTACTGCCTCAACATTTGGTTGCAGTCAGCGCGGAGACTTCGATATAACATTTATGCGGAGGCCAGTAATGGTTAAGCCCGTAAAACGGGTAGCAAAAAAACCTTATTTAAAACCAACGTTGACCGTTTACGGGACGGTTCGTGAACTTACGCAAACGAGAGGGCCAAATGGCCACAAAGACAAGGTGGGCAACCGTGCACCGGCGCACACCCACGTTTGAGCAAACGGTCAGAGATGCGATCTCTGCTTTGTGAAGAACTCATCAGGCCGCATTCCATCAGCCCGAAAATGTTTAGCTGCCGTCACCCACATGAGGCAGAATTGAACGTGTCAGAATAGATCGCCGCGATTTAGCGACCGGACTGTAAAAAGAAGTGGATGCCCTTCACACTGCCTTCGGTTTAAAGATTTCTTCCAACATTGCTATTCCAGGATTAGTTTCTCTGAACGCCCCAGGCGCGGCCGCTGATCTTCGAGTTCGGCTAGGGCTTTGTCCTTTTTCTGAAACTCAAATTTCCTGCGGATTGGAAGAACTCACCTACGTCAGCCCTTACGCCGACGATGCCGACAACCCTTCACTGCGAATCTGGAAATCAACTGACGGCCTCTACTTGCGTATGGAGTATTACGACGGCACACAATTCTGGCTGGAGAGCGCGGGAAAAGAAATTTGGGCGACTTGGCCGGAGGCCTCGACTCTCGAAGATGCATGCTCCTATCTTGTTGGGCCAGTGCTCGGTCTATTGTTGCGGCTGAGAGGAATCACGTGTTTACATGCCAGCGCCGTGCTGCTGGAGGATTGCAGCGTGGTATTTGTGGGAGCCGAAGGAACTGGAAAGTCCACCGCCGCAGCGGCTTTCGCGCTCGAAGGGCACGGCGTGCTTTCTGACGACGTTGTGGCGCTCGCCGAGAATGGATCAGAATTCCGCGTCCTCCCGGCTTACCCCCATCTCTGCCTTTGGCCCGAATCCGTGACGATGCTCTTTGGAGCGCCAGACGTCCTCCCCCACTTCAGCAAAAATTGGGAAAAGCACCGCATGCTCCTGGGCGAGCGGCAGACGCGCTTCGAACACCGCTCTGCTCCGCTGGGCGCTGTGTATATCCTAGGCGAGCGCCGTACGGATGCTGCACCGGCGGTGGAAGAGGTCCGTTCTCAAACGGCACTATTAACTTTGGTCGCGGACACTTTCGCCAACAAAATCCTCGATCGGGAGATGCGCGCTAGAGAATTTGAACTGCTGGGCAGGCTCGTGACCAGCGTTCCCGTTCGCCAAGTTTTCCCGCATAGCGACCCCACGCGGATTCACGACCTCTGCCGCGTCATCCGCGAAGATTTTGCGTCCGTCAAAAAAATCCCTCAGGGCTCGCCCTTCATCCTCGAGGCTAAGTCCCAATCCGTGTTCGAGTAAACCGCGATATCTGGTACTATACAGTCGCCCTGCCACTTTTGAAGTGGTTTTTCCCGTTTTCGATCGCTATGCTACCTCCGCCCGGCATGCTTGCTCCCTCTCCAAGTAAATCAATCGTGTGTTTGCTGCGAGCAATCGTGGTTCGTTACAAATCGGGGAATTCGAGTTTGACGATGTGGCGTGTCAAGTTTAGGAGCAGTCTGTAATGACGGTAAGAGCAACTACAGGTCCAGGAGGATAGTTACCATGAAGCTGAAGGGTGCATGGGGAATCGCGGCAAAGTTCATCAGCATGGCCGCACTGTTCTGTTGTGTTGTGCTCTGGACGGTCTTTGTGGGCGCGGGCAAGCGCGATCATACCGGCTACGCCGGAAGCCAGATTGCAGGGGCCGAGCGCGCTGCTATACCGGTAGCTCCAAAGGACAATTCAAAATGGGTAGAAGCTTATGGCCGCCTGCCAATGAGTTTTGAAGAAAACCAAGGGCAGACGGCACGGGAAGTCCGGTACGTTGCACATGGTGGAAGATACGAGTTGTTTCTGACCCCGCAGGAAGCGGTGATTGCCTTGCGCCCCACCACGCACCTCGATTTTTCGCCGAGGCATCGCTCGGCTTACTTACGGGCCCTTCGTCAGCAAAGGCGCGCCGCTCAGACTACGACGGCGATTCGGATGCGTCTGGAGGGAGCGAACCCCGCGCCGCAGATCTCTGGAGCCGAGCGGCTGCCGACGCGCGTGAATTACTTCACCGGGAGCGATCCAAAAAATTGGCACACGGATGTGCCGGCGTATGCCCGCGTGAAATACGCGGGAATTTATCCGGGCGTGGATCTGGTCTTTTACGGGAACCAGCGGATGCTCGAATATGACTTCGTAGTTGCGCCGGGCGCTGACCCGAAAGCGATCCAATTGAAAATCGCTGGCGCGCGCAAGATGCGCATTGACTCGCGCGGCGATTTGGTGCTGAGCGTCCCAGAGGGTGAAGTGCAGCTTCAAAAGCCGCTCATCTACCAACTTCTAAATGGTGAAAAGCGTGAGGTTGCAGGGAACTACCTAGTTACCAGCGGCCATCGAGTCACTTTTTCGGTCGCCAATTACGATCGTAGCAAGCCGCTGATTCTTGACCCCATTCTAAACTATTCGACGTACCTCGGGGGAAGCGGAGACGAAAATTACATTTTGCCCGTAGGTATCGCAGTGGATGCTTCGGGCGACACGTTTGTGGCAGGCGAGACCACTTCGGTCGACTTCCCCGCGGGCACGAACGCGGGGATCACTACAAATCCGAATCCAAATCCAAATACGGGAGCGTCGTATGTTGCGGAGCTGAACCCCGCGGGTACGCAGCTGTTGTATTCCACTTATCTTGTTGGGACCGCAACCAATCCCGGAGATGGCGCCAGCGGCGTCGCGGTGGATTCCACGGGAAAGGTTTATGTCGCCGGAGTTACATTTGCGGCGGGATTCCCGACGAAGAATCCAATAGCAGGGTTTTCCGCCGACACTACGAACGGGACATGCTTTGTTACAAAACTCGATCCCACGGTGAGCGGAAATAGCGGTCTGCTTTTTTCTACGTACCTGGGAGGAACCGGCGGGGAGTTTGCCGACGGTATCGCCGTGGACTCGAACGATAACGCCTACGTGGTAGGACAGACATTCTCGAGCGATTTTCCAGTTACGAATGGGGTCACTTTCAATGCGGCCAACGTAGGTAATGCCTCCGGATCCGGTTTTCTTTCGAAGATCGACATCGCCACTTCAACTCTGGTCTATTCAACTTATCTGAGCGGAAATGCAGCGAATGCAGTCAATTCTCCGGGCATTGGCGGAGAGATTGCTTATGGTGTTGCTGTAGATAGCTCCAACAACGCTTATGTAGTTGGAGCGACTACTTCCAACAATGCCACAGGCTTCCCCAGCATTAACGCCAACCAGTCGGCTCCTCCGGCCGCCAACGTTCTGGGCGGCGCATTCGTCACCAAAATCAACACGGCGGCGATCGGTGCCGCTTCCCTTGTTTATTCCACGTATATTGCAGGGTCTACGCAAGAGATCGGGTTCGGCATTGGGCTCGGACCCAACAATGTCGCTTATGTAGTGGGAGAGACAAATTCAAACGATTTCCCCGTTACACCCAACGCCTTCGACACAAGTGGCGCAGCCACTGGGAAAGCGTTTGTAGGCGTGGTTGACACGACCAAAACTGGCGCTGGCAATTCCCTTACCTATGCGACGTTTCTAGGGGGATCCGGCGGCAACGTCGGCTATGGAATAAGCGTGGACGGCACTGGAAACGCCTATGTCGTGGGAACAACGGCCTCCTCGGACTTTCCTGGGGTGACCACGCTCGGCGCTTTTCAGCCCACACTTTCCAATCCCAGTGGGAGCGCCTTCATTGCCAAGCTATTCCCCGGAAGTAAAGGTGCTGCCGATTTACTCTATTCTACCTATTTCGGAGGCAGCGGGGATGGTTCAGATCCCGATCAAGGGTATGCGATTGCCATTGATTCCGCGAATCCCCCCAATGCTTACATCACGGGCCAAACCTCCTCGGCAAACCTTCCCGTGTTCGGAGCGCCGGCACCTTTTCAACAAAATCTGAACGGAACTTCGGATGGGTTCATCGCCAAGCTGACGCTGATCCCCACCTTGGTCGTAACTCCGTCGCCGTATAATTTCGGAGTGCAGCCGGTTGGTGTCGCGAGTCCAGCGCAGACGTTTACGCTTACGAATAATACGAGTTCGACGGTGACGTTCACGAGCATCACGGTTACAGGAGTCTCGCCGGCAAACAATACGGATTTCGTGAAGTCGTCCGACTCGTGCAGCCCCGCCGGCGCTGCGGCAGGCGGCCAGTGCACGGTCGCCGTGACGTTTACTCCTTCGGCGGCGGCCGCCGAGAGTGCAACCCTTGCTTTTGCGGCAATGGTTACGGAAGGCGGCATTGTCACGGCGCAAATCATCGACGTAAGCCTGACCGGGACCGGATCGGCCACGGCTCCTGGAGTCGGATTCGACCATACCAGCGTGCCTTTCGGCGGCCAAATGCTCACCACCACGAGCAGCGCAATGAACGTAAAACTCACAAACACCGGAGCGGGTCCATTGACAATCAACTCGATCGCCGCTTCGGGTGATTTCGCCGCGACCAGTGCCGGCGCGAGCGCCTGCCCGATCAGCCCGGCAACTTTGGCAGCAGGTTTGAATTGCATCATCAGCGTTACATTTGCGCCAACCGTGGTTGGCGCACGCACGGGAACGCTAACCGTCACCGATAATGCCAACGGAAGCCCACAATCGATTCCGTTGTCAGGAAGCGGATGGGACTTCACCTTGACGGGGCCAACGACGACGCAGACCGTCTCGGTCGCTGTTCCGCTCAAGTTCAATGTGACCATGACGCCGCTCGGCGGCTTTAATCAAGGTGTGGGGCTCGCCTGCGCGATAGTTCCGACAGCTAACACAACATGCATGGTGGTAACACCGGTCATGGCTGCCGATGGGATGACACCGCAAACCGCGCAAGTGTCAGTAACCACCACAGCTATTACGCTGCCGCCGCGCTCGGTGCCCTTTCCACCTGTTTCAATGCGACAGGTCGTGCCGCTGATTGTGGGGCTGCTGCTGCTCTTTCTGCTGCCGAGAACCAAACGGCTTCGTCTGCGGCTAGGGATGGCGGCGGCCATGCTCATGCTCATCGCCCTCGCCGGTTGTTCGGGGTCAAGCAAGCCCCCCGTGACGCCCACTCCGGCCGTTCTGACCATCACCGGGACGTCTAACGGCGCAGCGGGGGCTGTCGCGCACAAGGCCACAGTGACACTGACAATTGATTAGGAAATGCCGCGAGTAGAGCTTCTTCACTAAAGCAGATAGGTCCATCTTCGGCCGTCTTGTAAAGACGGATAGTTCGGCGGTGTTAGGGATTGCCGCCGCTGCCATACTGGCGGCCAGACAGAACGGTCCGTGAGCCCATTTCGAGAGATTTCTTTGGGCGTGCATTTCCACGAGTGTGCCACTCATCCACGGTACGCGAATTTAGAGAGACGCAGACTCGGGCCACGAAACTCAGCTTAGATCGCTTCGGAGCTACAGGATAAATGGAGATCGCCCTTCGGGGCACTCAATGCGAAAGCAGGTTCGGCGAAGATTCCGGATCCAGAAAAGGAATGACCGCCACCTAGGCCCGCGGGAAAATTCTGATTCTCCGGGCCGGGGCTGTTCCAGATGGGACTTGAGACTGCCGGTTTCCGATACCCAGTCCGCTTCTGGACTGATACTCACCACGTCGCGATACTTCTGCAGATGAGCACGTTCTTGCCCTTGCCGGTGGACCGCAACCAGAGCGTCTTTACCGAGGGGCCGTCCGGAAATGCGATCAGTACAAGTCAGTTGGCGAGGATTCTTAAGATGTACGACAGGTCGAAGAAATAGATCAGCCAGGCCAGGTATCCTTTACTTGGTCGAAATATCCAACACTCTCCTCATGTTCCTCGTCAAATCAGTTAGATCGCCATACACAATGAGTTTAGGTGGATGATAGGGTTTTTTCAGAGGTAATTTCGGCGTTCGCTTCATTCATGGTCTCCGTCGGAAACTTTAACCAATCCGTTACTTTTTTTCAATCCCTTATAGCCCAAAGCATAGAGAACCGGGGCGCGAACCCGGTCCCGAGAAGTGTGAAGCAAAATCCGGTGCGACCCGGAACCAAATCTGCGTAGCATCCGTTCCACAAGCGGCCAGATCCGTAGCTATGGGGAAGTCCCGCCCCTATGGTAGGCCACAAATCTCCAAGGGTAATGCGTCAATCAACGTAATGCTTAATTCTGCAGCGGCTAACATCGTCGTAGACGTAAATAGGCACAAAAACAATGAAAACGGCCAACTCAGTTCCGAGTGCAAACTCGACGACTGTGCTCGTGAGATTCTTCTTCGATTGGCAAGCGTTCCCGTGTGTAAATAACCACGATCGGCAGTTAGGCCAATACAAAATCCACCGAACATAACGAGGAGAGGAGTTGCGGTAGTACTTCGGACTTTACAGCACTACTGAAGTCGTGCCCTCTTGTGGTGCGCTCCCGAGAAATTCAAAGTTAACGGGCGCGCCCTAAGGGTCCTCTAGAAAAGAAATTAGGCCGCGTGGTGATGTTGTTTGTTTACTCGCAAACTTGAGAATCGGAATCGAAAGAAGCGTTCATCACAACACCCACACCTATATGGGGTTATGAAGAGAGCGCTGTGCAGGACATGCTCTAAGAGACCTTTTCTTTTCGACCTGTGGATCGCGGGGCTGGCACAGTTGGGACAAATAGAAGACTTCCTGAGGATACTCATAACACACGTCTCCACATTCTGGCTGGGTTCAATACTATACATCTAAATGTCCTAAGCGTCGCGGACATCCGACTTCAACACCTTGCTAATGCCCTCGGTTGCGCCGTCTATTCGCTGCAGCATCCTGTCCGGAGCTGGAAGGGTGTTCTTTTTCCCCTTTTCTCGCGGAGGAACCCGCACCTCAATACACACTTACGCCGCTGCTCTGATTTTGATTTCCATTCTTGTTTTTCGGTTCCGCGAAACTCCTTCTCGCGAAACAATTCGACGCTGGTTGCGGCAGAACAACCCGACTAAGACTCAATCCGAAGAATTACAAAGCGTTCAAGATTTGAGTATTAGACCGGGGAGGATGCGATGCTAAGATTGCGATCCTGCTGGAAGTCCACAATTTGAAATCGCGAAGTAGGCTCGGTCCGGATGCATCGGAAAACCTAATTACACTTTGTGTGGGTTGTCACAGACACTAGCAAGGGATCGACTGCTTAATATTCGCCAGCAGAGGGATCTTCGAATGGACGGGCTCCGCAAGAGCAACTGGAATCCTCGTCTTGAAAGAGCGCCTGCATGTCAGCAGAGCCGACAACTGCTTCGTCTTAACGTAGCCGATTCGCACATCCTAGGTTACTGACCGGCTTCCAGGACCAGAATGTGGTTGTCCCCGAGAATGGAATCACCCGGAAATGCCACAGCGGCGATCCGGAATGTCCAAGCTATGGGCTTGCGCGACAGCTGGTACCCGTTCGGAGGAAAGAGGAAGTGCTCGCGCAAGCGTACTCCTGCCCGACTAAGAAATTGGCGGCGAAGCAAATCCCAGAAAATGGGAGAAATGTGCGTCGGTTCGCTGAACTCGTCCATGGTGCGGATTTCCCCAGTGAGCAGAAACTTTGCGCGCGCAGGAAGTGAATCGACGTTGGGTGTGGTGATCACCGCAACTCCCCCAGGAGCGAGCAGACGCCCGATATTGCGAAGGAACCCGATGGGGCTCTCGACGTGTTCGATGACCTCGATAGCTGTGACTAAATCGAAGGAAGCTGGACCGAGCTCGGAGGCGAAGTCATTCTGATCAAAATCGAGCGCGACGTGGGGCAGGCCGGCTTCGAATCCTTCAGCAGTTCGATCGACGGCCAGAACATCGCAGCCCAAGGAATGCAACCGTGTGGCAATGGCGCCCGGGCCAGAACCCAAATCGGCGGCGCGAATACCAGGTCGAGCGTATCTTGCGAGTACGCTCTCTGCCACGAACTCATGGAGTCCTTTGTTGGTTGTCGTATGCATCTTGATTGGGGCGCGGTATACAATTGTCGATAGAGCCGCACATGCGCTTCTATCATATCTCAGCGCGGGTAGAGATCGAAAATGGCCCTTTTGGCACTACTGATTTCCGATCTTGACAGCTGAATTGAATACCCGCAGCTTAGCCGAGTTAGATTCAAAAACGTTCGACATAGCCTCAACGCTGACGACCCCGGCAGGCTTAATAGTCTCTGGATATCCATTAAATGGCGAGATACACCGGCCGAACTCAGCAATTACGTTTGATAATGAAGCACTTAAATTACCCCTCAGAATAACCCATCTATTCTTTCCCAGCTCCCTCACAGATACTGCCAATATTTTGTAACTGCATCTACGCCTATAGTAGACTTAGACCCTTATGGTGCCTGCGCTCACCGAACTGCTCCGAATCCGTGAGACGACAAAATCTCTGTTCAGAATCGTGGATATCTCGCGCCAATCTTTCCCGCTGACGCTCATCCCTCTCGATCTGATGACACGCTTTAAAGATATTCCTTTTACGGGCGGCTAAGAAATGTGCATATTTTTTGGCTGGGTGTTTGCAGGGTAGGCAGTGCGAATTGTACTTGTCCTCTTTCGGGTAAAAGATTCGGCATGGAAGGCTCGAATTCCGCGCAAAACAAGGTGAACTAAGATTCCCGATATTAGGATTGTACTCGTTCCTATGAGCGGCGAAACCCCCAGACAGAGAGCAAGTTGATCGGATAGCGGGTTTCTTGCCAGCGCCCTGCCAGGGCCTTTTCGCTTTACCGCGACAAAAGATTCGCCAGAATTGCTAATTTCGCGCAGCGTTTGAACGTATCGTGATTAACTATTCATAGGCCGAGCGTGAGGGCCATCCAGTGTATTGGGCACCGTCGTTCACAAGGTTGTATAAACGAGCGATTGCGTTCTCCCCTGGCTAACGCGTCGTGTGTTTCGCATACTCTTGTTTTTGCGAAAGGCTAGATTCTGTGGATTGTGTGATGTCAAATTGAATTCTGATCATCTGACCAGAATTAATGCTCTTCCTATGACAGACTCAACATTGGGGTGTTCCTCGACTTACCCTTGCCAGGCTTGGATCGGGAAATACTTCCGGTTGGCTGTGCTTCTATTCGCTCTAAATGTGATATCGGCATTGTTATTCATCGTCTTTATCAATCACATGTATTATGACGATCAGTACAACCTCGCGGACGTTCATCGTTATGCAAGCGAAGGGTTTTCGGCCGATAGTATCAAGGCTCACATAAATCCAGCGGGCCCAACCGGCTACGTCTGGATGGCCATTGCGGCTCGACTGTTTCCTGAAAACGAGCTACGAAGTGCGCGGGCCGCCGCACTTATCAGCTGGCTTCTTCTGGGTGCGGGGATCTTAATCGGTGCTCGTTATACGCGTTTTGCTTCGTTTTGGTATGCTGCTTTCTTCGTCACGCTCGCCTTTCCCCATGCTGTGACCGCAGCGGCCCTCATCTTGACTGAAGGCCCTGCACTGTTCTTCGCAATCTTGGGCAGTCTCATGTGGGTAGAGTTTCTATCTCAGCCCACGTTAAATCTCAACCTAGTGCCACTCGGTATCGCAGCGGGGTTTTCAGTCGGTCTTGCAATAACTGGTCGCCAGTACTATCTGGCACTGCTGCCAGCGGCGGCACTCTTTGTGGTACACGACTGGCGGCAACGTTCGCTCCGAACTCGCTCGATCCCGGTTTTGCCCATTCTTCTATCGTTCCTGGCGGCGATACTACCCGTAGGCCTTCTCGTGTTCACATGGAAAGGTCTGTCAAGTCCGGGTATGGCGGAGGGAAGTTCATATCAAAATTGGACGGCCACTGTGGGCGTGAATTTTCATCGTCCGATTGTTACTGCCTTCTACGTCGCGCTCTATTCTCTTCCGTTGACATTTCCGGCTATGCTGCGCTTGCGATCTGCGCAGCGCTGGCGAGCGCTCTTGGTAGCTGTTCTTGGGGGGGGCGGAGCCATCCAATTTATGTCCACTTTGTTGCAGCCGGGGCCCTTCAACTCACTGATGGGAAGTTTGAGGCAAATGCCCAGGGTCCAGTCCTTCTTATTCGGTCTGATCGTGAGCGCTACGATCTACAACATTGTCGCCGTGATTGTGCTGCTCTGGGAGCAACGGAGAATACTATTCTCTTGTCCTCCGGTTGTCTTTTCAATTCTCGTGATTGTGTTTTTCGTCGCGGAACAGTTCGGGGTTCAAGGTAATATTCCTTATTATGACAGATACGTGATTCAAGTTGCCCCTTTCCTCGGAATCATCGCTTTCGCACTCATACCACAGCTCGATCTGGCGCGTCTTTTGGCTCTCGGAGCCATGTCCGTGTTGGGTCACGGCATGCTGTGGCGCTATGCTCTCAGAGGATGATGGTCTCTCATTTGTGTCATGGCTCCTGAGGACGACCGGAACAGTTCTAAAACATGGAGAAGAAACGTCCAGAACTAGAAATTTATAGGCTCTGTCAATGAACCTGGTACAAAGACCGGTTGGGTCAGGCTCGGCCCATTGCTCCACCAGAGGTCCGCGATAACATGACTGCTGCATTCCGTCTCTCGGTCGCAATTCCGCTCCACAATGAAGAAACCGTCTTGCCAGAGCTTTTGCGCCGAACCCGCATCGTGCTCGATCAGATACCGGGAGGCCCTCACGAACTGGTTTTTGTGGATGATGGGAGCACTGACCGCACTTTAGCCATACTCGAAGAGGCAGTAGAACAAGATTCCCGAATTCACGTCATATCGCTTTCCCGAAATTTCGGGCACCAGGCTGCGATCACGGCAGCCATGGATCACGTAACGGGCAACGCCGCGGTGATAATGGATGGGGATCTGCAGGATGTCCCCGAAGTGATACCGCAATTTGTGGAGAAATACCAGCAGGGTTACGACGTCGTGTATGCGCAGCGGGTCCGGCGGAAAGAAACCTGGCCCCTTCGAATCTGCTACTTCGTGTTTTATAGAATGATGAGAAAACTTTCTGATATTCGATTGCCGCTGGATTCTGGAGATTTTGGTTTGATGTCGCGCCGGGTTATCGACCAAGTGAGGCACATGCCGGAGCATCATCGGTATCTTCGAGGCTTGCGGAGTTGGGTTGGGTTTCGGCAAACGGGGCTCACCGTGGAGCGAGCGGAGCGGCATTCGGGCAGGAGCAAGTACAGTATGATGCGGCTGATGAAGCTCGCCGCCGACGGAATTTTTGCATTCTCGATTGTGCCAATCCGTGCGGCAGCGCTTTTCGGCGGTTTCGCGATGTTTCTTTCCAGCTTGTATGTCCTGTACGCGCTGTATGCCAAGATTTTCTTGCATAAAACTCCACAGGGGTTTACTGCGCTGCTCGTAGCGGTCACCTTGTTGTCCGGCATCACGCTGTTTTTTCTGGGGGTGATTGGAGAATACGTAGGCCGGATTTATGAAGAGACGAAAGGGAGACCACAATACATCATCGGCCGCATTGTAGGCAGTCTCAAGACCGAAACTGAAGGCTACGACAGCCAAAATCAGCTACCCGCAAAGAGTAGCAGTGCAGGGCCACTCAGATAAGTGGAGAACAACAGGAGATTAATCGGAACAGAAGCTTAGAGGAAATACCTTGGAACAGGAATATGCCCGACAATATCGCGACCTCTACATCAGACACTGGTGGTGGAGAGCTCGCGAACAAGCACTTCTGAAGGTAATTCGTCGCCGCCTCGGGTCAAGCCCGGGACAGCGCATCCTCGATGTGGGCTGTGGGGACGGTCTGTTCTTTAGCGGACTGGCCGAATTCGGCCATGTGGACGGCGTCGAACCCGACGAGGCGCTAGTTAATCCTCAAGGTCCATTTTTTGATCGAATCCGCATTGCTCCGTTTGACACAGACTTTCGCTCGTCAGCACCGTACTCGCTGGTGCTACTTCTGGACGTTCTCGAGCATTTGAATAATCCCTCTGAAGCGTTGCGCCATGCTCACTCCTTGCTCACTGCCGCCGGGGCGCTTCTTCTCACGGTCCCAGCGTTCCAGATTCTTTGGACTAACCACGATATAATCAACCATCATCTTGTGCGCTACCGCCGAAGCACTCTGCGTCCACTGCTCCGGCAGGCAGGTTTTGCGATTCTTGAGGAACGATACTGGTATCAGTGGACGTGTCCGGTCAAATTGGCGGTTCGGATGTTCGAGAGCATTTTCCATCGCCCTCCCGCAATCGCACGTGTCCCACCGAACTGGATTAATCGTCCGCTGTACTGGATTTCGCGGGCCGAACAGGAGACGCTCGGCTTCCTCGGAATACCCTTTGGCAGCACGCTAATGGTTTACTGCACGAAGCACGGAGAAAATCAGCGCTGCCGATGAGAAAAATTACATCTGCGAGACCGTAATGGTTTGTGTCGATAGAATGGTCGTCAGGAGGATGTAGCAGCTCAAACAAAGGGATAGTCCTCATTCCTGAACCCAGATCGACCGGATGCTGTTGCGTCTGTTAAAAGAATATATCAACCAGGCTCTGGCGAATGAGAGAGCTGATTAGCTCATTCTTCGCTAACATTCCGAAGAACTCTTTGACACTTATTGGGGTGGTGGCTAGGTATGTGTTGGAAGCTGTGAAGAACACAACAAACTGAGCGGCGTTTCAGGGGTTTCAGGCATATTAGGAAACTACAAACCGGCCAGAGGCAATCATCTTCTGCATTTTGTCGTAAATCTCGGGAGTCGACACGCGGAGGCAGAGGAGCGTTGTGCCCTCCAAGTGACGCACGGGCAATTCCTTGCTTAGTTCATTCCAGAAAAGAGTGGGTCCTTTGGCGCTGCCGTAATCGTGACGGAAGATAATTCCGCCGGGCTTGACAACAGTGAAAGCTTGCAGAGTTTCCTCAGCAAGCCCGGCGGGTTGGTCGCAGGCATCGCAGAAGACCATGTCGGCGGACGCGCGATAGGACGCAGAGTCCCAAGTCCCAACGCCGGAAAAGATCTGCTTAATTTTGGCCTTTTGCGGCTGCTCCCAATAAAAGTATCCAACTTCGTTCTTGCCAGGGATGGGGGGGAAATCGAGCGTAATCACTTCCCCACCAGGCGGAAGGTGAAGAGCAATGTTCAGGGTGGTGCGTCCTTCAGCGGTTCCGAACTCCACTACTCGCATTGGCTGATAGCAGTCAATGACCCGCACAAGCATCATCAGTTCGTGTGGATAAACGCTGAGTTCGCGGGGAAAGGGGAACAGAAGCTCGGGTGAACGCGAAAAATCGACGTCTGGAAAAAGATCCTGTACGGGAATTTGTTCGATCTGAAGGTTGGAACGCCAACTCAGAGCACTCCACGCTGAGGGAAGAGCATAACCCGAGTAGAGCCGATGCGTAAATCTGACATAATTCAGCGCCGGTCTGGTTCCTTTGTGCAGCAAAATGCGGAGCGCATTGAAATTTACCGCGGCCAACCCGCTCCACAGCCTGCGAATGGCCTGTTTTTCTTTTCCACTGTTTTCCATTAGTCCCCGCGGAGCCAAACATAATCATAATAGTTGAACTTGCGATATCTGTCGATTCAGGGATCTCGTGGCACGCGCTGGTTGACTACACTCAGATTCTCGATGCCCTGCGCAGCCGTAGTTGCCAGCTAAGTTCTCCAGCAATTCCGCCAAAGTCCGCTCAGTCCCGTGCCGGTGGTCGACCAAGGGCTAAACGACGACGAGTCACAAGTCAGCGCATCCAGCGGCGCGCAGGTTGGTTTACGGGAGCGTTTACCGCGAATTGCGCCGAGAGGGCGATGGTGGGAAGCCGGAACAAAAGCCCCAGCAACAACCAAAAATACGCGTTGAGCAGGAAATCTTCGTACGCAACCATACCGCCAAAGGTGGCTGGGATGAGCAGATAGAACACATACCAGAAAATCACAAAACCCAGCGGGAGCCACGGAGTTCCTTTCAACTTTTTGACCACCTTCCACGCAGGGAACAAAATCGCCAGGCTCATGACGATCCAAAGGATCAGCCCTCCGATCCCCATTTCAACGATCAGGGTCCCGAAGCCACTCTCAACCCCAATAACCGGCGGCTTCGCATTAAAAAAGCGGGCGACGTATTGCCCGCCGAGCGCAGTCGTTCCAATGCCATAGCCGTAGGGCCAGCGGTCGTAATTGAAGGCTCCAAGGAAGTTATCCACTGGATACGTCCAGCTTCGATACGTGAGTTCGGTTGCCGAACTATTCGGTAGAAGCGTTTCTTCATAGATGGCGAGCCGCGACAGGAGAGCATCCGGATAGACAAAGAGTAGCAAAATGATCCCCAGTCCGATACCGATCGCAACTCGCTGTATGGAACGGAACACTCGCAGCGCTTCCCCCCGCCGCCATGGAGCGCCCCAAATGAAAGCGGCGCTGGTTGTCAGCGCATTAATTATTGCCCACAAGAACGAGCCTCTGGACGCAGTCAGGAATGCTCCGGCCGTCGCAACAGGAATCGCGATAAACGCGAGAGCTCTTCCTCTCTTGTGCCGCAGGAGAAGATAGCCACTGAAGCCAAGAATCAATAGCCAGGCGACCGTGATGAAATTCACATAGCGGCCACTGCTGACGAATACGGATGTAGGCCGATAGGCGATGGCCCCAGTAATGGGAGATACGCGATACATCCCGCTTAGCAGACGGAGCTCTTCGGCCTGAACCGCGGGGTTCAGAAAGCTTGCACCAAGAATGGACTGAGCGATACCCAGCGAAATGATGACGAGGGCCAGAATCAAATTCACCGTGAAGAAACGGCGCAGCTCCGCCTCGGAATTCAGAAGCGCGTAACCGATAAAAATCAACGGAACGTAATAGAAAAACATTTTGAAGCCCATCAGCCCGTACATGATGTTTGTGGAAGCCGGATTAAATATTTGGAGCGCGCCGAACCAAACGAAGATCAATACTGGCATGAGAAATGGGGGACGGAAGAATGGCACCGCTTTACGGCGAAAGGCCGTGAAAAACGAAATGTAGACGACTAGGACTAGAAAATCCTTGGCAAAGTAAATCGCCATATTGTTGCCGAGGAATTTCCGAGCAAAATCCTCAAACAGCAGCCAAGTCAAGAAAAAATACGCGCCGTTGCGCCAGTTATTGAGGATCACTACGACGATTGCTCCGCCTACGACACAAAGCCCGGCGTAAACCAACCCGGTCATATCGTCGTTGATCACATATTGAGCCGCTTGGTAGGCTGCAAGGGCACCGACGACGAGAAGGGCAAGGGGGGCCAGCAGGCCCCTCCGAAAATGAGTTGAACGTAGAATGGAGGCAGTCTTCATCGTTTGATCAAACGTGACGCCTGTCAATTATTACCGAGTCTGGTGCATTCCGGAAGAAGCACTTCCACAACTTGTTTGGTCCGTTCTGAATTTCGGGCGCTTTGTCTTATCCATTTCTGATCAATGAGTGATCCGAAGTCACTGCTACAACCTAGTTGTATCCTGAGCTTTTTCATAGAGCCGCGCAATCGCACTTTATTTTGCACGCTCGGAAGAAGACCTAAGTCCTGCGCAACCCCGTGCATTCCCCCAAAGTCCACAGATATTTCTTTTTTTGGGGCGAAGTGCGGCTGTGTACCAGACGCGCACGGCAACAAGCAAAAATCGGCGCTGAGAAATTCTTCATTCTATTAGAAGCTATTGCACAACCCTTCGCAAGACGATCATGAAGCAGGCGATATGAAAGAACGCCAGGTAGATCGTGAGGGAGCGGTCGTAGCGCACGACCAAGCGTCGGAAGTTCCCCAACCACGCGTTGGTGCGGTCGACGATCCAGCGCCGTTTGTACCGCCTAAGTGCCCGGCCATCCTGCGTTGCCGGTCAAACACGATTTCTCTTCTGCGGGCAGATCAGTTCGATTCCGCGCTGGCGCAAACGCTTCTGCAACGGATCGCTGTCGTAGGCTTTGTCGGCAATCACCCGTACCGGCTTCTGCCGGGGGTGATGGCGCCGCCCTACCCGGATCGTCGCGAGCGTCGTTTCCGCGAGCCGGACTTCCGCCGGGGATGCAGAGTGAAGGTACTCTCCCAAGGGAACGCCGCGGCCGTCGACCACCACCACCCACTTCGCCCCCTTGCCCCGCTTGGTTTTTCCGACTCCCCAGCCCCTTTTTTCGCGGGAGCAAAGCTCCCGTCCAAGAACGATTCGCTCCACGTTAACTGCTGGCGTTCGTTCAATTCGCTCAGAAATGCATGCCAGACTTTCAGCCAAATCCCTGCTCCTCCCAATCCCGCAACCGCCGCCAGCAGGTCGAAGGATGCGGATATTCCTCCGGTAAGTGCTGCCCACAGGCCCCGCTCCGCAGAATCCAGAGAATCCCTTCCAGCACACGGCGGTTCTAGATCCACGGGCGGCCCCACGACGATTCTTGCGCGGGTTCGGAAGCAAGGGCAGGATATTCTTCCACTGCGCTTCGCTCAGCAACGGACCCAATCGGGCCATCGGCCCTCCCTCGGCGCTGCTGAGTCTGCTTATCTCGCATCTGAGAAAATCCAACTACCTTCTTTTCAGGGACCTGTACTAGGTTATGCAACAGCTTCTAGTTACACACCCATTGATTATTCAGCCCCTTCGCCAATGCGCCTTTGCCGCCTCCGGCACAAGGATTGGAGATAGCGCAATCCGCGCACATCCTAATGGCGAAATTAATTGGAGTTCCAAGATTTTTGAACAACACAGGAGTCAGCAACAATTGTGGCGCATAGAATCCACCAGCATTCATCGTTGTGGGACCACCGCCTGGAGCATTTGGCAAGGAACCACCGCAATTGTACGAATTTGAACCCGTCCAGGCGAACGAGGTGGAAGTTGCGGGTTGATATGCGCCCCACGCTTCGCAATGATTGTATGGGGGAAGAGGTCCAGTAGCATTCAGACCATGGGGTCCACCGACAGCCAGATAGTAAGCCTTCACGCCAGCGATGGCCGTCCAATTTATCGTGATTGTCCGATTGCCCGCAGTGGTCTTGCAGTTGTTGATGAACGGACCGAACCCTCCGACCGAATTGTCCCACCAGACGGGAGCCACAGCAAAACTATACGTCGTATTGGGAGCGACAGCTCCACCAGAGCTCACTGAGCAAGTGGCAGCGGCAGGTCTTGCACCATTGACGAATACCTTATATGGATTGCCAATGGAAGTTACCGCGTTGAAACTCTGAAACCCAATGTTGCCGCCGCCGGGGGTGGAACCTGTGGGCTCAGTATTAAAAACGCCATCTAAGATGAAGTTCGTCGCTGCGCCACCGATGGTCACATCTCGGTTAATTCCAAGATTCGTCTGGATGTTGTTGCCAACCACGCCTGCGAAGGGATTGCCCGTGATGAAGTTATGGCTTCCCTGAAGCATGGTGACTTCAGAGATATTCAGCCCAATGAACGCTTTGGTCGTATAGTTCGCAATCATCGCACTTGGATAATCAGCGGGGGTCATGCCGTGGATGGCAAAGTCTCCAGCTGCTATTCCAGCCCCGCTATATTGAATAATTGGCATAACGGAGTTTTGAGTTTGAATGTCGCTTGCCCAGCCGTAAGCAACGCCACCTGTGTTACTTCCGCTATCGAAATCGAAGGCTCCTCGATTGAGGAACCAGGAAGATTGAATTCCGGCATTGCTTGTCGATGTGTTGGTGTTCAGGCTAGGCATGAACACCACAGAAGGAATCGGAGACAGACCAACGCTCGCTTCATTGTTTGGCCCACAAGGGCCGGTCTCGAAAGTGTTCTTGTTAAACCGGAAGCTAAAACCACCTGTTGCGAAGATGGCGTGCTGGCCAATGCAATCGCTAGTTTGCCCTGAGCCCGTAGCCCAATAGACATAGTCGAAGGTGTCGTTGATATTACCTGAATCAGCATAGTAGTCTAGGCATCCATTAAGTGCCAGGCAGTTGAAGGCGACATTGTAGAAATTGTTCGCGTTACTTTCTGAATTAACAAGGGGATAGGCAGTCCCGCTAAAGGATGAAGGTCCTAACCACGCAAACGCTGATGCCCCTAAGTTATTTGAACCAGTGGCCCTAACGGAGCCATCGAACTCCAGAGTGTCGTTAAGCGTGATACCGCCAGCCATGTTCAGATTGTAGTTAAAGAACTGCTGGTTCAATTGAGTGTAGGAATTGATAACGATTCCAGCAGTAGGAATATAAATTGATCCCCCATTCGTCGTCGAGGCTGCTGCCTTCAGCGCAGGACCATCGTCGGATTCTATCGCGACTCCACTCAATGAAGCTCCTGCTCGCAGTGCCAAAGTTAACGTCGTTGTCCCGCCGCCAGATACAATTCGAGTTGTCAGATGGTCGTTGGCTCCCTTGGATGGCGCACTAGTTGGAATCCACACCGGAAATGCTTGATTGTCATTCATCGGGGAGCCGTAATCGACATAGTACGGGAATAGAGTCTGACCAATGAGGGTTAACGTCTCGCCAGTTCGACCGTAGATATAGTATTTCCAAGCTCCCGGCACGGCAGTCCAAGAAATGTTGTTTGCGTTGAAACCGATTACCGTACCGGCCGTGAACGATGTACTCGCGCCCGAACGAGTATCTAGACTTGAAAGAAACGTAAAGTGCTTCGGATCTGGAGTGGTGTAGACGATCCAGTTTCCCTCAAAGCTTGCGTCGCTTGTGCTGAAATACTTGATGTAGATCATCTGACCAACCGCTAGTCCGTGGGCCGTCGCGGTCTCTACTGTCTGGAGATTGTCGGTGCGAGTACCCGAAACGATAGAAATGGTGTGTACTCCGGGCGCGTTCCCGGAAGAAGTTGAACCCGGCCCAGAAGCAGCCGTGTAGCAACCAAACTTGTCGGCAGCAACTATTTTATAAGCGAAACGAGCTGTTCCCGAGCGAGCTGAAATAGTCTCCAACCCTCCAGCATTTACAGAAGGCTTAACGGCCGGCGAGCCTGGTGCTGACAGGCGGCAGGGGGGGCCTGCGTGGAAAATCGTGACGTACTCGCCATTCTTGAAATTTTGCGCGTCATTCAAAGAGGCAGTCAGCTGACCAAGCATTGTTGTTGCCGTAGTGCTGGAATATGTAGCGTATGTGCCAAACGTCCGAACGTCCGCCTTTTCCTGTGCATTTGCACCACTGGCCAGCGCGAATATAAGAGCGAGAATGAAAAGGCATTTCATCGTAGTGGCTAAGCTGCATATAATTAGAAAATCGCGCAAGCCAGCGACGAAAAGAATTGCCCTGCCTGTCAGGCTATTGTTTTGCTCACTCACGGTCTCCTCGATTCGGAATTCTCTCTCAAGTATCGGCAATACTCTTCAACTGCATCTGTCGAGGTTTCCCTCCAGCCAAGCAGTGTGATGCACTTTTGCGTCATTGGGGAATGGCCAAAATATGGTTAGCGCCGCAGGGCTTGCAGTTGTAGCCAAGCCGCGAAAATTCCTCGAGAAGGAGGCGATGATTCTCCTCGCTGTGCACTTCGCAAATGATGCCTGGACGTTTTTTTTTCAACAACCGCTGCGCCCCGCGAAACACTTCGACTTCCGCACCTTCCACGTCGCACTTGAGAAAGTCCGGCGGTGCCTGCGTCCAGGTGTAATCATCAAGCGACTCTGCACTCACTCGGATGGCGTCGCCTCCGCTTGAAGAGACGACGTGCCCAAGTCCTCGATCGGGCGATGTCGTTGGATCGGTTCGCGCGAAGAACACTGTCTTCGCCTCTGACCAAACCGCCTTTTCTTCCACTGTGATCCGGTCAAACTCATTCCGTGCCACGTGCTCGCGTAATCGTGCCGCGATCTCCGGATCAGCTTCGAAGGCGACTACCCGGCCCGCTTTTCCCACGAGGCGCGCCGCAAGCAGAGAAAAAAAACCGATGTTCGCTCCGATATCGTAAAAAGTCATCCCTGGGCACAGATGCTGCCGCAAAGCCTCCTGCACTCCCGGCTCGCCGTGACCTTCAAAATAAGTCGTTCCTGTCCGCGGATTTAAATGTAACCACAAGCCTCTCGCTGGTCCACTTTGTACCTGCACCCAGGCGAGCGAGTCGCGCGGCACCAGTTTTGCTCCCGCCCAGCTAACGCATCGTCCCAGCACGGGCACCCGCCGCAATCTCGCCAGCGGCGAAGTGTATCGCATCAAAAATTGGGCCAGCCAGCCTTGCGAAGCGCTCAAATCATTTCTCCACAAGGAAGCTGCCGATGACCAGGGCATCCATCCCCGAGCTGAAGAAAGTGCGGATAGCATCTGTTGGTGTGTGCACAATCGCCTCGCCGCGAAGATTAAACGAGGTGTTCATGATCACTGGCACTCCCGTGCGCTTACCAAATTCATCAATTAGCCGCCAATAAAGTGGACTTATCTCTCGCTCTACCGTTTGCGGCCGCGCGCTTCCGTCAACGTGCGTGACCGACGGGATCACCGCTCGCTTCTCCGCCCGCACCTGCGCCGTTAGAATCATGAACGGCGAGTCGCTTGCGCTCTCCAAATACTCTCCCGCCGCTTCCTTCTTCAACGAAGGCGCAAACGGCCGCCACCACTCGCGAAATTTAACCGCGTTGTTGACCTTCGCATTCATCTCCGGATCGCGCGGATCAGCCAAAATCGATCGGCTACCCAGTGCTCGCGGCCCAAATTCCATCCGACCTTGAAACCATCCGAGAATCTTCCTTTTCGAAAGCAATTCTGCCGCGGTCGCAGATACATGGCTCAAGCGTGCAAACCTTAATTTGTAAGTCTTTAGAGCGCTCTCGATGACATCATCGTCAAACTCCGGCCCCAAATACGCGTGCCGCATCTCCTTCATCGGCAAACGCCCGCCGCCATCCATATAAGGTGCCAAGGCCGCACCGAGCGCAACTCCGTCATCCGAAGCCGCGGGCTGCACAAAGAATTTATCCACGATTCCGGACGCCACAATTTTCCCGTTCGCCTTAGAGTTGAGCGCCACACCGCCCGCCAGACAAACATTGCGGCTTTTGGTTTTCTCGATGGCCATCTTCACGACGTTCATCATCGCGATCTCGCAAGCATCCTGCACCGCATACGCAACGTCTTTGTGCCTCTCGTCGATTTCGCTCTCAGGAACCCGCCGCGGCCCGAACAGCCGCACCATTTCCGCAAACGGCGCCGCTCCATTCGCAACGAGCTTCCGTGCATGCACTTTGTAAGGCGCGGCTTCCGTCTCAATAAACTCGCGCAAATCCACGCCAGGTTTGCCGTAAGGCGCCAGCCCCATCACTTTCCACTCATCGCTGTTGCGCTGAAACCCGAGGTACTCGGTAAATTCACTGTAGAAATATCCGACCGAGTCCGGAAACGGAATCGTCAAAACGTGCTCGAGCCGCCCGTCCCGCCCATGCCAAATCGATGTCGCTTCCCACGCTCCGCGGCCGTCCATCACTATCACTGCCGCATCATCAAATCCAGAATAAGGGTAAGCGCTCATTGCATGCGCCAGATGATGGTTAACAAATCTCATGCGCGCCTTGGTCGCTCCAAAAATCTGCGCAAACCTCTTCGCCCCTCCGCCCTGATGCCACATGCTCATAAAATGCAGCGTCGAGTTCACCCCGTTCGCATAGGTCGCGGGCATTTTCCCCGAAGCGTAGCACATCAAATCATGCCGAAACGCCGCTCCGGCCACCTGCCACCCAAAGCACACCTCGTCCAATTGTTCTGCCTTGATACGCGCAAATTCCAAACATGCCCGAATCGCGTTCCCCGGAAACCGCGCGTCATGCTTCGCCCGGCTGATCCGCTCTTCCGCCACCGCAAATACAAGCTCCGCGTCGCGCACCAAACAAGCGGACGAATCATGCATCTGCGAATAGTTAATTCCCAGTGTAATCATGCAATCCCTGAATCGCCCTTGTATCCAGCTGTCGGTCTACTTGTTCCGCTGGACGACCAAAAGCGAATGAATCTCCTCGACAATCTTCCACTCCGGCGCGCCGCCACCTCGAAAAACGCGGTTAACGAATTTAACAGGCCCGTAATCCGGCGTTGTCCACCCACTTTCGAACACTCTCGCATCATGAAAAATGGCAATGCCGCCGGGATTCACAAATCCGCTCCAGCCCTGCCAATCCTGCTCCACCGCAGCTTCTGCGTGATCTCCATCGATTAAGATTAAATCGATGGATTCTTTCCATCCGCGAACCGCGTCCTGGCTGAACTTCTCGATCCATACCACTTTCCCGTGCGAGCTGCCGTCAACCGTTCGCTGCGCTACGCGTTTTATGAAATTGAGCGCCGGAATGCGGCTCAGGTGAAATGGATCGATTAGGTAAAGCGTCCCGTCCTCTGCCATTCCTTCGCGAAGCGCCAGCGCCGAGACTCCCTCCGCAACTCCGATCTCAACCACGCACTTGCACCCGTCAGCCCATCTTCTAAATGCCGCGTGTTCCGCTGTAGTGTGCTGCGCGAGCGCAGGCCGTAAGCCCAGAAGCGCGCAAGCGGAATGACGCAGCCACGCGCTGTCCTTCAACCGTTCTTTCGCGACTCTCGATTCTCCCGTCAAAGTGACCATCGCGTATTTCACACTTGTCTCCAAATCAATTCCATGCTTTGGAAGCTGGCCAATTCCATTCAGCTCCGGCCATTTCGCGCCGCGAGCGCAAATATTTTCTCCATCCGTTCCGTGACTCGCTCCCAAGTGTAACGCCGCATCGTTTCCTGGCCGGCTAGCCCGAGCCGCTTCCGCAAATCCGGCGACTGGCACAGCCGTTCGATTCCTCCCGCCAGCTTTTCAGTGTCCGCGGCGGGAACGAGCAAGCCATTGAATCCATCTTCAACCACATCCGCCATGCCACAGGTGTTCGTCGTCACCACCGGCATCCCGGTAGACATCGCTTCCAATAAGGTGAGCGGCATCCCCTCGACTAACGAAGGAATGACAAAAATGTCATGGGCTGCGTACACAGCGGCCATATCATCCCGCGGCACGAACGGTATGACATTGACTCGCTCGCGCAACGCCGCTGCAAACAAATCCTTCACTTCTGCTTCAGAAGCTGAGCAGCCCGCGACCGTCAACCGCACCGTAGGCATCTTCTTGGCCACTAGGTCGAAAGCGTCCGCAAGGTAGTGCACTCCCTTGCGATCAAGCCACGTTCCTACGAAAAGCAAGCGTGTTGCAATTTTTTCCGAATATTCACGCGAGACAAAAAACCGCTCCTCCGTGCCGTTGGGCACATACCAAATGAGGCCTGGAGCTCGCTTATATTTGAGCTCGGCGCAAATCCATCCCTCACGATTGGCCACCGCGCCATAGTCGGCCGTTTTGATCGAATAGTCGTACAGGGTTTGATGATAAAGACGGTGCCACACTCTATTCTTCAAACTGAAATTCCAGGCGCGCCGCTTTCGTGCCTCCAACCTCATGGCCCGGGCGTACCGTTCCTCGCTTCCCTGCATCGTCATCACATACGGCGGAGCGCCCACCGGGCGGAACAGTCGGCGCCAAATTCCATAGACGCATCCCCAAGGCGCGTGCAGGTTCACGACATCGTATTTCTCTCCTTCTTTTAGAATGCGCCTCGATAGACCGATCGCAAAAAGCAGCGCTTCGAACCGCTTTGCCTTTGCTGGACGCTCCAGCACATCCTCCAGGAACCAGCAATCGATCGTATGACCGCGCTTCACTAGTTCAGCAGCGTGATTTAGGACTACGCCAGCCGCTCCGGCCTCCTTTTGCCGCGGCACGCCAATCGCAATTAGAATTCTCAACTCGCGTGCGCCTTTCTTTCCAGCTCTTGCCACCCTTGCGGCGGAACTTCCGTCTGTAGACCGAAAGTCATGTCTTCAAGGCGATCCGACAGGTGTAGTCAATCCGGTTCAGGAGAATCGGCACGCGATTCTCCACGAAATACTCATCACAAGCTTGCCGCGAACCTCTCCAGTGTCCGTAGTCATCGATGATGTTAACGCCGGCCTTCGATAAACGCGGAAACAGGTGAACCAGTTCGTGCTTGGTCGACTCATACCAATCTGTGTCCAGGCGCAGCAAAGAAATGGCCTCCGGCGCGGAACCTGGCACGGTGTCTTCCACTTTTCCGGGAACAAAATGGATTCTTTCCTTCGGGTAGCCCGTGGAAAACAGCACTTCTTTCACCTGTTCCAACGGCGCATCCGCGCACTTGAAGCCGGAATTCTCTTGTATTACTTCGTTGGCCCGCTTTCCCGAGTAATCCACGTCGTTCGCGCCCGCCTCGGACATCCCTTCAAATGTATCGAACAGGTACAGATCGCGGCTCACATCCTGCATTTGCAGAAGCGTCCTCGCAACAGCGGCCATGCTGCCGCCCTTCCACACTCCGCATTCGACAATGGCACCCGCGATGCCGTTCGCGATCAGGTATCGCACCGCTTGGATCAGCGCATAGATTCTTTCGGGGCTCGTCATCGTCCAGGGCCGCACAGCACGAAGGATTTCGGCCTCCTCTTTGCCAAAATCAGAAGGACACTCCTGTTCCCTCGAAGGAAAATGGATGATGTCGAAACCGAATAACCGGAAGGATTTGTGGATCACGGACTTGATCATGATCCCGCGCGTCGCTCCTTTTGGATATGCTGCATCTCGGGGACGGGAAGCCACCGCTCGCGCGCCCGCCGGTAAAAGCCGTTTTGCGTCACTGTCCTCTGAATCTTATAAAAGCCTCGCGGCGTCGTAAGTAATGCTCCCGCCAGCGTCAGAGTCTTGAACAAACGGTGGGGAAATCGCGCGTCAGGGTGCAATATCTGGTCGAGCGTCCATTCTGTTCGTACTGTTTCCCACGGCCATCCTCCGTCCAGCAGCAGCCGGAGCTGGTCCGCGCTCGCTTGCGTATACTCCACCACGGTCCCGAGCACCTCCTTGGCTACTCCAAGGTCCTCAAGCCTTTGCGAAAGACTCTTCGCAAGCGTCGCCAGCGATTCTTGTTTATGGCGCAATTTTTGTGGATCCGGCCGATTCGTGAATTGAAAGCTGTTCGCGTCGTGCAGCCTGTAATAGGCGAGCGCCTCCGGCAAAATCTGCGCCTCCATCAGCACGGCGGCGAGCGTAAACAGGTATTCGTCCGCTTGAATCTTGATTGACTCCGGAACTGCTCCGATCCGCCGAAGCACTCCGGCGCGAATCGTCATTCGGCTCGTGCCGAGAAACGCTCCACGCCTGCGGAACATCTTCGCCCCTCCAATCGTATCGGCCCGAAAATGGAATCCCTCTCGCAGAATCTCCGTTTGCTCGCTGCCGTCGCGACCAACGACGATAATTCCGTGACCCACGATTCCCACTGAGGGATCAGCGCCCATCGCACACGTCACGGAGGTTAGCTTATTGGGCGCCCACCAGTCATCGCCGTCCAAAAACGCCACCACCTCGCCTTTGCAATCAGGAATCCCCGCATTGAAAGCCGACGCCTGCCCACCATTTTCTTTCCTCAGTATTCGCACATGTGGTTCAAATTTTCGAACAATTTCCCTCGTTCGATCGCTTGATCCATCGTCCACGACGAGGATTTCTCGCTCCGCCGCCGCAAAATCCTGCTCCAGCACGCTCACGATCGCTTTTTCTATAAAGCGTTCGTGGTTATACGTATCGATCAGCACGCTGACAAAAGGCTTTGCCATCTGCTAGCCATCATCTGCTGGCCGCGAAACTCTTCAAAAGAAGCTTGCGCCAGCGGATGCCCCCCGGTAAGTCTACGACATCTTAGCCACCTCGGCCTTCCTTTGGCATGGGTTATCCGGACAAGATGCCGCCTGGCAATCCGGCAAGAATCGAGATTCGCGTGAAGAATGTTCCAAACTTCACACGGTGCTTGTGTGCGACTTGCGGTTCACTTCCTCTTCATACCACGCAATAGTCTTTCGCAAACCATCGCGGAGCGGCGTCTTGGTTCGCCACCCGAATTCCGCCAGCGCTCGAGAAGTGTCCAGGCAACGACGCGGCTGTCCGTCCGGCTTCGTTGCGTCCCAGCGGACGGCGCCCTTGTACCCCGTCAGCGAGCCAATCAGTCCCAACAAGTCGCGAACGCTGATTTCTTCGCCCGACCCCAAATTTACAAGTTCTGGCTTCTCGTACTTCTCGGCTGCAACAACGATGGCTTCCGCGGCGTCTTCCACATACAAAAACTCTCGCGTCGCGCTGCCCGTCCCCCACGCCACTATTTCCGCCGCCCTCGCCTGCTTCGCTTCCCAACATTTCCGGATCAACGCTGGAATCACATGCGATCTTTCCAGATCGAAATTGTCCCGCGGCCCGTACAAATTAACCGGCGTCAAATATATCCCGTTGAACCCGTACTGCTGCCTGTAAGCCTGCAACTGCACGAGTAGCATTTTTTTCGCCAGCCCGTACGGCGCATTCGTTTCTTCCGGATAGCCGTCCCAGAAATTCTCTTCGCGGAACGGCACCGGCGTGAACTTCGGATACGAACAGATCGTCCCCGCGCAAACAAATTTCTCGACGCCCGCGATTCGCCCCGCCTCGATGGCGTTAATGCCCATCACCGCGTTGTCATAAAAAAATCTCCCCGGATTTGCACGGTTCGCACCGATGCCCCCAACAACGGCTGCCAGATGAATTAGAATGTCCGGCCGCAGATCCTTATATAGCCGCAGCGCTTCAGATTTTTCGCGCAGGTCGTACTCGCGGCTGTGTGGAGTGAAAATCTCCGTGCAGCCTGCCGCACGCAATTTCTCCACTACGAACGATCCGAGAAATCCATTGCCCCCGCTCAACACCACGCGTCGTTCTTCCCAAAAACTCATTCCCGGATCCTCAGTTCTGCGAAGCCTGTCCCTCGACCGCATCCATCACGCGCGTCACGGAATTCTGCCAGTGATTCCAGTGGCTGAATTTCTTTTCCAAAATCGCTTTACCGTCGCCCTGCGGCGCAAGACCCGCCGCTTCCAAATCGGCATCCACCATGATCGCCACCAGTTCTTTAAAACCTATCCGCGCTTCCCAGCCAAGCTTCTCTCGCGCCTTGCGAGTATCGGCGATCAAGCAATCCACTTCCAAGGGCCGCACGTAACGTTCCGACATTTTTACGTGCTTCCGCCAGTCCAGCCCAGCATATGCAAACGCTTCTTCCACAAACTCCCTTACCGAGTGCGCTTCACCTGTCCCGATGACAATGTCTTCGGCCGTATCGCGCTGCAGCATCTTCCAGATTGCTTCCACGTACTCCGGTGCGTAACCCCAGTCGCGCCGCGCATCGAGATTGCCCAGAAACAGCGTGTCCTGCTTTCCCGCAACGATCGCCGCCACGGCCCGCGTGATTTTCCGCGTCACAAATGTCTCGCCTCGCCGCGGGCTCTCGTGATTAAACAAAATTCCATTGCTTGCGAACATCTGATAGCCCTCGCGGTAAATCCGTGTCATCCAGTACGCGTACACTTTTGCCACCGCATATGGGCTGCGCGGCTCAAACGGTGTAGCCTCGCTTTGCGGCGGCTTCGCCGATCCGAACATCTCCGAACTCGACGCTTGATAAAACCGCGTCTTGCAACCCGCTCGCCGGATT
>Ga0210409_10001542_pt1 | contig 29748 bp, 31 predicted proteins | sample IncBWH17MmetaG_FD_161649 | JGI IMG/M metagenome (GOLD analysis project Ga0210409, IMG submission 161649) | Forest soil microbial communities from Barre Woods Harvard Forest LTER site, Petersham, Massachusetts, United States - Inc-BW-H-17-M | ecosystem: Environmental > Terrestrial > Soil >...
CATCTTTATTGTCTCCGCGTCGGCCTAGAGTTTGGACTCGAGAGAACGGGTTGGTCGATCAACCTAGCGCGCGGGGATCATGTGGATGAGGTCCTCGGCGTCATGGTCAACAGCGGCACGGCTGAAGCGCAGCGGCGCGTACGTACCCGCTGCCCACATCGGGAACAGGTCGCGATAATGTGCGCTCATCGGATCGTCCGACTGGCCCGGCGTGTTGATCACGACTGAATTGTCCCATGCCCCCACATCCATCACCATGCGCACCGACGCGCCCGCGATGACCGAGAAGTCAGACGAGCGATAGGTTTGTGCGCGCGGCGTGGACCCCGAGCCCGGGGTTTGCAGCGGCCCAACCGTCATCTGCGCGCGCAATTGCGGGTTCGCCAGCGCGGCGACCACGGGCTCAAAGGTCGCGTGATGCAGCCTGCCCCAAGCCCACGTATCCATATCCGGTCCCAGGCGCTGTTTCAATTCGAGGAGCGCGGATTTCAGGCTTTCGAGCAAGATCGCATTGCGCGCCGCCAGAGGATCCGCGCCGAGCGCGCTGTCGGGATGTTCCAGATAGGAGATCACCGCCTCGAGTTGACCATCGCCGACGAGTTTGCGCGCAGCTTCGGGTGTCGCGCGAGCGACGGTCGCCCTGCCGAGGTGCTTGTTTGTCCAGACCTCGTAGATCGCGGCGGTAACGCTGGCAGTGCCCTCGTGATTGTCCCACCCCTTCAGCAGGCCGAGCGCCTTCGCCACCTCGGCATCTTGGGAGACCACTGGGGCGAGCAGCGCAATCGTGCGCCGGGATTGAGTGCTCACAGCGTCTGTTTGAATCGCCATCGAATCGGCGAGACTTTGTTTGGTGTTGGCGCGAAGCAGTTCTTTGATTCGATCGATGCGGGAGCGATCGACCCACTCGAACCCAATACGGTTCTCCTCATTGGGATAGCCGTCCGGCATATTCATCTCGTTGGCCGTCGCGAAGAACCCCTCCGGCGGATTGAAGCTGGAGGGCAGTACCTCCTTGCCATGAAAGCCGGCCCATTCATAGCGCCCATCGCCCGGCACCGGCATCAGTCCGTCCCAGTTCTTGCGCACCGGTGCACGGCCCGATGCGGCCCAGCCGATGTTTCCCGCGACATCGGCGTAGACAAGGTTGAGCGGCGGTGCGCCCCAGGCATTGCTGGCCGCCTTGAAGTCGGTCCAGTTCTTTGCCTGCAGCAGGCGTGAGGAGCCGAAATACCCGGATAGTCCCGGCTCGTTCCACACGGTGCGCAGTGCGAAGGCACGATGGGTGGCGGGATCCATGGCCAGAACCGGACCGTGGCGAGTGAAGTGCAGATCCACCTCGCGCACCGGCCCGCCCTTCACCTCGATGGACTCATGGACGACCTTCATCTGCTCCCAGCCAGACTTGTAGCGGTAACTGAGCGGGTCACTCTTGTTCAGTTCGTATACATAGAGGTCTTCCTGATCGATGTAGAAGATCGTGATGCCAAAGGCGATGTCTTGGTTGTGTCCGATGGCAACGCCCGGCAGCGCCGGTTCGCCGGCGCCGATGATGTCGAGGCCCGGTGCGTTCAGTCCCACGACGTAACGCAACGATGGGACCACGAGCTGGCGGTGCGGATCATTGGCGAGGATCGGCCGGCCGGTTACCGTGCGCGACGGCGCAATAGTCCAATTATTCGACCCCTCGCTCGCCTGGGCCGCGATGGCCATTGCCAGCTGTCGTTCGGGCGAATTATCGGCGTGCTGCTCCGGCGCGACGTTGGTGTTGAATTCAACCGGCTTGGTCGCCAACAGATAGTCCTTCAGCACATCGGCCGGAACATCGCAGGGATTGAGACCCGGCGGGATCACCATTTTATGGCCCTGCGGTTCGATTTTGCGGCGCAGCCGATCCGCATCGAGCCCGGCAGCGCAGGCTACATGCGCGCGCGCCACCTCCGAAGTCACGTTCGACACCAGCGCATGGCTGCGGATGCGCAGCACGTCCTCCGCCCTCCAGTCATCGGGCTGGCTGGCGGTGATTCTGAACTCAACGGGCAATGGCTTGGTCCCGTTGCGTACTTCAGCCACGTAGGCGTTCACCCCGTCGACGAAGGCATGGACCCACTCCTTGGAATCCGGGGCGTACGCCGCCCACTCCATGGCCATGTCGCCGCGATACAGGAACAGGCGCGCGGCGCGGTCCTGCTCGATGTATGTGGGACCGAAGGATTTTGCCAGCAGGCCCAGGCCGCGTTTACGCCACAAGTCGATTTGCCAGAGCCTATCGCGGGCGGCGTTGTAGCCCTGCACGAAGAATGCGTCGCGGGCATTTGAAGCAAAAATATGCGCTATGCCCCAGTGATCGACCACGATGTCAGCGGGGCCTCGCAGGCCCGTGACAGTCCAACTCTGTTCGCGGACGGCCGTGGAGTTTGCGGGGCGCACGCTCTGTCCGGAGGCTGGCACCCGCGCGCCCAGCATGAGCAACAAAGCCAAGGCGGCTGCCAGTGTCGCCGCTGCGTTCCCCTTCCGGATCCTGTATTTCAAGGCCGCCTCCCCATAATATTTTTTATTGCCGGGCGGAAGGTTGGCCTTCGAGGCGTCGCTTGTCAAAGACCTCGTCGGCGTGTCAACCGTTGCCTCGTGTAGGCGTTCTCCGACCGACACCCTCGGCATCCTGTACCTGGCGGCGGCCGATCGATCATCGTAATTTTCCCGCCGGAATGTGATAGAGATCATAGGCGGTCGGCCGGGACAAGAGTTCAATCGCACGCTTGACATAAGATTGCGCGGAGTTTGTATGTCACGGCAAGAAATCGGAAAGCACTGGAGCGAATACCTGCAAGGCGCCGCGCGCGATTGGTTCGGCCTTGCCGGCGAGGACATCAGCAAGGCCCGAGCGCAGTTGGAGCGCATCGTCGATTGTGTCTGCGATCTTCATGGCGTTCCCAGAACCACGGCGGAACTCGAGATATACAAGGGACTGTTAGGCTTGAGCTTGGGGACTTCACCCGCCGCGGCAACCGCGCGCCGCAATAACGCAAACCCCTGACATCTTCGTTCAGTCGACCAGATGCCCCAACGGGATCCGAGTCGACCGCTTCACCGTCGCCAGCACCACGCTCGATTGCATGTCGCGAACATTGGGTACGCGGATGAGCTTCTTGAGCACCACATTGCTCAGCGCGTCCAAGTCCTTGCCATAGACTTCCAAAATGAAGTCATAGGCACCCGTCATCGCAAAGCACTTTGTAACCTCATCCATCTGCGCAATTTCCCGCTCGAACGTGGCGACGGTTTCATCGGTGTGCTCGGTCAGCTTGACCTGCACCATTGCGAGCACCGCCAATCCGACGCGAGCGGGGTTGAGGATGGCGGCATACCCTTCGATGGCTCCGCTCGATTCCAGGGCTTTGATCCGTCGCGCACAGGGTGTGGGTGATAGTCCTATCGACTCTGCGAGTTCCACCACCGACAAGCGACCATTGCGCTGCAGGGCGGACAGGATCCGAGAGTCGTATCGGTCCAACTTCATTCTCTAGCTCCAGAAATTTAATATTTTGGTGATTATCTCTAATAATACACTCGATCGTAGTGATTTTTGGCGAATATCGGCTGACCGACTCCACTAGGCTTTGGCAATCCAGCGGAGGAAACCGCGATGGCTGCAAGCGTCGAGCAAATTCAACGTGTTCCCCGGACGGGCCCCCTGGATTGGCGCACGGTGCTGCGATACGTAGCCGTATCGCGCGCCCTCGACGATGTCGAGGAAACCATGCTGGTGCCGGAGCGCAAGGTGCTGTATCAGTTCTCCGCGCGCGGGCACGATCTCACCCAGGTGTTGTTGAGCGCTCACCTCACGGGCGCCAAGGACGGGGTCGGTGCGTACTATCGCTCGCGGCCGCTGCTGCTCGGCTTGGGACTTCCACTTCAGGAGGCGCTTGCCTCAACCATGATGCGCGCGGGCTCCATGAGCGAGGGGCGCGATATCGGCGTGGTGTTCAACCTGCCGCGGAAAAGAGGCGCTTGCGTGTTGCCGGGATGCGGCGGTGTCGGCGCGCAATACACGCCCGCCGTCGGCTGGGCCCAGGCGCTGCGCTATCGCGCCGAGATGCTCGACGACCAGGATTGCCGGAACAGCATCGCCGTGGCTCACGGCGGAGACGCGTCGACGGCGACCAACGGCTTCTGGGCCGCGCTCAACATCGTCACCACCGAACAGCTGCCGTTGTTATTTTTCATCGAGGACAACGGTTACGGCATCTCCGTCCCCACGCAACAGCAGACCCCCGGCGGCAACATTGCCAGGAATCTATCGGGGTTTCGCGGTCTGCGCGTGCTCGACGGAGACGGCTCCGACCCGCTGGCGGCAGCCGAGCTCATTGCCAGCGCGGTTGCCGGGGTGCGCTCGGGCGGCGGCCCGGCGCTCCTGAGACTCGTGGTGCCGCGGCTGTCGGGACATTCCGGACAGGACACCCAAGCCTACAAGAGCGCCGCTGAAATCGCTGCTGAGCGGGAGCGGGACCCTCTGCAAAGGCTGCACGCGCAGCTCGTGCCGCGCGAACTCTCCGCCGCCGACTGGGATCTCGAGATGGCGAATGGGCGCGACGCGGTGACGCAAACTTTGGCGAAAGTGGACGCGCTCAAGCCTCCCGACGCGTTGCGCGCTCGACGCTATGTATTCTCCGAAAGCGCAGCGGACGGCAGCGTCGAGCTGCAGCAGCAAGGCGGCATACGCTGCGACGGTGTCATGCCCTCCCCGGGCACATCGCGGGCCACCCCCATGGGTCCGCGCATCAATCTGCTGACCGCCATCCGCCGCACTCTCGAACGCGAGCTGGCAGCGAATCCTCGAATGCTCATTTTTGGCCAGGACGTAGGCCGCAAGGGCGGCGTACACGCGGCGACGCTCGGATTGCAGGAGCAGTTTGGCAAAGCCCGGGTGTTCGACACCAGCCTGTCCGAGGAAGGCATTATCGGCCGTGCGGTCGGCATGGCCGCCGCGGGACTGCTGCCGGTGCCGGAGATTCAATTCCGAAAGTATGCGGATTCGGCTGCCGAACAGCTGAATGACTGCGGAACCGTGCGCTGGCGAACCGCGAATCGATTCGCGGCACCCATGGTGGTGCGCATTCCCGGCGGTTTTTTCAAGTGCGGCGATCCCTGGCATAGTCAATCCAACGAAGTACAGTGGCTGCACGGCCTGGGTTGGCGCCTGGCCATGCCCTCGAATGCGGAGGACGCGGTTGGGCTTCTGAGGAGCGCGCTGCGCGGCAACGATCCGACGATTTTTTTCGAACATCGCGCATTGCTGGACGGCAGCTGGGCGCGGCGCCCATACCCGGGTGACGAGTTCGTGGTGCCATTTGGCAAGGCCAGCCTCGTGCGCGAAGGCACCGCGCTCACGGTGATCACTTGGGGCGCCATGGTGGAGCGCTGCGAGCGCGCCATTGAAGTGAGCGGGAAATCGGCCGATCTTCTGGACTTGCGCACGTTGTCGCCCTGGGACCGGGAAGCCACTCTCGGCTCGGTGCGCAAAACCCGCCGCTGTCTCATCGTCCATGAGGACACGCTGACCGCCGGTTTTGGCGCCGAGATCGCGGCGGTAATCGCCAAGGAAGCCTTCTTCGATCTGGACGCGCCCATCGAGAGGCTCGCCATGCCGGATATCCCCAGTCCTCATAGCCCCGTGCTGCTCGACGCAGCGTTGCCGAGCATCGATGGCATCTCGCGGGCCATCAAGAACCTGGCTGAAGTCTAAGTGAGCAGCGTTGCCGACGTGCTGGCGCCGCTCAATGCGGAAGGCACCCGTGCCACCATCTTGCGCTGGTGCAAGTCGGTGGGCGACACAGTCGTCAAGGACGAGCCATTGCTCGAGCTGGAGACGGACAAAGTCACCGTCGAAATACCGGCACCGGCCGACGGCACGCTGATCGAAATACTCAAGCAGGTCAATGCGGAGGTCACTCCGGATGAGGTGCTCGCGCGATTGAGCCTGGTTGGCGGGTCTGCAAGCCTGCCGCGCGCGACTGCCGGCGCGGCCGCAGCCGCATCTTCGGCCGATACGCCCGCCAAGGGACAAGCGCCCGCAGGCGCCGGCGAGGCGCATTCAAACCTGAGTCCCGCCGTGCGGCGGCTGTTGCGCGAGCATTCCATCGACGCTGCCGCGGTCGCCGGCAGCGGCCTCGATGGGCGCATTACCGCGCAGGACGTGGAGCGCTACTTGGCTGCACCGCAGCCGATTGCCGGCGCTTCGCGAATTCCGCACAGCGCCATTCGGCGGCGGGTGGCCGAACACATGGCCCGCAGCGTAGCCGAAGCGCCGCACGTCACGACATTGTTCGAAGCGGATCTTTCGCGGGTGCTCGCGCATCGCGCCCGCAATACCGCCGCATATAAGGCGCGCGGCGTGCATCTGACGTTGACGGCCTATTTCGTCAACGCCTGCGCGAAGGCCCTGCAAGCGTATAGAGAAGTCAATGCCACGTTTCACCGGGAGGCGCTCGAACTTCACCGGGATATCAACATCGGCGTGGGCACCGCGCTCGGTGACAAAGGGCTCATCGTTCCCGTGATCCACCGCGCGCAATCGCTGGATTTGTTTCAGATCGCGCAGCGCCTCGAGCGGCTGGTGGCTGCGGCGCGCGCGGGCGAGCTTACCGCGGACGATGTGCGCGGTGGCACCTTCACGATCTCCAATCATGGGGTCGGCGGCAGCCTGTTGGCGGCGCCCATCATCATCAATCAGCCGCAGGTGGCGATTCTCGGCGTCGGTAAAGTTCAGCGCCGCGTTTGCGTACTGCCGGTCGGCACTGAGGAAGAAATCGGCATTCGTTCGATGTGCTACCTGACCCTGACCATCGACCACCGGGCCCTGGACGCCTTCCAGGCGAACGCATTCCTCAGCTTGATTGTCTCGACGCTGGAGCAGTGGCCAGAAGCGGACTAACCCCGCCGGCGCGTGCCGATGCCGCCGAAACGCGAATGCACCCCTGAGCCGGCCGCGGGCAACGCGCCGGCGAGCCTGGCGGCAACTCGAGACAAATAGACCTCGGAGGGAGCGAATACGCGGGCGTAGATGTCGCGGCACAACATTGCGGCGCGCGTGCCGGGCCAATTGCTTGGCAGCAGCCGCGCCGGCAATAGCGGGTCGCGCAAATGCAGGCGGCGATATTCATGGATCAACAGCGTGCGCACGCTGAAGCAGGCCTGTTCGTCGAGACGCGAGCGGCCGCGCAGGGCTGCGTAAACGCGTTCGAAGCGCTGCACGAATCGAAGGTAGCGTGAGCCCAGATCTTCAAGATCCCACCCCAGACTGACGAGCCACCCCGGCGCAGCATCGCCGCTAAGATGCGCATCGAAAACCATGATCTTGGATTGCAGCCCCGCCGGGCGCCGCTGCAATGCGAGGAAGCGCGCGTCGCGCTCGGGATGCGCAAATAATCCCCGCGAAAGTTCGCCGAATCCGCGCCACACAAGCTCTTCACGCAACGCTTTTCGCTCGCCAGCAGGCATCGGCGGCAGAACGATCAAGGTCCAGCGGCCGGCCCAGGCGCTGTCCGGCGCGCTGTAGATGCGTTTTGTCGCCTCGGCAAAGCGCTGCCGCCCGGTTTTCGACAATTGATACTCGCTGAGCTTGCCTGCGCGGCGTCCCTCGAGCCAGCCTTCCTGGGCAAGCCGCGCGGTTGCGGTGCGCAGCAACCGTTCGTTGAGGCCAAACGGCCTGCCCAGCGCAATCAGGCTGCCGAGAGAAACGGCGCCGCCGCGCGGCATGATGGAGTCGCCAAAAATCGTCACGATCAGCGAGCCGCCGCGCAGCGGCTGCTGACGGCGAAAGCGGGCAATGAGCTCACGGGCTGCGGTGGAAGCATTACGAGGCATTTCTCGGGCATTGTAATGCGCGCGCTGTCGTGACACACGAATTATTGATTTATGCGATTTTCCGTATCAGAATGACCGTTGCCCTGCCGTTCTGGAGGTCCTTAAATGTATACGCAGGAACTCGACGTCCGCGGCGCGGATTCGGCCGCGGCGGCCGACCCCGGCGTGCTCGAGCAGCATTTCCTCGCGCGTGTCGACGCGGAACAAAAGATCGAACCGAAGGAATGGATGCCCGCGCGTTATCGCAGCATGTTGATTCGGCAAATCTCCCAGCACGCGCATTCTGAAATCGTGGGCATGCTGCCGGAGGGCAACTGGATTACCCGGGCCCCGACGCTGCGCCGCAAGGCGATTCTGATCGCCAAGGTTCAGGACGAAGCCGGGCACGGCGCTTATCTTTACAGCGCGGCGGAGACCCTGGGCGTGAGCCGCGATGAATTGATCGATCAATTGCTGTCGGGCAAGGCCAAGTATTCAAGCATCTTCAACTACCCGACGACCACGTGGGCGGATGTGGGGGCAATCGGCTGGCTGGTCGACGGCGCCGCCATCATGAACCAGATTCCGCTGTGCCGCTGCTCGTATGGTCCCTATGCCCGGGCCATGGTGCGCATCTGCCGCGAGGAGAGTTTCCACCAGCGGCAGGGTTTTGACCTGATGCTGCACCTCGCGCGGGGCACTGCGGAGCAAAAGGCCATGGCACAGGATGCCCTCAATCGGTGGTGGTGGCCGGCACTGATGATGTTCGGGCCGCCCGATGCAAGTTCGACGCACAGTGGAGAATCGCAGCGTTGGAAGATCAAGCGCATCTCAAACGATGAACTGCGGCAGAAATTCGTCGATTTCACCGTGCCCCAGGCGAAGTTTCTGGGCCTTGACGTGCCCGACCCGTTGCTGCACTGGAACGAGGCGCTGCAGCGGCACGATTTCGGACCCATCGACTGGAATGAGTTCGAGCAAGTCTTGAAGGGCAATGGACCCTGCAATGCCGAGCGGCTTGCGGCGCGCCGCAGCGCCCACGCCGAGGGCGCCTGGGTTCGCGAGGCCGCAAGCGCCCATGCGGCAAAGCAGCGATTGCGGGCAACGCGCCACGCGGCATAACTCAGCCAAGGAATAAACCATGGACGACAATCGCAGCTGGCCCTTGTACGAGGTCTTCGTCCGCGCGCGCGGCGGTCTCGATCACAAGCATGTCGGCAGTTTGCACGCAGCGGACGAACGCATGGCGATCGAGCACGCCCGCGATTTGTACACGCGCCGCCAGGAAGGGGTCAGCATCTGGGTGGTGCCGTCAAAGGCCATCACTGCCTCCGATCCCGGCGAGACCGAATCCCTGTTCGAACCGGCGCGCGACAAGATCTACCGCCATCCGACTTTTTACGACATTCCGGATGAGGTCAAGACTCTATGAGCGCAGCAGCCGACCCGCAGGCGAAGTTTCGCTATGTGCTGCGACTCGGCGACCTAAGCTTGGTGCTCGGGCAACGTCTCGGCGAATGGGTCGGCCATGCTCCCGCCTTGGAGGAAGACTTGGGGTTGGCCAACATCGCGCTTGACCTGATCGGTCAAGCGCGGCTGCTGCTGTCCTACGCCGGTGAAATCGAGGGCTGCGGCCGCAGCGAGGATGACATCGCGTATCTTCGCGGGCAGGGCGAGTATTTGAATGCGGTACTGGCGGAGCAGCCGAATGGCGACTTCGGCCAGACCATCGTTCGCCAGGTGCTGATCGATGCGTTCCAGACGGAGTTGTATGAGCGCCTGGCCGCGTCCACGGATGAGCGTCTCGCCGCGATTGCCGCCAAGTCGGTCAAGGAAACGCGCTACCACCTTCGCTACAGCGGCAGCTGGCTCGTGCGCCTCGGCGATGGCACCGAGAAGAGTCATGCGCTGACGCAAGCGGCGCTCGAGCGGCTGTGGCCCTATACCGTAGAGCTGTTCGCCGAGGACGATCTGGACCGCGCGATGGCAGATTGCGGCCTGGCGCCCCGCCTCGCGGAGGTGCACGCGGCTTGGGATGCGCGGCTGGATGACCTGCTCTCGCTGGCAACCCTCAAGCGTCCGGGCGACCGAGCGCATTCATGGCACGGCAAGCGCGGCCAGCACAGTGAGCATTTGGGTTACCTCCTCGCGGAAATGCAGCACTTGCAAAGAACCTTTCCCGGTGCTCGCTGGTGAACACACCCGCCCTCAACCGCAGCAATGCGCCGGCAGATGAAGATCGGGTCGCGCTGGCATGGCAGGCACTTGCGGAAGTGGAAGATCCGGAGATTCCGGCCTTAAAAATCCTGGATCTGGGCTTGATCCGCTTCGTGAGGGTCGATGCAGGCGTCCTGGAAGTGGGTCTCTCGCCTACCTACGTCGGATGTCCCGCCACCGAGGTGATTCGCCGCTCCGTGGAACAGGCGCTTTGCGATGCGCGAATCGGCGACAGCGTCGTGACCAGCGTATTGTCGCCGGCCTGGAGCAGCGACTGGATTACGGCCGAAGGCCGGCACAAGCTGCTCGAGCTGGGCATTGTCCCGCCCGAGCGCACTCTATTGAACATGCGCGAGGTTCTGCGCGCCGATCGGCCGCCGGCATGCCCGCGGTGCCAGTCTCAGGACACCGAGTGCACCAGCGAGTTTGGTTCGACACCCTGCAAAGCGCTGCATCGCTGCCGCGCCTGTCTCGAACCCTTCGAATACTTCAAGTGCATCTGATCGTTGCCGATGCTTAGCTTTCATACGTTAAAGGTCGCTTCGGTCGAGGGCATAGCAGAGGATGCCGTCTGCGTGACCCTGGAAGTACCGCCCAGCCATCGCGACGCATTCGCGTTCCATGCGGGCCAGTACGTGACCGTCCGCCGCAAGATCGGCGACCGCGAGGAACGCCGCACCTACTCCATCGTCACTGCGCCGGGCGGGGATGCGCTCAAGCTCGGAGTGCGGGTGCAAACGGGTGGCCGCATGTCTGGAGAGATTGCCACGCAGCTGCGTCGCGGCGATCTGCTCGATGTCGGCACGCCGATGGGACGGTTTCGCACCTCGATAAGCTCCGAGCGTGCGCTCTCGTACGTGGCATTCGCCGCTGGCAGCGGCATAACGCCGGTGCTGTCGCTGGCGACGGACATCCTCGCCAAGGAACCGCATAGCCGATTCACCTTGATTTACGGCAACCGCAGCGTCTCGCGCACGATGTTTCTCGAACAGACGCTCGCGCTGAAGAATCGCTATATCGATAGGTTCTCGGTGCATTTTGTGATGAGCCGGGAACCGCAGCATTCGCAGCTGCTCAACGGCCGAATCGATGGCGGGAAGGTGCGCGACCTCGCACGCCACGTCGCGGAAATCGCCACCGCGGATGAATATCTGATCTGCGGACCCGGCGGCATGGTCGACGACATCCGCGATGCGGTCAAAACCTTGAACCCCTCGGCTGCAATTAGATTCGAGCGCTTCACGAACGCCGGCGCGCCGCCGCCTGAGAATGCCGGGAAACGTGCGACCCCCGCGCCGGTCGAAGCAGAAGTCATGGCCACGATCACCGTGGTCATGGACGGCAGACGCCGGACTTTTCCGATGGCGGCGAGCGATCCATCGGTGCTGTGCGCCGCGGAACGCGCGGGATTGGAACTGCCCTTTTCCTGCCGCTCCGGCATCTGCGCAACCTGCCGCACAAAGATCACCGCCGGCGGGGCCGTGATGACGCACAATATTGCGCTCGAGCAATGGGAAACGGACTTGGGATTTGTGCTGTGTTGCCAGGCGCGGCCCACCGGCGCGGCGCTCGAACTCAGCTACGACGAAAAATAGTCAGGGGCGAACGCTAGGGGAAGGAAATGTCATACGACACCATCAAATTTGATGTTGAGCGTGGAATCGGCCGATTGACGTTCAATCGACCCGACAGGCTCAACAGCTTCAATGTAGCGATGCATGGCGAGGTGCGGCATGCGTTGGGACAACTCGCCGCGAGCAACGCGCGAGTGCTGGTGCTCACGGGTGCCGGCCGCGGATTTTGTGCGGGCCAGGACTTAAGCGATCGTGCAGTGATTCCGGGTGCGGAGCGCGTCGATCTAGGGCGTTCGATCGAGGAAAACTACAATCCCCTGGTGCGCACGTTGCAGGAGCTGCCCATGCCGGTCATCGCCGCCGTCAACGGGGTTGCGGCGGGCGCGGGCGCCAACATCGCGCTGGCTTGCGACCTGGTGATCGCGGCCCGCTCGGCAAGTTTCGTACAGGCTTTCTCGAAGCTCGGGCTCATTCCCGACTGCGGTGGGACTTGGACCTTGCCGAAGCTGGTCGGAAACGCCCGCGCGCTCGGCCTCACCCTGCTCGGCAACAAACTCAGCGCGGAACAGGCTGCCGCCTGGGGGATGATCTGGCAGATGGTCGAGGATGCGGACCTTGCATCAACCGTCGATGCGCTTGCGCAGCAATTCGCCACGGCGCCCACACGCGGGCTGGCCGCCACCAAAGCGGCGATTCGCGGCGGTTGGCAGCGCTCGCTTGCCGAACAACTCGATGTCGAACGGGACCTGCAGCGCGAACTCGGCCGTTCGGCCGACTACGCCGAAGGCGTTGCCGCCTTCACCGAAAAACGGGTTCCGCAATTCAAAGGGCAGTGATTCCCATGAATTTGCAGAGCTACGTTTGTGGAAACTGGTTGAGCGGCCTTGAAGCGGGCATTGCGACGCGGGACGCCACCACCGGCGACCTCATTGCTCACGTATCTTCCTCGGGGCTGGATTTCGGCGCGAGCTTGCGGCATGCGCGCGAGGTCGGCGGTGCTGCGTTGCGCGCGCTGACATTTCATGAGCGCGCGGCGCTGCTGCGAGCGCTTGCCAAGCGCCTCACCGAATTGAAAACCGAGTTTTATGCGCTTTCATATCGAACCGGAGCTACAAAAAGCGACTCGTGGATCGATATCGACGGCGGCATCGGTACGGTATTCGCATATGCCGGCAAGGGCGCGCGCGAACTGCCGAATGCCCGCGTATTTGTCGACGGCGACGTCGAAGGTCTGTCCAAGGCTGGTACCTTCGTGGGACAGCATCTGTTTGTACCACGCGAAGGCGCGGCGGTGCACATCAACGCCTTCAATTTTCCGGTGTGGGGAATGCTGGAAAAGCTGGCGCCCACGCTATTGGCCGGCATGCCGGCGATCGTCAAACCGGCAACGCCCACCGCCTATCTGACCGAGCTCGTGGTACGGCGCATCATCGAGTCCGGCATCCTGCCTGAAGGCTCGTTGCAGCTCGTATGCGGTGGATTGGGAGATTTGTTCGAGCACTTGAATTGTCAGGACGCGGTTGCGTTCACCGGGTCCGCCGCCACGGCGGCGCGGCTGCGCGCGCATCCCGCCGTGATTCGCAACGCCGTGCCTTTCACTGCCGAGACCGACTCATTGAACTGCAGCATTCTTGCCGTCGATGCGCAGCCGGGATCGCCGGAATTCGACCTCTTTGTAGCGGAAGTCGCCCGCGAAATGACGGTCAAGGCCGGTCAGAAATGCACCGCGATCCGTAGGGCGCTGGTGCCGGCACCTTTGGCGGGAGAGGTGGTGGCAGCGCTGCAGGCGGCGCTGCAGAAGATCGTCGTCGGCGATCCTCGCACCGATGGCGTGCAGATGGGCCCTCTGGTGGGTCAGGAGCAGAGGACTGAGGTGCTGGCCCGTGTTCTTGAATTGCGCGAAGAGGCGGACCTGGTTGCCGGCGACCCCTCCAAGTTCGAGGTCACAGCCGCAGACCCTGAGCGCGGAGCATTCGTGCCGCCATTGCTGTTGCTGTGCCGGGACCCGCAGACAGCAAATGCAATTCACTCGGTGGAGGCCTTCGGTCCTGTCGCCACCGTGCTGCCGTACCGCGACACTGCGGATGCGATCGCGCTCGCCAGGCGCGGCGGCGGCAGCCTGGCGGCTTCCGTGTTCTGCGCGGACGATTCCCTTGCCGGCGAAATCGTCTTGAAGCTGGCGCCCTACCACGGTCGAATTCTCGTGGTGAATCGCGCCTGCGCGAAGGAATCGACCGGCCACGGTTCGCCGCTCGCTCCGTTGATCCACGGGGGCCCCGGCCGCGCCGGCGGCGGCGAGGAATTGGGCGGGATCCGCGGCGTGCTCCGCTACATGCAGCGCGTTGCGGTACAAGGTTCGCCGGACACCATCAGCGCAATCAGCGGTCGCTGGGTGCGCGGCAGCCAGCTGCTCAATCCCGGCCGGCATCCGTTTCGAATCCCGTTCCACGAGCTCAAGTTGGGCGATACCTTGGAGTCGGCGGATCGCCTGGTCACGATCGCCGACATCGAACAGTTCGCCGCGCTGACCGGCGACAACTACTACGCGCACATGAGCGATACGGAGGCGGCGCGCAATCCCCTGTTTGGCGGCCGGGTGGCCCACGGCTATTTCCTGATATCCGCGGCAGCCGGTTTGTTCGTCGATCCGGACTACGGCCCGGTGCTCGGCAATTACGGCATCGATCAGCTGCGCTTCGTCAAACCGGTGAAACCCGGCGACAGAATCAAAGTGCGCTTGACCTGCGCGGCCAAAAGTCTTCGCTCTGACAAGGGTTGGGGCGAAGTCTCCTGGGATACGGAAATCACCAATCAGAACGCTGAGACCGTGGCTGCGTACCAAGTACTGACCATGGTCAGCATTCATGCGATTCCGGATTCGGCAGAAAAACGCTGACCACCGTGCCGGACACGATTCAAGAGCTTAAGGTATCGGATCCGGTGTTGGGTTCGTCGCGCGAGATGCTCGAATCCCTGCAACTTGAGCGCCTCAAGGCGACGCTGCAGCACGCCTACGCGAACAACCCGAATTATCGGCGAAAATTCGACTCCAGCGGCGTGCATCCGCGCGATCTTAGGACCCTGGCCGATCTGGCAAGCTTTCCCTTCACTACCAAGGCCGATCTTCGCGACGCCTATCCGTTTGGATTTTTCTGCGTCCCCAAGGAGCAGGTGGCGCGAATTCACGCCTCCTCGGGCACCACCGGAAAACCAACCGTGGTTGGCTACACAAGGGCAGATCTCAATACCTGGGGGAATCTCGTCGCGCGATCGATACGGGCGGCGGGCGGCCGTGCCGGCATGCGGGTGCACGTCGCCTACGGCTATGGTCTTTTCACCGGCGGACTCGGCGCGCACTACGGCGCGGAAGCGGCCGGCTGCACGGTCATCCCGATGTCGGGCGGGCAAACGGAAAAGCAGGTGCAATTGATCCGCGATTTCGCGCCCGACATCATCATGGTGACGCCCAGCTACATGCTTGCCATTCTCGATGAGTTCAGGCGCGAAGGCTTGGACCCGCGATCCACGTCTCTGCGCATCGGCATCTTTGGAGCCGAGCCCTGGGGCGAAGGCATGCGTGCCGAGATCGAATCCGCGTTCCGGATCGACGCCTGCGACATTTACGGTCTGTCCGAGGTCATGGGCCCGGGCGTGGCTCAGGAATTCGCATTGACCAAGGATGGGCCGACGATTTGGGAGGATCATTTCATCGCCGAGATCGTCGACCCTGGGACCGGCCAGGTGCTCGACGATGGCGAGGAAGGCGAACTGGTCTTCACCTCATTGACCAAGGAAGCGATGCCCGTGATCCGCTACCGAACGCGTGATCTGACGCGTTTGCTGCCGGGTTCCGTTACTGCGATGCGCCGCATGTCCAAGATCAGCGGCCGCAGCGACGATATGCTGATCGTGCGCGGGGTCAACTTGTTTCCATCGCAAGTCGAGGAGCTGATCTTGCGCTGCAAGGGCCTATCGCCCCACTACGAGATCGAGATTACCCGCCCGAATCGTCTCGATGAAATTCGAGTTCTCGTCGAAGCACGCCCGGAATTGGCGGGTGACTCGCACCCGGCAGAAGCTGAGCGTCTTACCGCCGCATTGAAGGATCACATCGGCATATCTGCGGAAATCCGCGTCGTTGCCCCCGGCTCGCTGCAACGCTCGTCCGGAAAGGCGGTTCGCGTCCGGGATCTTCGGTAGATGGTAGGATCAAAGTCCAATTGCAGTCCCAAACGGCACGGCTGATCTTGCGTGACATTGGCGGTGCCGGCAGATCGGCACTATTTTCCTCGTCTTTAGGAGATTTCCATGCGTACCGTCTCACAGCACACTCAATTGTGCGCACTCGCCGCCGCGGCCGCCGTCCTGATCGCCTCCTGTACCACGACACCAACGATCCACCGCGATACCAATCCCGCGGCTACGTTCAGCAGCTACAAGACCTTTGGATTCCTCTCGCCGCTCGCCACCGACAAATTCCCCTATGAGTCACTGCTCACCCAGCACCTGAAGGACGCCACCCGTCATATGATGGAATCCAAGGGCTATGTGTTCACCAACGGCACGCCGGACCTGCTGCTCAATTTTTACGTCAATATTCAGAACAAGCAGGACGTACGCGCAACCCCGGGGCCGGCCTACGTAGGCTACGCCGGCGGTTATTACGGCTACCGCAGCGGTTATTACCGGGTCTACAACACCACGACGATCGAGACGGTCAATTACAAGCAAGGTACGCTGACCATTGATCTCATCGACGCCAAGCAAAAAGTGCTGGCGTGGACGGCGACCGCCGAAGGCCGCGTCTCCAGCGATGCCCTGAAGAATCCGGGTCCGGCAATCGACACCCTGGTCACCAATATGATGACCCCGCTTACCCCGGTCTACTGAGTTATCCGTCGGAGTGAGGATCATGGATAAAAGATATTCGGGCAAATGTCTTTGCGGAGCCATTCAATATACTTGCACCGCCGATCCCGCATTCTCGGGAAACTGCCACTGCAAGGATTGTCAGCGGACCTCGGGTGGTCCTTTTATTCCGGCAATGCTGTTTCCCGCTTCAGCCGTCGAGATTTCGGGAACGCCGAAGTACTTCAAATCAATGGCGGACAGCGGCAAATTCATCGAGCGAGGATTTTGCCGTGAATGTGGCTCGCAACTCTTCACGCGGCTCGAGGCGCTGCCGGAAATGCTCGGCGTGAAAGCCGGGACTCTGGATGATGCATCCAGATTCAATCCGCAGCTGGACTTTTACGTCGCCAGTGCACAGCCTTGGGACCATATGGACGCGGGTCTTCCAAAGATGCCGGGTCCACCGCGAGGCTAGCCGGTCCGGTGGTTCCGGCTGGCAATGCTTTCCTGAATAGCCATTCGGAGTTAGTGTAGGCACCCTGGCACTTGAGGCAGCGATTCCATGCCCACTCACTGCATCGGCACGAACGCCGCTATCAATAGGGATCCTTGATCTTGTTAGCCGATAAATCTTATGTCGGCAGTCGCTATGCAAGATATGTGCTGATCATTTTGACGATCGTCTATGTCTTTAATTTTATCGATCGGCAAATTGTTTCCATACTCGCTGAAGACCTCAAATCGGACCTGAAGGTTACCGATGCTCAGCTGGGGATTCTATACGGCACGGTTTTCGCCGTATTTTACGCATTGTTCGGCATACCACTCGGGCGCCTGGCCGACGTCTGGACCCGCAGAACGATGATTTCCCTCGGCCTTGCTTTCTGGAGCGTGATGACCGCATTGTCGGGCACCGCGAAAACCTTCGGCGCATTGCTCACGTTTCGCATTGGCGTTGGCATGGGAGAGGCGAGCGCCACTCCCGCGGCGCTTTCAATGCTATCGGATTATTTCGGTCCCAAGCGCCGCGCCACAGTGATGGCGATCTATTCCAGCGGTCTTTATATCGGCGGCGGCATAGGGCTGGCAATTGGCGGCATCGTGCTTGATACATGGCGTCGCTGGTTTCCCGATCAGACGGCGGCACCCTTCGGGCTCCGGGGCTGGCAAATGGCCTTTTTATTGGTGGGTGTCCCGGGAATTCTGATGGCGCTATGGGTCAAGACTCTGCGCGAGCCCATCCGTGGCATGAGCGAAGGAGTGAGCGTAACTCCCGAGCCGCATCCGTTCCGGGTGGTCGGTCGGGAAGCGATGGGTGTGTTACCCGGACTGAACTTCATCAATCTCGTGATGAGCAAGGCGAGCCGCGGCACCATTGTAGTCAATCTGGCGGTACTGGTCGCCTTGATTGCGAGCGCTTGGGGTCTTACCCGGTGGCTGGCCAACCCCGTTCAATGGATCGCGATGGGCGTCGGCATTTACTGCACGTTTACCTGGACGCAGGCCTTGATCATCCGCTCACCGGACGTGTTCAGCGCGATTTTCAAGAACCGCACCGTCATGCTGATTTGCGTCGCTTTTCCTTGCACGAGTTTTGTCGGCTACGGCAGCAATTTTTTTGCCATTCCCTATCTTTTGCGCGCCCATCATGTCAGCAAGGCGGAACTTGGCACAGTCGTCGGCTTGACGGCCGCGGCCGCCGCATGGATGGGCATCCTGATCGGGGGACTCGTGGCCGACAAATTGAAGCAGAAGTGGGAACACGGCCGTTTGTGGGTCGGATTGTTTTCCATCGTCGCACACGTTCCATTCGCGGCTGGCGTGTATTTTTCCCCAAACCTCTCGGCGGTGTACGTATACAATTTCTTTGCGTTGTTTTTTAGTCCGATGTTCATCGGCCCCGCCTATTCAACCGTGAACGACTTGGTTCCGCCGCACGTGCGCGGGACAGCTTCCGCCATCTGCTTGATGATGGTGACCTTCATCGGGCTGGCGATGGGACCCTTTACGATGGGGCTGATCAGCACGGCATACGCGAAACGCGGCATGGCTGTTGGGCCTGCGCTGCGCCTCGGCGTGACCTGGGGTTACCTCATGCTGATCGTGGCATTCGCATTGACCATCATCGCCTGCTATACGATTCGACGGGACGCGGTCAGGGCTCGGGCCGGCTTCAAGGCGTAATGAAATTCAAATGACCCGTCCGCACGTCGGAGGACCTCGGCTGCTCGGGCGGGTAGCATGCCCAAGGCCGGCCACCCGTGGCCGCGCGGCGTTGGCTATTTCGGGCCCGGCGCCGACTGCACCGAAATGGCGAGCGCCTCGGTATAAACCACCTCGACCTCATCGCCCTTCGTGACGGCCTTGAGCTGCGCCGGGTCGAGCACTTGAAGATCGTACTCGTTGCCCAGCGGCCCGCGCAGCGTGACCAATTGTGTCTTGGGGTTAACCGCCACGACCGTTGCGAAGGCGGTCACCTTGCGACCGACCGCCCCGCCCGGCTTCATGCCCTTGGGCGAGCGGATTATCGCCGTCTCCGCACTCGCCGGCGCATCGGCAGCGCCGCGCTTCTTGAGCTGCAAGGAAATCGCCTCGGTGTACTCGGCGGTCACCTTGTCTCCGACCTTGACCTGATCGAGATTCCTCGCTTGATCGCTCACATTGACCTTGTGCATCTTGCCCTGAGAATCGATCAGCACTAGGTCACGGCTCGCCATGTCGATCAATACCACGGTGGCTGTCATCTTGACGGTTTGGCTCTCCCCGACCTTGCCGGGGGCCTTTGTAATCTCCGCGGTGGTCGTCTGTGCACGCGCGCCCAGTGGCGCGGCGCCGATCAAAATCGCCGAGAGTGCAAACGCAATCGTGCATGTACCGACTTTCATTGGTGGATATCTCCGGTTGTTCAAAATCGCATTCTCGGTGCCAAGGCGGCAGTTCCCATCGCGGGCCTGCTCCTCATGCGGGGTCGCACGTTAATTTGCTTCCGACGGCTTGCTTAGGATATGGGACCTTCGTCCCACAGGTTCGGCTAAGCTCCCGACATGCGGGCTCTTATCCTTTCGCGTTACGGCGGATCTGAACACACGGCGCTGACCGATTTGCCAGAACCGTCGCCCCGGGCTGGTGAAATCCTCATCCGCGTTCACGCTGCCGGCCTCAACCCGGTCGACTACAAGACGCGCGCCGGCGCGCTCAAGGTCATCCGCAACTACCGGCTGCCGATCGTGATGGGCAGCGAGCTCGCCGGCGTCGTCGAAGCCATTGGCCCGGGGGTGATGCGGTTTGCCAAGGGCGACCGCGTGTTCGCGCGCGTGGACAAGAACATCATGGGCGCCTTCGCCGAGTACGCCGTGGCCCACGAGGACCACGCGGCGCGGATGCCAGCGTCGCTGGACTTCTTATCAGCGGCGGCGGTACCGCTCGCCGCGCTCACCGCGCTGCAGGCGTTGCGCGACGAGTTGCACTTGACCGCCGGCCAGCGCGTATTCATTCCCGGCGGCGCGGGGGGAGTCGGCACTTTCGCGATTCAGATTGCCAAGCACGTAGGTGCCCACGTGGCGACGACGGCCTCGCCGCGCGGGGAGGCGCTCGTCAAGCGGCTAGGCGCCGACGTGGTGATCGACTATCTGCGCGAGCGCTTCGAGGACAAGCTGTCGGGCTACGACTGCGCCTTCGATCTGATCGGCGGCGACACGCTGGCGCGTCTGTGGCCGGTGCTTAAGGTCGGCGGACGCGTTGTCTCCATCGCCGGCATGCCGGAGCCCTTGACGGCGCGAAAGGATCTGGGACGCGGCTACGGCCTCGCCGCGCTGTTCTGGGTCGCCAGCCTGACCACGCGGTTGCGTGCCGCGCGCCATGGCGCGAGCTATCGGTATCTCTTCATGCACCCGAGCGGCGCCGACTTGGGCTATCTCGCCTCGCTGATCGAGGCCAAGAAGCTTGAAGTCGTCATCGACCGCGCCTTTCCGTTCGCCGAGGCGAAGGAGGCGATCGCTTATCTCGAGACCGGCCGCGCCAAAGGCAAGGTCGTCCTGGCGATACGTTGATGTTCTCCGTCTGGTCGAGCCGTTCGGGCGTCCGTCGCGGCAATTCCCGCATGAAGAAAACGCAAGCGCCGGTTATGAGTCCGAAGCCGCCAAGCAAATGACTCCGAGGACGATACACAGCGCACCGGCCACGCGGCTCCAGCCGGCGTGCTCCTTGAGTAATCGGCTGCCAAAATAGGTTCCTACCAGCGTCGCGAGTTCGCGCGCCGGAGCCACGTGGCTGATGGGGGCCAATGTCATGGCCCACAACACTAGGATGTAGCCAAGGGGCCCGAGTGCGCCTACCACCAGGGCTGCACGACCAAATTCCCGGATTTCCTGGCGCATCTGTGTGATGTTGGTCAGTGCGGGCCGCGCCAGCACGATGGCACGAAAGAAATTGCCGCTGTAGTCCACCAGAATCGGCGAAATTGCCAGATATTTGACGGCCCAACCATCATTCAATGTATAGCTGGCGATGCAGGCGCCCGTAATTAAGCCCCACAAGATTCCAGCGCGCGGCGAATGCCGTCGTGGCCGCCAAAGGTCGGCGACCAGCGCAATGCCGCTGACCACCAGTAAAACTCCGAGCAGGGGTATCCACCCAGGTCGTTCTCCCAACAGCAAAGCCGCGCCGCCGAAGGACAGCAACGGGCCGGTGCCACGGGCAATGGGATACACCAGCGACAAGTCGCCGGCACGGTATCCCGACTGGAGCGCGAGCGAGTAGGCTAAATGCAGCAGAGCAGTGGCAACGAGCGCCAGCCAAGGTTGTAGGCCTGGGTGCCAATGGGTGTGCGCCAAGACCCAAATTGCCGGCCCAGTCCATAGCAGCAGCGAGGCCATGGAGTACAGCCAGACGAAGTGCGTTGATCGAGCCGCCTTTTTCGCCACCAGGTTCCAGCTCGCGTGAGTACATGCAGCTAGCAATACGGCAAGCAATGCGGCGACGGGCATTCAATCATCCCTGAGGGCTGAGCGAGGCATCGTATACGGCGGCGGCGAGTCCGGGAATAGACGCTAACCGATCGTCATCCCGAATCTATCGATCGCGTTGCGCGCGCCGGCAGGACCTCAACCTGATGGCCCTGTGGACTTGATCGACGTCCGCCGTATTGTACGTGGGTCTCGGTACCTGCTCGTAAACAGCACGTGCATCAGCCAGAAGACCAGTGATATCGCCACGACAATTACCGGTATATCGTGGAGCGGTGTCTCGCGTATCACGTCGGGTAATACCTTGCTGCGCTCTCCATTAAAAAAAGAGACGGTTGTAATCAATAGCGCAAAGCACATACGCCATAGATGTCGCGCGATTCGGTTGGTGGCCGTAAGCCCCCCGCGACTAAACATGCGAACGTCCAAACCAGCAGCCAACAAAGCGATAGACGCGAGTACGAAGTAGGCGACGGCGGGAATTCCATCGTTGTCCAGCCCCGCCGCACTGTTGGCTGTCTTCCAACCAAAAACCAGGGCAGCAACGCCGACCACCAATGCAATAAGCGTCAAACCAGAGTCTGAAAGATCTGTGTGTCTTTCCTTACGCTTGACAGTTAGCCAAGCGGTTGCAGCCATGTAAAACGTTAAAGTCCCGACGAGAGCATTTGTAACCTGCGACTTCCCTAACGCCAGGTACGTGGCACTCGTCGACATGCTTAGCATCGATACGAAAAATACGTTTCCGGACATTCGATGCAGGCGAGACCCTTTGCGAAAAAACAAGGCCGCAAAACCAGAAAGCAAGCCGAGGATTGCAGCGCAAATATGGACAAAGAGTACGGGTGAAAGCGCCATTCTAATGCTCGCTCAACGCGGCACCTGCAATGTCATTGCGTGGAACGGTTGAAGGTCTGCAGTGATACTACTGGCAGCGGGATTACCCCCCAACACCAGACTATCGAGTCTGTCCCTAGAGGTCACGGAGTCGTCCCTGTCGCGCCCGCTGATGACATCGCGACTGCCGCAGAGCAAGCCGATTGGTGGCTAAGGGAACCGCCAGGCACCGTCGCATATTTGATTGCAATTCTCCGGCATAATCGAGACGAATGACGCGGGACCGCGCCTAAGACTATGAAGCTTGAATATCTGGCGGATCACTTAGGTAATCTTCGGGAAGTCGCAAGCCTTCACTTCGAAGAATGGCCAGAGCTCGGCGACTCGATCGATGCGCGGCAAAAGGCACTATCTACATGTTGTAGACGCGGCGAGATCCCACTCGGGATAGTCGCGCTTGATCGGGACTGTCTATGCGGATTCGCTTTGCTCGTTATGGAGGATTTCGAGCTGCGGCCCAACCTGTCGCCCTGGCTGGCCGGCGTCTTTGTACGACCGCAACATCGAAAAAAGGGTGTAGGAACCGCTTTAGTATCGCGTATCGAGTGCGAAGCGAAGGCTCTCGGCTTCGAAACCCTGTATTTGTACACGGCGCACTCGGAATCGTTATACGAGCGTCTTGGCTGGAAGGTGGTCGAGCGTTGTTTACATAACAATCGCGAGTACGCGGTCATGGCTAAGGCGCTTTAGTGTATCAACCAGAAAGCCAAGTTCATTGACCGGACTGCTCACGCCGCTCGACACGCGTTCGCGATGAAATCCACCTGCATATCGACAATAATTGTGGCCACACGCTCTGTGCCCAGCACCGCCGCGAGCAGGATGTATTTGTGGCGCCAGATCATCGCGGCCGGCGAGAATCCGAACCACGACCTCCTTGTTCCGTTCACACCACCATCCCTGGCTAGTCTACTCAGCCGATACTTACGGGTATCGACGTTCAGCCATAGGGGATGCAGGCCGCCATTGAGATCGATTAATCGATCATTATGATCATAAAGATTGATTTTAGAGGCCTGATCTGCTTGCGCTTTGGCTGCCGGTAGGCTTAAGATACGTTCGATTAATCGCGTTTTAGTCGGTCAACGATTGATTAAACGAGTATGAAGGTTACTCAATCCGCACTCTTGAACTCCGCCCAAGCCGCTGAGGCGAAAAAGTTGGGGGCGGACCTCGCGCGCTTACGGATCGCTCGCGGCATGAAGCAGGACCAAGCGGCACTCCGAGCTGGTCTATCAAGAAACACTGCGTATCGGCTGGAAAAAGGCGATCCGGGAATCGCGATGGGTCAAATCCTGCGCTATCTGGAAGCCATCGTGCCGGGCAAGACTCTATTGGAACTCTTGTCTGAGACGGATCCTGCTTTAGCCGCTCTCAGTGCGAAAGAACAGCGGCGCCGGGTCCGGACGCTGTCAAAGCGCGAGCTCGAAGAGATCGATTTTTAAGCCATGACCGCAGCGGAACGGAAGCTGTATGTCTATACCTATCTCGACACGGAGTGGGTGCCTTGCGGTCAGCTCACTTTGTCCGAAGACGGAACGAAGCTGCTGGCCTCAACGTTCGCGTACGGGCTGCGTTATCTGCAACGTCCCGGCGCCCTAGAGGTGGACCCCGTAGCCTTGAGCCTTCGGGACTTAGGATCGGTACGCGGTACGGCTTTATTCCCGCCGAACAATCTTCCCCTGTTCGGCGGAATTCGCGATGCGGCGCCCGATGCCTGGGGCCGGCGGGTCATCGAGTCCCGCCTGAAAGTACCCGCCAACAGCCTGCCGGAGTCGAGTTATCTGCTTCATGCGGGCAGCCAGCGTGTGGGAGCGATCGATATTCGATCTTCCCGAGATTCGGCCGCCACGCCGGGCTTTGGAACTTGGGACAATCTTGAGTACTTGATGGACGCTGCCCAACGCGTCGATGAGGGCTTACCGATTCCCGCCGCGCTCGAGGAAATCTTCGCGGAGGGCAGCGCGCTCGGTGGTGCAAGGCCGAAAGCGACGGTTCGTGATGAGGAACGGGTGTTGTGGCTCGCTAAATTTCCGAGCCGGAAGGATGCGCTGCTAGTTCCCGTCCTTGAGACGGCGACGCTGCGACTGGCGGCCGCTTCGGGTCTCACCGTTCCGCAGGTGAAGCTGGTTCATTTTGGTTCCCGGGCCGTAATGCTCATCCGTCGCTTCGACCGATATTGGGCTAAGGCAGGTCACGATGCCCCGCTGCCGGAAGATCTTCAGAGCACGGTTCCAGCGTACGGATCAGCAGAGAAGCGCTTGGGGTTTGTCAGCGGTCTTACACTTCTGGCTTGTGACGAGATGGAATCTCCGAATAGGTCCTACGGAGATTTGGCACAAGCGGTTCGACGCTACTGCCACCCGCACGTGATACGGGAGAACAATCGCGAGCTGTTTGAACGCCTGCTCTTCAACATCTTCGTCAATAACGACGATGATCATCTGCGCAACCACGGCTTTGTCTGGGACCCGCGACTTCCCGGATGGCGCTTAAGTCCGCTGTACGATGTTATGCCTCGTGCCAGTTTGGCGCACGAGCGGCGCCTGCACCTGGGCGTTGGGCCGCAGGGACGGATCGCTACCCTCGACAACGCTTTCGCCGGTCGCGAGATGTTCACCTTGTCCGCGGAGGCCGCCGCCGAGAGCATCGCCAAGATTTGGAGGATCCTACGCGAGTGGAAGGTGTACTTCGAAGAGTACCAAGTGCCTTCCCATCAGATCGAGAGGATCGCACCGGCATTTCGGCACATTGACGATCTCTCGACGCAGCCACTGCGGAAGCTGATACCTTGACCGGGTTCTCGTGGCGCGCGATCCTGGTTCGCTACGTTTGGTCCGACATTTCGCCGCAGTCCGCGCGCATGGAACAGTCATTCTCGGCGGACGGTGGCAAGAACTGGGAAGTGAATTGGATCTGCGAGCTCTCGCGGTAATATCAAGGTCGCATTCACATCATCAAGCCTTCACCAACTCGCGATTTCTTCGAGACGCTCTCCTTGGACGGCAAAAAAGAAGAGCTCGCCCCCGGTGCTTGGCTGCTTCGGGGATTCGCGCTCGACTGCGTCGTTATGCTGCTGGCGGAAATCGAGCGCGTCAAGGCCGCGGCGCCGCTGCGTCACCTTCTCACTCCCGGCGGCTTTCGGATGTCCGTGGCGATGACCAACTGCGGCGGTTTCGGCTGGGTCAGCGATGCAAACGGATATCGCTACGAGAGCTGCGATCCATTGAGCGGCCGCCCGTGGCTGCCCATGCCCGCGGCGTTTTCCACGTTGGCCCGATCAGCCGCGCTCGCCGCTGGGTTTCCGGGCTTCGATCCGGACGCCTGTCTCATCAATCGCTACGAACCCGGTGCTCGTCTCACGCTGCATCAGGACAAAGACGAACGCGATTTTCGCGAACCCATTGTTTCGGTATCCCTGGGCTTGCCGGCGGTTTTCTTGTTTGGCGGCAACACGCGAACAGAACCAAGGCGCCGAATACGACTGGAGCATGGTGATGTCGTGATTTGGGGCGGCCCCGCGCGCCTAAGGCACCACGGCATCCTGTCACTGAAAGATGGTTGTCATGCTGTATTGGGTCCACAACGCATTAATCTCACATTCCGGCGCGCGCACTGATATTCTCCGCACTTAAAGCGACCAAGAAACCGCTGGTCCACATATGCTCTTCACCCAAAAACTCCGCGCTGGTGTAAAGAGCGGCGAAGTGACTGCTAGTGTGCGCATCTGGAAAACGCCGCGTGTAAAAGTGGGAGGAACGTATCGTCTCGATGATGGCCATATCGCAGTCATCTCGATTCGAGAGATTTCCTGGGATGACCTGTCGGACAAATTGGCGCGCGACACCGGGTTTATGAACTTGATCGACTTGATGAAAACCGCGAAACACGGCACCGGGCAGCACATCTACTATGTTCGATTCCGATATGTGCGTGATCCAGCGCGGCCTGCCCGCACGGCACGGAAACGCAATCACTGAGCTTTCCATGCTGCGCGCCATTCTGATCATCGCGACCAATTGCTGTCTTGTCCTGGCGCTATCCGGTTGCACCGACGGCGCGACGCGGCTGGCCGGCGAGTTACGCGACAACGCAGCTCAATTGCGCAACTCCGGCGGAAGTCACTCCGTCCTGACGCACACTCCTCGTGCTCGCCCCGAGGGATGTGAGGCAGCGTATTCTCTGCTCCTCGCGCAACGATCGGCCATTGTCATCTGGTGCCGGCCCGCGCTGGGCGCGGAGCCGACTCGGAGCTACTCAACCACGTATCATTTGAACTTCGTTCAAGTACCCGAGAGATTTGAAGTGGAAAAACGCCCAGGCGAGCCCACCCTCATCGATCTGGAAATGCGCGACGGCAACGTCGTCGTGGCCAGCGTCAGGTAATGTTTGTTCCCTTGACTCTCGGCAGATCGGCGCTCTAAGGGGTAGTGTATTCCCAGGCACGCAAGGAGCGACCCGATGCCCACCCAACCCTCCGACATCGCAAACCTTAAGTTTCAAGACTTCGAGGCTCAATTGCGGGCGCAAGGATTTGACGCGGTTCTGCAGCGAGAATATCGCCCGCTGGAGGCCATCGATACCCATGTACATGCCTTCGCAGCCAAAGCCTTGGTGGTGCGCGGCGAGATGTGGCTCACCGTGGGAGGCCACACTCAGCACATCCGCGCCGGCGGCACATTCGAACTCGAACCCAATACACCGCACTCTGAACGCTACGGCCCCGAAGGCGCCACTTATTGGGTCGGTAGACGCGAGGTGCGATAGCCGCCGAAAGGTGGCATCGGTTCGACCGATAGCTTTTCCGCATCCCTAAAAAACCGAACTTTCCCGAAACGGCGCGCAGGCGTAGTGTATTGACAACACCCCGTTTGAATTACAAACACCACCCTCGGAATTTCCATCATGGAAGCAACCAAACGCGCCCAACTGCAGCCAGCCCCATTCCAGCTGTCCTTGCGCATCCGTCACCCTTCTATGGATCCCGAGGTCATTTCAAAAGAGCTTCGAATCGAGCCAGACCACTCGTTCCAAGCCGGGCAGCTGCGCCAATTGCGAAGTAGCGGCGTGCCTGCAGTTCACTCGCAGTCCTATTGGTTGGCGGCTCTTAATCCAGCGGGGTGGCTCGAGAACCCGTCCATCCCGGAACCTCCCACCTTCGCTGCCGCGCAGAAGCACTTGGATGCGGCGCTCGCGCGCAATCTCTCGTGGGCGCTCTCACTGTGCGCCGTGCGGCTCAGTAAACTACATGGCTCATTGCTGCAAAAGATCCGCTCGGAAGGCGGCGAGATCAGCCTGCTCGTGACGCTCTCCCCCACGGCTACGAGCAGCTTCAATCTCGCGCCCGATGTCAGTCGGATATGCGGCGAGCTCGGAATCACGCTGGAATTCGAAATGACGAACGATTGATGATCGAGGCAGGCTCCTTAAGCAGCGCGCGATGATTTCTATAAGGTTCCTTCCGATTGCGCTCGTCCTCGCGCAGGGCCTTAACACGGGCGCTGCACCCGTTGAAACCTTGGTTGAAGCACCGGGTCCAACGGGCCCGCTGAAGGGCACGATGCTCGCGCCACCCGTTGGCCACGGTCCTGCCGTGCTCATCATCGCCGGCTCCGGTCCTACCGATCGCGACGGCAACAGTCCCGGCGGGATACTGGCGGCGCCCTACCGCCTCTTGGCTGAAGGCCTGGTTGCGCACGGAGTGACGACGGTGCGGATGGATAAGCGCGGCCTGGGCGGCAGCGTGGGCGCAACACCTGACGGCAACGCGGTCACCATCCCCGACTATGTTACCGATGTGCATGCGTGGGTTGCTCTCATTCGCAAGCGTACCGACGCGCTCTGCATTTGGCTTCTCGGACACAGCGAAGGTGGACTGATCGCCATGGTCGCCGCCAAAAGCCAACAAGATGTCTGCGGTCTGGTTCTGGTCTCAACCGCCGGCAGACCCATGGGCGAAGTTCTTCGCGATCAGATCAAGGCCAACCCAGCCAACGCGTCTCTGCTAGATCAAGCGCTGCCCGCCATCGACTCGCTGGAGGCGGGCAAGCGTGTCGATATCGCAGACATGCCTCCTCAGCTGCAGCGATTGTTCAACCCGAGAGTGCAGGGATTTCTGATCAGCGTCTTCTCCTATGATCCCGTGCAGGTACTGAAGGACTTTCCTAAACCGGTACTTATCCTTCAAGGGCAGCGTGACATCCAAGTCCACGAAGCCGATGCCCGAAACCTGAAATCTGCCGACCCTCAAGCCACGCTGGTCCTTCTCCCCGATGTCAATCACGTACTCAAGGCCGTGACATCGGACGATATCGCTGCGAACATCGCAGCCTATTCCAACGCCAGCTTGCCGCTGGCTTCCGGCGTCCTCGACGCGATTGCAGAATTTCTGACCGCAAACGCGACAACTCATCGCCGGGTGAGTGATCGCGCCAAGCAAGACTAGCGGCTATTTCCCCGACGCGGCAGCAACGATTTGATCTGCGATTCCAGTCTCTTCAGATCAAGGTCGCCTTGGTAGCGCGCAACAACCCGGCCTTCTGAATCGATCAGATAACTCAAGGGCAATCCGAGCACACCGCCGAAGCGCTCTGCGAGCTGCGGATCTCCCATCAGCACTGGATAATCCATCTGGTATTTCTCTTGCGCTCGGATGACGGGTGCAAGTTCGTCGTCCATGGAAATCCCAACGATCTGCAGGCCGGCGGACCCGTAAGTGCGCTGCCACACTACGAATTTCGGTATTTCTGTGAGACAGGGTCCACACCATGTGGCCCAGAAATTCAGCAGCACGAGTTTGCCTCGATAAGCGCTCAGGCTGAACACATCTCCTTTGATGTCGGTGCGCGTGAAATCGGGCGCCACCCGCAGAACACTGTCGCTGCCAAACGCCAGGGCCGAGCTCGATAAACCCAAGGCCACGACAATCGCGCGTATCGGCACCATCACTAATCGCCCTTCGCCACCGGGTAGCCCTGGTTGACCCAGTTGTCGCCAAAGTTCTCGGCGATGTACAGGACCTTCAAATGCGTGAAGCCCAGCGTATGAAGCGTGTCGTAGGCGGCGGCAACATTGGGGCAATGACTCCAGGGACAGCAACCGCAATAAATGACGATCGCGGTATCCTTGCCCAACTTCGCAACGCGATTGCGTAGCTGATCAAGGCCCGCATCTTCCTTCGCGGAACCGATGTATTCGGAATCCGGAATGTGCGCCTGTGCGTAAAGATTGTGAAAACCAATCTGCAGAATCAGCGGCTTCGGAACGCTGGTACTCTCGAGATTCGCAGCGAGTTCGGCGGGCTGCATCAGATCGGCGGTGGGGATGGATGCCGCCGGCTTATGTTCCGCCAAGGCCAGCGCCGACTGGGACAGGAGAATAAAAGCGAAGACATACGTGCTTGA
>Ga0210409_10001543_pt1 | contig 29722 bp, 24 predicted proteins | sample IncBWH17MmetaG_FD_161649 | JGI IMG/M metagenome (GOLD analysis project Ga0210409, IMG submission 161649) | Forest soil microbial communities from Barre Woods Harvard Forest LTER site, Petersham, Massachusetts, United States - Inc-BW-H-17-M | ecosystem: Environmental > Terrestrial > Soil >...
CTTTTGGTCAATGCTATGAATGCGTTTTCGCCTTTTCAGTGCCCACCAGACCGGGGTTTTCCGTTGTGGAAGGTCTTAGGACTGCCGGCGCAGCCGGTCCAGAAGAGCGAAGAGAACCACTGCGATTCCGGCGGTGACAAGGGAATCGAGAAATAGCTGGAGCGTGAAGAACGGGGTGGGATGGTTCAGCAAGACGCGCTGCGTGATGGCCAGCACCGCCTGGTGAAAATGGAAAAGTAGAAAGACCAGGCCAAAGCGGCTGACTGGATGTTCGGTATCAATCCGCGCCCCCACCGAGGAGGCCAGGTAGCCCACGCAGGTCTTTGCGATTCCGTACATCCCCAGGGGATAAGCGTGCCCCAGGGCATCCTGCAGAAGACCGATGGCTGCGCCGAGAAACATGCCGGTCACAGGATTGCGACGGCTCACTCCGAAATAAATGGTCACCAGCAGCGGGAGGTCGAGCAGTTCCGACCAGCGTCCATACTTGTGTAGGAATGCCTGCAGCACCAGAGAGAGAAACGCCACAATGAGGACGGTTCCGCTGTAATACCGGTGGACCTCGATATTTGTGTCGGACTGCGCTCCGGTGCTCAGCATGGATGCCATCTCACCGTTGAGGAGTCGGAGGATGGGCGGCCCCTGCCGGCGCTTTCTTCGGCGCTGCAGGATGCGGGACCGGTCTGGCCTTGGAAGATTTCTGCGCGCCAGCGGAGGTCAACGCAGCCTGGCTTGCGCCCATCTGGTTTCCCTGCGAAGGCGTCGGGCTCGAGGCTTCCTCCGTTTTTTTCGGGACCAGCTCTTGCTGCGACATCAAGACCAGCACTTCCTCCAGGCGGTCCAAGCGCGCCGCAGGCTGTATGCGGATTGTCTGAAACGGATTGCCCGCCTTAGCACTCTCGACCGTGCCGATGGGCAGATCCTTTGGGAATATGCGGTCCTCGCCAGAAGTTAAGACGGCTTCGCCGGCCTGCACTTTTTCCTCATTCACCACATATTCCATGTGCGGGTTGGAATCGGCGCTGCCCTTTACCACTCCGTGCGTGCGGGTGCCGGCGAAGAGCGCGCCGACGCCGCTCTCTTTGTCATTGATCAGCAAGACCTGCGCGGAGGAGGGAAACACCTCGACGATTTTTCCCACCACGCCGTCCGGTGCGATGACAGCGAGATTTCGTCGGATGCGATCGCGCTCGCCGCGATTGATGAACAAAGTGTGCGAAGTAGGATCAGCGCTTGCGCCAATCACTTGCGCGGCAATCATGGGCGCTTCGGGGTGAGCTTCACGAAAATTCATGAGGACAGCCAGGCGCTGCCCTTCGGCGGCTCGGCTTTCCAGTTCGCGCTTGGCCATGCGCAATTGTTCCAATTCAGCTTTTAGGCGCTGGTTCTCCGCGCGTGTGTCGCGCAGCCCGATATAGCCGCTCCAAATGCCGCCTACTCTTGAGAAGGACCAAGTTCCGGCGCGCTCTGCGGGAGTGAGCAGCTGCACCGCCCAATAGCGCACCAGCCTTACGTCGTGCTCGCGCTTGATCTGAAATGCCAGCAGCAGCACCTGGAAGAGAATCAACCCGGCCAGGAGGGACAGCGGGCGATGACGTGAAAGGATGTCGGGCATCTGCTAGTTTCTTGAGGTTCGAGGCTGGGTGATGAACCTCGCCTCAGCTTGATCCGTTAATCCGGAATTTCTGGCGCCTCCAGCGAGAAACCGCCCCAGAAATTAGGTACAGCCACATCAATCAATCGATCGAGACAAGCCGCAGCAATCTGAAATCGCTGAGCATTTTCCCGGTTCCGAGAACCACCGAAGCGAGTGGGTCGTCGGCAATCGAAACAGGCAAGCCTGTCTCCTCGCGAATGCGCTTATCGAGATTCTTGATCAGCGCGCCGCCCCCGGTGAGCACGATGCCGCGGTCGCTGATATCCGCTGAGAGCTCAGGCGGTGTGCGCTCGAGCGCCACGCGAATGGCATTCAGAATCGTGGCGATGCACTCAGAGAGCGCCTCACGGATTTCGCTGTCATCAATGGTGACGGTGCGCGGAACACCCTCGATCAAATTGCGGCCCTTCACCTCGAGCGTCAGCGGTTTTTCCAGCGGGTACGCCGAGCCGATTTCGATTTTGATTTGCTCGGCGGTGCGCTCGCCAACCAGCAAATTGTACTTGCGCTTCAGATAGTGCATCACCGCTTCATCCATCTCGTTGCCCGCGACACGCACCGAGCGCGAATACACGATCCCGCTCATTGAGATCACGGCGATGTCGGTAGTGCCGCCGCCGATGTCCACCACCATATTGCCCGATGGTTCTTCGATGGGCAGGCCCGCGCCGATGGCCGCGGCCATGGCCTGCTCCACCAAATAAACTTCACTGGCGCGCGCGCGATAAGCGGAGTCCTGCACGGCGCGCTTTTCGACCGGCGTAATTTCGCTCGGCACACCAATCACGATGCGCGGATGCACCAATACGCGGCGATTATGCGCTTTCTGAATGAAATAGGTGAGCATCCGCTCGGTCACTTTGAAGTCCGCAATCACCCCGTCCTTCATCGGCTTGATGGCCACCACGTTTCCCGGCGTGCGACCGAGCATTTCTTTCGCTTCGCGGCCCACGGCCACCACCTCGCCGCTGGTCTTATTGATGGCCACGATCGAAGGTTCGTTCACCACAATGCCCTTGCCCCGCGCAAATACCAGCGTGTTCGCGGTTCCCAGGTCAATCGCCAGGTCGGATGAGAACAGACTGAAGACCGACCGCATGTTGAAGCCGTTTTTCGTCACTTGTTACTTCCCCCTCAGGCTTGCCCGGAATGCCGCTGCGGCGGCAACATAACTTTGCCGGTTTTCGAAATCTTACGGGATTACCACATCCACGCGCTTGATGGCCGTGCCACCACGGCGGTTCTGCCCGGTAATGACGATGGTGTGGCTTCCGCGCGTCATTGGCTGCGTGAAGTACCGGAAACGTCCGTCGGGTTTGATATCTGCCACCTGCTCCCCGTTGATGATCAACGCGGCGCCGGGCTCCGTGCGTCCGATCACTTCCACGTTGTTGCCGTGAAGTTCAGTGTCGTCCACTTCCAGGAGCATTTCCACCTCTTTGCCCTGTGTGACCAGAGTGAGCTTGAAAGTATTGCTCTCGTCGCTGGTTGCGTTTTTCTCGTCAATCGCATGCACTCGCCAGAAATAATCGCCCGGGGCCAGTCCGGTGATGTCCACGCTGTTCGTCGAGATTTTCTTTTCCATCACCACATGGTTGAACATGGAAGTGGTGCTGACCTGCAAATCGTATATCTTCGCGGTCGGCACTGGCTTCCAGGAAAAGTGAACCGGGTCGCGCTTGGTGTCCGCCACGATGATAGGCGAGAGGTTTATAGGCTCGACTAGTTCAGGCGGCGCCAGCACCTGGCTCTTGGTGATCGGCCCGCCCGTAGGAAATGCGGCGCGCTCCCACTGGCCGATGTCCAGATGCTCTCCACCGCGATCCAGTTCAGCGCTGCCCGAGGCGACTGTGATTTCCTGCTGCCTCGTGTTGGGGTCGCTGCGCACAGCCATGCGGCTATTCGGCCGCGCGGAAGCGACGGCATTCTCGAATGAGACCTCCGCCTTCGAACCAGCAACGGGCCACGTTCCGGTGGACAAATCCACCTGCCCCGAACTAATGTGCATCCCGACGGTCGTCGCGTTATCCGCTTCCACGTGGTTCTGCTCCACGGTGACGAGCGTGTCTCCTTTCACTGTGTAAGTGGTGCCATCCGAGAAAGCGATACGCGCCACTCCCTCGGGGCCAGTCTGAATCAGGTCGTCCTTATCGAGAGTCAGTTGGTAGTCCGCATTGGTCCACTGGACGGAGTTGGCTTTTTTCACCTGTACTTTGCCATCAAGATTTACAAATCGCGCCTGCCGCGCTGTGATGGTTGCCACTCCGGCTTCGTGCGCCGGAAACGCGTTCGATAATTTCTGCAGCAATTTCGTGGAAGCTGCGGGAAAAACAATATAAGCAGAAGCGAGGACAATCGACACGATCGCAAAAACATAAAGCGCCACGGTCCGATATTTCACCGTGTGCCAATACACTTCCACGCGTGTCACTTTCGGCTTCGTGCCCGACGCGCTGATTTTTCCGTCGCTCATGAGTTTTTATGCCTAATTTGGCAATCTAGCATAGGGGTATGGGCCTTTCAACATGACGGCGAAGCAGTTGCGAAACTGGTACCCCCTTCCCCTCCTAGGTTTCCAATCCCTTTCAGTGCCATAGGTTGGCGGGAGGGCTACGCCGCTCGACGGCTCTGGTGCCATTTTGGTGGTTGACCGCGGCCGGCTGATTTAGGGAGACTAATGACCTCGGCTGGGCACAGGTATGTCCCCGATTGCCTACCGGAAATTTGTCCGATGCTGCCTGCGCTAGCCGGACAAAGAGATGCGCAGCGAGGTAGAGGATCATGACCGAAAGCATAGGCGAATTGCTTCCACCAGCCCGATTGATGCTTACGCCGGGCCCTTCCAGTATGGACCCGCGCGTGTACCGCGCCCTGGCCGCGCCCCTTGTGGGCCACATGGATCCGTGGTTCACGGAAATGATGGGCGATCTGCCGGTCCTGCTGCGCAAGGTTTTTCAGACCCAGAACCGGATTACGTTTCCGATTTCTGCATCGGGTTCAGGCGGCATCGAAGCAGCAGTGCTGAATCCGGTGGAAGCCGGCGACGAGTGCATCGTCTGTGTCAACGGAATGTTTTCTGAACGCATGGCCATCATTGCGGAACGCAGCCCGGCCAAAGTGATTCGCGTGGACGCGCCACTCGCGCGCCCGGTGGACCCGGAAGAAATTCGTCGCGCCGGCCAGGGGAGAAAAATAAAATTTATAGGCCTCGCGCACGGCGAGACTTCCACGGGTGTTGTACAGCGCCTGGAGGATTACCGCAAAGTAGCCGACGATCTCGGCGCGCTTCTGATTGTGGACACGGTTGCAACGCTTGCCGGCGTCCCACTCGATGTGGATCGCCAGCGGATTGATATCTGCTTCAGCGGATCGCAGAAGGCGATCAGCGCGCCTCCCGGAATGTCGCCCATCACGGTGAACGCGCGCGTCGAAGATCTCCTGCGTTCGCGAAAAACTCCGGTGGGAAGCTGGTATTTTGATCTCACGCCGATCCTGGCCATGTGGGGTTCGGAGCGCACCTATCACCACACTCCGCCGGTTTCATTAATCTATGCGCTGCGCGAAGCTCTGCGGCTAGTGGTGCAGGAAGGTCTTGAAGCCCGCTGGGAGCGGCATCAGCAGAACCAGCGCGCGCTCGTCGCCGGCCTCGAAGCCATGGGCCTGGAGCTGTTCGTTGCCAATCCGGCCGACCGCTTGGTGACCGTCACGGCAGTGAAAATCCCTGCGGCGCTCGACGACCGAAAGGTTCGCAAGCAACTCCTCGAAGAATTCAATATTGAAATTGCGGGCGGCATCGGGCCGACGAAGGGAAAAATCTGGCGCATCGGCCTAATGGGCTATTCCTGCCAGAAGCCCAATGTATTGCTGTTCCTCGCGGCGCTCGAAAAAACCGCGCAGGACCAGGGCTTGCGCGCTCCCGCAGGGGCGGGCGTGGCTGCTGCGATTCGGAGTTATCAGCACTCCGAGCAACCCGCCGCCGTCGGCGCAAGGAAGTAGGCGCGACTGTGGCTCACGCGGAATTTTTCGCTATCCCTAACGCTGGCGCCATGAGCGATTTCATCGGCGCCTTCGACGTCCCTTCGAAGGTGACCGACTACGTCTATCGCTGCCGCTTCTCGCATTGCTGGAATGGAATTGCCACGCGCCACGCCGATACGATGGACTGCAAATTTCTCGTCGATGGCAAAGGCGTAGTGCTAGGCCTCGCGCACCCTGGTTTCGTGGAGTTTGCCGCGCGCGCCAAGCGAAACCTGAGCGACCGCGAAGCAAGTTACATTGCGGCCGAATATCTTCGCGGTCGGCTCGAGCAGGAAGACGAGCACTCGCTCTACGATGTTTCAGCTGCCGACGTCCTCCGCATCATCCAGAAACTCGCCATTCGTTGAGTGATGGCCTCTGCGTTTCCCTAAGTCTCCGCGGCAAGTTGCCTAACGGTAGCTCCGCACTCGGAGCGAAAAAAGCAGATCATTCCTCTCTTTTTGCTTGCCCAGCAAGAAAGCAGGCGTGCGCTACGGCGCACCCGGCTTGGGTTTGGCAGCCGCCTCTTTCTTCGCAAACGACCGTACGTAAATCACCAGATTCCAGATCTCATCCGGCTTGGCCCGCTCGCCCTCGGACGGCATCTCTCCCATGCCATTCTTGATGATGTAGAAAAGCTCCCCATCCGTCTTGTCCTTCAGCGCCGCGGCGTCCCGGTAGTCGAGCAACTTCGATTTCATGTCCACGGCCAAATCGCCCTTGCCGTCGCCGTCAGATCCATGGCACATCGCGCAATCGTAACCGTAGGTCTTCCTCGCTTGAGCAATTGAAGCTGCAGTGGCCTTCACCGGATTCGTTAGCTTTGCTGCTTCTGCTGGAATCGAGGTTTTCGCGCCAGGGGTTTTTTCGGCGGGCTTCTCAGGTTGTTGCGCCGAAGCAAGAGGACCGAAGAGCACGACGGCCGAGAGGACAATCAGGTGCTTGCGCACGCCTTCCTCCTCGAGTGCAACGCTCTGGAAAGGATTCAGCGCATTGTACTCCCCTGCGAATGGGCCGGCAGATTAATTTCTCGTGCCGGGAAGCGCACAGCAGCAGGCAAATCAAGCGTCTGAGAGTGATCCGTCGAGGCCAGTGCCATTATTCAGCTCCCCTGCCTCTAAAATCTCGCCGCAGTCCAGGCACTCGACGTATTGAGCGTCGTCATCCTTGGCGATTACACGCGTGCGCGAATGCTGGCAGGCATGGTCGGGCATGTGTTCTTAGCCGAAATCTCCGGGGATTATAACATTGACGTGCCCTCCCCCAGACCAGAGGAGCACAGGGCAGTTGACAAACCCGCGGATTGCCACTATCAGTCTCTCTGCCGTGCTTATGGAAGCGAGAATCCTTGGCCGCTGAACCGACTACGCAAAAGCGATTGGGCTCCGCGATGTTCTACGCAATTCTCGCGGTGCTTGCCTATCTTTCCTACCTTGTTTTTGAGCCATTTCTCGCGGCTCTGGCCTGGGCCATCGTGCTGGTGGTCGTTTTCTATCCTTTGCACGAGCGGCTCGCACGGCGCTGGGGCCCGACCCCGGCTGCCGTCGCCAGCACCGCTGCCGTGACTTTGATCCTGATCGTGCCGACCCTCCTGGTAATGGGCGCTTTCGTGCGACAGGGCGTGAGCGCGGCGGAAGAAATCCAGCGGGGCGTCTCGGGCGGTCATTTCAAGTGGGTAAATCCTCTCTGGGAGAAGATTCAGCAACGCTTCCCTGAAGCCAACCCCGGAGATCTCGCCACCACACTCCACCACTATGCGGAGATGGTGGCAGGCTATATCGCCACGCGTTTGGGAGCAGTGTTGCGGCACACGGCCGTCTTCTTATTTCATTTGAGCGTCACGCTTCTCGCGATGTTCTACCTGTTCCGCGACGGCGATTCGATTGTGGCGCGGCTTCGCGAATTGCTTCCGTTTGAGGACGCTCATCGCGCGCGAATGATCCGCGAATCGCGCGACTTGATATTCGCGAGCGTGATTTCGACCCTGGTGGCTGCGGTCGTGCACGCGGTAATCGGCGGGCTCGCTTTTGCGATCACGGGAATTCAGGCGCCCATTTTCTGGGGCGTGATGATGGGCTTTTTCTCGCTCGTTCCGGTGGTCGGGTCGTCTTTGATCTGGGTGCCGGCGGCCATCAGCCTGTTCGCAAGCGGGCACCTCGGACGCGGAATTTTGCTCCTGATCATCTGTGGATTGTTGGTGGCGCTGGTGGACAATGTTGTGCGCCCCTGGTTGATTAGCGGGCGCTCGGAAATGGGCGGGCTGGTGGTATTTATCAGCGTGTTGGGCGGGATTAGCGCTTTCGGCCTGCTCGGCGTAGTTCTCGGCCCAATCGTCGTGGCTACAGCTGCCAGCATGCTCGACCTCTATATGCCAGGTGACCATGCTGGAAACACTACATCCAAACCGCATGGGAGTAAGCGAGGCGGCGTGCTAGAGTAGCGCGCTTCGGATGTTCTGATGAGCAAAAATTCCAGTCCCAGACATGTGAGCCTGCCGCCGGAAAAGCTCCGCTGGCAATGCGATCCCGCTACCATCCCCTTCAACACCACGGCCGAAGTGGAGCCAACCTCCGGCGATCTAGGACAGGACCGGGCGCTGCGAGCGCTGCGCATGGGTGTGGAGATGAACGCCTCCGGATACAATCTGTTCGTCTGCGGCCTGTCTGGCACAAGCCGCGGCGGAATGATCGTGCGCATGGTGGAAGAGATGCGCCTTGAGACTGAGCCCGCGCCGGACCGCTGCTACGTCAACAATTTCAAGAATGTGGACCGCCCACGCCTGCTGACCCTGCCTCGGGGCCACGCCAACGCTTTCAGGAAAGAAGTGGAATCCGGAATTGATTTTCTGCGCCGCCGCATTCCGCAGGTTTTCGAAGGCGAGCCTTTCCAGCGGCAGAAAACACGCATCGTCGAAAGGTTCACGCAGCGCGAGAAAGAATTGATGGACGATTTCACGCGCCGGATCGCCCGCGAACAGTTTGCGCTGGGCCGTATGCAAGTAGGCGCCGTGGCCTTGCCAGAGATTTTTCCTGTTCTGGAAGGCCAGATGGTTCCGATCGAAGAGATCCCCAAAATGGTGCAGGACGGAAAACTCGAGAGCACCGCCGCGGAGGATCTCGAGCGCAAGTACGACCAGTTCCGGCAGGAATTCACCGTCGTTTATCGCAAGACGCTCTCGCTTTCCAGGGAACTGGCCAGCGAGATGAGCTATCTCGAGCAGGAGGCGGCGTCCGTCCTTGTGGACGGCGTGATCGAAGAACTGAAGGAAAAATATCCCAACCAGCAAATCTCCGAATATCTCGAAGAAGTCCGCCATCACATTCTCGATAATCTCGACCCGTTCAAGGAACGCGAGGGCGAAGAAGATCAGCCTCCTTCCGAAGGCGGCGGTGGAGGGCGCTCGGAACGCCCGGAACGCGATCCCTTCCGTGTTTATGGAGTGAATGTGATCCTGGCGCACGGCGAGCAGGAGAAAGTTCCCGTAATTTTCGAGACCATTCCCACGTACGCGAATCTTTTTGGCACCATTCACCGCAGCTACGATACGCGCGGCGGCTGGAACTCTGATTTCATGGATCTGCGTGGCGGCTCACTGTTGCGCGCCGACGGCGGATATCTGGTGATGTATGCTCTCGACGCCCTGACGGAAACGGGTGTGTGGCGCACGCTCAAACGCACGCTGAATCACGGCAAGCTCGAAATTCAGCCCGTGGACGTTTTCTTCCCGTTTAGCACTGCGGCGCTGAAGCCCGAACCCATCGAAATTCACGTGAAGATCATCTTGATCGGCGACCGCGACATGTATGAGCTGCTCTACGACTTTGAAGATGATTTCAAAAAGATTTTCAAAGTCCGCGTGGAATTTGACGAAGAGATGAAGTGGGACGAGGAAGTGATCCGGCAATATGCTGGCAGGTTGCGCAAACTCTCCGACGATGAACATCTTTGCGCGTTCGATCGCACCGCGGTGGCCTCTATCCTTGAACATGGCGTGCGCCGCGCCGGGCGTCGCGGAAAAATCACGGCGCGGTTTTTTGACCTCGCCGACCTCGCCCGCGAAGGTTCCTACGTCGCGCGGCATGCAAAGAAAGACGTGGTCACCGCTGAGCACATCCGCGAAGCCCTCGAAGCCAAGGTCGAGCGCCATAACCTGACGGAAACCAAAATCCGTGAAATGGTGGAGCAGAATTTATTGTTCATTGATACCACCGGCGCGCGCGTGGGCCAGGTGAACGGCTTGAGCGTGCTCGAAATCGGCGGCTACGCTTTCGGCAAACCCGTCCGCATCACCGCTTCCGTGGCGCTCGGAAAAGCGGGCATCATCAATATTGAGCGCGAGTCGAATTTGAGCGGACGCTTCCACGACAAAGGCATGCAGATTATTTCCGGTTATTTCCGGAAGACCTTTGCGCATAACAAGCCGCTATCGCTCTCCGCGAGCGTTTGCTTTGAGCAGTCTTACTCCGGCGTGGACGGCGACAGCGCCAGCTCGACCGAAATTTATGCGCTGCTCTCGGCGCTCGCCGATATCTCCATCCGCCAGGAATTGGCCGTCACTGGCTCGGTAAATCAGCAGGGGGATATACAGCCCATCGGCGGCGTGAACCAGAAAATCGAAGGGTTCTACGACATCTGCAAAATCAAAGGCCTCACGGGCAAGCAAGGCACCTTAATCCCGGCGGAAAATGTGGACGACCTGATGCTGCGCGACGAAGTGATCGAAGCCGTCGCAAAAGGGAAATTCCACATCTATCCCGTCGGGACCATCGAGCAGGGAATCGAAATCCTCACCGGCGTGCGCGCAGGCAAGCGCCTCCCCTCCGGAAAATTCGAGCCCGGGAGCGTCTTTGCAAAAGTGGACACGCGACTACACCACATGGCCAAAGCCCTCAAGAAATTCGGCTAGTCCGCGCACTTGAGTCCCTGAAGAATCAGTTCACGAGCCGCTCGCAACCGGAAGCAATCGTCGCAAAGAAATCGAAATTTGCAATGTTCGCCCGTTCCGCTCGATGGCAAGTTTGCAAGTGTGGCCGCCTTCACGAAAAAGGTCACGAATTCCACTGAGCGTGAGATCCGCTGCAGGCTCCTCGTCGACTCCCACGATGATGTCGCCCCTCTGAATTCCGGCGTGCGCGCCGGGGGTGCCGGGCTGAACGGCCGCCACCTCGAACTGTTTCAGCCCCGGCCCTTTGGCAATCATGGTGAGCCCGCTCTTGTCCTCTTCCCCAAGCTCGTTGATGTGCAAGTTGGGCGCGAGAATCAACTGTTGATGGGCGTAGTCGAATATTACAGTGAAACGCCGCAGAATTCCGCCGCCTATCATACCCGCGATTTCAGCGCCTGCTGTTGGAAGGGGTTCTGTCGGTGAAAACTCCGCGATCGCGCCCTCCACGCCGTACGGGCCGAGCCGGAATTCCTTGGGGCGGCCGATGACGATACTTTCTCCGTCGTTGATCTGGGGGTCTGACGTCGGAATCGTTTTCAGGCGAGCGGAAAACAAATGATGCCCCTCAGCAAATTTCTCAGAGATCACAATCGCAGCATTCAGTGCCGTGTTTACGATGAATTCGCCTTCACGAGCTTTTTGACCCGGCAAAGTCAATTTCGCGCGCACCACTGGCACGCCCCCGGCAAACCTGATTGGAAAGCTCACACCACCGCCCGAATATTTGTAAATGCCTGGATCATAGAGCCGCAACGTCTTCCGCCCGTAATCAATTTCCGCCACCACGGAGCGAAGAAAATCATTTCCAATCGTCCCCTGATAGCCTCGCCCCGTTCGTGACGCGAAATTGTCCTGCGGAAACGCAGGCAGCGCGGCGAAAGTCATTTCCACTCCGGGAAGCGCGAGAACGGGATTATCGAGCACCGTCAGACCGAGTTCCGCAAGCCGGCCCGGCGCTACGGACGAAGCAGCGGCAGTCGAATCCAGTAAGAAGGAAGAAGGCCGGCCATTGTTAATGCGCGCGGGAAGAAAAATTAAGCTGCCCAGGAACTCTGCGGGAATTTCCGCTGCGCTGCCTCTAAATGCAAATCGAATCGGCGCAGAGTCTTGCTGCGCGCGAGGCGCGCCCGTCTGCGCCCACGGTGTTCGAAGCGCAGCGAACCCCAGCAGAATCGCCACGGCGCGAATGGCATAGAGGATGCGCCGGCGATTCATTTCACTCCCTAACATTTTCCCTTCCGGCTGTGGCGCAACTCCGAGGTTCGGTCTCACGGGCTCGGTGCCTGATATCCTTCGCGCGCAAACACGCGGTATTCGGCCGATTTTGCTGCAGAAGCAGGGGACTGGGGCATAGTGTCCGTCACCTGCACGGTCAGGGAATGGAACCGGCCATCCTGCGCTGGGACAATTCCAAGCACGTACTGATGCCGCAGCGCGGCAGCGATCTCGCGATAGATTGGCGCGAACTCTCTGGCGGAGACGGGAAAATACGCGCGCCCCCCGGTAATCTTAGCTATCGAAAGCAACGCGGCGTCCGCCTTTGCGAAACTCAACGGATTGTCAGGGTCTGCAGGCGGCTCCTGATTTTGCGCACTGGGAGTTCGCGAGTTCTTCCCGTTTTTCTTCTTCTTGGCATTGGCTTGCCGCAGCGAACCGCCCAGCGCCACAGGGTAAATTACTACATCATCGGCACGTAGTTTCTGTGCGACAACGTCCCAGCGCGCCGGCGGAGATGAATCCAGGCCCGTTGAAAGAATCACAATGGCCTTTTTCCCCTGAACGGGGGAGAGCCAGTCCACGACGCCGGAAATCGAATCGAAGAAATTCAATTGCGCCGTTCCGAGCGTGTACTGGATTTGTCCAAGCGCCCCTAGTAGCGCAGGTTTGTCAGCCGTGAACCCGAGAATTGCGTGGGGGGCTTGATCGTATGTAACCAGCGCTACCTGGTCATCTGCCGCGAGCCCGTCGAGGAGCACATGGGCCGCGACAATATGCTCGTTGTGAATCAAATAAACCGCCGGGCTGGTCTCGACCAGCACCAGAGCTTGCGCCGGCGCCTCGATGGGGGAGAAAAAAACGATGGGTTGCACCTGCGCGCCATCCAGGACGCGAAAATTCTTCGACGCGAGGCCGCCAACAAAATCTCCCCCTTTGTCGAGCACACTCACATCCATTCTAACCAGTTCAGTTTTTGCTTGAATGGGCGCTTGCGGGGCAGGAACCTGTGACTCCTGCGCGCGACACGCAACTGAGAAGAGAAAAACAGCGGACGCAGCAAACACAGGAACAGAAGGAAATCGCGGCAGGGTCGAAGCAGTCCTACTGAACAAATGAGTCAAAGTAAACGCCGTTCGTATCTTTCCACCATCCGTAAATGGCGGCATGAAAATGGCGCGAGAAGACTTCCGGCTTCACCAATTTCCAATAGCTCATCTCCGACGCGCCCGAGTCCTTTGAATCTTTCGTGTCCCGTGTGGTCAACTGTTCGTATTGAGCGAATACCTTTTCCCACGGAAAATAGCTCATGTCCGCGGCGCTCAGTCCCGAGAGTTTCTCCGGTAGCAGCGTGCGCATGTGATTCAAGTCAGGATTCGAAGAAATCGTCACGGGCGCATTGCTGCCAGAATTGGATTTCAGCCGCTCCATGGCTGCGCGCACCATCGCCTTCCGTGGCGCCGCATAAATCATTTCCGGCGTTACTGCGATGTAATAGAAAGTCCGCTTTGGCCGGCCGGTCGCGGGATCGGTCGACGGAAAGGAAACGTCGAGGAAAGTTGTATCGCCCGCGGTATCCTCGGCGACGATGAAGGAGCCAACCACGGCCCGCAGGACGCGCAGCACTTCCTTCGGCTTCTGGATCGTGACCGCATAAATCCGCGCGGCGGTTCCATCCTCGGCGTACGTCGTTTCCGATGCGACTTCTCCGGTGAAAAGCTGCAGCGCATCGCTCAAAGACATCCCCAGGAAACTCTGCGCCAGCGTTTCGTAGTTAGTGAACATCGCCGCCTGTTGAGAATTCAGCGCCCCTTCAGAGCCCGCGCGAATGAGATCATACAAGGCTGCCCAGTTAAATTTAGTAATGCTGAAGGATGGCCGGGGGCTCACGATTGGCTGGGTCACAAAGGCCGCGGCGCTCGAGCCGGCCAGATCGAGCGGGCCCATCGGCGTCGTGTCTGCCAGAATCGCTCCGTAAATGCGAGTCGCCTCCCCTCCAAAGCTGATACCGCCGCCCGCTACATGCAGTTTTTCCAGGTGGATATTGTGAGCCACGCGCGCGAAGGGCTTGGCCTTCTGATCCGCGGGTATGACTTTGTCCACATCGGGCATTTGCGCGAAGAATTCCACAGCCGCATCCGCGCCGATGTAGCGCCGGATCTCTTTATACCGAGGAAGTTGGGTTACGGAGGAAGTGGGCTGAGCCGGAGCACCAAAGCGCGAAATCAAATCTTCGATCACCTGCTTCTGGTCTGCAAAAATATAGTAATTCCCCAGTCGAGCCGTGTAGCTGACGGCAGTGCCGGACGTGCGTGCTTCAATCGTCGCCCCGCCAAAGTCATAAGACATCACCGTGGGCGATTCCTTGCCCTTCATCTGCGGCGTGGCCCTCAACTTATCAATCAGCGCAGCTTTACCCGTGGCGTCGTACACGAAAAAGAATCCTAGAAGTGGCGCTGGGCTCGTGCTGGAGGCGTCTTTGCTGGGAAGCAGATTCGCCACAACCCCCGCAGCCATGGGATTGTCGAGCAGGGAAATGATTTCGGTGAGCATCGGAGCGGCGGCCGCGCTCCCCTGTGCCTCCATGCTTTTCCGGAAGTCATCTGCCAATTTTTGGCGTAGCGGCGCGAAATCCGTGTCCTCGAGGAACTGCAAAAGGTGATTTTTCTTCTCCGCCTCGCTAAGGAAGGCCTTCCCGCGCCAGTGCATGTAAAAGATCGTGTCGGGCGACAGTCGGTTTGGAATCTCCCAGGTTTGAGCGCGAAGAGGTGCACTCGGGAAAATAGTGAAGAGAATTGCCGCAGTGCACAAAACCCCATGCCGGCCGAAGGCGCGATTTCGAGTTGCTTTCAAGTACTCTCCCTCCGGGGCGGGTCTTTTATCGGCAACGCAATCGGAAAGGAACGCGGAGCCTGAAAAATTTCTCTACTTGCTAATCTCCCGGCGGGGCGGATGGCGGAGCGGCGCCCGCGGACTTGGGTGTGCTGAGGTATCCCTTAGCCGTATCTTTCGAGACCTCGAAAACCACGATTTCATACGGAGCGCGCGCCCCGCGAACGTAGAATTGCACCGGCTCGCCAACCGTCTTGTCTTTCTTCTCGATGCTCTTGTCATCCGCAATCACGTTCATCGTGAATTTGTATTTCTTCTGGTCTACTTTGCGCAGCGCGATCTGGATGGGCCCCACGTGCTCGGGCGCTCCAGACGACTTCGTGAGCGAGAATTCGAAGATGTCGCGTTCGTTCAACCGCTTCAATTCCTGCACCTCGTCATGATTCCGCGCGATCAGGCCGCTCTGCACTCCTAAGTCGCCGATAGTGCTCTGCAATTTAGTCTTGGTGGACTCCAGATCCGCTTTCGTCGCGGCCACATCGCTTTTCGTCCCGCTGATTTCGGTGGCCACTTCTCCAAACTTAGTGGAGGTATCTGCCTCCATCTGGCCGATCTCCTGGCGAAGCTTCTGATCGTTCTGTTGCTGCTCCCTCTTCAGGGATTGCGCCAGGCCGCGCGCGCGCGCGAGCTCATCCTGCGTCAGTCCCAATTTCTGCGAGGTGACGTCGAGCTGACCCTTCAAGTCCGCGACGCGGGTATTCGTCTTATCAATCTCCGCGACCAGCGTCATGCTTTTCTTATTGGCGTCGGCCAGGCCTTTTTGCAGCGCCTGATTCTGCGAGTAGCTGGCGAACAGCAGGTAACCGACGAGCACAAATGCGACGGCGAACAGCAATAGGACCCAGCGCGGCAATGCGCTTGCATCGGTGGTGTGCACGTTCTCAGCGGGGTTCGGGGTCGAACTCATCAAGCCTCCTTCCGGGCGGACTCGGCCGCTTCGGCATGGGCGAAATTATCGCTGAGGAGCCGCAGGAAGTCTATCCCCGGCGGTGCGATAAACGGCTCTGGCCGCGCGGCCAGTGAGCTTCGACCGTGGTGGTCAAGCCGCCGCGTGGTGTAAATTCGCCGGTGACGCGACACCAGGACGGGCGCACTGCCCCCACAATGTCTCGCAACATTCGATTTACGGCATTCTCGTAGAAGATTCCCAGGTTGCGGTAGGCGAGCAAATACATTTTCAGAGACTTCAATTCCAGGCAAGCACGATTTGGTTGATAGTGGAGGGTGACGGTGCCGTAATCGGGTAAACCGGTCTTGGGGCACACGGACGTGTACTCCGGAAAGCGAATGGTGATTTCGTAACCGGGAAAATGATTCGGACAGGTCTCGAGTTTCGGGAGCCGGGCGTCAATCCCAGCTCGAGAGTGCGCGTCGGTGTAATTCGCCATTCGGATTCCTCTCCATCCACATCATTCTACACCGGAAGGCGCGGCAGCCTCCGAGAAGTGAGTCTTGCCCACGCTGGAGCTTTTCAGTATGCTGCCGCGCAGGAAAACGGGAGAAGCTGGGAACATGCTTTGCCCACACTGCCACAGTGGGAATTGCTTCCGTTCGCGCAGCGATGGCGTCCTGGATCTAATCGCCCGGCTCGGTGGCTTGAAGCCCTGGAGATGCCACGCGTGCGGCCGGCGTTTTTACGCGCGCCGCGTGGCCCTCTCGTTTGTCCGCTACGCCCACTGCCCCAAGTGTGGAAATTTCGACCTGCAACCAATCTCGCGGGAGCGCGTGGAAAAGGGCACACTGCTGACCCTGAAGCGCTGGCTGGGCTTCCCGGCGTACCGGTGCGAGCCTTGCAGGCAGCGGTTCTTCAGCGCTCTGCCCCACCGGCGAATTTTGCCTTCTCCGTTTGGTTCCTAAGTTCGTCCGCCGAGCTCCTAACTTGGTGATATTGGCCGCCGGCGCGCCTGTCCTCTGATTACCACTCGCATTTCGTATTAGGTTCGGACCTGCCTTGCCGCCCCGGACAAGGTCTTGGCGCGCGGATTTAAGCGAACAATTGCAACAGCAGCCTTCCCGATCCGCAGGTTTCAGGCATTCGGTGAGGATTGGACCGAAATTTCGGATTCCCGCGCTCCGAAGAATTGGATTTAGGGCCGTCACGGACAATTCACACGGTTGTCACAGTCTATTCAAATGGGACACATAAGGTTCCTCCTCCTCCACGCGTGTGGGCAGTGCGGTGCCAATTGCCCTAGCGTGGTCGGAATTGCTTTCTTTTATGCAAATTGAGGCATCGTTCAGCTCTCATGGATCATCTGGCTGGGTCATAGTTTTCCGCGTGCAGGTTGAACCTCTGCGCGGCGGATGGGGGCGGGGTCAAGACGTTGGGGTAGTCGCCGATCCTGTTTTCAGGTGTGGTCAAAAAACGGATTACAGGGTGGGCCATTCTGTTATCCCGAGTTTCAAGTCTCAATCTCGATGGCGGGTAAATTTAAGGAGGATTGAATGCGAGTACTAGCAGCATGGATCTTGGCTCTCGGCCTCGCCGTATCGCCGGCGTTGGCCGGGACAGGTGGGGCAGCAGACGGTAAAGATGCTGCGGCGAAGGCAAATGAAACCTCCGCGGCAGCGGAAACTGCGGAGAGTTCGTCTGCGGCCGTATCCAAGACAGCGGCGCCGGCATCCCCGAGTTTGGAGAATCAACTTCAGCAGCTTCGCGATTTGCTGGAAACGCAGTCACGGCAGATCCAGGCCCAGAACGAAAAATTGCGGGATCAGCAGCAGAAAATGTACCAGATGGAAGATCAGCTGAGGGTCGTCAACTCGACGGTTAAAAATGCCGGGCTCACGGAGAATCCCAGCGACGCGGTGAGCTACTACAATAGCGACGAAAAGAAGGACGAAACGTCAGCAACCATCCGCTTCAAGGGCATCACGATTACACCGGGCGGTTTCTTGGCGGCGGAAGGTGTTTACCGGAATCACGCTCTGAGCAACGACGTCAATACCGACTTTAAAGCAATTCCGATGCCGGGTTCCTCACAGGCCAGGATTTCGGAACTAAACTTCTCCGGCCGGCAGTCGCAGATCACCACGCTGGCGCAGGGGAAACTTGATAACGTCACGCTACGCGGATACGTGGAAGCTGACTTCCTTTCCGCCGGCGTCACCTCGAACAACAATCAGACCAACAGCTACACCTTCCGCCAAAGACAGCTGTGGGCCCAGGCGGCATTGGATAGCGGATGGACCTTTACGGGCGGCCAGATGTGGAGCTTGGTGACGGAAACGAAAAAGCTTCTTGCACCCCTCAGCGAAGCGAAGCCGACCACGGTCGACGCACAGTACACGGCAGGGTTCAGTTGGGCGCGCCAGTTTGGCTTCCGCATCACTAAGAATTTCGGCGACAAGTTCGCTTTGGGCTTCTCGATCGAAAATCCCCAAGCCACTTTCACCGCGCACGGATTCGCTATCACCCAGACGACCCCCACTCCGGCCGGAACTACCGGCGACGCCGTCTTGCTGACGACTGCCGTCAGCAACGGCAATTTCCTCGCCGGGGCCCCAGGCGACCTCTCGGGGCTCTACAACAACCAGGCAAACTACTCGTTCAACGCGTCGCCTGACTTTGTCTTCAAGGCTGCCATTGAGCCGGGATGGGGCCACTACGAAGTGTTCGGTTTGGTGAGCACGTTCCGTACCCGCATTTTCCCATGCGCGACGGCGAGCGTGGCCGCGCCGTGCCCAGCGAATCTAGCAATCACAACGCCCTCCGCGTTTGGAGCCAGCAATGACACAAGGGCCGGCGGTGGTTTCGGGGCCAACGCGCGGGCGCCGTTCTTCAACAAGCATCTGGACGTCGGTCTCCATGCGCTCGTCGGAAGTGGTGTCGGGCGGTATGGAGACACCACACTGCCGGATGCAACCGTCCGGGGAGATGGGACGTTTGCGTTGTTGCGCAGCGTTCAGGCGCTCGGCTCACTCGAGTTCCACGTAAACCCCAAGCTTGACATCTACGGATACGCCGGCGGTGAATACGTCGGTCGTGCCTCCTATGTCAGTGCCACGGGCGGCGTAGTTGGTTACGGCTCACCTTCATTTAGCAACGCTGGTTGCGGGATCGAAACGCTGCCGAACGGAGCGAACACCGCGCTCACTTCAATTAATTTTGCGCCTGGTATAGGGACTCCCACGAAGACCGGTCTTTCGCCAACCGCGTACAATGGCGATCAGCCAGGCGCTCTGGGAAGCTGCACGGCTGACACCCGCAACATCATCGAAGGCACTCTCGGCTTCTGGTACCGCTTCTACAACGGCCCCCGCGGCCGCCTGCAGTGGGGACCCCAGTACTCCTACGTGGTTCGCAATACTTGGTCAGGAACCGCTGGCGCATCCCCCCACGGCATAGAGAATATGGTCTTCACCTCGTTCCGTTATTACCTGCCTTAATCTGCTCGGACGCGGGGAGGAGGGTCGCCTCCTCCCCGTTTCCGGCAGCACTCTAGTTCTCCCCTCGCAGCTCGCGTCTCATTTGCCAGGCACAAACGCCAGCCGCGAGCACCAGAACCATTCCGAGTCCTCGCTGCTGCAAAAGCAGTTTCCCCACGCCGAATAACACGCTGTAAACCATTCCACATCCCAGCGCCCACCGCCAGAGATCGCGCCCCGCTCCTTGAGTTTCCGGCATTTCGAGCGCTAGAGATGCCACCGGCCGCCATCCCGTGACTTGCGGCCGCACCTTGCGGTAGAAGGATAGCAGAACATTTTCCGGCTCCGGCTTGGTCAATAGAGTCACCATCACCCACACGCCTGTAGTAACAAGCGTGGTCACAAGCGCCGTCTTCGCAAACACCACCGTACCGGACCCGGAAAAAGCCGCCGTGCGTCCCAACAGTTGCAGCCACAATCCTTTCCACGCGAATGCCGCGGACACCACCAGCGAAGTCGTCATCGCTGCAATCTCGCTCCAGGCACTAATCCGCCACCAGAACCACCGCAGCATGTAAACGCTACCGGTGCCCGCGCCGATTTGCAGCACCACTTGCCATCCCGACCGAATCGAACTGAGCTGCGCCGACACGTAGCCGGTTGCGGCCACCAGCAGCAGCGTAACAATCTGCGAAGCCACCACATAATGCCGCTCCGTCGCTCCGCGCCTCACAAATCTACGGTAGAAATCCTCCACCAGGTACGACGTGCCCCAGTTCAATTGGGTGGCGATCGTGGACATGAATGCCGCCAGAAATCCCGCCAGCACGATGCCCCGCAGCGCGTGGGGCACATGCTCGTTCACAATCAGCATGTAGCCCGTTTCCGGATGCTCCAGTCCGGGGTACAGCACCACCACAGCAAGCGCCGTCATGATCCATGGCCAGGGACGCAGGGCGTAGTTCGCAATGTTGAACCATAGCACCGAGAACAGGCCCTCGCGTTCATCGCGCGCGCTGAAAATTCGCTGTGCTACATATCCGCCTCCTCCCGGTTCTGCCCCCGGATACCAGAACGCCCACCATTGCACTCCCAGATACACCAAAAAAGTAATCACCGGCAGCGTCCAAAGCGCTTCGCTTGTAACTCCTCGTGAAAAATCCGGAAGGAACGCGAGCGGGTCCGATGCCCCATTCGCAGCGCGCATCGCCTGAATTTTACCGAGCATCACCCCCGTGCCGCCGGCTGCCGCCACGGCGTAATACGCCACGGCGATCACTATGCTCATCTTCAGCACAAACTGGAAGAGATCCGTCCAGAGCACTCCCCACAGTCCGCCCAGCGCCGCGTAAATTCCGGTGAAAGGAATCAGAAAGAAGATGCAAACCACCAACGCCTGACCCTTGGTGCCAGAAAATATGGAGCCGAATACCTCGCTCAGCCATCGCGTGAATTCCACCAGCAGAGGCCAGTCCGCCATCGTCGGCCCCAGCGTGGTGGCCACAATGCTGGTCATCGCTTTGGTCACCCAGCCGAGGATGAAACAATTCATCAGCAGCCCGAGATACACGGCGCGAAATCCGCGCAGGAATGCCGCTGGCTTCCCGCTGTAGCGCAGCTCTGCGAACTGAACATCGGTCATCAATCCGGAGCGCCGCCACAACCGCGCAAACAAAAAGACCGTCATCATTCCCGAGAGCAGCCCCGCCCACCAGATCCAGTTCCCGGAAATCCCCTGCGAGTACACCAGTCCCGCGACCACCAGGGGCGTGTCGGCTGCGAACGTGGTCGCCACCATCGAGGTGCCCGCGAGCCACCAGGAAACCCGGCGCCCCGAGACAAAATAATCTTCGGTGCTTTTCGAAGACCGGCGGCGGAAGTACAGTCCCAGCACCAGCGTGGTGGTGAGGTAACCCACGATTGCAGCCCAGTCGAGCAGCGTCAGCTTCATGCGCGCACGATTTTTAGCGGCGAATCTTGTGCCATCTGCGGAAAGTTATTGCACAGGTCAGTCGGGGCGGCAATTCAAAAGGAATGAACGCGTGAGGTCAGCGGAGCAAGGAACAACTCCTTCGGTCGGACTTGCCTGGACCCGGGAGCAGCGATTTCAAATTGTTGTCCAGCATTGACAGAACGATTCCAATCGCTTCTTCCTAGTGTGCACGCGCCCCGTGCTATTGCGCCCGCAAATCAAGCGTGCGAAAATTACTCTCCTCAGCGCTCCCAGTGGCGATATCGTCTAAAGGTTAGGACGGAGCCCTCTCAAGGCTCAAATCCGGGTTCGAGTCCCGGTATCGCTACCATCTCCCCGCTTTCTAGCTAGAATGTCGGCTGATGCCAATGATTTATGCTGGGACATCGGGCTGGGCGTACGGGAGCTGGAAGCCGAAGTTCTATCCGCCGAAGCTAGCATCCGCGAATTTCTTGAACTACTATGTGACCCGCCTGAACACTGTCGAGGTGAACTACACATTCCGGATCATTCCTGCGAAGGGTTTGCTCATGGAATGGGCGGCCGCAACACCTCCAGATTTTAAGTTCGCCGTCAAAGCGCATCAGACGATCACGCACGTAAAACGCCTGCGTGGGGCAACAAAGCTGGCAACCAGATTCATAACCTCTTTGCAGCCCTTGGCGAAATCGAAGAGGCTCGGCCCGGTCTTGTTTCAGTTGCCGCCGAACTTTAAATGTGACTTGAAATTACTCGCGGACTTTGTCACAGGATTGCCGCGCCAAACGCGCGTCGCATTTGAGTTTCGCCATGACTCATGGTTCAGCGACGATGTGTATTGCCTGTTGCAAAAAGCCAATGTGGCGCTTTGCCAGGCGGAAAACGAAAGCCTTGAGACGCCTCACGTCCAGACCGCAGATTTCTCCTACTTACGCCTCCGGAAGGATATCTATTCCGCCAGAGCTCAGAAAGAATTAGCTAAGAGAGTCGCGGACCTGGCGAGGAAAGGCGATGTTTATTTGTATTTCAAACACCAGAACACACCGGAGGGTGCCCTTCATGCAGAGGCACTCCTGGCCGCGTCTGGGAGAAAGTAAGGATCAAGGCGGGCACGTCGCGGCCCTAGCGAGATTTTGTTACTTCTGAAGAAATTCGCGCGATCAGCGGGCAACAAGAAACTGATACTGAGCCGCAGTCAACGGCACAACCGAGAGCCTCCCCTCGCGAATCAGTGGAGACCCAGCAAAAATCTTGGTGGCTTTGATTTCGGTGAGCGAAGTAGTTCTTAGCAGCGGCTTTCCCGCGCGGATTTTCACTTGTGGGTTCTTTGGATCGGAGGCGTCCACGGAAATCACCGTCGCCGTCCCCACAGTGGACTTCCTGCTCGCCGTTTCGTAGATCACAAGCTCTGCCCCGGCTCTCATTTCGCGCAAGTTCTTCACCCCCGCCGGGCTAGTCACTCCATCCCAGACCGTCGCCTTGTCCCGCTCGAGATCCGCAAACGAATACTCGCTAGGCTCAGTTTTCAAAAGGTAGTAGTCCACCATAACCTCGCAAATATAAGCCTTGCTGAAATAAATGGAAGCCTACCGGGCTGACCGGTGGTGGGTCAAGTTCCGGTATTCCGACATGTGAGTCCAGCGCCAATCGCACCGCGCCGGTAGAGAACTGCTCCCACCAACACGAACAGGGTGCCCGAACAAGAAACGGCTAGGCAGCAACATACCGTGAATTCCTGAGTCGCTCGCCTCCGCTCCACTGGCGATACTTGAGGGAAATACTAACATGCTCGTAAGTTGGCGTAACAGGCTGATTAGCTGCTAATGGGCCTAAGTCCCGATGGTCGTTTACTGTACAAGTAAAGTGCTACTTCAAATCTCTGAAAATCAACTAACCTCGAGCTAGACGACTGGACGTGTAGCTCATCTGCGCCCAATGCAAGAAACCCGAGTGCAGTCGTTCCAACATCATGCTAATCACCCGTTGTTCCGACTTGTAAGATAGGCCCATATCTTGATCCGATAGGGAGGGGAGCTGCGGATGCGACAGAGGCTTTGGGCATCATTGTTCATCGTGGGTTTGACGATCGGAAGTGTGTTCGCACAGGATGCCGCTCCGCCATCCAGTCTTGCTGCCGATGCTCGGATTGTTCGTGTGCGCACCGGATACTCCGCCGGGAGGTGCGGCGGCGGCTACTGCACCGAAATAACCACGGTTGAACCGTTGTTCATCGTTTGGGAGAACCTGGACGCTTCGGACAAGAAGAGATTTCCGGACACAAAGGCGAAGCGCACGATCAACAACCAGGATTGGGAAAATCTGCAACGCGCCACCGACACGAAATCGCTCATGGCCCTCCCGCGGCCGACGCGCTGCCGCGCGTGCGTGGACTTACCCGATTCATGGGTAGAAGTGAGATTTAGCGATGGGACAAAAATATCAGTTTCCTACGACCCTGCGAATCCGCCTGCGCCGATCGCAGCCTTGCTTCATGAGATCAAGACTTTGGGTGCAAAACCTAAGCACTGAAGGAAGTTCCGCTTTTTGCGCGCAAACCGGACGTGCTCAGGAGCTGCTGCGTGGCTGCAATTCCCCAGCTTACTGCACTGGCCGCTGCGATTCTGGATGATATGATCGCCGACCGTTATGGCGCACTTGGACACCATCCATATCCTGCCGTGCTGGACCCGATAAGGGAAACAGAAGTTTCGCTTCTCGGAGGAAGGTCTTGGAGTCTGAAAAAACGACCGCATTACCTGCTCGATTGAGAAGGGGAATCCTCCTTTCCACCTTTCTCGCCTTCATCCTGATTCCTGTCGCGCACGCACAACCCGCTGACGACCGGGGCCTGGTGCCTAGCGTGGCCAAAGCCCTCACTAAAGCCAAGGTAGGAAACGTTGCAATCTTCGATTTCATGGGACCGGGTCAAAAACTCAATCAATTGGGCCGGGACCTGGCCGACGAATTTAGCCGCGACTTGTCGAATGCTGGCGCCAAATTTCAAGTCATCGACCGTTCCGCAGTGAATGCGGTTATCGAGGCCAATCGAGTCGCGCCCGATGTGATCCGCGACCCAGAAATCGCCTGGTGGCTCGCCCGCCAGCTTAATGCCGAAGCTCTCATCCTCGGTAAATTGTCACCGGCAAATGATAACAAACTGGAAATCTGGGTCGCGGCCGCCAAGCCCAAAGGCGGACATGAGATCACGAGTCTGTCCGTTGTAGTTCCATTCACAGATGAGATAATGACACGCCTCTCTAAATCTCTTTCCGAAGATCACATGAAAGACATGCTGGACCCACATTCTCCGAAGGAGTTTTTCCCAAAATGCATTCATTGCCCCCGCGCCGAATACTCTGTTTCAGCCATGGCTCATGCGGAGGAAGGCACTGTTGTCTTGATCGTTCAGGTCACAGAGGATGGGTATGCGAAAGATATAGAGTTTGTCAAAACCATGCGATACGGGATGACTCAGAAGGCTATCGAGGCAGTCAAAAAGTGGAAGTTCCAACCTGGCCAAGGTCCAGATGGGAAGCCTAGACCGGTGTGGCAACAGATCGAAATCACTTTTCATTTGATGAAATAAAGTCCGTCAGACGTTCTCTTTTAGTTCAGCGAGAACGAGTTTCGCGACTTCATCGGGCTAGCCAAGTCCACATTTTCATGGGTAGGTCCCGATTAACGCTTACCGTCCCAATCAAGCGCTACTTCCAATGTCCGGTAATTAACTTAACAGACGCAAGGTGTTCAACTCTTATCGAAGTATTTGGTCTCAAAAAGACTTCAGATCGTCCGCCACCACGATGATGACGTGAAATATCTCGGAGGAACTGAGATTCACATTCGCCCTGATTCACTTGCTCGGACGGATCGACTTCTCCGCAAATTCCAGGGCTACGTTCAGCGCATCCGTAAACTCTTTGACCTTGATTGGTTTTGTCAGATACCAGAAGAATCCCGCCTGCAGGCCCTTCTCGACATCGCCTGGCATTGCATTTGCACTAATGGCAACAACGGGGATGTGCGCCGTTGCCGGGTCTTCGCGCAGGATCTTCAGGGCCTCCAGACCGCTCATGACGGGTAGATTGATGTCCATCAGGATCACCTCCGGCTGATGGCGGCGAGCAAGCTCGATGCCGAGATTCCCGTTCGTCGCGCTCAGCAAGCGCATATTAGGACGCCGGGCGATGAGTTGTTCGACCAGCTTCAGGTTAGCCGGGTTGTCTTCTACATAGAGAAGGGTACGGAGCGGCGCGCCGTACTGGGCTTGAACTTCGGCCACGGCCATAGGTGTGGCTCTGTTCAAAGCAAGTCCTGGTGCAGCAGCTGTGCTCAGTTCGAACCAAAACACGCTTCCCACCCCGACCGTGCTTTCCACGCCGATCACACCTCCCATCAATTCCACCACTCGCTTGCTCATTACCAGGCCGATGCCCGTGCCTTCCTCGGCGCTACTCTCTTGTCCTAGACGGTTGAAGGGCTGAAAAAGCTGCAGCAACTTTTCCGGAGTCAACCCCGCGCCGGTGTCCCTGACGCTGATGCGAGTGCGTTCCGGGGTGCTTGTGGCGCACTCCACGACTACCCTTCCCCTCGGTTGGTTGTATTTGATCGAGTTAGAAAGAAGGTTGACGAGAACCTGCTTCAATCGGGTTCGATCGGCGCGGACAAAGCAAGGGGTGTCGAACCGGGGAAAGATCATTTTGATGCCCCGCTTTTGTCTCTGCGGGTCGATCATGGTCTGGCATTCGACCATGACTTCGGCCAGTGATATCGGTTCCGGCGACAGCGACAGCTTTCCGGACTCAATCTGCGCGAGGTCCAGGATCTCATTGATCAGCTTCAATAGATACCATCCCGCGTGAAGAATCTGGTCAATGTGGGCCTTCTGGGATGGCCTCGGCGGTGGGGAGTCGGACTCCATCAGCTGTGCGAAACCGAGGATCGCACTGAGTGGAGTACGCAGCTCATGGCTCATGCTGGAAAGAAAATCTGATTTCGCGAGGTTGGCTTTTTCTGCCGCGATCTTGGCTCTCTCCAGCTCTACGTTCTTATCTTGCAGCGCTTGGTCGAGGCGTTTACGCTCCGTGATGTCGCGCGCGGCGGCGAACACTCCCTGCAGAGTCCTATCTCGATCGTAGAAGGTGGTCGCGTTGTACGACACCACCGTTTTCTTGCCGTCCCGGGCCCGCGCGGTGAGCTCATAGTTGGTGACATTTTTATCGCGCAGAACCAACTTGATAGCAGCCTCCGCCCGCTCAGGATCGGTGAAGTAGCTTTTGAACGGCGCGCCGATCAGTTCGTCGCGCGTGCAACCGGTAAGCGCCTCCATCTGCTTGTTGACATCGGTGATAATGCCGGCCGGATCGGTGGTCATGAGCGCGTCGATGTTGGATTCGATCAGAGAGCGCGTGTAGAACTGCTGGTCGCGAAGGCGTTGGTCGAGCTTTTTTTGCTCTGCTTCGACTTGCTTGCGCGCAGTATTGTCGGTGCCGATTAGCAGATAGCCAATGATCCCGTCCCGCTTGTCGCGCAGCGCTGTGACCGACACGATGGCGGGAAAACGACTGCCATCTTTGCGGATATAGGTCAGTTCATAGATGTCCTCGATCCCGCGTGAGGCTTTGAAGACCAATGCCTCAAAGCCCGGGGTAATCGTCGTCGCCAGCTCGATGCTCAATGCTTCGGCGCGCGCAATCACCTCCTGTGGATCGGAGATGTCGGCCGGGGTAATCTTGTTCATCACTTCGGCGGCCGCGTAGCCGAGCATGCGCTCGGCGCCGACATTGAAGATCTGGATCACACCCCTTTCGTCGGTGGCGATGCTCGAGAAGTTGGCACTGTTGAAGATGGCGTTCTGCAACGCTCCCGCTTTTAGCAGAACCTCTTTGCGTCGAACCTCGGTGACGGTATTCAGTTTGCCGAGGGCGGCTTCGGGAGTGGCTAAATCGGGTTTTTGCTGGGAAATCGCTGTCATACACTTTAGACTCTTAAGCTTCCGGGTATGGATAAGTTACGAGTCCGGCCACAGATTCGCGTTGGCGATCCCAGGCGGCCAGGAGCAGTATTTTGTGGCCGAAGGGAAAGCGAAGTACGTAGTAGACATTGGCCACTCCATCGATTTCAAAGAAACCGGGGCGGCGGTAGTCCGGTCGGTCCGACAGACCAGCATTGAGGAGAAGGCGCAACTCAGCAAGCTGCTGCGGCGTGTGTTTCCGGAGGTCTTCAATTAGATCGCTGTTCATTCCGCTACTAGACAACTCAATCGGCATCTCCGGCGTCATGCTAGCCAAGCTCATCCTGGCTGTCTGTGCCGTTTGGAACACCTGCAGGATATGTCGGGAATGCGCGCCTGGTGATCGAGCATGGTGACACTGCCGTTTTTGACAATTCCAATCCGGGAGTATCGGCACGTACTGTGAGTACGCGCGGCATTGGCCGGATGGGCTCGCAGCGTTGCGTACGACACACGATTACTCCAGCGTACAGCAGGGCAACGGCGCTGCTTACCACCGTGGCGGTCCTCGGCAACCCAATGCCTGATTGACGCGCGATCGGAAATTGACCCACTGCCGGCGGACGGAATCCCCCGCGATGAGTGCTTTCCGTCTTACCAGTCCCAGCTAGTATTGTGACTCCTACGTAGTTTTGCGAATTTCCCATTTTGATTTTTCATGCTGCAGCCGCTTGTTTTTGGGCTCGCTGAAACGCGGGCAAGGAGGCCGAGCGAATCTCGACGCGAGGAATCCTGAACGAAATTCTAATCGCAACTCGCTCAAAACAGACGATCGGTCCCGATTCTAATCACAACCGTTCCCGGGATCCCCTTGATCACGGGCACTCAAGATGCGCCCGCACTTTTTACCTCGTTGTCAGAAGGTCAGCGGAGCGAAATCGTCGTCGTGCTATCCTCGCCACGCGCTCGGCGAGTGTGTTAAATTGTTACGGGGCAGAGAGCACCAACTAATCGAATGAATCGACGCTTCTTCCGGCCTGCCGTTTGCCTGTTTGTGATCTTCTGCTCCATCCCGTGGGGCGCAATTTCTTCTGGCGCCCGGGAAGACATCCTGCTCGAGACCATGCAGCGCGAACTGCAGCGGGCGACCACTGCTCTGTCGAAATCCAATCCCGCACCCTACTACATGAGTTACACCGCGACAGACCTGGATGGTTTCGTCATTGTTGGCGCGAACGGCAGCCTGATGGCCTCGAACGGTTTCCAGCGGCGCCAGGCCGACGTCATCATGCGCGTGGGTTCCGCCGCGCTCGACAACACGCACAGCCACAGCCGCTCGACTGGGATTCTCTCCGGCACGCTGCCTCTCACTGACGACCCCGATGCCATCGCCCGCGTCCTGTGGCAGTTGACTGACCGCGAGTACGAACAAGCTGCCGCGGCTTTTCTCAAAGTAAAAACCAGCAACGCCGTACAATCCGAGGAAGAGGACAAGTCTCCGGACTTTTCGCAGGAAGCTTCTCAGACTCATTTGAAAGAAGCTCTCGCGCATGTCACGCTCGATCAGATAACCTGGGAAGGCCGCGTCCGGCGTATCTCGGCGGAATTTCTGAAATATCCCGACGTGTATTCTTCGGCGGTAATCCTGCAAGTGGTGGCCACGCGCTCGTATCTCGCCACCAGCGAAAATACCGCGCTGATTCGTCCTTCGGCGATCAGCCGGCTGATCATTCAGGCGCAGACGCGCGCCGACGATGGCATGGAGTTGCTGCGTGTCGAATCGTTTCAAGCCCCTTCGGAAGCCCAGCTTCCTTCCGATTCCGGGCTCACTGCGAAAGTGGACAAGATCGCGGCGGACTTGAAAGCATTGCGCTCCGCTCCCGCTGCCGAACCGTTTGCCGGTCCCGCGCTGCTTTCCGGACGCGCAGCGGCGGTTTTTTTTCACGAAGTCCTTGGCCATCGCCTCGAAGGCCATCGCCAGCGCGACGAAACCGAAGGGCAGACTTTCACGAAGAAAGTGAATCAACAGGTCCTGCCTCCGTTCCTCACCGTAGCGGACGACCCGACGAAGCAGGATTTGAACGGCGAGCGCCTTTCCGGCTTCTACGATTTCGACGATGAAGGTGTGCCGGCGGAGCGTGTAAACGCCGTCGAGAACGGAATACTGAAGAATTTCCTGATGTCGCGCATGCCCATCAAAAATTTCAGTCACTCGAACGGCCACGGCCGCCGTCAGCCTGGCCTGATGCCCACCGGACGGCAGGGCAATTTGATCGTCACATCAACGAACACCGTCACTGACTCTGAATTGCGGGCGCGATTCCTCGAGCAAATCAAGAAGGCCAACAAACCCTACGGTCTGTACTTCGAAGACATCCAGGGCGGATTCACCATCACCGGGCGCTCATTGCCGCAAGCTTTCCAAGTGATTCCTGTGATGGTTTGGCGCGTCTATCCCGACGCGCGGCCCGATGAACTGGTGCGGGGCGTGGACATCGTCGGTACGCCACTGCTCTCGCTGAACAATATTATGGTGACGGGCGACACACTCCAGGTCTTCAACGGCGTCTGCGGCGCAGAGTCCGGGCAGGTTCCCGTTTCTGCGTCCGCGCCGGCGATGCTTTTTTCTGAAATCGAAGTCCAGAAACGTCGGAAGGGAACCGACCGCCCACCGCTGATACCGCCGCCAAGTTTGAACGACACAGCATCCGCCTCTGGCGTGAA
>Ga0210409_10001544_pt1 | contig 29702 bp, 21 predicted proteins | sample IncBWH17MmetaG_FD_161649 | JGI IMG/M metagenome (GOLD analysis project Ga0210409, IMG submission 161649) | Forest soil microbial communities from Barre Woods Harvard Forest LTER site, Petersham, Massachusetts, United States - Inc-BW-H-17-M | ecosystem: Environmental > Terrestrial > Soil >...
GAATCACCAGACTGAATCACCAGAGCGGCGATTTGTTCGGCGGCGGGCACCGGCAGACGCTGCAGCAAGAGGCCATTCACCAGGCCGAAGATCGCGGTATTTGCGCCGACCCCGAGAGCGAGCGTAAGCACAACGATAGTGGTGACGCTTAGGTTCTTGCGCAACATGCGTGCGGCGAAGCGGAGATCCTGGAGGAATGTTTCGAGCATGGGCAACCCCCTTCGTTCCCGATACGCTTCTTTGGTTTGTTCGATGCCGCCGAGTTTCATCTGCGCTTGCCGACGCGCCTCTTTTGCGGTCATGCCGGCACGCAGATTGTCGTCGATGTGCATTTGGAGATGGCTCTCCATTTCTGCGGCGAGTTCGCGGTCGCGACTTTCTTCGCGGAAGAGGCCAGCCATGCGGAAGAACCATGCACGAATGCGTCTCAAGCTTGAGCCTTTCGATCCAAATTAGGTCGATCAAAACAGGGCCGATCTAGGTTACATCGAACTAATTGGCAGACTTGAGAGATCTGTCTCATTTCGTCCAATCATTCATAGCGCAACGCGACGATTGGATCGACGGATGCTGCGCGCCGCGCAGGGATCACGCTGGCAATGAGCGCGACCAGCGTCACGCCTAACAGCGCGCCAAGGTAGGAGATCGAATCTCCCGGCATTACGCCGAAGAGCATCGAGCGCATGAGCTGCGCGCCAGCGATGGCCAGCGGGACGCCGACGGCGACACCAGCCACGCTGATCAGCAAACTTTCGCGCAAGACCATCCAGAGGACCTGCGAACGCTGCGCCCCCAGCGCCATGCGCACGCCAATTTCGGAAGTGCGGCGGCTCACGCGATAGGCGAGCGTGCCGTACAAGCCCGTTGCAACGAGCAACGCCGCTATCAAACCAAAGAACAGCGCCAGCCGCGCAAAAAGACGCGCTTGCCAGAAGCTCTCATCGAATTGTGCGCGCTGTGTCATCGGCTTTTGCATGGGAAGGTTTGGATCAATGTCGCGGAGGACAGTGCGGACGCTGGGTATGAGTGCCTCGGGATTTCCCGTGATGCGCAGCTCGACGTGCATATCGGAAACTGATACGCGCTGGCTGAAAGGAAAGTAAACCATCGGCCTCGGCTTTTCGGCGACGGTTGTATATTTACTGTCCGCGGCTACTCCGACGATCGTAAACTGGCTTTCAGGTTTCGTACCGCCTACCATATGGCCCAATACGGCGCCGTTCGGAAAATACCGCCTGACAAACGTTTGATTGACTACGGCAACCTTGGGCGCCTGACGCGTGTCAGCATCCGTAATATCGCGGCCTTGCAGCATAGGGACTCCCAGAGTATGCAGATAGTCAGAGCCGACGTCATTTGCCCGCATTCCTACCTCTTCAAAACTGCCTCGGGGCGTCACGGCATCGATGGCAAAGATACCGTTGTTGCTCCAGCCGGAGCCGAGACGGTTGGCCATTAATGTCGCGGATTCAACTCCGGGCACAACCCGCAAGCGTTCGAGGAGTCTTTGATAGAAACGCGCTCGTTCGTCGTCGGAGTGTGCGGAAAGCGGACTGGTGCCGAAAACCAGCAGTCCATCGGTACGAAGGCCGAGCGGCAAGATCTCGTAATTGCGAAGCGAACGAACGAGTAAGCCCGCGCCGACTAGCAGAATGACGCAGAGAGTCATCTGGGAAGCAACAACCAATTTGCCGGTCCAGGAGGTTTTCTTGTTGCGCTGCGCCGCCGCGTTCGAGGTCTTAAGACCCTGCCCATCGGAGACATTGAGGGCTGTACGAAGCGGGGCTAGACCGAATACCACGGCGCACGCCAACGAAATCGCGAGCGAAAAAACCAAAACGCGTGAATCCAGCGTGAAGGGAACTTCCAAACTCGACCACGCGGCGAGAGCGCTGCTCGCGGCGGTCGCAAAAATCCAACCTAGCGCCGCGCCAACCGCCACCAGCAGCAGGCTTTCTGCCAGCAACTGCCGCAACAGACGGCCAGGGCCCGCTCCAAGTGCCAGCCGCAAGGAAAATTCTCGCTGCCGAGCGGAATTCCGCGCGACGAGAAGCATTGCGACGTTAGTACAGGCAATGACAAGAACCAATCCCACCATGGCCATCAGAATCTCAATCGGTTGAGCATAATCGTCGCGGATACCTTGAATGCCTTCCGTCGGGGCGAGGGCCAAAGTGGGCTTCGGCGTCTTTGGATCGACTTTGCCAAGGCCAATCAGCGCGGAGCTTTGAAAAGCCGGATCGAGCATCGCGAGCGCTTGCGGCGATGTAACGTGAGGCTGCAGCCGGCCAATCAGACGAATACACCACCATTTGGGCGAGGCGTAGAGCGCGCTGTCTTCTGAGGGCGGTTCGCCCCAGGCATTTAATTCAGGCCGATTCTGCAATGGGATCCACAGATCTGTGGAAAGGCCCGGCTCGACGCCGTAGAAGCCTGGTCCGCTCACCCCGATGATTGTGAACGGAACTCCTTTCACATAAATCGATTGGCCTATCGCGGAGGGACTGCGGCCGAAGCGGACGGTCCAATAGGAATAGCTGAGCACAGTGACCTGGGCGTGCGCAGTCTCATCCTCAAGCGTGAAGCCGCGACCGCGGGCAAAGGAGGCGCCGAGGCCCGAGAAAAAATTACCGCTTACTTCGTCCGCTTCTGCTTCTTCAGGGTCCTGTCCGATGCGGACAGCCGTTTTGCCGATCGCTAGCGGGATGTAAGCCATCAAATCGGAAAAGGCAGCGCGTTCCGCGCGCAGCTGCTCGAAGACTGGTTCCGAAAATGAGGTGCTATCGTCGCCCGTGTTCATTGCACCGTCAGGCTTGCCATTCGGAAGCACTAAGTAAACCAATTGTTCAGGACGCGGCAGCGGAAGGCTGCGAAGAAGGACGCTGTTCATTACGCTGAAGACAGCGGTGTTGCCGCCGATGCCAAGCGCGAGTGTTAAGACGGCGACCAGAGCGAAGCCTGGATTCTTGCGAAGCAGGCGAAAGGCGTAGCGGCAGTCTTGCAGAGTGGTTTCCAGAATGGGGAGACCGCGGCGCTCGCGGTAGTTTTCCTTGGTTTGCTCAACCCCACCTAGCTTCATGATTGCCTCCCGGCGCGCTTGTGCCGGCGACATGCCAACGCGTAGATTGTCTTCGATGTGCAGTTGGAGATGGCTCTCCATCTCGTCGGCAAGCTCGCGCTCGCGGGGCTCTTTGTGAAAGAGTCCACCAAGCCGGACGAACAATGCGCGAAGCCATCTCATTGCCAAACGGCTCCTCCAAATTCCTGAGCTACTCTCGAAAAACAAAAATCTCCAAACTTCAGCACCAGATCGCAGCGCCTATTCGTATCGCAAAGCCACGATGGGATCGACGCGCGACGCTCGACGAGCCGGAAGGTAGCAAGCGAGCATGGCGACGCCGGTGATCAAAATTGGTACCGATAAAAAAATCCATCCGCCGGAAATGTGGTAATCCTGAAAAAGGCTGCCGAATGCTTTTGGAAGAGGTAACGCGCAAGTTAGTCCGACAGCCACGCCGATCAGTGCGAGCTTCAGCCCATCCGTAATCACGAGGCGCAGAATGCTCTCCTTCCTGGCGCCGAGAGCCATGCGGATGCCGATCTCTTGCCTGCGTTGCCCCACGGTGTAGGCCACCAGGCCATAAATCCCGATACCGGAAAGCGCCAGCGCCAAAACGGCAAAGGTCCCCATCATCTTTCCCATGATCTTGTCGCCGGCCACTTCGTTTTCGAGAATGTCTGGAAGGCTCATGAGTTCGCCGATCGGCTGGTCGCGATCAATCGACCAAACCGCTTCCCGCAAGGCGGGGGCAAGTGAGTTCGCGTCGCTGATGCCACGCACCATCACGGCGGCCTCAGCCATCGGATGCTGCTCGAAAGGCTCATAAATCTCCGGATCATCTATGGAGCGCAGCGGCCAGCCTTTCACGTTCTGGACGACGCCAACAATGGTGCGCCATGGGTTTGTAGCGGCATCCGCCGAATCAATGCGAATCTGACTTCCGAGGGCGTCTCCGTGCGGGAAGAACTGCTCCGCGAGTTTTTGGCTCACCAACGCCAGCAATGGAGCATGCGCGTCATCGGCCGCGGAGAAATCGCGTCCTGAGATGATCGTCGTCCCGCTAGCATCGAAGTAGTGCGTGCTCACGACGCAATAGCGTGCGTGCGCCAGTTCGCCTGCAGGCAGATTCTCCTGTCCGCGAAGGCGAAAAGGAATTTCTTCCGGTCCGGCGCCTGGCAGTACCGAAGTGATGGCTGCGGATTTCGCGCCGGGCATGGAGGAAAGGCGACTAACGAGTTCACGGTAAAACTGGATTTGTGCGGAAGCCTCCTTATAGCGAGATTCCGGGAGAGTGATCTGCGCCGTCAGGATCCGCTGAGGATCGAATCCCATGTTTCTTCGCATCCCCTCAACAATTCCTTGAATGAGGATCCCAGCTCCGCTCAATAGCACGACGGCAAGGGCGACCTCACCGGCGACCAAAATGCTGCGCAAACCGTTTTTCTTTTTGTTCGAAGAAACCGTTGCGCTTTCATTTTTCAGCGTCGCAAAGATTTCCACCGACCTCGCTTTTAGCGCGGGAGCAAGACCGAAGAGAACGGCCGATAACAGCGCGATTGCCGAAGTGAAGCTGAGCACTCGCCAATCGATCTTGAGCTCGATCAACTTGACTGCGTCGTTGAAAGACAGCGCGGCTTGCATCACGCGCTCGCCCGCGAGCGTGAAAGCGAGACCGGCGCCGGCGCCCAGCGCGGCGATAAGCAAAGCTTCGGTCATTAGCTGGCGCACCAGGCGGGTTCTTCCCGCCCCAATAGCGATGCGCACGGCCATTTCCTTACTTCGCCCAGTCGCGCGCGCCAGCATAAGCCCGGAAATATTCGCGCAGGCAATGAGCAGCACCAAGCCGACGGCGGACAGCAGAAGAATAAAAGCGGGCCCGGCATTGAAATCGCGAATCATGTATTCCTGCAGAGACAGTGTGCTTGCGCCCCATCCGTTATCTGTCTCCGGGAAGTTCTTTGCCGCGAGAGCACCCAGCGTCTTTGCGTTTGCCTGCGCTGTCTCCAAGGTCACCCCTGGCTTGAGCCTGCCGAACAGATACAGATTGCGCTCCTGCCTGGCTGCTGCGCCTTGCTGTGATTCGTTCAAGACCAACGGTGTCCACACTTCGCCTTGAAACGACATCAAGCGGAACTGGAACGGCATCACTCCAATCACGGTGTATCGCTCGTTATTCAATCGAATGGCTTTGCCGACAAGACCGGGATCCGATCCAAACTTCCTTTCCCACAAACGGTGGCTGAGAACCACGACACGGTTATATCCTTCCTGATCTTCGCCGGCTGCGAAAGTTCGGCCTATCTCGGGAGAGGCGCCGAGCACGGAAAAGTAATTAGCAGTTACCCGGACAGCGCTCACGCGCTCGGGGTCACCGTCGCCTGTCAAATTCAAGCTGTTGTAAGGATTCGAGGCTGCTAATTCGGTGAACACCTGATTCTCGTGCTTCCAGGTGAAATAATTCGGAGCTGAGATGGGGCTCAGGCCGGACCCCCACATGTGGATTGGGCTCAACCCGTAGACCACAGCCAGATGATCTGGATCAGAGACAGGGGGCCGAGTGTAGAGGACCGCGCTGACGAAGCTGAAAATCGTGGAGTTGGCGGCAATTCCAAGCGCCAGCGTGAGCACAGCAACTAGCGTGAATCCTGTGTTCTTTCTCAGCATGCGTGCACCGAAGCGCAAGTCCTGAAAGAAAACTTCCAGCAGCGGCAGCCCGCGGCGCTCGCGGTAGTTTTCCTTGGTTTGTTCGATGCCGCCGAGTTTCATAAGTGCCTCCCGCCGCGCTTGCACGGGCGACATGCCCGCACGCAGATTGTCTTCGATGTGCAGTTGGAGGTGACTGTTCATCTCGGCCGCGAAGTCCTGCTCACGCCGTCGCCTGCCGAATAGCTCGCCTAACCTAGAGAACCACGCCCGCAGCCGCCGCATAAAAACTCCTCCGCAATACCAATGCCGCCTACGACCGCTCTTCACCTGGCGCCAGAAAGCGCGCAAGGATCGCGGTTGTCTGCTCCCACTCTCGCTCTTCTTTATTCAGTTGTTTGCGGCCCGCGCGCGTGAGCTTGTAATACTTCGCTTTGCGATTGTTGTCCGATACGCCCCATTCGGAGCTGATATAGCCCTCCTGCTCGAGCTTCAGCAGCGCGGGATACAAAGTTCCGTAATTCACGGCAAGAAGATCGCCGCTGGTCTGTTCAATGCGCCGCGCAATGCCGTAGCCGTGCAGCGGGCCCAACGCTTGGAGCGTCTTCAGTACCATCAGCGCCAGAGTGCCTTGCCACACATCCTTCTTGTCAGCCGCCTTATCGCCCATCGTTCTCCTTGTTCTTCTCGGGCGCCTCTCGGTTCTTATGGGATGCCCATACCGAAGATGCCACAGGCCCTATGGGAAGGCAATAGAAGAAACGAAGCGGGCCTGCCATTTGTTTCCTGTTTTTTTCAGATTTTTTTGAGCCCCTTTGAGCCCCGCCCTGTAGTTCTCGGCTCCCATAAATCTTCATCCTCCTTGACTCTCCCGTAACTTCTGACTAGCCTCTTGCGTCTACTGAACATACTGTCGGGGGTTTCGTGTTCTAGACGTGTCCCAAAAAGGAGCCTGCATGCGTTCTGTCCCCGCGCGCCGGTGCGTGTTCGCACTCGCGTTTGCTTTCACTCTTCTCGCGCTTCTCGCTACCGCGCCCCTAACACGCGCGCAGGGCGGTGAGCCGCAATACTTCGCGATTCGCGGAGCCAAAGTCGTTCCGGTTTCTGGGCCGCCGCTGGAAAACGCCACCGTGGTGATGGCACATGGCGTTATCACAGCGATTGGCAAGGACGTTGCCATTCCTCCGGACGCTTGGATCATCGAAGGCAAGGGCCTCACGGTTTATCCCGGGCTTTTTGATTCGTTCACCGATGTCGGCCTTCCGGCAGCTCCTGCCGCACCCGCAGCCGGTGGCGCTGGTGAAGGAGGAGGCCGACGGGCGGCTCCAACGGGAGAAGTCTCGCGCGGACCTGAAGACCGTCCTGGGACTACGCCATGGCGGAGCGCGGCCGATGAAGTCAGTCTGAGCGACAAGCGCATCGAAACGTGGCGCAATGGCGGCTTCACCACCGTCGTCTCCGCTCCCAAGGGCGGAATGTTTCCCGGGCAGGCCGCGGTTCTCGATCTGGCAGGTGACCGCGCCAGCGAATTGGTGGTTAAGACGCCTGTGGCGTTTCCCGTTTCCTTGCAACCCAGCGGCGGCTTTGGAAATTTCCCCGGCTCGCTGATGGGCGCTCTCGCCTATGTCCACCAGGTGTGGATTGACACGGATTGGAGCGCTGCTGCGCTGGCCATCTATGAAAAAAATCCCCGCGGAGTCCCGCGGCCGCGCTACGACCGCACAGAAGCCGTCCTCGGCGAAGCGCTGGAGGACCATACGCTAGTGCTGATTCCCGCGAACAATTCCATTCAGCTCCGCCGCGCGCTTGAACTTGCGGATCGCTGGGATGTGGACGCAGTTATCTACGGCGGGCAAATGGCCCATGAAGTGGCCGGCGAAATCGGCGCAAATAAGAGAAAAATGCCCGTGCTCGTCAATCTGAAGTGGCCGGAAGCGGAAAAAGACGCGGATCCCGACGAGAAGCCGTCGCTCCGCACGCTGCGTTTCCGCGATAAGGCGCCTTCTTCCCCTGCGGCGCTCTCCAAGGCCGGCGTTGCGTTCGCGTTTTACTCCGGTGGTATCACCGCCCCCAAGGACATCCTCAAGGCTGCGAAAAAGTCGATTGATGCCGGACTCGCCCCCGATGCTGCGCTGCGCGCGCTGACGCTGACGCCCGCCGAGATCTTCGGAGTCGCCGATAGGACAGGTTCCATCGAGACCGGGAAGATCGCAAATCTTGTTGTAACCGATGGCGAACTTTTTGACGAGAAAACTAAAATCAAAATGGTTTTTGTAGATGGCAAAAGGTTCGAGACGCATGAGCCCGAGAAGCCGAAAGATCCACCTAAAGGAAACATGACCGGCAAGTGGAAACTCGCGTACACGACGCCAGAAGGTCCGGAAGAATCCACGCTGGATCTGGAGATGGCTACCGACGGCACGCTCAGCGGAACGACCACGAGCAAGCGCGGCACCACCAGCATCATCAGCGGCTACGTTAGCGTCGACAAATTCAGCTTCACCATCAACATTCCGATCGAGGGAAACCCCACCGACGTAATCTTCTCGGGCACCTTTGACGGCAGCACCGTGAAGGGCACCATCGACGTCTTGGGTTACTCGATCGAGTTCACGGGCACTAAGCCCACAGCGCAAGCCGCGGCAACGGACGCTTTCGGCATCCCCAGTCGTACGAGCAATGAGTCATCTGTCGACGGGGGTGCACGGTGAGGATTCCATTCATGTTGGTTAACCATTGTTTGCGGATCGCGCTGGTTTGCGCGCTATGCTTCCTCGGGCTTCCTCCTTTGACTTGTGCGGCCACTCCGCCCGAGGCGCCGCCGGTAATTCTGATCCAGAACGCCACCATCCTCACCGTTTCGCACGGAACCATCGAGCGCGGCTCCATCCTTATTAAGGACGGCAAAATTGCGGAAGTCGGACCCTCGGTCAAGGCGCCGAAAGATGCTCAGGTCATCGACGCCGCAGGCCAGTGGGTTATTCCCGGCATCATCGATTGCCATTCGCACATCGCCGTCGACGGCAGCGTGAACGAAGGCAGCGTCTCCGTCTCTTCGATGGTAAATATCGCGGATGTCCTCAATCCCGATGACGTCGACATCTATCGGGACCTCGCCGGCGGTGTGACCATCGCAAACGTTTTGCACGGTTCCGCAAACTCCATCGGCGGCCAAACAGTAGTTATCAAGCTCCGCTGGGGTCTGCCTGCCTCGAAGCTTCCGTTCGAAGGCGCCGTCCCCGGAATCAAGTTCGCGCTCGGCGAGAATCCCAAGCGCTCCAACTTCAGCATCCCAGGCGCAACCCCGCGTTATCCCACGACGCGCATGGGCGTCGAAGAGACGATACGAACCGCGTTCGTCGAGGCGCGCGATTACAAGAAAAGCTGGGAGGATTATGACAAGCGCGTCGCCGCCGGCGATAAAAGCGCGATTCCGCCGCGCCGCGATCTTCGCCTCGATCCCCTCGTCGAAGTGCTCGACGGCAAGCGTTACGTTCACGCGCACTGCTATCGCGAAGACGAAATCCTCATGTTGCTTCGCGTGGCGAAGGAATTTGGTTTCAAGATTCGCACTCTCCAGCATGTGCTGGAAGGCTACAAAGTAGCCGACGAAATTGCCGCCGCAGGAACAGGTGCTTCAACGTTCTCCGATTGGTGGGCCTATAAAGTGGAAGCCTACGATGCGATTCCTTACAACGCGGCAATCATGACCCGCCGCGGAGTAATCGTTTCCATCAATTCCGATGACGCGGAAGAAGCCACGCATCTCAATCAGGAAGCCGCGAAGACCATGAAGTACGGCGGCCTCACTCATGACGAAGCGCTCAAGCTCGTCACGCTGAATCCGGCGATACAACTCGGCATCGACAAGCGCGTCGGCTCGATCGACGTCGGCAAGGATGCCGACCTGGTCATTTACAACCACGATCCGCTCAGCGCCTACGCCGTCGTCCAGCAAACGTTGATCGATGGACGCGTGTACTTCGACCGCAAGCGCGATATCGCCGATCGCGCGAACCTCGAAAAAGAAAAGAAAGCGCTGATGCAAAAGGAAAAGAAGGCGGGAGAGAAAAAGCCGGACGCAACGATTGAAATTGGCAAAAAGCCCGGCGCCAAACCAGACGAGAAGAAACCGGAAGAAAAAAAGCCTGAGGACAAGCCCAAGCCGCCGCAAGCGGACGCCGTTTCCGGAGGTGCTCTGTGAAGAGCGCCAAAATGATTCTGCGCTTCGCGTTGATCGTTGCGGCTGCTGGCTACTTTAGTCTGAATGCTTCCGCGCAATCACAACCGCCGTCAGTCCTCGCAATCACCCACGCAAAAATATTTACACTGGCCGGAGCGCCCATCGAGGAAGGCACGCTCGTCATTCGCGACGGCAAAATCGCCGCCGTTGGCGCCAACGTCGAAGTTCCCGCCGGCGCGCAGGTCATCGACGCCAAGGGCTTGCAGGTTTATCCCGGCCTCTTCGATCCCATCACGCAAATGGGCCTCAGCGAGATTTCCGCCGTAAACGCCACCGTCGATACCACCGAGACGGGCGCATACAATCCGGATGTGGTCGCGGCGACGGCCGTCTTCCCGTCGAGCGAGCACATTCCCGTGACGCGCGCTTCGGGCATCACAGAAGTCCTCACGGTACCGGACAGCGGCGGTTTTGATGGCGGCGGCTCGCGAGGCGTAATTGGCGGCCAAGCCTCGGCGATTAGTCTCGCCGGATGGACGATTAACGAAATGCTGATCAAGCGAAGCGTCGCCATGGTCATCTCTTGGCCCACGATTGAAACGCGTACCTTCGATTTCGCGACGTTCTCGCGAAGAGAAAAACCGTTCACCGAAGCCAAACAGGAGTACGAGAAGCAGGTCAACGAGCTGACGGATTATCTCGACCGCGCTCGCCACTATGCACAAGCCATGGGCCACGGCGGCCCGGCGGATTATAAACGTGACCTGAAGCTCGAAGCCCTTGCTCCTGTCATCCGTGGACAGTTGCCGGTGCTGGTCTTCGCGGATCGCGCGCGTGAAATCCGCAACGCCGTCGAGTTCTGCGACAAGCAAAAGCTGAAAATGATTCTTGCCGGTGGCGAAGAAGCGTACAAAGTGAAGGACCTGCTGCGCTCCAAGGGGATCCCCGTCATCCTGCGGCCTACACTAAGCCTCCCCAACGAGGAAGACGATCCTTACGATCGCTTGCTCTCCCAACCCGCCGAACTCGCCGCTGCCGGTGTGAAGTTTGCCTTCGGCAGCTTCGACAATTCCTTCGCGCGGCGCCTCGGCCAACAAGCCGCGAACGCCGTCGCCTACGGCCTTCCTTACGACGAAGCCCTCAAAGCCGTCACGGTCTATCCGGCCGAAATTTTTGGCGTTGCCGATCAAGTCGGCACGCTCGAATCCGGAAAACTTGCCAACATCATCGTCACCAACGGCGACCCGCTCGAATTGACGACCGAAGTGAAGTTCCTTTTCATCAAGGGCCAGCGCACCTCGCCGGATAACCGACACCAACGTCTCTACGAAAAGTACCTGAACAGGCCGAAAGCCTCGGCCGCGAACTGACGAGCCCGCATCACTGTTCGGCGCGCCAACTCTGGTAACGATTGCTCATAGCATCCGTCTGATGGATGGGATAGATTCGCGCCTCGGGGGAAACCCATGTTCAGACTGCTGCAGGACATTCGCTTTGCATTCAGGCTCTTGGCAAAGAGTCCCGGATTTACCGCGATTGCTATCCTCACGCTAGCGCTTGGTATCGGCGCGAACACTGCCATCTTCAGCGTTGTAAACGGCGTGCTCCTGCGCCCCCTTCCTTTTCGCGATCCAGCCCGGCTCATTCTGATCGCCGAAAAAAGTTCTTTCCCAGTGATCAGCACCTCCTACGAAAATTTCTGCGACTGGCGCGACCAATCCTCCTCTTTCGAACGCATGCAAGCCGTCCGTTCCGGCGCTATTACTCTCACCGGCGCCGGCGAACCTGAACGCCTGAACGTCCAGATGACGACCGCCGGACTCTTCTCCATGCTCGGCATCAACGCCCAGGTTGGCCGCACCTTCCTCCCCGAAGAGGATCGCGCCGGCGGCACACCGGTCGTTCTTCTCAGTTACGGCCTTTGGCAGCGGCGTTTCGGTGGATCTATGGAAATCCTCGGCAAGCCCATCAATCTCGACACTCGTCCCTACACAGTTGTCGGCGTTCTCCCCGCGGGTTTCCAGGTCTTCCAGTCCGTCGACGTTTTTCTTCCCTTCGCTCCTTGGGCTGCCACGCTCCCGCAAGATCGCAACTGGCATCCCGGCATTCTCGCTCTCGCTCGTCTCAAACCCGGCGTCTCCAAAGAGCAAGCCAACACCGAAATGATTGGCGTCACCAAACGCCTCGAGCAGCAATATCCCCTTTACAATACCGGCACCAGCGCCAACGTCGTTGGCCTCCAGGATCAGATTGTTCAAAACTCGCGCCCCGCGCTTCTGCTTTTGCTCGGCGCCGTCAGTTTCGTTTTGCTCATCGCTTGCGTCAACGTCGCGAATCTCTTACTCGCGCGCTCAGCCTCGCGCGGCAGGGAAGTCGCCATCCGCACAGCCCTCGGCGCGGGCCGCGGCCGCGTCATTCGCCAGCTGTTGACCGAAAGCGTCATGCTCTCGCTGGCGGGAGGCATTCTCGGCATATTCATCGCCTGGTCTTCGATCGGACCTCTTCTGAAAATTGCCTCCGGTAGTGTCCCGCAAGGCGCACCCATCGGCCTCGATACCGGCGTGCTCGCCTTCACCGCCGCCGTCGCGTTACTTACCGGCTTGCTCTTCGGCATTGTCCCCGCGCTGCGCACCGCCAAGCTGGATTTGCGCGAAGCTCTCAACGAAGGCTCTCGCGGCTCGACCTCCGGTCCCGGCCAGCATCGTCTTCGCGGCGCGCTCGTCGCCATGGAAATCGCGCTGGCGCTGTTGCTCCTCGTCGGTTCCGGCTTGCTCTTGCGCAGTTTTTCCCGGCTCCAGGAAGTCCCTCCGGGATTTCAGCCAGATCATCTTTTCGTTGCCGATATTCCTCTCTCGCTCGCGGCCTATGCCAAACCCGAAGAGCGCTACCAATTCTTCGACCGCCTGGTTGAACGCGCCAGAACGCTCCCCGGCGTTCGCTCTGCAGCCGCGGCCTCTTTTCTTCCGGTAAGCGGCGGAGGCAGCATCATCCACTTCAATATCACCGGTCATCCGCCCAAATCTCCCAAAGAGTTCATCGCCGCCGGCTACCGCACCATCACGCCCAACTATCTCGAAACTCTCGGCGTCCCGCTTTTGCAAGGCCGGCTCTTCACGCCCGCCGACAACGAACACTCGCCTGCGGTCGTGGTCATCAACAAGACGATGGTCACCACTTTTTTCTCCAATGAAAATCCGATCGGCAAGCGCCTCCAGCTCGGAGCAACTGCCGAGCAAGATGTCCCAACGATGGAAATTGTTGGCGTCGTTGGCGATGTTCTCCCCGGCCTCGGCATAGATCCGCAATCGGAAATGTACTTGCCCTACCGCCAGGCGGATTTGCTTCTGCCGGTTTTTCAGCTTTCCGTCGTGATGCGCACCGCAGGCGATCCCGAACTTCAGACAGCAGCGCTTCGCAGCGCGCTCGCGGAGATCGACCCCAATCAACCGCTCGTAAAAGTGCGCACGATGGAGCAAAACATGGCCACCACCGTGGCTCAGCCGCGTTTCCGGGCGTGGCTCATCGGTATCTTCGCCATGCTCGCGCTAGTGCTTTCGGGCGTTGGAGTTTATGGTGTGATGTCCTACACCGTGACCCAGCGCACCAGCGAAATCGGCGTCCGCGTCACGATGGGCGCCCAGCCGCAAGACGTATTCCGCATCATCGTTGGAGAAGCGCTGCGGCTGGCACTGGTCGGGGTGGGAATTGGTCTGGTCGCCGCACTCGCACTGACTCGCCTCCTGCGAAGTTTCCTGTATGGGATCAGCGCCTACGATCCCTTTACCTTTATTGGCGTTTCCGTTCTCCTGACCATCGTCGCGATCGCGGCATCCTATTTCCCAGCACGCCGGGCAACCCTTGTCGATCCTTTGGTTGCCCTAAGATACGAATAAACCCCACCCAGCCCAAAATTAGCGTTAATCTCCGCTCGCCTGCCACGTCTATTAGGCTAGGGTCCCTCTTTTGTCGAAACTTTTGACCCGCACTCGCGTTTAGAAGGGTAAGTCCTATGTGGCGCGCTACTTATTTCGTCCCCCTAGTCCTCTCCACTGCCATTTTCTCGCCCGGATTGCAGGCCCAGGAGCCTGCCAAGATCATCTCGGACTACGTCAGAGCCCTCGGCGGCAGCAAAGCCCTATCCAAAATCCAGACCGAAACCCTCGAAGGCGCCTTCAGCAATCCCTCTGACGGCAAACCTTCCACCTACACCTTCAGCCTCAAGCTCCCCAACCGCTACTACTCCGAATTCGTCCTCGGCGAGAAACCCCTCATCGAAGCCTACAACGGCAAGTCCGCCTGGCTCCAAGCCCCCAGCGGCGAACTCTCCACCCTTCTCGGCCAGCAAGGTCAGCAACTCGAAGCCGCCTCGCTCTACTACAACTCCCGCCTTCTCAATCTCAAGAAGAGCAAGCTGGCCGTCGCTTTTATCGGCCACGCCCAAGTCCGCGGCAAAGACGCTCTTCAGCTCGAACTCACCACCACCACCAGCATCCGTCGCGAACTCTTCTTCGATCCGCAATCCCATCTCCTCGTCAAGGAATCCGCTCCCGTTGCCGGCCTCGACCAGGAAATTCTCTACGATGACTACCGCACCGTCGACGGCGTCAAGCTCCCCTACAAAATCGAGCTCCATCGCGGCCCCGACACCTACTCCATCAACATCACCCGCGCCTCCATCAACGAGACCGTCGGCGAACGCACCTTCGACTTCCCCATCAAATCCCAGGTCAAATTGCCCGACCTCAAAGCTCTTTTCAAGGAAATCGATGAAAATCAGAAAGCCGCTGACAAAATCCGCGAGAATTACGCCGGCACACGCGTCGAGGAAGAGACCGAGTTCGAAAAAGATGGCAAAGTCAAAAAGACCACGGTGAACGAATACACTTTCTTCTATCTAAATGGCGACGAAGTCTCTACCCTCGTCAAAAAAGACGGCAAAGTTCTGAGCGACGAGGAACAAAAGAAAGAAAACGAGAAAACGCAGAAGGAAATCGCCGATATCCAAAAGCGCGAAGCCAAAAAAGAGGCCAAGGACGAAAAAGCCAAAGAAGAAGGAAAAGACAAAAAGGACAAGGACGACGATGACGTCGGTATCGAAACCTTCCTCCGCGCCGCTCAGTTCGTCAACCCGCGCCGCGAACGCTTCCGCGGCCAGGACGTCCTCGTATTCGACTTCGAGCCCAATCCCGAATTCCAGCCCCACAAAATGGTCGAAAGAATCGTCCACGAACTCGCCGGTGTCATCTGGATCGACGAGCAGGCTCACGAAGTCGCCCGCCTCGAAGCCTATTTCGTCGGCGACTTCCGCGTCGCCGGCGGTCTCCTTGCCAATCTCCAAAAAGGCACCAGCTTCGTCTTCGAGCAGTCCTATTTCAACAACGAAGTCTGGCTCCCCACCTACGAGGAAGCCCACGTCGGCGTCCGCGTCCTCCTGATGAAAGGCTTCAACGTCAACGCCACCACCCGCTACTCCGACTACAAACGCTTCAACGTCCAAACCCTCTCCACCATCAACCAACCCAAGCCCGCTACCGATCCCGCAACCGAAAAACCCAACGACTAGCTACCGTGGGTGGTAGTATGACGTCTAACTTGGAAGGTAAGCTGTGGCCTCAGCAGAGGACTAAACATGGCGGAATTGGAATCCGTTGGCGCGCCGCTGGCAACTTCTGTCCCTGCTTCTGATTCTTCCGTCCCGGCCACTACGGTTACTCCGCGCCATTCTCTCTTCGTCCGCGTCACACACTGGATCACCACGCTCTGCTTCTTCGCTCTGCTCGTCACCGGCGCTGAACTCGTCATCTCGCACCCGCGCTTCTACTGGGGCGAGACCGGCAACGACTTGACCACGCCGCTCTTCAAACTCCACATCCCCTCTTCGCGCTCCTTGGTCCCCTCCGGCTACGGCTACGTTCTCCCGGACCAGAACGGCTGGAGCCGCTACCTCCACTTTCAATCTGCCTGGATTGTCGTCTTGACCGGCTTACTGTATGTAATTTCCATCTTCTTTACCGGGCACTTGCGGAAAAACTTGTTCCCGCGCAAAGCCGATCTTTCGTGGCGCGAGTTCTCATCCTCGATCGCGGACCATTTGCGCTTCAAGCGCCCGAGCGCGGCAGAGGCCTGGTCGTATAACCTGCTCCAGCGGCTCACGTACCTCTTCGTGGTCCTTATTTTATTTCCCCTTGTCATCTGGACCGGACTCGCCATGTCCCCCGCCTTTGTTTCCGCATTTCCGCTAACCGTCACTTCGCTCGGCGGCCAGCAATCCGCGCGCACGCTTCACTTCTTCGTTTCCCTAGCTCTTTTGCTCTTCCTTCTGGTTCACGTCCTGATGGTTTTTCTCGCCGGATTCAAGAGCCGCATGCGCGCGATGATCACGGGCCACACGGCTACAAATAAGGAGCGCACATGAGGAAGCTCTCGCGTCGCAAGCTGATCACCACCGGACTCGCGGCCACAGCGGGCGTAGCAGGCCTGGGCGTGGCCGCGCGCCTTGTGCAAAAGTATGGTCTCGTCCCGCCCGATCACGGCGGAATCTTCGGCCTCGGCGAGACACTGACCTACGCCTCGCAGCGGCTGGTCACCAGGCACTCTTTAGCGCGTGAATTCTCTAGCAGCCAGATTTCGAAGCCTCCCTTCGCCAACGAAATCGAGCCTCTCACTGACCAGTTCAAGCGCCTTCAAGCAAGAGGGTTCGCTGATTGGCGGCTCTCTGTCAACGGCATGGTCGCCCAGCCCGCCTCGTTTTCGCTCGATCAGCTTAAAAGCTACCCGTCTCACACCCAGATCACCATGCTGCAGTGTGAAGAGGGATGGTCGTACATCGCCGAATGGGTCGGCGTGCCTTTGTCCCGCGTTCTGGATGTTGTGGGAGTCCTCCCGCAGGCCAGATACGTCGTCTATTTCTCGATAGAACCCGACACGTGGGAAAGCATCGATATGACCGAAGCATTGCACCCGCAGACTTTTCTGACCTATGGGATGAATGGCGACGAGCTTCCCGTGGGCCACGGTGGGCCGCTTCGCCTGCGGCTCCCTCGCCAGCTCGGCTACAAAAACGTCAAATTCATCACCCACCTGACGCTCACCGATAGCCTGAAAGGTTTTGGCAAGGGTCTGGGCTCCGCGTCTTCAGACGCCGGCTACGCCTGGTACGCTGGCATCTGAGAGCCCGTTTCCGGCACCCGGTCGCTCGCAACCTACCTGGGGCAATGTAGCGAGGAGAAGATGCCAATAACGGCAAGGCGGGATGAAACCATGAGGCTCCTCATTCCGTTGTCCCTCGGCACCCTGCGGTTACCAGACATGTGAAGTCCTAGGAATTCTTGGGAGCTTGGGCCTCGCTGAAGGCCAACTGCGAACGGCGGCGCCAGAAGTAGCGCGCCGGGAAATAAATCAGCACCGCCCACAAAACGAGGAGCGGGCCGTGGCCTGCCATGAACAATAGGATGGAGGAGAGGCTGTCGAGAGCATCGTTCAAACCGCCGATCGCGGCGCTGCGAAGTTTCGCTCCCATTGTCTCGGCAGTCGATGTGCGTTCCTCCCGCAGGGACAAGAAAACGTTGGCGAACGAAACGCGGCTTGTGGTCGCAGAGCGCTCCCCTTCGATGCGCTCAATTTCGCTGCGCAGTGTCGCCACCTGGCGTTCGAGGGAACCAATATCGCTGAATTTGTCGTCTTTATTCTGCAGGATTCGCTGGATGCGCTGCTCTTCGTTCTGCGCGTTCACCAGGCGTGCTTCGAGTTCGCTGTGCTGCTGGGTGATTTCGTCGGCGGCTTCTTCCTCATGTTCCACCACGCCGACCCCTTTCAGTTCCGTGAGAGCGGAGCGATATTCCGACGAAGGGACGCGTAGCGTCGCGGAAAGGATGCTCCCCGTCGGCTCCCCCACCATGCGCAGCTTGGCCACGTAGCCATGGTGGCGCTCAAGAATTTCTTCCAGGCTGACGCGCGAATGCGCGAACTCCCGCGTCGCCACAGTTAACTCCGCGGAATAGGCGACCTGCGGCTCACGGTACGCGTTCGCGGAATCTGACGGTGCCGGCGAATAGAGTTTGGATGGCACTCCAGCGGGCATAGCCGCGCTGAGTTCTTTTGTATTATCAATCGGGGATCCAATTCCGTATGCCGGAGGGAATTCGGTGCTTGTGGTCGCGCGCGCCGGCGGGAAATTAGCACTACTCCGGTGTGCGGGCGGAACATTCTGCTTTGATACGGACAAGAATAGGAGAAAGACTCCGGCAGCGACGCAAGCCGCCAACACCAATCGGGGACGGGCCGAAAAAGCTTCGCGGATTCGAACGACGATGGATCGCAGACGGTCTTCCATGACAATGCCTCCTGCTGCTTCCCAGTTAGAACGGGGCGGCCCCAATTTCTTGCAGCCGGGTGCACAAGCCTCGTAGCTATCTGCCATGCCGCACATAGGCTTAAACTCACAGGGCCGTTGAAAAGGTAGCAAAGAAATGAAGACCGCTATCCCGGCACAGAATCGAGGAGCCCCGTGAAGAAGATTACCGTTGCTATTCTGCTGCTGTTGTTCGCGTGTACATGGGCTGGGTCAAAACCTTACCCGACAGACCCCAACCCGGCGGACTACACCACAACCGTCCATGTCAGCGCATGCCACCTAAGCTTTGTGTCTCTCTCCACACTCCAAAATCTAGATGTCGTCATTAATGGAAAGGCATACCAGCTGCAAGCTATATCAAATGACGGAGTATTGGCACTCGGCGACTACAAAGCGAAGCTCGTTCAAGATGTGCACAAGACCGCATATGAGTCTTCTCAAACCTACGAGTTTCTGTTCTCTGACATGAAAGTCAGAAAGTTCTCGGTTATCGGGCAAACCGAGTGACCGAGTGCGCCTTGGCGGGCGAGATGGAAGTCGGGTGAACGTGCGGGTTGAGTCGGTCAAAGTAGGGGCCCTCGGGTGGGGTACCGTGGAAACGGAGGGAGCAAATGCCGACGGATGGAGAGAAACGGGCGGCTTGGCCAGGAGGGGAGGTTTTGATCCATTCTGTGCGGACGGCGATAGCGGCCGTTGTCTCGCTGCTGGCGGCGCGATTTTTCCGGCTGCCGGAGGCTTACTGGGCTCCAATCACAACCATGGTGATCTCCCAGTCATCCCTAGGTGCTGCGCTGGTCGTTTCCGGCCAGCGATTTGTTGGAACGGCGCTTGGAGCACTTGCCGGCGCGATTGTGGCAATCCTCTTTGGGCCAAACATGGTTGTATTCGGCGCTAGCGTGTTTCTCCTAGGATTGGTTTGCGCCGTCTTGCACGTGGATAGGAGCGCCTATCGTTTCGGGGGAATCACGCTGGCGGTTGTCCTGTTGATCTCGCGGCCGACTCCTGCATGGGCGACCGCGTTTCATCGGTTCGCGGAAGTGTCCATTGGGATTGGGGTGGCGCTAATATTGACCATCGTCTGGCCTGACAAGGATGCACCGGCGCTGGAGAAAAAGTGATCCTTGCCCGTAGCAGAGGCGCATCTGCTAGGCGAGTGGCGCCGCCTTAACGGCGGGCTGCGCAGACGCTACGAGGGCGGGGTTTTTGATTCTCCTCAGCCGGCGACAATCCCTCCCCTTGACTCCGTTCATTTCTTCCCACTACCCCACTGCTTGCTCTCCCCAACCCGTCTCACCAAACTCCCAATTCCCTCCGAACCCCTTCCCTCCAATCCACTTATTTTGTCTCAATTCGAATTTAGTCAATTAAGTACTGTACCTTGACAGTAATCTGAATCTCTGCTACCGTTCCCCATGCTCGCCCCGCTCAGCCCACCGCCATCTTCTTACTCCCCTTTGCCTCGCCTCTTCTCTGAGTCCTCTGCGATCTCTGTGTTAAGAAAGACACACGTCAATCCTGCGACGAACTCGCAACCAGCGGAAAACACGACTACTTTCAATACCAGGTCTGCCAATCTTGACGTCGCGTCAAGTATAAGTCCTTTGTTTGCCACTCTTACAAAAACACCCTTGGTGGGGGTATCCGAGTCGCGAATCTTCTTTCCGCTCCAGAATTTCCCGGCTCTCAACTGTCAACTGTAAGCACCCTTCTGTTACCATGCGCTCCGAACCCAGGAGTCATTCATGCCTAAAACCTTATTTCCCACCCTTTTCCGGGCCATCATTCTCGCGTCTCTCGCCGCCTCCGCTCTCTCGGCCCAAACCACATCTTCCTCGTCCCCGCTCCGTGTCGGGATCGCTGGGCTTGTTCACGGACACGTCGGCGGCTTTCTCCAACAAAATCAGCACCGCCCTGACATCCAGATCGTCGGAGTCGCCGAAGCAGATACGAAACTCGCCTCGTTCTATGAATCGAAGTTTTCCCTACCTCACAACATTTTCTACGCCAGCGTCGACGAGATGATCGAGAAAACCAAGCCACAAGCCGTGCTCGTCTATACAAATACATTTGATCATCGCAGTGTCGTCGAAGCCTGCGCCCGCCATGGCGTTCCTGTCATGATGGAAAAGCCGCTGGCTGTTAGCTTTGAAGATGCACTCGCCATGCAAGCCGCTGCTCACCGCGGAAAAATCCAAGTCCTCGTAAACTACGAGACGACCTGGTACCGCAGCAATCGCGCCGCCTACGATCTCGTCCACGACAACTCCATCGGCGAAGTCAGAAAAGTTGTGGTACATGACGGGCATTCCGGCCCCAAAGAAATTAATGTCGAATCCTGGTTCCTCAACTGGCTCACCGATCCGAAACTAAACGGCGCCGGCGCACTCTTCGATTTCGGCTGTTATGGCGCCGATCTCATGACCTGGCTCATGGACAATCGCAGGCCGGACACGGTCACCGCCGTCACGCAGCGCATCAAGCCGGATATCTATTCGCGGGTGGACGACGAGGCCACGATTGTCCTTACATATCCCAAAGCCCAGGCGATTCTGCAAGCTTCCTGGAATTGGCCTTTCGACCGCAAGGACATGGAAGTCTACGGCCAGACCGGCTACGCCATCACCGTGAAGCGTGATTCCGTCCGCGTCCGCCTCGCAAAGCAGGACGAAAAACTCGTGGACGCGAAGCCGCTCGATCCTCGAGAGAGCGATTCAGTGAACTATCTGCGCGCAGTTGTTCTGGATGGAATGGCGCCGCGAGGACTCTCCTCGCTCGAAACCAACGTCATCGTCACTGAAATCTTAGACGCTGCGCGCCAATCGGCCGCGACAGGGACAACGATTCACCTTCAGGGATCAAAATGACGAGTCGCTTTCGTAGCAGCACGATTCATCGTGCCATCTCGCGCTCGGCGCGGACTATCTACTTGGCGTGAACGGGACTATCAAGCACGTCGCGAACTTTTTGAACCAACGCCCCCGGCGTAAAAGGCTTTTGCAGGAAGGACAGACCAGCCTCCAACACGCCACCCTGTGCCAAAACGTTGTCCGTGTACCCGGACATATAAAGCACGCGCGTTCTCGGATGCCGCGAGGTGATTCGCTTAGCCAATTCGCGCCCGCTCGTTCCGGGCATAATAATGTCGGTCAACAACAAGTGAATTTTCCCGCCGTGCTTTTCGGCGAACTGCTCCGCTTCCTTCGTACTCTTTGCGGCGACCACCGCATAGCCTTTGGCGGAAAGAATTCGGCTGGCCAGCTCGCGCACAGCTTCTTCGTCTTCAACCAGCAAAATCGTTTCGCTACCCTTGCCCGCCGCGGGAATTTCCACCATCTCCGGCTTGGAATCCACTGGCGCCGCCACGCGTGGCAGATACACCTTGAAAGTCGTCCCTTTGCCGGGCTCGCTGTACACCCAGATGTACCCGCCGCTTTGCTTCACGATGCCATACACGGTGGACAGGCCGAGGCCAGTTCCTTGCCCGCTTTCCTTCGTTGTGTAGAAAGGCTCGAAAATATGCGCCACTGTTTCGGGGCTCATGCCGATGCCGCTGTCGGAGACGGCCAGCATCACATAAGAGCCGGGCTTGACAGAGACGTGGTCGCGCGCGTACGTCGAGTCCAACTCCACGTTCACCGTCTCCACCGTCAGCCGCCCGCCCTTCGGCATCGCATCGCGCGCGTTCACCACCAGATTCATGATCACTTGTTCGATTTGCGCCGGATCAGCCTTCACGTGTCCCACGTTTGCGCCGCACCGCGTCCTCATCTCGATGTGTTCACCCATCAGCCGGCCAAGCAGCTTATCCAGCCCCAGCACAATGGCGTTCAGGTCGATTACCTTCGGCTGCAGAACTTGTCTTCGGCTGAAAGCCAGCAATTGGCGAATCAGGGTGGATGCGCGCTCCGCCGCGTTCTCAATTTGTTGAATATCAGCACGCAGATCCGGCTGCATCCCGGTGCGCTGCTCCGCCAGCTCCGCATATCCTTTTATGATGGTTAAAAGATTATTGAAGTCATGCGCGATGCCGCCTGCGAGCCGCCCCACTGCTTCCATTCTGCGCGATTGCTGCAACTGATTCTCCAGCAGCTTCCGCTCCGTGATGTCGACGATGATCCCTTCCATCACCGGATGGCTGTAGCTCCCCGAAACCACTACCGCCGTATCACTTACCCAAATTACAGCGCCATCCTTCCGCACTATCCGGTATTCCGCCTGGAAGCGCTCACCGCGCACACTCGCTTCTTCAGCCGCCTCAATCACGCCGTGATCCTCTTGCGGGATGTGACGCGTCCAATCGCGAGAGTTAGCAAGCCATTCGTCCTGCGAGTAGCCCGTGATGGCCTCGACTTGCGGGCTGATGTAGTGCCATTGCCCGTGGATGCCGAGTTCCGCGATATAGCTGATCGCCGCGACCTGTTCCACCAGCGTGCGATATTTGTTTTCCGCATCGGCTCGCGCCTTCTCGGCTTCCTTTCGCGCGCTGATATCGTGGCCAATGCATGCTGTAACGCCGTTGGCAAGCGAAGTGATCGCCATCTCTACGGGAAAGATGGTGCCATCCCGCCGGCGCAAGCTAATCTGCCCGGACCATTTCCCCTGTGCCTCGAGGGATTTCCGAACTAGCTGATGAAATTGTTCGACGTCGCGCGAGTCGTAAATCTGCCGCCAATTCACGCCCAGCAGAGACTCGGGACTTTCGTGTCCCATCATCCGCGCGAACGCCGCATTGACGTAAATGTGCTTCCCGTCTTCACCCAGAATAGAGATTCCGTCCGCCGCAGCGTCCATGGCGAGCGCCTGCCGCCGCGCCGTCTCCGCGGTTTTTGCTTCCCGGTAGCCGCTGATTCCGATGCGTACTGCGAAGCACAGGATGGACACACCAAGAAGCGAAAAACGAAGAATGCGCCACTCGGAAGGGAATTGCGCCACCTGCACCAGCACAATCAGTGGCGCCAGCACAAAGATCGCATTCGTCAGCACTACACCGCTAAACGTCTTCCGCCCAACTGGTCGTGTAGCTTCGGGGGCCACCGACGGCTGCCAGCGCGCAGCCCAGAAAGCGGCCCACAAAAACGGCACCGTCCAACAGAGGTCGAAAAACGTACCGGTGGGGGTCCGGCGAATGGACTGATGATATTCAGCCAAGCCGGAGCTGGCGGTGAAGATGGAATAATAGAGAGCGAAACCCACGTATAAACTGCGAATGTGTGGGGTGCGCGCCCGGACAATCTGAATGCAGGCAAGCACCACGACAGCGAACTCTTCACCAAACTCCATCCAGAGCTGGCGTGTCGCGACACTCTGCTGCTGAAGGTGCGCCGATGGCACGTAGTAGACGCCAAGAAATACAAAAAAGAACACAATTGCGATTTGCGTGAAATCCAGAAGAAATTCGGGTTCAAAGCGCGCGGAATCTTTCTCTTGATTGAGGAAAAGCGCCATCGCAAAGAAAACCGCATGCAGGCTGAAAACGAATTGCACCGCGGAGCCTGTCGCCGGTTTGCTATGCAGAACGAATTCATGGTACATCCACCCGAGGTTCGCGACGCCCCAGGCGGCCATTCCGCAACCCACCAAGGCCCAGAACGGGCGAGCCATGCCGCGCGCTCGCCGCGACGCTCCAAAACACATCACCGCCGCCAGAACGCTGGCTGAAACTTCAAGGAGATTTGCCATTAGGGTGCCTGCGGGAGACACCCCGAGGAATAACGCTTGCGCAAGATGAGCGCCGACAAGGGTGGCTGCAAGAATGAGGAGCTTTCGGGGCATTCCTGCTAGTTCTCTTTCAGATTTGAAGATGGATGATGCTAAAGGCCTAGTTTAACCGAATTAGTAGACGCGAACCGCTCCGTTTCCGGGTACGTGTCTTGGCATGCAACGGGCTAATCGGCCCGGAAGATCGCTCCGCCGCCCGGGTCCGCACAGGGCTGCAATTCCGCAAGCCGCCTGAAATTTCCCACGGTCCGCTAGGCGCAACATTTTGAATCGTTTGAATTCGACGTAATGAATCCGTTCTCCATTATGGGTGCAGCCAAGACCAGCTCCCATGCATCCAACCTCCATTATGGCCACCTCTCAGCCAAATCCAAGCATTACCACGCGCGAGATTTTGAGCGCTTGGGGGAAAATCTTGGGCGGCAAAGCGCCGATGCTCTCCATCGAAATTACGCGCGAATGCCCCCTCAGTTGTCCTGGCTGCTACGCCTACGGCGATGCGCACCTTGGAGGCGGCAAACTTCTCACGGACTTGAACGATTTCCGCGGCGACGCGCTCGTCAATGGCGTGCTGGACCTGGTGCGTAAAAACCGGCCGATGCACGTCTCCCTGGTCGGCGGCGAACCTCTCGTCCGCCATCGCGAATTGAGCGCCATCCTCCCGGCGCTGAGCGCCATGGATATTTTCTCGCTGGTCGTCACTAGCGGCATCATCCCAATCCCGATGGAATGGATGGATCTGCCGCGCGTGCGAGTAGCCATCTCTATCGACGGCTTGCCGGAACACCACGACATCCGCCGCAAGCCCGCCACCTACGAGCGCATTCTAAAAAACATCGATGGCCGCAAGGTGAACATCCATTGGGTGATTACCCGTCCGATGCTCCAGCGGCCTGGCTATTTGGAAGACTACGTTTCGTTCTGGAATGCTCGCCCCGAGGTCGATCACCTTTGGGTGAGCCTCTACACACCTCAGATCGGCGAAGAAAGCGCGGAAAAACTGACTCTGGAAAACCGCCAAGAGATAGCTCGAGTCTTGCCACCTTTGGCCCGGAAATACCCAAAATTTTTGATGAACGAAGGTGTCGCGCAGGCATTCCTCCATCCTCCGCAGAATCCCGCCGACTGTCTTTTCGCGAAAATGTCCGCGAACTACTCCGCGGATTTGGAGACGCGCGTCGAGCCTTGCGTCTTCGGTGGCTCTCCCAACTGTGCGGAGTGCGGCTGCGCCGCCAGCAGCGGCTTGCACTGGATTCGCACCGTCAAAGTCGCTGGCCCGCTCCGCGTAGGACATTTTGTGGGCAGCTCGGTTGGCGTCGGTTCATTCGTCAATCGTTTGCGGCGCCGTGAAAAGGGCCCTTCGCGCTGGGACTCTAACGGTCCTCAGACTGGCAAAAAGCCCGAACTCGTTCAGATCGCGACCTAATCTAGTTCGGCCGGCCCTCGATGGATGCTCTCAGCGCTTTGGTTACTTCGCCGGCGATGTCGTCCTGGACCATCAAGATGTCGTCCAATGGACGGTCATAGGTTTCCGACCAGACCACGTAGCCGTTGTCTGCACGAATCAACCGTGCGTCGACCCGCAGCCTCGATCCTGATTTACGCACACTCCCATCCAGTACATAAGCGACACCCAGCGTCTTGCCGATATCGGCGATGGTTACTTGCGGAGTCCCATACGAACGCGGCCAAAGTTTGCCCTTGAAATAGAACGAAGACGTGGCGGACGGTACGCGAAGTCCTGGAATTTTGCTGAGTTTGTCGATCAGTTCCTCGGTCATGCCGTCGGCGAAGGGCTCCTGGTTCATCTCGTCGGTCAGGTCGAGAAACGGCAGCACGGCGACGGATTTCTGTGGCTGCGAAGCAATCGCGCCAAAAGTGCCATTGGCTAATGAAGCGGAGTGATTGTTCTTAGCGAGTTTGCCGTAGAACAGGAGAGCGACGACGAGCCCGAGGCAAACCGCTGTGGTGGCCGCAAGCGTAAAGCCGGATTTGAGGAGCGGGCCGGACTTCTTCGGCACATCGAGCGCACTCGTGGTCGGTGTAGTGAGGATAGCCGGGTTAGCATGTTCGCCATTCGAAGCCTGCGAAGAGCCGGTTCGCGCCCTCGTCTCAGCGCCCGTCTGGGCGATAGACTGATCCGCCCAGGGACTGACCGTCGCCACCATCCGATATCCTAGTCGCGGCACGGTCGCGATGTACGTGGGTTGCTTGGGGTCGTCGCCGAGCAGACGGCGGAGCGATGTCACCGCCTGATAGACGGAGTCCGGGGCCACCACGACATCGGGCCAGACCTGGTTGAGCAAATCATCGATACTGACGACCTCGCCGGCGTGCTCGACGAGGCACAGCAGCAGACGCATCGTCCGCACTTCAACGCGAGAGGTCTCTCCATTTCGTGAAACCTCGCCGGACGCCGGATTAGCGCACCAGTCTCCAATGCGAAGCTTTGTCGTGGTTGGGCGTTCCATGAGGGGTCGATTCTCGCCATGTGCTTCTGAATAGAAAACCGGCGCTCGCCGAGTATACCAATACCGTGGGGAAACGCCGACCGCGTTCCGGCCGGCCCTGCGCTTGGCAACTTGCTGACGGAGCCTCGCCACCGCCGACACAGCGTAATTTCAGAAGTATTCAGAGTGTTTCAGAGCAGACTCAGGACTTCTCGGCTCTCACGCGGGTATTGTCAGCCGTCAAAACTGCATGGCAGATTGCATCAGAAATCAGCGGGGAAAGTGAGGATATCGGATGACTGTGGATTCTGGACGTGGCTCAGGGGGACAATTGGGGAAGAGAAACGCTCTATTGGCGATCGCAGTAGGCGGCGGGATTGCCGGGACTTTGGACCTTTTACAAGCCTGCATCCTGTTTGGATGGGACATTCCCCTCGTGATTGCCGGCGGGCTGCTCGGACGGCAGGCTTTTCAGGGAGGCGTCGGCACCTACATCCTTGGTGTCGTATTACACTTCTTTATCGCGTGCTCGGCAGCGACTGTGTACTACGTGGCAACCCGTAGGCTGGATTTTATGAACGAGCACCCGCTCGTATGCGGCTTGTTCTTTGGCGCCGCTGTGCAAGAGATAATGAACCTCATCGTTTTGCCGCTGTCGGCGCTTCATTCGAGGGGCCCTTACACACTTCATGACCTGATTCTAGGGCTGGTTGTGCACATGGTCGTGATCGGACTGCCGATTTCCTTCAGCGTTCGGCGGTTCTCGAAATAGAAGCGATTTGGCAGATTATTTGGAGGGGATGAGCGTGCTGTGGCTGGCCACGCAGAGCCAGGCGTCGTTCCGTTTGATCCAAGTGTCTGTGAAGCGCGAGCGGATCGTGTAGGGTTTCCCTTTGTTCGTGCCCGTCTCGCGATAAACACCGGTGGCCACAGCGGCGTCGCCGTACAGCTGAACGCTCAAGCCTTCATCGTAAAGGTGATCCGCCTTTTGCTGCGGCGCAGCGACCCATTTCATGTATTCCGATTTGTTCATGAACGAGCCATCGTAATCCGTGTAAACGAGGGTGTCTGCAAGCAGGGAAGAGACTTCTTTGACTTCCTGCTTGGCCTCGGCCTGATTCCAGGCGCGCTCCAGTTGCTTGATCCGGATTTCGTCCACGCTTATGGTTTTTTCCTGTGCGAATGGGGCGCTGGAAAACAGCACTGCGGCAAGCGTTGTGAGCGCGAGTCGTTTCATGGCGTATGCCTTTACTGACGGAAGTTAGCGGATTTTGCAAAAACCGCATTGAGCTAATAAACGTTAGCAAGAATACGCGGTCCGGAAACGGCGAGATTTGGGTCTTGTATGCAATGAGGCAGGGCAAATGCGGGAATTCGTCGCGGGAAAAAACAAAAATTGACAATGCCAATGCCTGCGATTTTGTATTTTTACTCGCTTTTTGCGGCTATGTCGGAAGGAGCCGCGCGTTTCCTACCGGCTTTCAAATGGATAGCGGTCTTGCGATTGGACCGCTGCGGCGACCCGCCGGCGCAGCGCTATAGTATCCACCGGAGCGCGCTTGCCGAAGCGCTTTAGCACGGCCATTTGCGTGGTGAGCATGTCACCTTCGTGAACCGCGGCGATGCCGCGCTTGGCTTCGTGTTCGACACGCTCAGCCGCATCCGCGATGAGCACTCGCGTAGCATCGACCATCGTCTGCGTAGCTGCTTCGCCTTTCGTCGTTGCAGCCTTTTGCGTCCGAAGAAGTGCAGACTCCATCGCGTAGATCTCCATCACGACGTTCGAAAGCGCGCCGATCAGTTCCTGCTCCTCCGCGAGTTTTTCGCGGAATTTCTGGACTGCGCCGCCCGCCGCCTGCAAAAACATCTTCTTTGCGTTTGCCACCACGCGGGCTTCCTCGGCAAGCACGCCTTCCGGCGCTTCTTCGAAGGAAGGTCCGGCGAGGATTTCATCCGCCAGTTTCATCGCAGCTGGGATCAGCGCAAGCTGCCCGCCCATGGCGCGCTTCATCAACATCTGGATGATGAGCATGCGGTTGATTTCGTTTGTGCCTTCGAAGATCCGGTTAATGCGTGAATCGCGGTAGGCACGGCACACGGGATAATCCTCATGGAAGCCGTAGCCGCCGAACATTTGCACGCCTTCGTCGACGACGTTGTCCAGCATCTCGCTTCCATAAACCTTGGCAATGGAGCTCTCGATCGCGTATTCCTCGAGGACTTTCATCGTGTTCTGGATTTTGTCTCCCGACCCCGAAGCCGCCACCATTGCCGCCTCGATGTTCCCCGCCGAGCGATAGACCATTGATTCCACGCCGAAAATCTGAATGGCCATTTCCGCCAGTTTTTCCTTCATCAGCCCGAAATCGCCGATGGACCTGCCAAAAGCCTTTCTCTCTTTCGAGTATTTAGAGGAATCTTGCAGTACGCGCTTTGCCCCGCCGGCACAGGACGCTCCCAGCGTGAACCGCCCCGCATTCAAAATATTGAACGCCACAATGTGTCCGCGACCGATCTCATGCAGCACATTCTCTTTGGGCACCTTGCAGTTCTCGAGGAAGATCGGCGTTGTCGAACTGCCATGAATCCCCATTTTGTGCTCTTCATTCCCCGGCTTAAATCCAGGAAAGGTTCGCTCCACGATGAACGCGGTGAACTTCTCTCCATTGATCTTCGCAAACACGATGTAGATATCCGCGAATCCGCCGTTGGTGATCCACATTTTCTGGCCATTTAAAATGTAGTGCGTGCCTTCCGCATTCAATTCGGCGCGAGTCAGGGAGTTCTGCGAGTCAGACCCGGCTTGCGGCTCGGAAAGACAATAGGCGCCGATCCATTCGCCAGTGGCTAGTTTGGGCAGGTACTTTTTCTTCTGCTCTTCGTTTCCGAAATAAACGATGGGCAGCGTTCCGATGCCCGAATGCGCGCCGTGGGTAACAGCGAAGCCGCCATAGATAGAAAGCTTTTCCGTGAGCACGGTCGTAGCAATCTTATCGAGACCCGCCCCCCCGTATTCCTCCGGAATTCCGCCGCCCAGCAAGCCAACCTCGCCCGCCTTTTTCACCAGCTCCGGCATTAGCCCGGGCTTCTTGTTCTCCAGGTCTTTCACCAGGGGCAGCACTTCCTTGACGACAAATTCCTCGGCAGTCTGGCCGATCAGCTTCTGGTCATCCGTAAGATCCGCGGGCGTAAAGACATCCTGCGGAAGGGGTGTCTCGAGGAGAAAACTTCCGCCCTTGGCGGCTGGTTTGCTGATCGTTGCGGTGGCCATCATGGTCTCCTTGTCGCGCTGCT
>Ga0210409_10001545_pt1 | contig 29687 bp, 20 predicted proteins | sample IncBWH17MmetaG_FD_161649 | JGI IMG/M metagenome (GOLD analysis project Ga0210409, IMG submission 161649) | Forest soil microbial communities from Barre Woods Harvard Forest LTER site, Petersham, Massachusetts, United States - Inc-BW-H-17-M | ecosystem: Environmental > Terrestrial > Soil >...
CCACGAACAGACCCTGGCCCAGGGCCGCGCAGTACTGCTGCCTTTACGCCCGGTCGACCCGCGCTCGCTGATGCAGGGCGATTACATGGCGCTCGACTACCAGCTGACGCAACAGCTCACGCACGACCTGATGGCCGCGCCGCCGGCCGCCGGGCAGGCGCTGGCGGTCGTGCTCGGCACGGACAGTGACGGCGTCGCGCAGTTTCTGCGGATGGCCAAGCCGGGCGAGCAGCTGCCAGCCAGCGAAACCCTGGTGCGCCTGAAATGGGAAGACAATGGCGCACACCTGCCGAGCAACAGCTATTTCTTTGCCGAGGGCGAAGCGGCCCGCTTCGCCCAGGCCCGCTACGCGATCTTCCGCGTGGCAAGCGATGGCACGGCGCTGCTGGCCGGCCTGGCGGATGAACGGCATGCTACGATTCCCGACCGCATCAAAACTCCCGCAACCGCGAACGGCAATCAATGAAATACCCTTTCTTGCAGCGTCTGCTCCAATCCGCTCTGCTGATCCAGTCGGCGCTGGTCTTTACGCCATATGCACAGGCAGAAACAATCCAGGCGGCCGTACGAAAACCCGAATGGGCCCAGGCGGTCGACAGTTCCGCCAATCTCTATCTGGTCGACAAGAATTTCTATCGCAGCGCCGCCCTGCAGCCCAAGGATATCAAGACCCTCAATGCGCTCGGTGTCAAAACGGTGATCAATCTGCGTGCATTTCACGCAGATGACGATTTGCTGAAAAATACAGGCATCAAGACCGTGCATGTCGGCATCAACACCTGGGAAATCAACGACAAGAATGTCATCGATGCCTTGCGCGCGATACGCGCCGGCGCCAGGCAAGGCCCGGTCTTGCTGCATTGCTGGCACGGCGCCGACCGCACCGGCTTGGTCAGCGCCATGTATCGCGTCGTATTCCAGGGCTGGAACAAGCAGCAGGCGCTGGAAGAACTGACTGAGGGCGGCTACGGCTATCACTCGCTGTGGAAAAACATTCCCAAGTACATGGCTGCCGTGGATATCGAAAAAATCCGTACAGCCGTGGCGAATGACGGCTAGCTGAACAGCAGGTCCGTCCCCTCGACAGCTCCGGCTGGCGACTTAAAAATCATGCCCGCCGCGGCGCGTTCCCGGCCGCGCAGAGCCAAAGAATGCCGGCGCCTGCTTCCAATAATCCGGATCCCGATCGCGCAACATGCTGGGAGGCAGTATCACCGCCGGCCCCTCCAGCCCGAAGTCCCCTTTTTTCGACAACAATTCCTTGTTGAGCGCCTGCCGTCTGCCGTGGGTTTGCATCGATTGTTCGAAGGCCTCGAAGACATTATCGGACCATTCTCCACCCTGATCCGTAGCGTTGTCGTACGCGGCCTTGATGGCGCCGTGGATCGCCTCCGGATGCGAAGTGACGCCGACCATCGGCGCGCCATGCCGGGTTTCGAAACCTTCCGCGTGATTGTCGCCCGGACTCAAGGCCGACACGATCAACTCCGGTTTGTTATCGGCAGGCAGGCGCTTGCCCCCTGTGATGTCATGCGTCCCGGGATCGAGCGCGATGACTTTCTTATGGGTGGAATTGACAGCATCCACGCCAGGCGAACGCGATCCTTCCGGCCACGCTCCCGGCGTCGCCAATTCGGTCTTCGGCGCCGCGCCGCCAAGAATCGTGTGGGGATCGGGAAAGCTCAAGGCATGCGACATGACGGTAGTTCCTTTCTGGTTGTGCTTTACCAGGTCGGCTCCGCCCAGTTCCGCTTCGCTGGCGCCGAATCCGCGCGCCATCGAACGCGATCCGCCGCATATCGCCAGCAGCGGCAAGCCGGTGTTGCGGGCGTGCTTGATCATTGCCTGTTCATAGGTCTCGCGCGACGTCTTTTCCTTGGCGCCGCCCGCGGTGCTTTCGTCGACGGCGTCCTGACCGCCCGGGATATACAATCCATTGGCGCCGACAAGATCGCCTCTCAGCTGTGCACGCGCCGCCGCAGCCTTTTCAGGGTCTGCGGAACTGTCATCAACGCGTTCCCGTGCGAGATGCAGCGCCTCCAGTTCCTTTTTGGACAGAGAGGCCTCGCCGCGTCCGACCTCTCTGTTTCCTGATGGCGCCATAATGGCGTCTGCTTGTGTGGCGCCGGCAGAAAAGGCTCTTTTATCATAGCCAAATCCTTCGCGATAACTGATCGCCACCTTTGGCTTCAGCTCGGTGCGCGCGGCGAGGGCCGCGTCAATCTGCTTCCGCTTTTCCGGGTTAACTGCCTTGGGCGCATAGTCCGGCCACTCCTGCTTCCAGGCCGGACCGTAATTGTCGCTCGGGGCTCGTGCGCCGACCGCTAGCTTGTCTTTTGCCTCCATGCCTGCCCGCAATGCTGCCATTTCGTCGCGCATGCGCTGCCTGAACGCGGTCTTGGCGGCAAGCTGTTCTTCCGCGCTGCCCGCCGCTTTAGGTTCCAGATAAGCGCCTGGCTTTTTTGCAGCCGTTATGCTGTAGCGCTGGATAGGCGCAGCCCCGTTCACGGCGCCCAGGCTGGCATTGCTGCGCGGACTGCTTGCCATCCGCTGCATCAGCTCGCTCTGGTCGTGCGCCGACGGGCGATTATCGATAAAGGCAGGCGCTTGCCGCGCAACGGCGCTTCTGCGCCCGGCCAGCTGAGGTTCTGCTTGACGCGTTACCGATAATTTCATGTCAGCTCGCTTTCAAAAAGGCCGGCTGCTTGATCGGACCAGATTCAAGGCTGCTCATCGCGCGCCTTGAGCCGATACTGATACACCACGATCAAAATCACGATAACCAGCAACAGAAACAGAGGAATCAGGTAGCCGCTGGTAAGCCGTTGCAGGAACGGATCGCAGAACAGCAGCGCTACGGCAATGAAAAATACCGCCGCACCGGTGACCAGCAGCGGTGCGTAATAATATTTGTGCATCAGTTCGCGCCAGCGGCAAGACCAGTAATACAGGGCGCCGAATCCCAGCAGCAGCAAAAAGCACAGGTCCCAGCTGAGACGGAAGGCCCAGCGGTTTTCGCAAACGAATTTGCATACGCTGCTGGCCTCCGCGCCCGGATTTACCTGGTACTGATCGACCAGGCACTGATTGATGTCCTTGGTGACCTCGCAGCGTTGCACCCCCGCCGTCGCCACCGGTGCGGCCGGCGGCGCTGGCGGCGCAGCGCCGGCTGCAGCTGCGCTGGTGAAGGCCAGCGGCCAGAAGCCGATGCCGCCGAAATTGTCCTTGGAATAGATGATATCGTCTTCCAGCTGCTGCCAGTTTTGCCGGTCGAAGGTCAGCACCGGGATAATCTGCCGCAGCACCCGCTCGCGATCTGCGCCGTGCAGCGCCGCTTCCACCTGCAAGCGCAACTGCTTCTTGGAGTCGGTGGTTTCTTCCTCGATGAAGACCAGGTAACGCGGCCAGATGTCGGGATCCCTGCCGAAGCTGGCCAGGCTGCCCTTGGCGGCATTGCTGTCGCTGGCGTTGATCAGGGCCAGCAGGTTTTTGTAATCGTAGATGCCCTTGCCCATGGCGGAGTGCCGCATCAGGATATTGACCGCATGGCCGACCCCGGCATTGCGCAAGCCGCTTTCCAGTTTTTGCAGAAACGCGGCAAACACCGCAACCGAGGTTTCATCCGCCGGATAATCGTCGAAATACAGGGTAACGCCATCGCCGTTGGTCGGTATCGCGTTCGCGCCGAGCGGCAGGTACGGCAATACTTTCGTCGCTAGTCCGTCGCTCACGCGGGTTGCCAGCATCCGCGCAAGGCTGGCCGCAAGCTGGTCGAATATCTGTTCTTTGCGGTCCTTGCCCAGCTTGCTCCAGCTGCGCCAGTCGTTTCTCTGGATCACCCAATCGATCTTGACGCGATATTTGTGGGCGACGCCGACAAACGCGGTCTGCGCCGGATCGCCGTTCAGCAAGGCGGCGTTGATGTCGCGGCCGTCATTGGCCTGGCGCAGGCTGCCGCTGTCGTCGAAAGTGATGCCGTAGTAGCCAACCCGCGTCAGGGAACTGAAATTGATCTGCTGCGGCTGGCCGGCCAGCCAGAATGGATAGAAGCCAACCACTTCGCCGACAAACTGGTCCTCGCTGCAGCCGCAGGAATTGCCATCCCACAGAACGCGCATGGATGGATCGTACAGCGGCTGCTTTCGGGCGCTGTCCCGGATCGACGAGCGGTACAGCAGATATAGCGCATCGATCTGCTGATGCATGACGATCAGGTCGTCCGAGCTGCAGGCTGCGCCTTGCCAGAATTTGTTGAGCTGCTCGAACAGCGGCGTACCGATGCTGTCCTTCAGCTGCTGCATGGCCTCGGCACCCAGCTTGCGGCGGTCGACGACGTTGTTGACCAAGCCGCTGGGACAGGCGCCGAGCGCCATCCGCAGCCGTGCGGCGACGGCGCTGTCGAACAGCGACTGCTGCGGATACTCCAGTCCCTGCAAGCCCTTGAGGATGTCGATGACGACCGCAGGCACCGCGGCATTGGCAGGATCGGCCTTCATTTCATCCAATGCGGTTTCACTCAGCGTGTAGCTGGTGTCGACTTCCGACACCTCGATGATCAGCGGCACATATCTTTCGATATGGTTGTCGGCAATGGCGGCGGTCGCCGTGGTCAGGGCTTCGACAAATGCATCCTTGTCGGGATAGACATCGTTGAGATCCTCGATCGCAGCCAGGATGCCGTCCGGCACCTGCTTGTCGGCGCGCAGCGCCTGCACTGAGCGGGGACTCAGCTTGTAGCTGGTTTCGTGCGCATATTTCTCGATCATCGGCAAATAGCCCTTGACCTGGCCGCCCAGGTCTTTCAGGGCAACGCTGACGGCGGCATCAAACATGACCTTGTTGGCAAAAGTCGTGTCCTGCAGCGCCGACAGCTTCTCGACGATCTGCGATTTCGCCTGCAGCAGCGCCAGGTCGTCCGCCGTCAGGCTGTACATGAACATCTTCAGCAGCACCTGGTCGCGGTCGGGGCTGACGCTATTCCTGCTGTTGTCGGTGTCATAGTGATACAGCTTGAGCATGGCCCTGATCTGCTCATCCGTGCCGGCCAGCCGGATTTGGTAGTAGCGGACCTTGTCTGCCGCCTCCTGGCGATCGATCCAGCGCCCCAGGTCGGCGCTCACCAGGTCGGTCTTCCATTCGGGATGGGCTTTCACGATAGCCGCGAAACCCAGCAAGGCGTGCACCGAGGCGTCCGTCAGGTTACCCACCGGCTCCAGCTTGAAATCGAGCCAGAAACGGTTCAGCCAGGACAAGGTGATCGGACCGACGATATTATCGGAAAGCGGCTTCGCGATTTCCCGATAAGCCTGCATGTAGGCAGGATCGCCGGCATAAATTTCGAGCAGCGCCTGCTGGATGTTTTTACGCAGCGCGGCATTGAACTTCTTGAGCGCATCCTGCGACAGCAATTGTCCGCTGCCGCCGGCGGGCATGATCTTGACGCCGCTGACGATGACGCGTGCGGCTTCGGGCGTCAGGGCAATACCGCTGGCGGTGGCGCTGGCCGGCGCCGCTTTGACCGCTGGCGCCGCCATGGGAGAAAACAGGCAGGCGGCGGCTGCCACAAGGACAACGCGCAAGAACGGATGGATTGAATGTTTCTTCATGTTAGAGCGTACGCCCTTCTTTGATGAATTCCTTCTTGATGCCTCTCAGCAGATCATCCTTGCCGATGGCGCTGCGCCCATAGCGTTCCGCCCGGATGGCGGCATAGCGCACCACATTGGTCAGCGCGCCGCCAGACAGCACATTGTCTTCGGCCAGTTCCACCAGGTCGACATCGGCAGCGAGGTTGCGGCGTCCGGGAAAGATTCCCTGCCATAGGCGCAAGCGCTGCAGGGCGTCCGGAATCGGGAAATAGATCGAGGTCTGGAAGCGGCGTGAAAATGCCTCATCGATATTGCTTTTGAAATTGGTCGCCAGGATCACGACGCCGGGGAAATCTTCGATACGTTGCAACAAGTAGGAAATCTCCTGGTTGGCATGGCGGTCGTTGGAGGTGCTGCCCTCGCTGCGCTTGCCGAACAAGGCATCTGCCTCATCGAAAAACAGGATCCAGTTCTTGTTCTGTGCCTGGTCGAACACGTTCGCCATGTTCTTTTCAGTCTCGCCGATATACTTGGAAACGATCTTGGAGAGGTCGATGCGATAGACGTCGACGCCGGCCGACGCGCCCAGCAGCGTCGCCGTGAGCGTCTTGCCGGTCCCTGGCGGCCCGTAGAACAGGCTGCGGTAGCCCGGCTTGACCGTCTTCTCCAGGTCCCAGCGCTGCATGACGGCCTTGCCGCCGGCCAGCCAGGTCCTGATGTTCTCGATTTCATCCATGACTTCCGGCGCCAGCACCAGGTCGTCCCAGCTCAGCGGCGAGACGATCAGCTTGGCGGGAAAGCCGGCGCTGTAATCCGGCTTGTGCCGCTGGCCGGTGGTGCAACGGTTCAGGTAATCGGTTTCGATCACCAGCGCCGCGCCCAGCAGCGGTTCGTCGCCGCTCTTTTTTTCAAAGCGGATAATCGCATGGCGCGCAAAGAAATGGTCTGGCTCGAACAGCCTGGTGATCTCGAAGCGGCGCTGCAGGTCGTCGCCGGCCAGGATGAATGCCGCGGTTTCGCAAGTCGGCAGCAGGCCGCCATGGCTGCCGCCTTTCCAGCCGCCGAATTCGGTATAGCTGCGTTCGGTATTCTTGTTCTGGGTGTAGAACATGTCCAGCGCTTGCGGCCTGACATGCGGCAGCAAAGCCAGAATCAGGACAATGCGCTCATCGAAACCCATTTCATGCTGGCGCACCGTTTGCGCAAATATCGAGGCATCGTCGCGCAAATCCGGCGGCGCATGGCTATGGATATCGTGCTGGCTGTCCTGCTGCAGGAAATAGCCGTTGAAACGCGTCGTCAGCACCGCGCTGAACCAGGCGATTTCTCGCTCCAGGCTACGTGCATTCGCTTGTAGGTCATTCATGCCAGCATCGACTCCAGGTTGTTAGCGTCATATCGGTTCACTAGTGGACTGTAACAGCCGAATCGAGAGTGAAGGACGCGTATCCGATGCGCAGTGCAAGGCGCACAGCGGAGCAATAGCAGGACTATTGCGAGCATGTGCAACGCCGCCATGCGCGTCGGATACGTGGCAGGCCCTCTTGATTCGGCTGTTACAGTCCACTGGTTCCAGTTCATTTGCGCCAGCTGACATGCACGGCCCTTTCCATCCACGGATACTTGATGATGGAAAAACTCCAAGGCAACTGGTCCAGCAGCATGTCGAATACCCCTTCCTGCACGCGCAGATGCCAGGCATCGTCTTTCAGATGCAGCCAGCCCGGCCGCTGCAAGAACGATTCGCGCAAGCCTTTGACGGAAGTATTGCCGATGACTTTCCAGTGCAGGATCATGGCCTTGATGAGTTGCTCTATGACGTCGGCTTCATGGTCCGTGATCCGGATTTCACGCACGATAGGCAAGCCGCCGCCGACGCCGCACAACAACTTGTTCAAAACCAGCTGGTATTCCGGCGATGCAGTCTTTTCATTCACCATGAATTGCAGCAAATGCACTGCCCGTTCGGCTGCCTGGGGACTTTTGAAAGCGCCATGTTCAGTCAGCTCCAGCATGCTCCACAGACGTGGCAGGTAGGGTGCGGCAAGCACCATGCCGGCATTGATGAGATAGATCTCGGCGCCGGCTTCCGGTGCGGAATCGCCGCTGGCTTTCTTGCCCGCTGGCGGGCCGTTCTTTGCATGTTGTGCAGTGGACAATGGCGCTGCGGCGTTGCCGGCCTGTGCCGACGGCACCGTCAGTCCGGTACGCCTGCGCAACAGCTGCGCCAGCGCGGGCGTGACCGCACCATCGGCATGAGCCCCCAGATAGTCAAGCAGTTCACGTGCAAAATTCGCGGCATGGAAGCTGTGTCCTTGAGTAAAAAAATAGCGCAGGATGAATTGCCACTTGAGCTGCGCCATGCGTTCGGCGGCAATCCTGGCATACAGGGGCGACAAGGTATCGATGACGTCGTCGGCGCAGCGTTGCGCCTGCTGTGCTTGCGGATGCGGCGCCAGCTGCAGCAGCTGCGGCCAGCGAGATGGCGGCAGCAGTTCCAACAGGCGCCTGGCCGCCGGTTCGTCCCGCAGCAGACCGCTCAGGGCCGCGCGCAAGGTAAACGGGGCAACTGATGCAGCCTGGAGCACGGCCGTCAGCCAGTCGACGAAACCGGATGGCAGAACTTGCGCGGCGGCGAAATCCGGGCCGAGCAGATATTCCAGCCTGGCCTGGTCGCCATCCGGCCCCTGAGCGTTGGCATTCGGAACGCCGGGCGCCGTCTTGGATGCGGCTCTCACACGAGGCGGCGCCGTGGCGGCAGCAATGGATCCAGCTGCCAGCTTCTCGATGACCGCATCGAAATCGGCAGCGCCATTTTCCAGCAAAACCTTCAACACCGCCGCAAAATATGCGTGACGGTCGCCGGCGGACTTCGCCGCGGAGGCGATTTTCTGCATGAAATCTCCCCGGCTTCCGGCATCTTTGCGCCACTCCAGCGCGCTCAAGACGGCGCTCAGGCGTTCCAGCTGTGCCGGCGCGATGCTCGATGTCAGCGGACGCCAGTCGGCATGGCGCAATTGCTGGAAAAACAATTGCAATTGTTCATGCTCGCCGGCGGCCAATCCCTCGACCCGAAACGCGGCCCAGGATTGTTCAAATTCGCTCGGCGCTTGCCCTCGCTGCTTGTGGCCGTCGCCATAATGCAGCAGGACGGCAGCAATATTTGCGGGGACATATCCGCCCGCGCCAAGTTCATCTTCCTGCATGGCGGCTTGCGTCGGCATAGCAACGCCATCGGACGATGCAGATGATGGCGGCGTTGCATTCTCATTTCCAATTCCCGGCGCACTGGCGGCCTGCTGCTGCGCCACGAGCGCGTCGAGGTCGGCGACGCGGCCTGCCAGCAATGCCTCCAGCAGCGCGGAAAAATAGCCATGGCGATTGCTGGCCGCATGCGCCCGGGACGCGATTGCCAATATCAGATCGCGCCGAGAGCCGGCGCTGGAGCGCGTATCCAGCGAGATGAAAGCGGACACCATGCGCTCCAGCTGAGCCAGCGTAATCTGCGATTCCCAATGGCGCCGGCCGGCCTCGCGCAACTGCCGGAAAAACGGCTGTAGCTGCGTCCGGTGCTGCGCTTTCAATGCACGGACTGGCAGCGCCGTGGCGGTGTCGTCCGCATCAGGCCGTGCTGCTGCCGGGATTCTCGGCATGCCGCCATGGCGCTGCAGAATGGCTACGATGTGTTCCGGCACAGATTCAATCACCGGAAGTCTTTGCTCCGGGAGAGCGCTCGGCGCATCTGCGAAAGTGCCGTCAGGCGACGCCAGCGGGCCCGCATCAGCATGCACTGCGCCCACGGCCGCCGCGCCGCCGCTCATGGAGACTGGCGCAAGGCTCTGCTGCCAGGCGAGTTTCAGCTGCTGCCGGAGAGTGGAATCAAGCCACGGCTGCTGCGGCAATGCTGCATCGATATAGCGGCCGATTTCAAACGGCCGCACGGCGTTCTCCGTTCGCCCGGCCTGCAGCAAATGACGCAGGCCGTTTTGCCACAACAAGCGCAGCCATCCGTTGCTATCCATCTGCAGGCCGATGCTGCCTGCCATGCCACGCAGTTCCGGCCGGCTCCATAGCACACGCATGGCCTGACCTGCCTCGGACTGCAGCAGCATCGTCATATCCAGCAGCAAGGAATCCGGAAAACCGGCCGCTATGCGCGCCAGAACATCATCATGCATGCCATAGCGAGACAAGGCTGCGCGCAGCAGGTCGGCATGCTGCTGCAGCAAGATGTCCCATTGCGCATAAATGGCAGCCGCATCGCCGCGCAGCAGCGCCTGCGCCAGCCGTTCTCGCAAGCGCTGTAAATCCGGCAATTGCGTCGAAGCTGCCATATCCGTCTCAGTGTCGTCGGCTGGTACAAACGCATATTCCTGTATCGCTTGCGTCTGCCGCTCCTCTCGCTGCTCCCGCTCCAGTTCCTTGGCCTGCGTCTGCTCCAGGCTTTGCAGCGACGGCTGACCACCATCGCGGGCAGGCCCGGCGCCATTGTCGATGCGGCTGTCACGCGCTATTTCCTCTATATCGACCGGACGATCGTGCAGCAGGGCTTCGAGCAGCAGTGAAAAATAGCGATGGCTATCGCCCGCCGTCGCAGCGCGAGCGTGAATTGCCTGCAAAAACACGACTTGCGAAGAGGCCTTGTCCGCTTCCGGCCGACTGTCGCCCGCGGCCGCCAGCCTGACAGCGGCGGCGACCAGCTCCGCCAGTTGCCCGGGGTTGAACAACTCCCTGTTGATTTTTATCTGCTTCGTGCGTATTTTTTCAAGCAGCAGCGGCAAATCTCCGGCAGCCGCGATTGCTGTAGCTTCGCCCTGGAATGGTACAGATACAACATGCTGCAGATCCGCGGGCGTCGGCTCGGCAGGCAGTGTCGCCCGTGTCATTGCCGCCAGTTTTCCCGCCGGCAGCGCCTGCTCGGACTCGGCTTGTTGATCCTGCCGCAGCGATGCCAGTCCAGCCATGTTTCGGCCAGTATCGACGGCAGCCATCCAGGCCGCAGCCATGCGTTGCTGTGCTTCGCGCTGACTACCGGCCAGCGTTGGCAACATGGTCTTGATGAAAGCGTTGTAATCAAAGGCCATAACCGGAACAGCGCCGATTTCGGATTGCAGCAGGACTTTGATGCTGCTTATCCATTGTGTACGTTTCCAGTGCCCCCAGTCGCCATGTCCGGTGTTGCCGTGCGCCAGGCGGAACAGGTTGGCGTCAGTCCAGATCGCTGCCATCCAGACTGCCGCCTGCGGCTGCAACAGATGGCCGATATCGCGCAGCAGCGATTGGGGAAAACCTGAAGCCATCCGTTCCGTGACATCGCCATATGCACAATAGCGCTGCACCGCTGCGCGCAACATGTCAGGATAGTTGCGCCGCATGTGTTCCCAGTACAGATAGATATCCTCGGCATCGCCGCTCAAGATGGCCTGCACCAGCCGGTCCTTGAGACGTTGCTGTTCCCGGCTGCCGGCGCCGCTGGCGTCGTCCGTCCGGGACGCAGCGGCTAGCGCCGGAATCCGCGCGGCGGCCGTGGCAGAACTACGCGCATCCAGATAACTCAGTGCGGCGGCAATTTCACCGTACTGTTCCAAGTTCGCCTGCTGGTGCGCGGCTGCAGGGGGCAGAGACGCTAGAGATGCCAGTATGGCCTGTCCTGGCGCGCCATCCGGCAATTGCATAGCTGCGGCCACTTGCTTGACGATGATGCCAGCCACGGCGGGCCAGTCCGGCGCGCCGCAAGCGGCCTCCAGAAGCGTCAGCCAGGCCTGGTGCATCGTCTGCAACTGGCTGGTGCCATCCAGGCCACCCACGTCAAGGACCTGGCGCAATTCCGCCATCAAGCGCTGCAGCCGGTCGGCTGGGGCCGGCGCCAGCCGGCGCAATATCTCTTGCAGTTGCGGCTCTGGAAACTGCAGCACCAGGCGCAGCAGCATGTTGCCGCGCTGCGGCGACTGTCGCAGCGTACTCAAGAACTGGTCAACATCGTCTTGCAGCAAGCGCTGCAACAGCAGCTCATGCTGCCCCTCTCCGCTGACGTCCACTTGCCATGGCAAATTGCCATGCGCCAGGTAAGCCAGCAGCTGCTCGGCATCAATCCGGCGCCGCGAGGCTACGCGTAATCCGGCCTCCGGCACGGCAGCCGCAGACGCCCCGCCTGGCGCCATGCCGACAGCCGGCGCCCCCAGTTTTTCCTTTAATGCGCTCTCCAATGCCGATCTCAGACGGGAAGCCATCTCGGCGTTGAAATTTTGCGCAGGGACGTCGCCGACGTCGATGTCCAGGGTATCGATCTGCCACACCGTGTCGCCATCCGCAAACTGATTGAATACCTGGTCCATCAGCGGCAGCAATTCATCCACCAGCAAGGTCCGCAACGCGCTTTCGCGGGCGTGCGGGATCGCCATCGAATCGAACGATATGGTGAAATCCATTTGGTCGATGCGATGGTGTGCATTCATGGCGTCATACCCAATGATCCTGGGCATCATCTGCCTGGCGGTGGCGAAGCAGGAAATTGACCAGGCTGCCGGCGGCCGTGTCCAGCGCTTCCCGGCTGTTGCCGGCAAAGCCGCTGGCGGCGCCCTGCTGCAGGCGTTCCAGCCAGATCCGGTGGCGTTCCTCGAAATCGCGCATCGGCAGAAAATCCAGCCAGTGGAATTCAGGGTAGATGTGGGCCGGCAGGTTGCGGCATAGCGTTTCCTGCGCCAGGTTCCTGAAATCCGGGTCGCTGAAACGCGCCGTCCAGGACGGAAACACCACGCTGACGCGCAAGCCGCAGAAATCGTCCGGGACTGTTCTTGCTGGCTGGCTGGCGTCGGCGCTGCTGCCGCGAGGCCGCAGCAATATGTGCTCGACGATATGGAATCCCTCAGAGGCGACATTCAGCCGGCAAAGCGATTGATGCAGTTTCTGCACCTGCTGCTCCGCCTCGCCGGCATCGCGATGGCGACTCAGGCTGACTTTTTTTGCACGGCCGTAGGGCTGGAAATTCACGACAACGGCATCGCCGACGCGTTCCAGTACGTAGTTTTCCAGGTTGACGCCCTTGGTAAACAAGGGCGCCGGCACGTTCGCCCATGCGCTTCCCGGTGCAGCGGCAGCGCCTTGCAGCAGATGCCGGCTCGCGCTCTCATAGCTGGCGACGGCATCCGCGGCATCAGGTACCAGCTTGATATTGTGCCTAACCAGTTCATGGCTCAAGGAACGTAACAGCGGGCGCGCTTTCAATCCGAGCAGGATATGGCACTTCTTCTGGACGCTGGCCACATTCTCGCTGGCCCAGGATTTTTCCCGGTAGTTGAAGCCGCTCGCGCGGTCGCGGCTGAGCGCCACGATATGCCGCAGGAACGCCAGCTTGTTGTCTATCATCCACTGTCCGGAATGCCGCTCCTCGTAATAGTTGAAACGGCGCAGCGATTTTTGCGAAAACTCTTCGCCGAACATCGCCAGCAAGACATCGATGACACGGCTGCGGCGGTCTTCCAGCTTGTCGTATTTGCCGACGGTGGCCGCCAGGATGCTGCCGATCTGCGCCATCGGCCGCACGTACAACGCTTCAATGTCGGGCAAGGAGCGGTTATCCAGCACTTGCGAATAATAAGATTGCTGCAGGCTGTCGATGGAAAAAATGCGCGGGATTTCCTCCAGGTTTTGCAAGTAATTGGCCATCAACTGCTCCGACAGGAACAGATATGCCTTCAGCTGCCGCGCGCTGACCTTGCTCTTGAGCGGCGCCGAACCCGGCACGCCATACTGGTTAATGCCGTATATCGCCGGAAACTGATGCTGGATCGAATAGTAGTCGTGCAGCGGACGGCGCACCCCGGCTGGCGCGGGAATCACTTGTTCCAGCGACTGCATGCTGTTTCTTACCGCATTGAATTCAAACTGCCTTTTTTTCAGCTCCATGCGAGCGTCGTCGAGAACGATCTGCGCTTTTTCCACGTGCAGCTCATCGTCATGCGCATCCGCCGATGCCTGACGCCCTCCCGCGCTGCTGGCAAAATGCAGCCGCAGGAACAGGCTTTGCTGCGGCGTGGCCGGAAACTGCAGACGCGGCACGCTGCCGCTGGCGGCGACGCCGGCGACGCTTTTGCCATCCTGGTCGCACAAGCCAAGCCGGTGCACATGCTCGACGCCGTCGACCGCCTGAATCAAGGCGATCAGCTTGACCACAGGAATGTCGTTCCCCGACTCGGAAAAGACTGAATTCGCCAGGTAGCCGTGCGCGGTTTGCGGCCCTGAAAACAACCGTTCCAGACTCATCCCCTGCGCTACCATGTCTTCGTAGCGGTCCACTCGGAAGCCCGAAATCACTTGCTTGGCGCAGCGAAAGAATATGTCCGCCAGGATCGCGGCGGGATCGCGCAGGCTGTGGATCTGGATGTCGCCGCGCAGAAAAAAAGCTTCCGTCCTGACGATCCGTACATCGTGGATGTCTTCTCCCAGGTTGCGATGCGCAATGAAGACTGCACAGACCGCCGCCGGACGCGCTGTTCCAGCGCTGTCAGCGCGGGGGCCGAGAGGTCGGCCAGCGCACTGTCGCTGAGCTTGACCAGCATCGTGTACAAGCCCTGCCGCGGCCCGTGCGCGGGTTCGGCCGCCATCACCCAGACATCTTCTATCTCAGAGATTTCGTCATAGATTATTTTGCGATAATCGTCCTGCGTCAGAGCCCGGCTTGGAAAAACCTGGTCTGCGGAGTGCAATGCGTGGCGCTCGAAATCGATCTGCCCCGCCGCCCCGGCCAGATAATCCTCGGCCGCGAACTCCGAACGGTAGGCCAGATCGGTCAGACCGTAGCATAGCTGCTCAAGTATGGTCACACCGGGATCGTGCAGGTTGTAATCGGTCCAGTTCTCGCCGCACAGCTCCTGCAGCATGGCGATGCCCGACTTGCGCAGGGCGTCGAAATCCAGGCCGTCCCGGTCCGGTACGATTTTATCGATGTAGTCGGGTGTCTTCATCAAGCCTGCTTCTGCTGCACGGCATTATGCTGGAAGGCTTGCTGCATCTGCTTCTGCATTTGCCGATGCAGGTCGTGCACCAGCAGGTGCACCCGGTTGAAAGGCAGGTTCCCCAGAGCATGGATCAGCAGTTTCAGCTCCGCCGCGGTCAAGATCAGGTCCTGCGGTGCAACGCCTGCGCCTGCCGGCGGCAACAAGCTATTGGCCTGCCGGTTGAGCTTGCCGATCAGCTCATAGACCAGCTTGAACGGGCATTCTGCCAGCGCCTCGATCATCAGATTGCCGTCTTCCGGCCGCCAGCTGATGTTGAACTGCAGCTCGTCGGCCGCCATCATGGCTGGAACACCGGTTCTGGGTTGTCCGCACATTCCAGCATCAGCGGATCGAACCACAGGTTGGTCAGGTAATAGCGGACCCAGGTCTTTTCCTTGGACAGCTTGATGTCGTCATAAGAACAGCCAACCCGCATCTGCAGCCGATAGCCGTTGCGCGCGCCGTCCGGCGCTGCGATCCATTGCAGCTGCAGGCGGTTGCACTTGCTGCCGTAATGCGACTGGTGATAGGTGATTTCACCGTTGTCGTTAAATGCCATCACGGCGAAGGCGTGCATGACGGCGTATTTTCCGCTGCCCTTCTTGCCGACGCCGGCGGTGATCTCGAATGCATTGCAGCCTTCCAGCGTATCGCTGATGTCGTGCCATTTGCCGTCGGCCTCGACCAGCCTGCTGCCGCCACGCCCGCGCCTGCCGTCGGCGACGATGCGGCCGGCCATGTCAAGTTCGAAAGAACGCGGATTGTCGCGTCCGGGCTCACCCGCCTGGTCGTCACGCAGCACTTCGCGCAGCGTCATCACGGTGGCGTTGCCGGTGGTGCCGAAGGCCAGTCCGCTGCCGCTGCCGTCCAGCTGGACTGACCAGATCGGGCTCTTGATATCGATGTTCTGGTAAAAACTCAGCAACTTTCCCTGATTCAGCTGCGACACCTTCAAGCCGTCAACCGGCGTCTTGTCGAAGCCCTCATCGGCGATGTTCAGCATGGAATCGATCAAATCGGCGAATGCGCTGGCGGACGGCATCTCGCCCTCATAGAATTTGCGCTTCAGCGACTCTCTGTTGCGCCTGACCATGGCTTTAGTCATCATCCTCCCCCGGTGAAATAATGAATGTGGAACCGATCTCAAGCTGGCTGAGCGCCGTCCTGGTCGGCGCGGCGCTCGCGGAATCAGCGACGACGTCGATTACATGCCGGCTCGCCGGGATGGCGACGCTCCACGGATACAACGGCGTAATATCGGTATCGTCCTGGCCGCCGGCGGCGCCGGCAGCGGTATCGAACAGCGAAAAACTGTAGGCATCGGCGGAACTGATGCGCAACATGGAAAAACCGGTGACGCTGTCGATATAGCCGAGCTTGACGATGAAGGCCTCGACGTCATGCTGGCGGACGCACCAGCCGAAGTGCGCGCTGTAGCCGCAGGCATCGTTCCATGGCGTCAGAAAATCGGAAATATCCTGGTTCAGCCGGTTGATGTAATAGCCGCCGCTGAGGCCGTCCTTGAGCTTCACCGTGCAACGCACCTGGATATGCTCGTAGACCGGGTTTTCCACCGAAATCGTGGTCCATGGCGACGCCAGGGTCTCGACGAACTCCTGTATCTCGCGCACCACGTTCCCGTTCAGCATGCTGGCCTGGTGCGCCCGGCCGACGGCCGACAGATAGGGCAACGGCACGATCAGCACCCGCCCCGGACGCACGCATTGCTCAGGACCGAGGTCGGTGGCCATGTTGGCGAAGCATTTGACCTTGTAGACATCCGGGAACTGCTGCAGGATCAGCAATTCGTAGTCGGCCGCCGACACCGCCCGGTTCTTGTGGCGCAGCCGCTCGCTGATGCGGGTGCGCAGCTGTTCGCGCCGCTCCGCCGGACGGCCACTGACGGAAGCGATCACCTGCGTGATCTTGACCACGCCGGGAATCGCTTGCTTGCTGCGCTTGATGCTGGCGGCAGGCAGGATGACCGGCACCGCGGCGGCGACATCGTGATGGCGGCTGACCTGCACCGCCTGCGCGTGCACCGAGTAGACGCTGCAGAATTTGTCGAGATCGGTGTCGGCGCTCAGCCTGAGCCAGTAAAGGCCGGGCGGCATGACCGTATTGTCGCCGCCGATGTCGGATGGGATGTTCAACGTGACGATGCCGGACGTCATGAAATGCTCGGTGCCGTCCGCCACGATATTATTCTTGTACAGCGCCTTCCAGGTATTCCCCGACAGGTAGCACCAATGCAGCTCGGCCGGCCTTTTCAATGGCAAGGAATCCTCGCGCAGATGGAAAAACAGCGTGATCTTTCCATTCAGCCGGACCGCCTCGATGCCGATGTACAGGTTGCCGCTATAGTCGAACTGCGGCAGCAGGGTCGGCGCCGGCGAACTGGCCGGGCCGAGCACTTCCCAGCCGGACGGATACAGATGGATGAATTTGTCGTCGCGTGTGGGGCCGTCGACCGGATTGCGGTCCAGCCGGATGCTGGCGCGCGCCTTGTAGCGTACCGCTATCGCATTGATTTGCGGCGTATAGGGCGGATTGGGGACCGCGCGCTGGCGGCCGGCGCGCTTGATCCTGGAATTGAAAATCAGGGTCGACGCCAGTACGTTGGGGTACTCTTCGTGGCCGAAAGCAAACGCCGGCGCCGCCAGCGTAAATTTGAAAAAGCCGTTCTTGGCGCTGCTGCTGTACTCCAGCGGCGCTGCCCCCGGCGCAGCTTCGGCTGGATGGAAGTAACGAGCGATGCTGTCGCAACCCAGGCGGATGTAGCTGCCGATCTTTTCGCCCTGCCCGGGCCGCACCATGGTGTGAAACAGCGGCATCAGCGGCTGCCCCCGGGCATCCGCAGGCCCCCACGCGCCATTGCTGAGCACGGCGGCGCTGACCACGAAATCGCTATTCTCGACTGCGCGCTCATAGCCGCGATAATAAGTATTGAAGCCGCCGCTGACCGTCGGCAGATCCGCCCACTCGATATCGACGCCAAAGCTGCTCAGCTGCTTCCCCGCTATCTCGGCGCCGCCGACAATCAGATAGCTGCCGATCTTCGGCAAAGGACCGAACGGCGCGAACGGCGCGGCCGCGCTCAGCTGGCCGATATTATTGTGCAGCACCAGGTCGCGGCAGCCTTTGACGTCGACCTCAATGACAGCGCCGGCCAGCGGCAGTTTGCGCAGCATGCCATAGGGGTAGAGGTAGGCGCCGGGGTTGAGCACGAAGCGCAGCAGCGGCGCCGCGCTGTCGTAGCGCTCGCCGTGCAGCAGCGGATCATAGGTCGTCACCGCCGCCGCTTCCGGCGCCAGTTCGAATTCGATATTCAGCCAGTAGCCGCCGGCGCTGGCCTTGGCGTCGGGATGTGAAGGAATATAGTCCGGCACTTCGATCCAGCCTTGCTCGCCGGTGTACGCCACCCGGAACATGTGGCGGAACACCTTGAGAAACACATCCTGGCAATAGATCTCTTGCAGCTCCGCGCTGGCTTGGCTGCTGTCGTCTCCCATCACTGCAGCCAGGGCCGCGATACGCTGCTCCAGGACGCCGCTTTCGAACTGCAGGGTCACGCTGATATTGCGCTGCCCTTCTTTCAGCAGCAACACCTTGCTCGACAGGATGAAGCCCAGGCGGGCATCGGCGAAGACACAGGTTTCGTTGGCATGTTTTTGCGCACCGAACAATGGCTGCGCGCGCAGCTTGTCGGGATTATCGTAATCACTGCCGGCCACCAGCGCGATCGGATTAAGCCAGGCGCTGGTCGGCCAGCTAGGTCCCTGGCCGCTGGCCTGCGGCTGCCCTGGCGCGGTCGCCTGCGGCGGTGGCGGCAAATCGTCAAACAGGCGGTTTTCCGGCGAACTGTAGCGGTTATGGTCGAAGAAAACAGTCTGCAGAGCGGCGACTCTGGCATCGCTGGCGATCAGTTCGTCGTCGGAGACATAGATGATGTCGCGCTTGTCGGCATCGAGGCCGGCAAGGAATTCGGTGTTGCGCGGAATCCTGACCTCGCGGCCCGGGGCATTGATCTCGACGATCAGGCAGGTCTTGTCCGCCAGCGGCGCCAGCGGCGCGCACCTGAGCACCTTGTCGTAATAGAAATCCAGGTAGTTGCGGGTGAAGCGGTTGAGTTTGCCTTTCAGCTTCTGGAACTGGCGGATAAAGGCAATCAGCAAGCCGATCGCAGGATCGTGATGCTGGCTCGTCAGCGAATCCGGCAGACGCTGCAAGGCATCCTTCTTGATCATTTCAATCGCCTTGACGAAGGCATAGAAATTGGAACGCACCGTCGCCTTGCTGATCTTCTCCGGCGCTGCGGATGCCTGCCTGCCACTGCTTGACCAGAGCGGATGCAAGGCGATGCCGCCGACGCCGTCTCCCGCAGTTGCCGCACGCACCAGGAAATGCGTCAGGCTGGATTTGTCGGAGCACAGCTGTTCGATCACTTCCGCAATCAGCGAGCGCAACTTCTGTCCGCTGTCGTTGCTGACGCTTTCCAGGGCGATAAACCAGCCATTGATCAGGTTCGCCAGCGGGCTGACCGGCAAGTCCTGCACGCGCCATCCGCGGTCGCCGACGCCGCTGCCATGCTCGAAGGTCTGGCCCCACCAGTGCTCGAAGCGGGTGCCGGCGGCCGCCAGGTCAGTCGACAATATGCGGCTGATCACGATGGTTTCGTCGGCGCAAAAATATGGCGTCCAGTCGCCCTCTTCCTGATTCTCCAGGTTGTAAAACTTGACCAGGCCGGCAAATTCGGTCGCCATCGCCAGCAGATCGGAAAAATGCATCTCATCGAGATTGAAATAGCCGTCCTGCAACGCCGCAAGCACGCGCATCTGCTGGCTGGTGCCATCCCTGATGATCAGATTCTTCATTGACGGGCAGTCCTGGCAAAGCCGCCGTCCGGCGCACCGGTACGGCCGCCCCTATTTGTTCGGCACATTGCTGCCTTCCAGGAAATAGAACGGATACACCATGTTGCTGCGGGTATTGGTGCCCCTGATGGTGTAATCAACATGGATATTCAACTGACCGCCCAGCATGTCGAGGTCATCGACACGGATCGCATTGAGCGTGATCCTCGGCTCGAAGAACAGGATCGCGCGTTCGATCGCATCCTTGATCTCGGTGACGACGCTTTCATTGAGCTCGTCGAACACATGCGCCTTGAGGCCGCAGCCGTAGGTCGGCTGCATGATGCGCTCACCCGGCGTGGTCGACAGCAAGATGGTCAGGCTCTCGTGGATATCCTGCTCGGCTTCCACCATGGCGACGCTGCCGCCAGCCTGATAAGCGCTATTGCTCTTGCCGAACGTCGGCGGAAAGCTCCAGCCGGTCCCCAGGAAAGATTTATCCAGGCCCATCGTCAGCCGCCGATCATCACGGTCGGACATCCCATCACGATGCTGCCGCCATGAGCACAGCTGTCGCCGACCCTGGCCGCCGGCATCTTGCCGATGAATACCGTGGCCGAGCCCTTGACGATGGTATCCGGCGGCCCGACGCAAACGCAGCTGTCGGTGACGACCGCCGCCGGCAATTTGCCGATCAGGACGGTCGGCACGCAGGGGCCGATGATCGGCCCGCCGACGTGCGGGATAGGCGTCGGCACAGCGGGCGTCTGCATCGGGCAGACATGCATGTCGGTCATTCGCGCGGCTAACGGCATGATGGCTCCTGAAGCGAAGAAAATGCGAGATTAAGGGCGGCGCTCAATTGATCATCACCATCGCTCCCTTCACCGTGGTCTGGCCTGCGGCCGACAGTTCGGCAGTGGCAGAGCCTTTGGCCACGAAGCCGACCTTGGCGTTATTGTTGATGTTCAGCGCTTCGTTCTTGATATCGCCCGTGGCGCTGCTTTCGATATTGGCCACCGCGGTGATGCTGACCTTGCCCTTGGCGTTGATGACGATATCTTTCGGACTGTCGAGCAGGATGCCGTCAGGATTCATCTCTATCTTGTTGCTGTTCTGGTCGGTCAGGCAGATCGATTTGCCGTCGTCGCTCAGGACGATGCTATTTTTCTGCGGCGTAATGATGGTGATGACCTTCTTGTCATCGTCGAATTCGATTTTCAGCAAGCCCTTGGTGACGATGGCCTTGATGAAGTTATCCGCCGTCAGCTCATAGGGCGGCTTGCGCTGGCTGCTGTACAGGCTGCCCAGCACCACCGGATGCGAGGGGTCGCTGTTGAGATAGCCGATCACCACTTCGTCGCCGATTTCCGGAATGAAGAAGGCGCCGACCCCGGTCGAGCCGTAGAAATTGGCCAGCCTGGCCCATACGCCGTCGGTTTCGGCCTGCAGCACCGGAATCGATACCTGGATCTTGTACTGGCCCTCGGGGTCCTCGTCGAGCTTCTTGACGATACCGATCTGCAGCCCGCTGACGCCCGGCGTCAAGCCGGCAGCCAGCGCCGCCGCCGTGCCGTCCTGCTGGCTGAACCATTCCGGCGCCATGCCGAAATCGACTTCCGTGATCCAGTTGCCCTGCGCGATATCGTGGCTGACGGCGCTGGCGAACACCTGGCCGCTGAAACGCTTGCCGACGCCGGCCAGTTCCAGCATGCAGCCCGGCTTCGCCAGCGCGCTGCCCTGGAATTTCATGCTGCCCTGGATCCGCGCCAGGCCAGCCTTCATCTGGCGCGCGGCGATCCATGACTTCAGTTCGCCGCTCTCCAGGGGCGCCGTGGTCTGCATGCGATAGGACGACAGGTCGACTACCTTGGCCAGGGTGGCGGCATCCAGGTTGCCCTGCGGGTTCATGGCTTGCGGGGCGGCCTGCTGCTCAACCACTGCCTGGGTGCCCGGATCCCAGGACACGCCCTGCACCGAGCTCAATTGCGTGCGCGCATCGATATCCGCATGGAATTCCATCAGGTCGACGCCGTAGGTCAGCTTCAAGACGGCGGCGGCATCGGTTTGCGGCGCCTTGACTACCACGCTGGTGTCTTCCAGGATCACCAGGAAGCCGTTGGCCTCGGCGCGCGTCACCAGGAAGTCCCAGTCGCTGCAGTAATACTGCACCAGCTCCTTGTGCTGGGTGTCGGAGCTGGCGACATCGGCGCTGACGCCGCTGGCGGCGATCAGCTTGCTGATGATGTCGCTATCCTTGAGATCGACGTAATTGGCGTTTTTCCGGCCGACCGTCAGCGCCATCGCCTTGTGCTTGCATTCGATCTGCAGCTGCGCCTCGTTATTGCCGACTATATGGATGCCGTGCCTGACCACCACGCCTTCAAAGATGACATTGGCGGCGCTGCCATAGCCCGCGCTGATCTTGATGTCCGCGCCCGGCACCAGCACATCGAGGTCGCTGACCGGGAATTCGTCCTGCGGCATGTCGCCGTCACGCACCGTGATGCGCGCCGTCGAAATCCGGTTGACCGCCTTGCTGACAGTGACGGCGATGACCTTGATGGTGTCGGCAAGCGCCGTGCCATTGCTGCTGATCGTCAGCTTGAGGACGGCGCTGCTGTTGAGATTTGGGGAATCAGCCATGGTTCATACCAGTGGTGGAAAGCGCAGCTGCATGCCGGGCTCGAGGTTGCGGAAATTGGTCAGGTTGTTGATGCGTGCAACTTCCCGGTAATACGACGAATCGTTATAGATGCGGCTGCAAAGCAAGGGCAGCGTATCGCCCACCTTGACTTCGACCAGGTGGCTGAGGTCGGGCGAGCTGGTGTTCGCCCTCAAGGTATCTTCTTCCTTGCTCATCCAGCCGACAAAGCTCATTTGCACCTTGGCGCGCAAGGGCTCGCCGCTGGGCTTGAACAGGGTGTAATCGATGGAAATCGATTCGGCGCGCCCGAAGAAAATGAAACTGCCCCACAACAGGCGCACATGGTTGGGTTCGTGCTTGTCGCCCTCGTAGACGTAGATCACCGACAGCAGCCGCTCGACCAGGGTCTGCACGCTTTCCATGCCGATCAATGCGACCACGCCGGTGCCGTCCAGCACCAGTTCCGGCAGGCTCAGGACTTCCGGCGAGATGGCGCTGAACTTCGGTTCGGCGCTGGATTGTCCCAGGCTCTTCTTGGTGCTGTAGTCGATTTTCAGCTGATGCTTGTAGCTGGCCGGATTGATCATCGCCTCGAACGGCGTCTTGCTCTTGTCGACGCTGATGGTGCCGGCGCTGACGTTGCATGGATAGATGCTGAGCTTCTTCTTGAGGCCGGTGCTGATCGGCATCTAGCGCTCCCGGCCGCGGCTCAGCAAGTCAGCCAGCATGGTCTTGCATTCGGCCAGGATCTCGCTTCTCGCTGCATCGCTGAGCAACTGCGCGCCAGCGCCACCGGCTGTCGATGGCGGCGCCTGGCCTGGCGTATCCTGGACAATATTCGATTTGATATTCAACTGCCTGATTTCGATGGACATTTTTTCTATACCAGCCTGTTTGAATAGGTATAACTCAGCACAATTTTTTCGATCACGACCTCGTTCTTGGTCGAGCCGAAACTTTCCACTTCCCACTTCACCGGATAGGCATTGGCGAAAGACCAGGCCCGCACCGGCAGTTTCTCTGCATTCATCAGCTGCACGGTGATCGGCTGCGCCACGATCGGCAGCATGAAATCCATTTCAAATACCGAGCGGCACCAGATCACCAGCGGCGAGGTCATCGGCGCGATGCCGCGCTTGAGTTCGAGCATGGGATGCTTGACGCCTTTCGGCAAGGTATGCACGTAGCGGTTCTCGCCGCCCTCGACCAGGGTTTCGGTTTGAATTTCCGCACCGATGCCCGACACCTCCTGGAAAGAGGTGTCGGTCAGCCCCAGGGTGGCCCCGAACAGCACCTTGAAATAAAAGGCCGGCGGTGGATAGCCATCCGAAAACAGATTGGGGATCGACATGCTTAGCTATCCGCTCTGAGTCACATTGCCGGTTGCGCTGAAGCTGCAGCCGTCATGAATTGGCAATCGTCAGCCCTTCGTGGACGATCTCGATGGTTTCAATCGCCACTTCATTGCCTTCGGCCTTGAGATCGGTGCCGGTAATCTTGGTCGGCCAGGCGTTGGTCAGGGTCCAGACCATGGTCGGCGCACCGGTTTCGTCCAGCAGGCTGATGGTCACCGGCAGGCGTTTGATGGTATTCATCTTGATCTGGTTGAACCAGTCCCAGAACTTGTTATCGGACTTGAAGGTACCCTTTTTCATGGTCACGTTGCCGACCTTTTTCATGCCGGGCATCTTGATCACGGAAAATTCCGGGCTGTCGCCATGCCGGTACTTGATTTCTTCCGACTGCACGTCCAGGCCGCTGACTTCCTGGAACGACATGACCTGGGAATCCCACTTCACCTGGAAGTAAAACTTGGGAAGCGGCCAGACCGTGGTTGATTGTTTTGATCCATCATCTGCCATATTAAACCTCGTCTATTTTGTAAAGGTTACGAAAACATCGATGCCGGCAATGCTGCGTGCCAGTGCGGCGCATCAGGATTTCTGCATCTGCTGCTCGAACGTGATCTCGATGAATTCGGCCGGCCGGCTGACCGCCACCAGCACCGACACTTTCAGCAAGCCTTCCAGGATATCGTCCGCCGTCATGGTCTCGCCAAGTCCGACAAACACGCTGAAAGCGTCGTCAGGGCTGGCGCCGGCAAGGCCGCCGCGCTTCCAGACGCTGGTCAGGAAATTGCGGATCATGCTCTTCACCGTGACCCAGGTGTTGGCGACATTCGGCTCGAACACATACGCCTTGCTGGCCTGCTTGACCGATTCCTCGATCATGATCATGGTGCGCCGCACGTTGATATAGCGCCAGTCCAGGCTGTTGCCGTCGAGCGTGCGCGCGCCCCATACCAGCACGCCTTCGCCGATGAAGGAACGGATGGCGTTGATGGATTTCCCCTGGGTGGTGACGTTCAGGTCTTCCTGGTCGTCATGGGTGATGTTCACCGCCGGCGACACCACGCCATTCAGGCTGACGTTGGCTGGCGCTTTCCAGACGCCGCGGGTATTATCGATCATGGTGTAAATGCCAGCCATGCCCGCGCTTGGCGGCAGCAGGTTGAGCTTCTTCTGGACCGCCAGCAGGATTTGCGAATACAAGGGACTGACCGCGACCAGCGTCTGGTTCAACTGCGTGATTTTCTGGTCGGCGTCCGGCTCTTTGCTCCAGTCGGTGGCTAGGCCGGCCAGCGCCGCCTTCAGCTGGGCGATCTTGGTGGCGACGCTCGGCGACGGCTGGTCGATCTGCAGCACCGGCGCCAGGTCCTGGGTCAGCAGCGCCTGCAGCTTGTCGGCATTGGCGATGCAGGTGAAGTCCAGGTCCTTTTCCTTGACGATGGTGGTGTTGACCCAAGGATAATAGGCGGCGCCGAAATCGAGGAAATTGGTGCCCAGCGAATCGCGGAAATTGGCCACGCAATCGCCGCTACTGTCTTGCCTGTCCTTATAGCCGTCGAACACGTCCAGTATCGCGAAACGGTTACGCATCTTGAAGCCGCAATGCATCAGCGCCGCCTGCTGCACCGAGGCGCAATCGGCCTTCGACAAGAATACTGCCTCGGGAATCACGACCATGGTCGGTTCCTGCTCTTTCAACAGGCTGTCGATGCCGGCGCTGATCTTGTCGGGATCGAGGCCGTCGCTGTAGGAACCGACCGACACCACATAGCATGCGCCGCCGCCATTCTGGAAAAACAGCAGCATGCTGTAATACAGAATGAAGGGAGTGCCGGCCAAGGTCAGCGTGTACTCGGTCCGGACCTTGCTGCTGTCGGTAACGGAGAAGTCACCGTCGGCGGCGGCTGCCGGCTTGGCTGGAGCTGGAGCTGGAGCTGGAGCCGCAGCGGCTGCTGGATCGGCACCGGCAGCGGGAGCAGGAGCAGCGGCAGGCTGGGCCGCAGCAGCGCCGCCGCCAATCGTGAAGCTGGCTTTCGGCGGACCGCCGTAATACGCTTCAAATTCCGCCATGGAGCTGATGCGCCACGGTTTCCTGGCCAGCGATGTGCCTTTGTTGTCTGCGGACTCCGTATAGCCGATGAATGCCGGCACCGCAGTCGCCACTTCGACCACGGAATTCGGAAATGCATTTTTCTCGACGATGTAGACACCCGGTGTTTTATATTGCGCCATAATCTCACCCTTAATTTTTAATCAATTGATGTATATTTCTGACACTAGTGCTGCCTTTTCATGCACCATTTCCCGGCTTACCCGACCCGCATTGGCATGCGGCAAACGCTTGATGAGAACGCGTTCGCCCATACCGCCTTGTTCACGCAACTGAAAACGTTGCGGATACCTCTGCCGCATTTCAATTTCTACTTCTGTTAAAAACACCAGCGCCCGCCGGTTGCCGGGCAAACTCACCGGCTCGCCCGCTACAAACCGGACCTCGTCGTCAAGATCGACGATCGCGACGTTGCCGGCCTCGGCCTCGCTCACGAAATAATATTTCCAGATGGTCTTGCCGGCCGCAAAGCGCACCACATAGCGCCGCTCTGCCGCCGGGTTGCCGGCACCGGCTTCATCGGCAAGTCCGACGGCCAGCACGAAGCCAGGCTTCATCAGCAGGTCCGGCTTGTCGAGGTGCTGCGCCACCAGGCCGGGCACGCGCGCCGTCTGCAGCGCGTCCTGGTCGGCAAAATCGCTCCGGTGCAGGCGCCGCCGGCCATCGGCTTCGCGCTGCGCGACATCGCTGTGAAAGTATGGCAAAGCATCGGCTGCCGGCGACGACGGCAGCGTGTAGCGGCTGAAATGGGGATCGTCGGAAGATACCTTGAAGGCCAGCACGGCAGATGCCAGATCGTCGTCGGCGGCCGCCAGCGGCGGCTGGCCAGCCTCATAAAAGACGGCGATGCCGCCCGCGGTCGGGCGCACCAGCAGGCCGCGGCGCCGGATCAGGGCGGCAGAATCGGCAGTGGCGACATACTGCAAAGCCGGGAACGCCACACCTGCATAGAACGCGTGTTCAATCTCGATGCTGAACAGTTGCACATAGCTTCCCATGAGGCGCTCGATTGAATGGTTGGAGACGGGTCAATGACTTGCAGAAGTCGCCGGCTGCCGGATGTTTGGCACTTGCGCCACCACATCCTCGGCATCGAAGGCCACCATGCGCACCTTGTACAGGACCGAGGGCAAGTATTTGCCGCCCAATAAAGTCCAGAGATTGCTCAATTCGTGAATTTTCAGGTTTTCAATGCTGACCAGCAGTTTTTCAATGCGCTTGTCCAGGTCCGGCGTGACCTGATGGTCCAGCACCGGAAAGCGCTGGAAGAAACCGATCGCGCCAGAAATGAATTTCAAGGCTTCGCCATAGTTGGCGCCGCTGAAATTTGCCGCGAACATCACATACAGATTCAGGTAAACCGGGACGCTGCTGACCGCCGAACGGCTGGCGCCGGCATCGCTCCTCTGCAGCTGCCGGAACGGCGCCGTGTCTTTTTCAAGATTGGTCAGGAACACCAGCAGCTTGTTATTGATATTGGGCGCGACCGCACCGTCCTGGCCGACGATATTCGACATCAGGACGACATCTTCGGTAAGTCCGTAGGTCTGCTTGAGAAATTGATTAAGCTGGCTTGCAAGATGACTGACGGCCGAATTGATCATGATTTCCAACCCCTGCCCCTTGCCAGCCGACCGACCGCAATCATCTCGCCGTAATGAAACGGCTGACAGGCGCATCCAGATTTATTTTTATACTTCACCCTGAATCCGGCGTGTCAGAGCATTGCGCAGACATGGCAGGCCGGATCTCCAATTCCGTTTTACTTTACCACAAGGTAACATTTATCAAAGGGAATTTTTGTTTCTTTTATTAAACATATCCTGCTGCATTCGTTTATATTCCTGTTACCCGACGGCGCCGTTCAGAACCGCCTTGTATAAGCCACAGCAACGCTTTTGGCAGCCGCGCCCGATAACTTCACCGGCAATCCGCCGGGCGACGGCTTGCAAAACAGATGTTGCAACAATCTCAAATTAAACATTTGAATGCAGCATTAATTAACAATTAAAACGATAAGTAACATCAAGAAAATTTCCTCACTGAAGCAGTAGTTGTTCCTCGGGATTGACATGCCATACAGCCGCCTGAACAAGAATTCTGCGCGACAGCAAGATGCAGCGAGACCGCGGCGGTCAACCGCGGAATCACATAAAAATCGAGCCATTTCTTGGTCAACAAAATGACCGCGAGTTACTGGCGGTTGCTGCGAAGCTTCATGCGCGGAGTTTGCCTTGATGCCGTCATTCGCCGATGCGTGCTTTCGGCCAGGAGCTGCCGCTCAATCTTACAATTCAATTGGCAATACGACTTAGACTTTACCTATCAATCGAACCCCATAATTTAAAATGAATTCTTTCGATCTTCCGGCCGAAATTCAAAATAAACTTCCTGATGGCTATCAGATTAGCCCTGGTGTGTGGCTCGTTTTGCCAGAAACAAAGCTAAATGAGATGCAAACATGGATACGTGTGGAGGATTGGTATCCAACCGTATTGCACCGAATTATATGGTTCGGCGACGATGGAACGGGAAATTTTCTCGGCTGGGATCCAGATGCATTGCATGCCATTTTGTGGAATCCTGAAGATGGTGACGTACCTTGGAAAACAGGAGCAGTGAGCAGCCTATGGTTATTCATCCAGAACGATTATAGGGATTAAAGACAGGTCTATTATTTGACCAATTTCTATCGATCAGAAACAGAAGTTCAGAAATGCTAAGTCGGAATAGAAGAGAAATTCGGCCGTCTATTGGGGGGAGTTTATGTTCAAAGTTGGTGTCGCTGTAGTCATTGCAGTGTTGTTCTTTCACGCGAATTCTTTCGCAGATGATGGCAAATCCTTCACAAAGCAATTCTATATTTGCGAAAAGAAGGCTGATGCAGTCACTCCAGAAATTCTAGATTGCGTGAGCCAAGAATTTACTAAACAAGACGTACGCTTGAACAAGGCATATCGTGACCTTCTTTCCAAACTGCCGCAAGAAAAAGCAGAAGAACTACGTAAAGTGCAGCGGGCATGGCTTGGATATGTTCAAGCAAAATGCAGTTTCTTGTATGACGGACATGAACTCAGCGGGCAAGAAGACAGAGTGGCCGCAAACTATTGCTCAATACAGGAACGTGCAGAGCGTGCGACTGATTTGGAGCTGCTTTCCAATCGTTTTTGATGAGTGCAGAACGCGCGCTTTCGGCCAGGAGCGGACAATTAAAATTCACATCAAAATATGAACTCAACAGAAATTTATTTCAAGGTTGTTGACTCTGCCGACAGATTTGGAGCTGCGAATCCTCAGCAACTGGAGTTCCTGTGTTCGGTGCTACCGGACCATGATGGTCTAGATGTAGATTAATGAATATATGAAATTTAATATTGAGAAGCCTGAACTCGAAAAATTCATCGACGCGTTAGGCAGCTGCGGGGAAGTAGTTTCAACTTTCATGAAATTTTCGCGAGCGGTAATGCCATCACGAGAGTTTGCGTCTCCGACACCACTAGCCGACCTACTGCAACATTCCGAATTTAGGGATGACTGCGCCGTGCTCGGGAAGATATGTTCGAAGCCTATTCTTTATTCGACTCTGAATAGATTGGAGTTCGAAGGCTCACTTACTAGCTTACTTGTTGAAGGCGGATGTTTTCGCAATTCAACTTCTGCACACGAGGCCAGACTGTTAGCCAGCGATGTTTTAGCGGCGGTCTTCCCGGGACCCTTTGATGATTTGTTGGTATTCCGATTAGATGACCCTAGCTGGAGCGAGTTTACAGACGTAGCAACAGTATCGCACTCGTATGTCGCTTGGCAGAGCGCAAGAGGATTGTGGTGGATGCTTTCTGTGGCGGATATAGATTAGCGGTCTCTGATGATATAAAGATACCAATCTGCGACTGGTTTCGGCCAGCTCCGGTCATTCGTTGATCTCTGTCGTCTGCCAACTGACCGTCAGCAACGCCTCAGGGTGGCGGCGTTCTGCGTTGCGGCGTCAACTTAGCTGGGACAGGATCGAAATATCGCAGCGGGAATGATCGGAGGGGAGCATGATCTAAGCAAGGGCCGCAATCGGGCTGCGGACGGTTTAGGAGTGAATTGGCATGACAACTAGGATCACTGTAGCCGCTGACAACGTCAGGATCGGCGATAT
>Ga0210409_10001548_pt1 | contig 29622 bp, 27 predicted proteins | sample IncBWH17MmetaG_FD_161649 | JGI IMG/M metagenome (GOLD analysis project Ga0210409, IMG submission 161649) | Forest soil microbial communities from Barre Woods Harvard Forest LTER site, Petersham, Massachusetts, United States - Inc-BW-H-17-M | ecosystem: Environmental > Terrestrial > Soil >...
CAACCCCACCACCGCCGCCGTCAACGTCAGCCCGGCAAACGTAAATTATGGCCAGACGGTTACGATTACCGGCACCATCGACACTTCCGTGGCGGCCACAAATGCCGCGCTTAAACCGACAGGAGTTGTCTCTTTGATTGGGACTTACGATGGGACGATAGGCAGTGCTTCGATAACGACGGCGGCGGGGGCCAGTGGAAATTGGGAAATCCAGGTAGCCGCGACTGTTACACCCCAATTTACTCAGTCTTTCAGTGTCTATTACAACGGCGATGCTCATTACGCCCAGAGTGCAGCATCCAGCTCATCCGTGACCGTCGTAATTCCTGATTTCACTTTGTCACCGGCGAACGGACTCACTTTGCAACCAGTGGCAGGACAGACCGCGTCCGCGCAGATCACGATCACACCCACGACGTCGACGCCCAGCACTGTAAATTTGACGATCCCGCCTGTGCCGGTCATCTCTGGATACACAATTTCCCTAAGTCCACAGCAGGTTTCGCTTAACGGAGCACCGGTGACTGCGACGATCTCCTTCGCTCCTACCAGTAGTGCTCCGACCGCTGCTATCAAGCGTCAGTCCCGCTATGTAAGCACGTGGAAAGGTCCACAGCATGGAATTCCCAGGGGAGTTTCGAGTTGGTGGGCACTGAGTGCAACAGCAGGGGCGGCATGCTGCTTTCTCCTAGTGTTCCCAGGGAGTCGCAAGCGCTATTATTTAGCGGCAGCACTCGGGTCGGTATGCCTATTAGCCTTCGCGGTCGGCTGTGGCGGCGGAAGTGCCAGTGGAAGTGCCGGTGGTCAGCCCATCGGCGGTGGCCCCCCGAGCGGAGGCTCATCATCAGTGCAGACCTCCATAAGCTTGTCTACCTCAAACGCTAAGGTCCCGTATACGCAACCTTTCCTAATCACCGCGACGATCACATCGACGAAGCCAACAACTGGGACGGTCACCTTTTATAACTACGGAACGACTGTCGAGATTGCGCAAGTCTTTAACGGCCAAGCTCAAACTGGTACCGGGTACATCAACGATGTGGGCCTCTATCAGATAACCGCAAGCTATAGTGGAGACGGGCAAAATCTTCCATCCAAAACGTCATCTCCTCTGGCACAGGTCGTCACTGGAAGTTGGAATGGGACTTTTCGGGCAAATACAGGCGGTGACGTTCATTCCCTTCAGGTGTTGTTTGGCCTGCAATAGCCGACGGCCCGGTGCCCCAGACGTCGATTTCACGTCTGGGTCTTTCTCGTCTGTCAGGGTCCGTCCGCAAACGACTCAATCCAGAGCCGCGTGCCCCACACGCCGGTTTTGCGTGTGGGCTCTTCCTCGTGTCTTTAGGGGGTCGGACCTTTAGGTCCGACATAAGCCGCACTGCTTCTCCCCGGCTTTAGCCACTGAAGTTGTAGTGCCGGGCTTTCCCCCGTCGTGTGGGGGTCCCGACGTCTTGTGTCGGGAAGCCCGGCATCTTGCTCTTCTGGCCTTTTCCACGGTTTACTTAGCGGCCGCGGACCGCCTGCCCTGAGCCTCGAAGGGTCGCGGGCGGCTTTTTCCTTAGGAGGCGGAGCTTTAGCTCCGACATAAGCCGCATTGTTTTCGCGCGTGGACGTACTTCGCGTACGCGATTGAAATCTGAGGTCGACCAAGCGCAGCGCGCCAAAATCCTCGCGCATTTCAGTCTCCGATCGGTCCTTTTTCATTCTCCAAGTCGTTTTAGCTTGCGCTGGACAACGGCGAACGGGTCCGTCTGTGTCACGACCAGAGTCCGACCGCCCTCAGTCACAACAAAGGCATCGTGCGCAACCAGGCCGACGCTGGTGTTGTATGTTCGGGTGCCTATGCAGTCGGCATTGAGTAAGTATGTTCCTGTGACCGTTACAGGCACGACGAGGCCGCCGAAGTTCGCGATTACTTGGCCTGACCAGGATCCGTTAACATTAAAAGTGTCGATTCCCACCTCACCGAAAGGAAATGGGGGAGCGGGAAGTCCGGGAAGCTGAGCAACGACTGTGCCCTCGGCCTCGACGGCATAACGCCCCGTGAGGGTCTGTAATGAGCAACCGGAGTTCTCGTCCTGGGCGTGCACGGTGGGCAAATCGGTGAGATAAGTCACTTTGGATTGCGAAGCGAGTAGGCCTACCAAGGCGGCGCCCGCCAAAATCAGAATTCTTGGTTTCATAAGCTTCTCCTTTGCGGGAATCCAATTTGTGGTGTGATTCCCGATGTTGCAAAGGAATCGCACGCGAACGGCTCAGCGTCAATCTTCTGCGTGTCACCTTTGCATACCTCGTTGATAATCAGCTAAGTCGTTGATTTGACAGAACCATTGGGTGAGAATACGCCCCAGAATCGCGACCGCCACGCGTGAAAGTGAGACAAGCAGGTGAGCGTGTCAACGCTGAATTCATCGCAAACGATGATGCGTTTCGGCGACTTCGATGTCGACCTGCGTTCCGGCGAGTTGCGAAGGCATGGGGTACGCATCAAGCTGCAGATTCAGCCCTTCCAAGTTCTGCAGATGTTGTTAGAGCGCGCGGGCGAAGTGGTCACCCGCGAGGAGCTGCGGAAGCAGCTTTGGCCAGCAGACACCTTCGTCGATTTCGATCATGGCTTGAACAATGTGGTCAAGAAGCTGCGTGAAGCTCTAGCGGATGATGCCGAAAAACCGCGCTTTATCGAGACTCTTGCCAGGCGCGGCTATCGGTTCATAGGTTCCGCAGAACATGTTGCAAATGCACAAGGCGAGCCTACAGTTTCGACAAAGCCAGCTGCAAACGATTCCATCGCGGTACTACCCTTCGTCAGCATGACCTTGAATCCCCAGGACGAACTTTTTTCGGACGGGATCACCGAAGAGATCATCAATGCTTTAGCACAAATCGAGCAGCTTCACGTTGTGGCGCGCAGTTCCGCTTTCTCCTTCAAAGGCAAACACATCGACGTGCGTGTCGTTGGAAAACAGTTGAACGTGCGCACGGTTCTGCTCGGCAGTATTCGCAGAGCTGACAATAAGCTCCGTATCGGGGTGCAGCTCGTCAACGCAGCCGATGGATACCATATCTGGTCAGAACGGTATGACCGGGAGCTAAAGGACATTTTTGACATCCAGGACGAGATCGCTCGTTCCATTGCCATTCGCCTGAAGGTTGCCATCGAAAATAGATCACAGCAACCTTTGGTCAGAGCGGGAACCAAGAATCCAGAAGCGTACTCCCTGTATGTCAAAGGTCGAGCCCTTCTGTATCGACGAGGCACGAAGATTCCCGTCGCCCTTGAGTGTTTCAAGCAAGCCGTAATGCTTGATCCCGAATATGCGCTCGCCTGGGCTGGTATTGCGGACGCGTATACTCTACTTGGGTTTTACGGCTTGACGCATCCGCTGACAGTCATGCCGAAATGGCGGGAAGCCGCAGCCCGCGCCGTCGCATTGGATGACTCTCTCGCAGAAGCCCACAATGCTCTGGCTTTCGGTACCTTGCTATATGATTGGAACAAAACTCTCGCTGAGCGCGAGTTTCTTCGTGCGCTCGAGTTAAATCCGCGATATGTCCAGGCGCGCGACTGGTACGCCTGCTTTTATCTCCAAGCAGCTGCAGGGCGATTGGATGATGGCGTGGAGCACGCTAAACTCGCCGTCGAAGCTGACCCTCTTTCCTCCTACGCCAACAGCATTCTCGCGCTCCTTTATGGGGCCACCGGTAGACATACCGATGCCGAGCAAACGGCGCAGCGTGCGGTAGAGCTAGATTCCGACTCGTTCCTCCCGCGCTGGACTCTCCAAATGGTTTTGCGCTTTGCCAGCCGGTTTGAAGAAGCGGTTGGCGCCGGACAGACAGCCCTCGCGATGTCCGGGCGGCATCCATGGGCCATGTCTATACTGGCTGTAACTTTGGCCGATTGGGGCAAAACAGCTGAAGCCCAAGCAGTTTACGACGAAATGACCGCCCGCTCTCGTCGAGAATACGTGCTGCCTGCCGCGCTTGCTGTCGCTGCCGGAGCGGCCGCTCGCCGGGACGAAGCCATGCGCCACGCAAGGGAAGCCCTGAGGATACATGACCCGTATCGCTCCGGTTTCACCACATATTGGGGTCTTGCCGCACGCTTGCGCGCGGATTCCCAGATCGACCACATGATAAAAGAGAGCGGAATCGACTGAGCGCCCGGCAGAAAGGTGGGGGACGAAGCCTTGAGTTCCTAAGGCTGCGGATTGTGAATTTTCTTTCCGATCACTGCAGCGAGACCTCGCTATTTTTCTTCCGCAATTCCCAAAATAGGACAAAATATCTCTTGACAGGAGCTAACCAAATGGTATAATATCCCATGAAATACCCAGCCAGCCACCTAACCCCTTTCCTTCCTTCATTTCCGAGACAAACCGTCCGTAAAGAGAATCGAACGCGCGATAAATCCCACCGCAGTCCTCCCGTTCCCGCTATCTACCTTTAGAATGAACACTTGCAAAAGTGTGTCAAGACAAAGGACTTTAAGTACCTCTAGAATGAACACTTATGAAAAACCTGGGGGGAGGGGGTGATATGGTTAACCAATTCTCGCCTACCCTAAGCCCCTCCTCCGCAGACTCGGCTGCCATTCGCGCTCTAATCTTCGGCGCCGCCGCCCGGGCCGGAAACGCCAAAGGCATTGAAGAATTTGATAGTTACGAACGGAACTTTGCATTAGAATTCGCCTGTTGGAGCATGATTCGGGCGACGAACCACGCTTTACAGCCCAGGGAGATTAGGCCGAACACTAGGGTAAGGACGAAGGCTGTGACCGGAACGGTCCTCGAAGCCGGCCGCGGGAAGAGTCGCTGCAACGAAAGGGGGCTCTCAACAAATGAATCGGATCCCGGTTTCCTCTCAAGGCATACTCGAAGTCGGATACCATGAAGATGCAGATAGTCGTGGAACCCTCGAACTGAAGTTCTCGAATGGCGGCGTGTACGACTTCTTTAACGTTCCCACAAAGATGTATGACGAATTCATGCACGCGCCCTCGCGAGAAGAGTATTATCGCGCGAACATCGGGAAGCGCTTTCCGTGCAGTCGCGTGGCAGCAACGTAAGCCAACCTTCGGACGAATGCCAAACGGGAACCCGGGAGGCCACTGTGCAGTACATGTGTGAAAAAATGATTGCAACAACGGGGATAGCCGAGGCTCATGGCCGCCGAGCGTGAAGTCGCGAAAGCCCCCGGAATGGTGCCCGACGAGCAGAAGCAAGAGCCTCGCTCCAAAGGTATTCTCACCGCCCGCAAGAAAAAACCGAAAGAACTTGCAGTTATCACGGAGTGCTGCACGGGCTGCGCGGGTTCGCCGGCCTGCGTGGAATATTGTCCCGTGGAAGACTGCATGTTCTGGGTGCCGGACGAGGATCACTATCCATTTGGGCGCATCCAAATCGATCCGATTTTGTGCATCGGATGCAAGAAGTGCCTGAGCAAGGGTCCGGACGGATGCTTCCTGGATGGCTGCCCCTGGGATGCCATCGTGATGGTGGACATCGCGGAAGTGGAAAAAGTCGTCGGCCCGATGACCTACTGAAGCGCGCTGATTACTTGGCGCGAGATAGAATCGATTTTTCGGTGAGCAGGGCTTGTTCGCGGAGGCGGTCGGGGATTTCGGGGATGTTGCGCTCGTAGATGCGGATCGCGGGGAGATCGTAGGCCTGGCCGACTAGATACAGCGCGCGCAGGGCTTCCCAGACTTGCTCGGAGTTGGGATCGATCGCGGCAACTTCCGCGCCGGCGGCAACGGTCGCTCCGGTCGGGACGGAAAGCGCGCGAATGCGGCCCGTAATCGGCGAGCGAATTTCCGTGGTGCGCTCGCCGTCTTGCAGCTTGGCGATCAAGCCGCCCTGGCGCACGGAAGTTCCGATTTTGTCGATGTCGATGACACGGCCGGCGGCGGGAGCGACGATGGACGCGGGCTGCAACAGAGCGACAATCTGAGGACGGCCGGCGGCGTCACCAAAACGCACCAGCGAAAGCGCGGCGTTGCCACGAACCATCGGCGAGGAATCCTGCAACATCTTTAGCAGGGTTGCGTGGAACGCCGCTGCCGAGGTGTCCTGGCCCATGACCCAGGCGTCGGTGTTGCGCACTTCTTCGACGGGATGCGAGGCGAGGCGCAGCAGATCCGGATACCAGCGTGTCGCGCGCGCGTCCTGGCTGGCCATGCGACCGCCTAATTGCACCAAGGCGTGCTGGATGTGGCGCGGGTGCTTGTTGTCGTTCAGGTATTCGGTGATCTGCGTGTTGGAGAGATGGCGACCGAACCAGGTGCTCCACCAAAACAGGAAGGGCATGAGCACAATCAGCCAGGCGACGAGGAAAAAGAGCAATCGATTGCGGGCGGACATGCGGTGGCGAGGGCGCGCGGGAGAATCCTGGGCGACCGCGGGCGGATTCGCAATCTCCGATGTTAGTGGTCGACTGGCCATGTGTACTCTGGTCTTGAATTTTACTCTGTCTTCGCAGCTGGCGGATTCTTGGGCGAAGCTACCTTGCCTTTCCCGAGGAAACCGTGATCACGACATTCGAGAAGTACGTTCAGAAAGAAAACTCCGGCGAGCGTGAGGAGAATCAGGCTCATGAACAGGCCGTCGACGCTGAGCAGCGAGCCGACGATGATGATCCACGCAACGCCTGCGAGCGAGAGGAGGCCGAGCAGCAGGGAAAGCAAGAGCATGAGGAGAAGCAAAAAGCCTCCTTACTTCCAAGTTGCGGCGCGGTCTCACAAATCCGCGCCTCTTCCGTCCGTAAACTCGATCATGGCGTTAGAGCCGTTAAAGCGGCGGCCCTTCGAGGCTCTGGGTAAACAAGACCGCCGCACTCCAAAAATTAGGTGCCGGGTTTGAAGGTTACGTCTACTGTTTTGCTGTCTTTTGCTGCTAGCGTGACCTTTTGATCTTGCTCCCCTAATTTTTCGTGCACGAAGGCTATGGTGTAGTCGCCTGGCGGCAGCCCCTTGATTTCGAATTTGCCATCCGCGCCGCTGACCGCATAGAAGGGGCTCTTGACCACGTTGACGAACATGCGCATCCAGGGGTGCTGGTTGCATTTCACCGGGAGCAAAATTTCCTCGCGGGCAAAAGTCTTTTCGAGCGGCGGAGCTTGCGGCGCCTGCGATTCGTTCCACTCGCGATTGTCTTTAGGAGTGGGGTGAATGTTGTGCGTGGTGGGATCGCCGTTGACGATTTTGATGGTTTGTCCGACCATCACGCCGATGACGTGGGGTTTGTATTTGCAGCCGACCTGCGTCAGAGTGACGGCTTCCGTGGGAACGGCGAAGGCGCGGCTGCCGAGACCCTCCTTCACGTAGATGAAAACGTTTTCGAGGTGGCCTGCGCTGACAACGATATTTTCGGCGGTGTTTGAACCGGCACAGTTGGAATCCTGGCTCATATCAATTTTGGCGGCTTTGGGCGCGGCGCCATCAAACTTTACGGTTCCGCTCACGCTGGCGGCGGTGGCGGGATCAATCGGCGTGGCTGCCGGGGCGGCGGGGCTCGGAGCCGCAGGCTGTTCTTCCGCAGTTTCCTTCTTGCCGCATCCGGCCAGCAGAACTACCCCGAGCAAGACGGATAAGCTCCAGATTGCTAGCGATTTTTTGGTTTTCATTTTGTTCCTGCCTCTCCCTTGAACTGTCGGAAATTGTCTTGTCTTAAGTTTACTCCGGTGCTCGTTGCGCTGAGCCGACTGCGGCGCCTACGCCGTTGGAGCCGCTACTAAGGGCGGCCCGCGCACGCCCCATCGATGCGCTCACACGCCGCTGTTCTTCGGGAGTGAGCTGGAAGATATATTCGACGAGTAGCTTGGTGTGGTCCTTTTCATAACCATTGAAAGATGCGGGTGTGGGGCCGGAGAAAGTCCAGCGATTATTTTCGCGTTTGAAGAGACCGGACGGCATGGAAGTGCCGGGACTGATGGCCTGCGGGTCGATTATCCAGCGCTCGACCCAATCGGGTTTGAGGCGCCCTTTGGCTTGGAGGAAGTTGGGCGCCGTGGCGGTTTTGTCGTGAGCCGGATCGCCGGTGGCGTGACATTTCAAGCAAGGCGCGGCCGGGCTGCTGAAGAGGCTGCGGGCCATGTCGGTCTCTTTAGCAGTGAGCGCCGGGCGCTGTTCCGGAATGTAGGGGAAGGGCTGCCTGGACAGCGCCTGGAAGAAACGCACCAGCTTGCCCAATTCATTTTCCGAGAAGGAGAAGGTGGGCATGCGTACCTGAAGATAGGGGCGTATTCCGTTCCGGTTGGTGTCGGTGTCGCTGAGTGACGGATTCGTGAGGAAGCGCAAGAGCCACTCGGGGTCGACGCGTGCGCCTTCGGTGAGAAGCTTGGGAGGAAGCTGTTCTTGCGCTTCTTGATAGCGTGCGAGGGACATCAGGGAAGTTTTCTGGCCGGGGATTAATTGGTGGCAGCCCATGCAGTTATATTTTCTTACGATCCACCAGCCTTCTTGAATGTCGCGGCGATAATCCAAAGGCTTGTATTGATAAGTGACGGGGAGAGCGCTTTCCTGGCTGCCCATAAGAAAAGTAGTGAGCGCGCGCACTTGCTCTTTCGTCAAATGCAGATTGGGCATGCGCAATTTTTCTTCTTCGGGCTTGATTTTGCCTTGGTCCCAGATATTAGGTTCGGCGAGTTTGTGTTCGAAGAAGCCTTTGTCGTCGTACCACGGCTGCTTGGCGGGGCCTTCCGGGAGGCGGGCGAGATCGTCGGGATCGGTGATGGGTTCTCTGCCACCGCGCTGCGCTGTTTCGGTCAGGAGAGCGAAATCGAGGCGCTCGATGGGTTTGCTACCTTCGGTAGTCAGCTCCGTGCCGATGCGGCCTTCGTCTTCCAGACCAGAGATTTCATGGCAGCCGGCACAGCCAAAATGGCGAACCCACTTCTTGCCTTCGTCCTTGAGCTTGGGATCGTCCATGAAAGAAGCATCGGCGTAGGAGGAAGACTCCTGCTTTTTCAAGGTGACCAGATAACTGGCGACGTCTTCGGCATCCTGCGGAGAGAGGCGGAGGCTAGGCATTACGGTCATGTTCTGGACTTCCAGCTCGTGGCCGTCGTTCGGGCATTTACTGTGGTCCAGATCGAAGACGTACGGCAAGCCTTTCTTTTTGTAATCCTCGGGTCCGATGTCTTTCTTTTCGTACGGACAGTAGGGACGCGTGCGCTCGCGGGCGTTGTGGACCCAGCGGACGAGGTAGTCGTAGTTGTCTTTTTCGCCGACGCGCGTGAGATTGGCGGCGAAGGTTCCGCCTTGCACTTGATCGCCTTCACCGATGGAGTGACAGGCGAGGCATCCGCGCGATTCGAAGAGTTCTTTCCCGTGCGAGGCGCTGCCGGGCTTATGCTTGGGCAAGGGATCACCGAGCGCCGACTGCCATAAATACGCGGAGATCGATTGGATCTGCTCGTCGTTAAAGCGGAAGTCGGGCATCTTGGTGGTGGCGCGGAAAGCGCTGGGCTTCTTCAGCCAAACTGGAACCCAGTTCTTGTTCAGCTTGAGGCGAATGTCCTTGAGATTGGGACCGACTTTTTTCATGTCTTGCAGGAGGCTCTTGGTGGTGCGGTCGAGCTGGACGATGCGCAAGTCGAGCTTGCTGTTGGTGACCTTTAGTGCCACGGCGCGATCGTTGAGGCGATTGGCTTCCACATTGGACTCGGCGGCGTCGGCCTGTTTCATCAAGTAGGTGGCTTGCTTGAAGTTGTCTTTTTTCTCCTGCTCGATGAGCTTGATTTGCTGGGCGATGGAGAGCAGGTCTTCCGGTTCTTTGTCGTAGCCTTCGTAACGATGGCAGCCCACGCAGCCGCGCTGACGGAACAGATCCTTGCCTTCGGAGAGAGTCCAGCCGACGTCGTTGGTGACCAGCACCATATCCGCCGCGTGGCAGGTTTGGCAGCCCGCTTCCATATTTCCTCTGGCGAAAAGCGGCCAGAGCCAGTGCTCGTAATTGCCGTGGGCTTTTTCGATGCTGGTGGTGGCGCGGCCATTGCCTTGATGGCACGGCGAACAGCCAAATTTATCCGGATCGTGGATCTTCAGGAGATCGGGCTCAGGATGGCTGGTGAACGCGCGGGCGTATTCGTCGGGCTTTTTGCCCTTGAGCGACATGGCTGCGGAGGTGAGTTTGACCGGCTCGCGAACGCCCATGTGACAGGATTCGCAGCGGTCCACGATGTTGGCTTCGGGGACATTGATCTGAACGATTTTCGGATCCCAGGCTTCGGTTTTGTCCTGCAAGCCGGCGAGCTGCGAGGGCGTGAGGCTGACCATGTGCTCGGAAACGTAGGCGTCTAACTTTTCTTTCTGTTCGTTGACGGGCTTGATGAGTTCGCCAAGCTCGGCGCTGAGGGCGGTGCGCTCGTTTCTTAGCTCGTTATACGTTTCTTCCAACTGCGGGAAATTGTATTTTTGTTTGCTGCCGTCGGGATATTCGACAGTGGCGACTTCCTGTTTGTACTGGTCGAGATTTTTTTGTTTGCGTTGCTTTGCGGAGTTGCTGGTTTCCGTCTCGATGTCATAGGTGGAGGCGTTGACGTAGGCGCGGCGGTCGGTAAAGACGTTCTGCACCGCGAGGATTTTCCCGCTGAGATCGCGCAACTTCTCGTTGATTTCCTTGACGCGCGGGGCGGCGCTCTGACTGGCCTGGTCGAAGGACAATTTCACCGCTTGATATTCGGAAGCAGCTTCGACATCTTTCTGCGAAGCGTTGGACTGCGAACGCGCGGTTTTGAGGAACGTGGAGTAGCGATTTTTCCATTCCTGCTGGAAGTTTTTCCAAGGGCGCTGGCCGAAGTCTTCATCCCACAATGCCCAGAACAACGTGGCCATAAGCAGGATCACCGCCACGACGTAGTGCGGCGCCAGCGATTTGCTTACGATCGGATCGTCGTCGGGAATGGGCTTATCGGGCACCAGTTCCTCCTGGGCGGGATTTCCTTGTTACGCCCGGATTGCAGCTAGGCTCCAAAGATCACACTCGTGCCCGTCGAGGGCATGATGAGCTTCTGCGGCATCTCGCGTTGGACAGCCATCATCGTGCGGAAGCCGGTGCAGTGCATGGGAATCAGGTAATCCGGGTCGATTTCCTTCAAGGCCCCCACGGTCTTGTCGATGATGTCATCAGGATACGGAGCCAAGTGCCACCCGCCAACTACGGCGTGCACCTTCTCGACCCCCGTGGATTTCTGGAGTTGGCGAACAGAGTTGATGATGCCCGCGTGGCCGCACGATGAGATAACAACCAGGCCTCGATCCTTCACGTTGTAAGCGGTCGCGTGTTCGCCCCAGAAGATGTCTTTCACCAGATCTCCCGGCTTGGCTTCCACCTTGACTGTGCCGGGAGGAAAGTGGAAGCTCGCATCACAACCGGAGCCGGTTGCGCCCGCTTCGAGTCGAGGGGCTGGAGGGGATATCTCGAAATCGGTAATCCGGGCGATGTGACCCGAAGTCATCGCATGGCCCGCCACGGTGGTCGGCTGTTCCGCGAGCGCGACCTTCAACCCTCGCGCTTCGAGCGCATCCTGCTTGAGCTCACCGTAGTCGAGGGTTTTTCCGTCCGGCTGCACGACCCAGCGATGACAGAATGTGTCACGCCCGCCAGCATAGAGGGTGAGCCCGGGTTTGGCGTGTCCCTGGAGGCTCGTTGCCAAGTCGAGCAGACCTCCGTAATGGTCCACGTGACCGTGGCTGATGATCAGGGCATCGGCCTTGGCAGGGTCGACTCTAAGGCCCTGGTAGTTGTTTGTGAGGGTGTGAGGCGTGAGCGCGAAGTCCAGCAGGATCTGCTTTTCCTCGGCTCCTCGGAAGGACTGCAGATGAAAGGCGAGCCCATGCTCGGAGAGCAGCGCGACGTCCGAGCCATAAGGGAAGGGCAAGCTATGTCGCGTGACAGCGAGGTTGCCAAGTTTTCCGCCTTTGGCGAAGATGTCATAAATGTTGTCGACCAGGTTGGTCATGACCAGCCGGTCTACCGTAGGGATTTCCTTGGGCGCGGCCAAGAGGCTCCGAAAGCGCCCTGTGCCACCCAACAAGAGCGTCCCGCCTGTGATTGCTCCCAGCTTCATGAATTCACGCCGGTGCATGCTGGTCTCCTGCATCTCCGCCTAGACGTTGAACCACGGCGTTATCCAGACATATTTAATGTGGAACATCAGGCGCAGAGCCATCTTGAGGGGCAAAGCGATCATGGTCAGAAAAAAGACCATCAGGATGGAATATTGCAGCAAGCTCTTGCGCTGATAATTTTTGGCGTTGTAGCGGCGATACAGCGCGTGCACGATAAAGCCGCCGATGGCGAAGAAGCCGCCGACTACCACGGCGCCGAAGATGGCTTTGCCGAGGTTGGACGTAATGCCGAAAAGGTCCGGCAAATCGCGATTGACCTCATAGATTTGGCGGTTGTGATCCCAAGTTTGCCCGGGCCAGAACCATTGCCAGCCCGGACCGCGGATAAAGGTGCCGATGGTGATCATCGAGACCCAGAGAACGATGAAGCCGAAGAGGAACGTGCCAATCTCGAATTTGCGCTGCTTCCAGGTGTAGTAGCCGGCGCCGAGGGGATTGGTGTCTATATAAGGTATGACCATCAGGCCGAAGATGATGAGCGTAGGCATGACCACGCCGGCAATCCAGGGATCGAAGTAGACGAGCATTTCCTGGAGGCCGAGGAAATACCACGGAGCCTTGGCGGGGTTCATGGTGAGGTTGGGATTGGCGGGCTCCTCGAGAGGCGCATTCAGGGTGATGGACCAGACCATCAGAATGATGGTGACGATGATGGCGGCGAGAAATTCGATACGGAGAAGGAACGGCCAGACGTGGACTTCTTTTTGCCAGCCGGGCTTGAAGGGCCAGGCTTTGCGGTGATGGGTCTTGGCTAAGGCGGCGTCGCCTTCGAGTTGTTCGATGAGCAAGTCGTTGGCGTGGGCCTGGCGCCAAGCGAGAAAGATGTAGAAGGCGAGCAGGGGAATTAGCGCGATGATCGGCACATTGTCCGGCGCGGACATGATTTCCCAAAGTTGGCGCCAATCCATGGTTATTTCCTTGGCTCCTTGATCTCGGATTCGAGGATCACGGAATTCGGGCCGGAAATTCCGCCGTCCTTACGCACGCGCCAGAAATGCACCATCATGAAGATCAAAGCGATGATGGGAATTCCGATGCAATGCCAAATGTAGGAGCGGAGAAGCGCGTTGGCATCCACGATCGAGCCGCCCAACAGGCCAAAGCGAACGTCATTGTAGGGAGTCATTCCCATTTGCGCACCGAACGGACCTTCGTGGCCGAGAAGGGGCGTGGCGCGCGCCATGTTGGTTCCCACGGTTACGGCCCAGAAGCCGAGTTGATCGTCGGGGAGCAGATAGCCGGTAAAGGAAAGCAGCAGAGTCAACACCAAGAGAATCACGCCCACGTTCCAATTAAACTCGCGCGGCTTCTTGTAGGAGCCGGTGAGGAAAACGCGAAACATGTGCAGCTCGACGGCGATGACCATGAGGTGCGCGGCCCAGCGGTGCATGTTGCGGAGCAGCTTGCCAAAGGGTACGTCATGCTCGAGGTAGAGCACGTCGCGGAAGGCCTGCACTTTGCTGGGGTGGTAATAAAACATCAGGAGGACGCCGGTGAAGGTGAGCACGAGGAACAAATAGAAGGTGATGCCGCCCATCCCCCACGTGAAACTGTAGCGCACGGCATCGCGATTGATTTTGGCGGGGTGCAGATGCAAAAAAACGTTGGAGAGGACGCCGAGGGCGCGATTGCGCGGGGTGTCGTCGTGCTTGTGGCGGAAGATGGAGGTGTAGAGCTGGGTTTTGGTGGGATTCTTAAGGCCTTCGACTTGTTCCTTTGCTTTCGCGGGAAGATCGGTCTTCAAGGAGTTGAGATCTTCCTTGATGCGGTCGACGATGCCCACCGATTTACCGTTCTTGCCGTTGGCGTTTTTTTCGTCGGCCATGGATTACACCTGTAGGAACGAGCCCGGGTCGCTGAAATGACTGGGCTGGCCTTTGGGCCACTGATAGAGGCGCGAGGTGTCTACGACGATTTGGCCGTCGGGCGCAAGCGTCACGTGAGCGCGATCCATCGGGCGCGGTGCGGGGCCTTCGAAGTTGACGCCTTCGCTGTCGTAGCCGCTGCCGTGACACGGACACTTGAATTTGTTTTCGCTGGCTTTCCAGTCCGGCGTGCAGCCGAGGTGCGTGCAGCGTGCGTAGATGACGAAAACGCGATCGGGAGTGCGGTCAACCCAGATGCGATATTTTTGCTGCCACTTGGTGTCGACGCCTAGCGCGTAATCCGAGGGATAGCCGATCTTGAAGACGGTGGGAGGTTCGAAGAGCGTGCGCGGGAGAAAAAAACGGAGGAAGGCGATAAACCAGGCACCCAGGAAAGCTGTAACCGCACACCACACTAAACGCCGCCGGCGGTTGTTGACCTGGTCGTCCTTCGGACCAACGGTTGCCAAACCGGCGGCCGCAGCAGCTTTCGAGGTGCCCACAGCCGGCGTGCCCACATACTTCGTTGCATCATCGGCGCTGGCCGATGTCTTCGCCGCATCCGGTTTCGGTTTGTCCGATAGGGTGTCCGGGCCCGCCATCCGATACCTCCTGGGAAGTGATTCTCGAAATTGGTTATGCGGCCGAAGAAAATGCCGCGCATTTCCTCCCGTGAATGGAGCAGAAAATTTTCGTCGCAGATCGAACTGGAGCAGGCACGCAGAGAGAATCAGCGAGGCTCGAATCGGAGAAGCGCTGTCGGCCTGCTAGCGCGTGGTCCCCGCCGAGTTGGAAAAAGTTTGAAGCGAAACATCGCGAGGCCCCTACCATTCCACTGGACCCCCCAGGAAACGAGCCGGATGTTACTCAAAATGGAAAAGGACGTCAATGCGTGTCTGCGGGAGAAATTTTGGAGGGCGAAGCGGAGTCGACGGTGCGACGGTTCGGTTACAGGAAATTTTGCGACCCTAAAAGCGGCAGCAAGTCTGCCGCACTCCACAAAAAGAAGAACGCGCTTGCGCTCCGAGTAAGCTGTGGTAGACTCGCGGCGTTTACAGCCCCCCTCTTCCGAATCCAGGGATGTACGCGCTGCCGCAGTGAGGAGGGCCGAGAATCCTACTCGGGAGGTCGCGCTACATGGGCCTCGTTTTACTCGTGGTCATCTGGCTGATTACGTTCATCAGCACCTACTTCTTTATTGCCAAGACATGGTGGTTGCCAACCGGAGCGTCTGCTGCGGCTGCGGGCATCGACCATCATTTCGCCACCACGTACCTGGTGATGGGCATTGTTTTCGTGGCGGCGCAAGTGTCGCTGGGATATTTTGCGTGGAAGTATCGTGATCGCCCCTCTGCCCCGCCGGCGCGCTACGTGCACGGCAACAACATGTTGGAAATTGTGTGGACGGTGCTCACGGCCATTCTGTTTATCGGGCTGAATCTGATGAGCAGCTCGATCTGGGCGTCGGAACGGTTCCGGCCAGCGGAGCCCGGCGCTACTCAGGTAGAAGTGACCGGGATGCAGTTCCAATGGTACTTTCGCTATCCAGGTGCTGATGGCAAATTTGGCGCGACCAAGCCGGAGTTGATCGACGCGTCCGCGGGTGGAGAGAGCGCTCTCGGTCTCGACACTACGGATCCCGCTTCCAAAGACGACGTGGTGACGGGAACCATGGTGGTCCCGGTGAATCGCGAAGTGGAAATGATTTTGCGGGCGCAGGACGTCATCCATAGCTTCTTCATTCCGAACATGCGCTTCAAACAAGACGCGGTGCCGGGCTTGGCGATCCACATGCACTTCACGCCGATTACAATCGGAGACTATGAGGTCACCTGCGCGGAGCTTTGCGGGCTCGGTCATTACAAGATGCACGGAATGCTGAGAGTTGTCAGCCAGGATGAATTTGACAAATGGCTGGCGGCGCGGGAGGCGGAGAAACAATAATGGCTACCCGGGAATTCGCAGCCCACGAAGCACATGCACACGCGGCACCGCAAGGGTTCATCCGGAAGTGGGTTTTCAGTCTCGATCACAAAGTCATCGGCCTTCAGTATTATTTTCTGGCGCTGACCGCGGTGATCGTCGGCATGTTTTTGTCGCTGCTGATGCGCATCCACCTGATCTGGCCGAACATTACTCTGCCGCTGCTCGGCGACATCAAGCCGGAAACATATCTGACGCTCGTGACCATGCACGGCACGATCATGGTGTTTTTCGTTTTGACTACCGCGCCGCAAGGAGGCTTCGGCAATTATTTTCTGCCCATTCAAATCGGCGCTGCGGACATGGCTTTCCCGGTGCTGAACATGCTGTCCTTTTGGGTGACAGCTTTGGCCTTCATCGTGATGCTTGGGGCTTTCTTCGTGACCGGGGGAGCGCCGCTCCATGGCTGGACCGGCTATCCACCGTTGAGCGCGGTGCCGACGGCGGGGCCCGGCGAAGGTCCGGGCGCGGACATGTGGGTGATCAGCATCGCGCTTTTCTGCATCGGCGCGTTAATGAGCGCACTGAATTTCATCACCACCACGCTGGATATGCGCGCCAAGGGCATGTCCATGATGCGCATGCCGCTGACGTGCTGGGCGTGGTTTATCACCGCGATTCTTGGACTCCTCGCTTTCGGTGTACTTTTTTCAGCAGGCATCCTGCTGCTGTTGGATCGCAACGCGGGTACGAGTTTCTACGTGCCGCTGACGGTGTTTAGCGGGCAGATCGTCGCGCACAAGGGCGGTTCACCGCTTTTGTGGCAGCACCTGTTCTGGTTTTTTGGTCATCCCGAAGTGTACATTGCGATTCTGCCGGCGATGGGATTGTGCTCGCAGTTGGTGTCGGTGTTTTCGCGTAAACCGATCTTTGGGTATAAGGCGATGGTCTACGCCATGCTATCGATCGGGTTGCTGGGCTTCATGGTGTGGGGCCATCACATGTTCATGAGCGGCATGAGCCCGTATACAGCTTTCGCTTTTTCGATTATGACCATGGCCATCGGGGTGCCTTCCGCAATTAAGACCTTCAATTGGCTGGGGACGTTGTGGGGCGGCCGGATTCGATTGGCGTCGCCGATGTTGTTTGCCATCGGATTTGTTTCCTTGTTCGTGTCGGGCGGCATCAGCGGTCCGTTCCTGGCGCAACCGACATTGGATATCCCGTTGCACGATACGGCCTTCGTGACCGGACACTTCCACTTGATCATGGGTGTTGCGTCGATCTTCGGGATTTTTGCGGCGACCTACTACTGGTTTCCCAAAATGTTCGGACGCATGATGAACGAGACTCTGGCGCGGTGGCACTTTTGGCTGACCTTTGTGGGCACCTACTGCATCTTCATGCCCATGCACTATGCGGGTATGGCAGGCCAGCCGCGTAGGTACTCTCAATTCACGGAGCTGCATTATTTGGAGAAGCTGATCCCGCTGAATACGTTCATCACCTTTGCCGCTTTCGTCACCATCAGCGCGCAGCTCATCTTCATCTTCAACCTGTTCTGGAGCATGAAGGCTGGGAAAAAGGCGAGCGACAATCCCTGGGAAGCCACGACGCTGGAGTGGACCACGGCGACGCCGCCTCCGCATGACAATTTCGGCGGGCACACTCCGGTGGTGTACAACGGCCCGTATGAGTATGGCGTGCCGGGCGCTCCCCGCGACTACGTGATGCAGACAGATCCTGCAACCGTGGCGGCACACTAGACGCCGATGGCCAGTTACACTCCAACCGTCGCGATCGACGATCCCAGAACTAGCACGGGAGGAAACGGCGCTCTGCCCCCGGACTGGGGCAGCGACGGCGGCAATTTCGATTCGTCGTTCTTCGACACGCGTTTGCGGCGGGCCCGGCTCGGGCTAGTTGTGGGCTTGACCGGAATCGCAATGATCTTTATTTCGTTCACCAGTGCCTACATTGTGCGGCAGGGCTTGCCCACACTGGACCCGCGCACGAATGCGCTGCTTCACGATTGGTTTCCCGTGCCGCTTCCAAGATTGCTGCTTATCAACACCGTTGTGTTGCTGATCAGCAGCGTCACGATGGAACTCGCACGGCGACATACGGCGCGCAAGGTGGCACTTGCGCAGCTCACGTCAGTTCCCGGTGTATCCGTAGAAGCCAAGGAGGGAATCTCTTGGTTGGCATTGACTATGGTCCTGGGTCTCAGCTTTTTGACCGGGCAATGGATGGCCTGGCGTGAACTCGCCGCCAACGGTTTTTACGTGGCCAGTAGCCCCAGCAGTTCTTTTGTGTATCTATTGACCGGCATGCACGGAATCCATTTGTTTGGTGGCGTAGTGGCCCTCCTGATCGCAGGCTTTGCATCCGTCTTGCGCCGGACCGCCGATTCACAATTTATTTTGGTGGACGTAACCGGCTGGTATTGGCATTTCATGGCTTTGCTGTGGGTCTACATTTTGTGCCTGCTGGAGTTTGTGCACTGACGTCACTCGAAGGAGGAGACCGGATCTATGGCTGACGCGACGCTGTTGCACGACACGACAGCGGTTTACGAACCGTCGCTGTTTGGAACCTACTCCAAGAAAATCGGGATGTGGCTGTTCCTGCTTTCGGACTCACTGACCTTCGGGGCTTTGCTGTACGCGTACAGCTACGGCCGAATCTCCACGCCAAACTGGCCGACGCCATTCCATTCCGAGAGCATTGTGAACGCCACCATAATGACGGCGTTCTTGCTGACGAGTTCGCTGACCATGGTGCTGGCGGTACGCGCGGCGGTACAAGGCGACGCGAAAGCGCAGCGGTTGTGGCTGCTGGCCACCATGGTTTGCGGCCTAGGTTTCGTCATCCTCCACGGTAGGGAATGGAGCAAGCTGATTTCCGAGGGTCTGACCCTTCCGGTGTTTCCGCACATGCCGGGCAGCGAAACTACGGGTGAGTTTGCGAATGTGGCCAAGACCGTGCCGCAATTTCCCGCTACGTTTTTCGGTCTCACCGGCATGCATATGCTGCACGTCACCTTGGGGGTCGTTTATCTCGGCGTGGTCGCGCTGCGGCGCAAGTTCATTCCCATTTTGCTGGTCTTGTGGCTGGCTGCGTGGTTGGGAACGCCTTCGTACAGCCCGTTCCACTACGGAGCGCACGTTTTGCTATTGGCGGCTATTGTTTGTTCCATCGTCCTCTGGTTGAAGCCAAAGGTTTACGACGCTTCGGACGTTGAGGTCGCGGGTTTATACTGGCATTTCGTGGATCTGGTGTGGATGTTCATTTTTCCGTTGGTGTATTTGATGTCCGCCAAAATTCTCTAGGAGCTGAAGAGATGGAAGCATTTCAGCAAGCTATTGCCGAGCGCGTCGCGGAACAACACCGCCACCACGGAAAGTCGCAGTTCTTCTGGGTTTGGGCCGCACTGCTGGTGATGACTGCCATCGAAGTATATTTGACGTATCAAAATTTGCAGCCCGTACGCATGCTCACCATTTTGATGGGCTTGTCGCTGGTGAAGGCGGCGCTCATCATCGGCTACTTCATGCACATGAAATACGAAATTTCGCGCATGAAGTGGTTGACCATGTGCTCTCTGGTCGCCTGCTTGGCTTTGATGATGATCTTCTTCCCGGATGCTCTTCGCATCATTTCGCTGGGAGTGAAATGAGGGTACGCGCCGTCATTCTTGCCGCTTTCCTTTTGCTATGGGCCGCGCCTGCTTTCAGCCAGGCTTGTTCCATGTGTTACAGCACAGCTAAGGCGACGTCCAAGGACGGGCAGCGAGCCATCAGTAAAGGGGTAATCGTTCTATTGCTCCCTCCGCTCAGTTTCATGACGCTCGGCGTATGGGCAGCATTTCGATACGGAAAGAAGCGGGATTTGGAGCAGGCTCAAGCGACTGTGTTGAACAGCTGCCTAGAATATTAGTACGTACGCGTGAATTCCGCCGTAGGTCGCACAGGTTCCGGCCGCAACAACAGCCCAGGCCTTTGGAGCCAATTGATCGATCCAATCCCACGACACTCGGATCTGCGGAAACCACTTGTCTCGTAGCGCGTTTTGACGGCAATGCGCGGTTAAATTCAGGTCCAGCGCAGCGTGGTGAGCGAGTCTGTTGTCAGGGCTATTTTGGTGATTTGGCCTGCGCACGCAACGGTCACCTCCTTGGCGTCGCCTGGGTTTGTCAGCACCAGCACCAGCGAGCCGTCGGAGTTTTTTGCGGCGGTGTGATATACGCGCGAAGTCGCAGCGGTATTGGGGGTCGCTGTCACGGTTGAGGATGATGGCGGCTGGCCGATTAGTGCAGCGTTCACGGCGGGAAGATCGCCGTTGGCGTCGTGCGACGCGACAATCACCGCGCCGCGGCGAAACGCGCGGGCGTGGTGCGCCAGCGCCCAATACAATCCGCTCTGCGTGATTTCTTTCGTCTGCGAATGAATCTGCACGAGGCCGCCGCAATCGAAGGGGCCGATGTTGGGCCGGCCGCGCTCGTCGAGAGCGAAATTCCACATGGTGATGCTTTGCGGGCCGTTGGCCAGAATGCCGGCGAACGAGGCGCCCCACTTGCTCCAGTTCGTCAAATAATCGGGGAACTTGTAGTCGTCGCCGCCTTCGGTCCAATGCATTTCGACGTCGGGAAATTTTTGTTTTACGTTAAGCATCATTTCAGGGCTGCCAACGTAGCCGTGCCAAGCCACGGTGTTGACATATTTCTTGAAATGGGGTCTCGAGAGTTGATCGAGTGCGCGGCCGAACAAATTGTAATTGTGATCGAGGGTCCAAATCTTCGTGCCGCTGGATTCGAGCAGCGGGCCCAGTGTCGCCACCAGGCGCTCCTCGTCTTCTTCCGGCCAAGGACACGCGGGCATTCTTCCGCCCTGATCCGCGTCGATCTCGTTTTGGGTCGTCACCGCGCGAACTGGGACGCCTGCCGTGGCGTAGGCCTCCACAAATTTCTGAAAGTAGTGCGCGTAGGCGGGAATATTTTCCGGGCGAATGTTTCCGCCCAACATCGAATTGCTGTACTTCATCCATCCCGGCGGACTCCACGGCGAGGCGAACAGAAACAGGTCGGGATTGGCGGAGAGCGCCGCGCGCAAAGTCGGCAAAATGTAATCACGATCGTGGTCGACGCTGAAGCGCCTTAACTCTGGATCGGCGGCGCCGTCGTCGTAGCTGTATGCCGCGGTGCTGTAATCGCTCGCGCCGATGGGTATGCGCCCCATGCTGAGGGCGTGTTGATCCTGGGCGAACATCGTGTGCAGGAGGTTCGCGCGATCGTTATCGCTGAGGCGCGAAAGGGTGAAGCACGCTGCATCGGTAAACGCCGCGCCAAACCCCAGGATGGACTGCGCCGTTTTCGTCGGGTCCACGGTTATATCCGCCGTCGGCGCTTTTTTCGCAATCTTCGTCCACGCTATCTCCGCTCCCGGTGCAAGCCGCTTTCCGCTCTTGTCGGTAACTTCTGTTTGCGCGGGCTTGGCGGGGGCCTGCGCCTGATTCGCAGCGACGTTTGCATTTATGGGCACGCCCAATGCTGAGGCGGCCGCCGCACCGACTCCCAGCCCCGCATACTTCAAAACTTCTCGCCGTGTGGTCACGTTCGGCTCCCGGTAATCTGTAATCAATCCTGGGCACTGCACTGAAATCGATTTGTTTCGGTGGACAGCATACTTCAAAAACGTTATTCCGAAATGCAAATCTGCGTGGCGTGCACTTCGGCGACGTCCCTGCACTCTTCGGCAATACGCTTAGATCATTTTTTTATTTTGCAGTGCGCTGGTGGTTTCTGGACGGAATCGATTCTATCTGCCAAATTCCTGAAAGCGTCGAAGATACGTACGCACCAAATTCGTAGGCCGAGGCATCCGTTAGCACATGAGAGCACCGTGCGACGAGATGGTCATTCGCTCGCAAGGCGCGGACGCGCCGTGCATGGCCTCGGCTCGTCCGTGGATATTGGTGGCGACCATCCTGGGCTCGAGCATGGCGTTTATTGACGCCACGGTTGTAAATGTCGCGATACCGACGTTGCAGACGGCATTTCACGCGACGGTAGTGGATGCGCAGGGGGTGGTCGAGTCCTACGGGTTGTTTCTGTCTTCTCTGATTCTTACGGGCGGTGCGCTGGGCGATTTGTTTGGCCGGCGGCGCGTGTTCCTGATCGGCGTGGGGGTTTTCGCCGCCGCTTCCGCGGCTTGCGGTCTGGCGCCAAACATCCTCATGCTTATTTTTGCGCGTTGCGTTCAAGGCATCGGAGCGGCGCTGCTGGTTCCCGGAAGCCTGGCGATTATTGGCGCGTCTTTCGATGAGGAGAGCCGCGGCAAAGCTATAGGCACGTGGTCGGGGTTTACCGCGATTACGACGGCGCTTGGTCCGGTGATCGGCGGATGGCTGATCGAGCACGGCTCCTGGCGCTGGGCCTTCTTTCTGAATCTTCCGCTTGCGGTTGCGGTGGTGATGATTTCGCTTTGGCACGTGCCGGAAAGCCGCGGCTCGAAAACTGAGCATGTCGATTGGTGGGGGGCATTAACCGCTACGCTCGGGCTTGGCGGGCTGGTGACTGGACTCCTGGAATCCGCAAAATTAGGCTGGGGCAACCCTGTGGTGTTCGGAAGTCTGGCGGAAGGTTCGACTTGTCTGGTCATTTTCATGGTGATCGAAGCGCGAGCTTCTACGCCCATGGTGCCGCTCGAGCTTTTTAACTCGCGCTCGTTCCTGGGTGCGAATGTGGTTACGTTGTTTCTGTATGCGGCGATTGGAGTCTTCTTTTTTCTGTTTCCCATGAATCTGATCCGCGTGCAGGGCTACTCGACGACAGCGGCGGGCGCTGCGGCTTTACCGATGATTTTGTTAATGTTTCTGTTGTCGCGGTGGTCTGGGGGGCTTGTCAACCGCTACGGTAGAAAAACTCCGCTGATTGTCGGATCGCTCATCATCGCAAGCGGGTTCACTCTATTTGCCGTTATTCCTGGCGGGAGCAGTTACTGGAAAACGTACTTTCCGGCATTTTTGGTGCTCGGGATAGGAATGGCGGTTACCGTGGCTCCGCTCACAACGGTAGTGATGAGTTCGGTCGACCGCGAGCACGTGGGCGCCGCATCCGGGATCAACAACGCCGTGGCGCGCGTAGCGGGGGTGCTGGCCATCGCGGTGTTTGGAATCGTGATGGTGAAGGCGTTTGGTGCGCGCCTGGAGCAAAATCTGGCGAGACTTTCGTTCGCGGCTGATATTGTTCAGGAAATTCGCTCAAAAGAGATTGACCTTGCGGGTCTCGAACCCCCGCTGGGTTTGGATGCCAACGCGGTTGCGGCGATCCGGCGCACGATTTCCGACGCTTTTCTCGCGGGCTTCCGTTTGGTCCTATTGGCTTGCGCGGGATTGTCGGTTGCCAGCGCCCTAGTGGCCTGGCGGCTGATTGGTGCTTCAACAGATCGCCGTGCCGGGCGTGTCGCCTCGACAGTTTAAGTGTGGATGTCCGGTGCCAGGAGCAGCTCGCGGCAGAAGAGAGCCTACTGGTCTGGCATCCGGAAATTATCTAAAGCTTTTCGCCATTCATTTTCTTGGGCAGGGGCTTCAAACGTCTGGAGAATTCTTTGAGCGGAACTTCTTCCGAGGAAAGGGGAATCCCGCAAGTTGCGATGGGGACCGGTCGAGGAGGTCGCTTTTACCCGGCGGGTAGTGTATATCGGCTACGCGAAAGAGCCGGTCGCGTACGAGACGCGTTTGTTTGTGCAAAAGGAGTTGGACATTCTCGGTTCCAGGAACGCCACTCCGGCAGACTTTGCTCGGGTCATTGCCATGCTCGAGACCGGCGCGTTTCCTGTTGAGCAGGCAGTTGGCACCGTTATTTCGCTGGAACAGGCGCCAAGCATTCTTCAGCAGTGGAGCGAAGCGCCGCGCGCTTTACAAAGATAATGGTCAACCTGGACTAGCCGCTGGGGTGGAAAGTGGTGATATGAGTCGAAAAACCGAAGAATCTGTGACGTTGCCCGTTATCGAGCATGCTATTTCCTCGCGGCCGGATGCGCGGCAGGGATCTCATTTGTTCCCGGCCGGGCAACTCGTTCCGTTCATACTCGTCACTGTCCTGTTCTTTCTCTGGGGCATTCCCAACAATCTCAATGATGTCCTCATACGTCATTTCATGAAGGCGTTCGCTATCACGCGATTTCAGGCGGGTCTCGTGCAATCCGCTTTCTACATGGGATACTTCTTGCTGGCCATGCCGGCCGCGCTTCTGATGCGCCGTGCCGGATACAAATCGGGTTTTGTAATCGGCTTGTTTCTTTTTGGCGCAGGTGCATTTTTATTTTGGCCTGCGGCGCTGGCCGGTAGTTATGGCTTTTTTCTTTTAGCGCTGTTCGTCATCGCCAGCGGCCTGTCATTTCTGGAGACCGCGTCCAATCCCTTCATCGCGCAGCTAGGTGATCCAAATAGTTCGGAGCGGCGTTTGAATTTCGCCCAGGCGTTCAATCCATTGGGAGCTATTACCGGCGCTTTGATGGGCACAGTCTTCATCTTTTCAGGCGTGGAGCTGACGCCCAGGGAAATCGCCGTTCAGCAGGCACGTCATACGTACGAGGCATACCTTCGTTCGGAAACCCTTCGCGTCGTGAAACCCTATCTCGTCATCGGGGGCATAGCCCTGATTTGGGCTTTGCTGATTTTGCGCACCAAGTTTCCCTCCATCCAAAGCGAGCACGAGAACGAGTCAGGCGACCGCGGGCATGTTCGCGATCTGTTCCAATACCCCCATTTCCTTTTCGCCGTTGTCGCGCAATTTTTCTACGTCGGCGCGCAGGTGGGGACGTGGAGTTACTTCATTACTTACGTTCAGGACTATGCGCACCAGTCCGAAAAGGTCGCCGGCTATTTCCTGACTGGCACGCTGATCGCCTTTGGCGTGGGCCGCTTCGCCTCTGCATGGCTGATGCGCTATGTCAATCCAGGCAAACTGATGGGCGACTATTGCATCGCCAACATTGTTCTTGTAACGATCGCGGTGGTGATGCCCGGTTGGATCGGACTCTGGTGCGTCTTTCTAACCAGCTTTTTCATGTCCCTCATGTTTCCAACTATTTTTGCTCTCGGACTGAAAGGTCTCGGCCCAAACACCAAACTGGGTGGCTCGCTTCTGGTGATGGCCATCGTCGGCGGAGCGGTCTTGACGCCAGTGATGGGCTACATTTCGGAAAGGACTCATAGCCTCGCGTTGGCCTACTCCGTGCCTTTACTCGCGTACTTGATCATCGCGCTCTACTCGTTTTGGGGCTCGCAGCAACGAAACGCGAACCCTAGTGTGGGCTAGCCTCTCAGGCGACCGGAGGATTCGTGCAAATGCCGGTACTTCGACGCGGTCATTTCTTGCGATCCTGGCCAGCCTTGATGGCCCTAATCATTGCGGCGATTTCTTTCGCCGGGCAAACATCGCCGCAGACTGCGCCCACCAGTTCTCAGGACGCTCCGACGATTGACGAAATCTGGCAACAGGCCAGCGCGAAATACGATTCCGAGCGCGACGCGCTTCTAAAGCAAGTGCACCGCGGCGCGAATGATGGGCCTTACCGCGCCGATTGGCAATCCCTGCAGAAATACCAGGTCCCCGATTGGTATAAGGACGCAAAGTTCGGGATCTTCATACATTGGGGAGTCTATTCCGTTCCAGCGTTTGGCAGCGAATGGTATCCGCGCAATATGTACCGTCCGGGTTCGGACGAATACAAGCATCACGTCAGCACGTATGGACCGCTCACGAAGTTTGGCTACAAGAACTTCATTCCCATGTTCCGCGCGGAACGTTTCGATCCCGCAGCGTGGGCGCGCCTTTTCAAGGAAGCCGGAGCGAAGTACGTTGTTCCCGTATTTGAGCATCACGACGGATTTGCTATGTACGATAGCGGGCTCTCGGACTGGACTGCAGCAAGAATGGGACCGCGGCGAGATGTGCAAGGAGAATTGGCCAAAGCCATTCGTGCGGAGGGACTCCATTTGGGCGCTTCCTCTCACCGCGTTGAGCATAACTTTTTCCTCGATGGCGGCCGCCAGATCGACTCGGACGTAAATGATCCGCGGTTCGCCGCCTTCTACGGTCCGGCGCACACCTGGTTGGAAAGCAAGCAATCGCTTCTGACTGATTGGACCTACGTCAGCAATGCTTACCTGGATGACTGGCTGGCCCGCGACGCGGAAATCGTAAGGAAATACAAACCCGATCTTTTTTACTTTGATTGGTGGATCGGCCAGCCTTCTGTTCGCCAGCACCTAATGGACTTCGCTGCCTTTTACTACAACGATGCTGCGGCGCGCGGCTTGGTAAGCGTCATCAATTACAAGAGTGACGCCATGGAACAGCACTCCGCTGTTCTCGACGTGGAGCGCGGCCAATTGAACGAGATTCGCCCACTCTACTGGCAAACAGACACTTCCATCAGCAACAAATCCTGGGGATTCATTGAGCACGACAGCTTCAAGCCGCCTCAAACAATCGTGCACCAATTGATCGACATCGTAAGCAAGAACGGGAATCTGCTCGTCAATATTGGGCCGCCCTCGGATGGTACGATTCCGGACGAAGTGCAAAGTGTCCTTCGTGAAATTGGTTCTTGGCTGAAGATCAACGGCGAAGGCATTTACGGCACGCGCCCGTGGAAGATTTATGGCGAAGGTCCAACGAAAGTCGTGGAAGGCGCGTTTCACGATACCGATGCCCAGCCGTTTACCGCGCGTGATTTTCGCTTCACTACTAAAAACGATGCGCTCTATGCATTCGAGCTGGGTTGGCCGTCCGACGGGGAAGCGGTAATTAGGTCTCTCGTTGCCGATCAGATCGAAGGGCGAAAAATTTCGGCGGTTTCGCTGCTGGGGTCAGCCTCTCCGCTAAGCTTCGACTCGCAAGCAGATGGTCTGCACATTCGTCTTCCGGTTCAGCCACCCGGCAAATATGCCTACTGCTTCCAAATCACATTTGCACCTTCGCGCCCATGATCGAGTGACTCATGAAAGGCGCGTGATCCCGGGGAATGCATCAAATCCGGAATCAAAACTCAAGATTTGATCGACGTCTTGAGCTTCCATGACGGCTAAGTGTAAAGCGTCCCGTGCGGACATCTTAGGATGGCCCATCACTATTTCCTTCGCGCGCTCCACAGCGATCTGCTCAACAGGAAAAACTTGGTCGACAATTCCGAGCAGAGCGTCAAATGCCGGCTGGATGGCGTCGCGGCGATTTATGTCGACATAGCGATGAAGAATCTCTTGAAGGACCTCAGCGTTGGTAACGAGACGTTGCCGATCGCTGATGAGTTTCTCCAGTAAGCGTTGCGCGTCGGCTTTGTGGGGATGGGGTACGCCGACCAGGTACATCGGCACATTTGAGTCAACGAAAATCACAAGCCGGAACCGGGGCTGTATCCGTTCTCGATTTCGGCGAGCATGGAGTCAATGTCGCCGGCCGGAAAGTCGTGACGTACAGCTGCCCGGACAACGCCCAACTTCTTGCCGGCGTCACTCGATGGCTCTCGCCGTCGTGCCAGTGCCAATGCCTGCCGAACCCACTCGGCAATAGACATATGACGCGAGCGAGCGACACGCTGGATTTCCCGGTATTCAGGATCGCGTAGGATTACTTGGAGCCTCTTAGCCATACGATGAGTCTACATGACTCATAGGAGTCAACGATTCTAACTATGTTCCGAACTTTTCTCTCGCGGGGTGCTGCCATCCGTGTTTCATTTTAACGCCGGACCGTATGCTTGAACGCTGTGCCAGTTCGTTACTTTCTTGTAGGAGTTGCCGCAGGCTGTGGGGGGAGCACGCCAGGAGGTGCGCTTGTCAGGGCTGACTTCACGGCCGGTGAAATCTTATCCGCATTGGCCAGCAACACACTGACCTGCCAAATCTGTGTGTCATTCAGCGCTCCCTTGAACCCGGGCATGCCAGTGAGACGAATCCCATTCTTGGCTTTCCAGTATGTTTCCCACGCAGGGTCGTCGGTCACTCCGGTTCCATGAAAAAGCTCCGGGGGTTTGGGAAACATCCCCTGTCCGATCGCGCTTTGCGATTGCCCAGGCAATCCGTGGCAGACCGCGCAGTTCTGCTTGTACACATCAGCTCCGGCCAGATACGTCTCCTCGGTGAGAGGAACCGGCGCCGGATCGGTGTGCGGATCTTTGCCGATCCGCGCGTTCAACGCGCCGTGGGCGAGCTTCTTTTCAAACAACATAGGGGGATCCGCCACTGCGACTGGCGCCCATCCCTTCGTGAAATAAAGCCAAGCGCCTGCGGCCACTAACAAGATTCCAATCAATATTCCGATCACCAAAGCTCTGAGCATGACTCTGTATTCTCTCCTTTCGTTTGCCGAGCGGCCTGCCGTTACGTCCTGATCCTCATTTACTTGAAGAGATAAGTGCGCGAAACTGCGATAGTGTACTTTCCGGCAGGCATTTCTGCACGCTGATTTGTGCACCACAAGCTCAGGAAAGTCACTTTGGCGTTCGTAACCTTTTGTGCCTTTAAGCCGTCCTATTGTAGGAATGAGCAGGGTTTTCCGATAGGCTTTGGCCGGTCACTTAGAGCCGCCTGGCGTCCCCCCGATTGTCTTGCCAGTGGCACACTTGCTCGCACAAGCATGCGACACATAGGAGCGTAGGAATGGGCCATTTGAGCACTAATATAGCCCCAACACCGCCGGGCGAACCGGCCCTCTCCAAGACGAGACCGACCGGCCATCGTTGGCTGTGGATCGTCGCTCTGGTCGTCATTATCGCGCTCGGCTATTGGTACTTCCGTGGACCGCGCGCCAGCACCGAAGCGCAGGCGCCCGCGCCGCCAGGCGGATCCGGCAAGGGTCAAGGCCGCCAAGGAGGCAGCGCAGGCGGCTTCGTAGTTCCCGTCGTCGTTGCCACCGCCCAGCGCGGAGATCTTCCCGTGTACTTCAACGGTTTGGGGACGGTCACCGCGTTTAATACCGTGACGGTGCACAGCCGCGTCGACGGGCAAATCACCAAGATCAATTTCCAGGAAGGTCAATTCGTCCACCAGGGCGAGGACCTCCTCGATATCGATTCGCGCCCGTTCCAAGTCCAGCTTGAGCAGGCCGAAGGACAGCTCGCCAAAGATCAAGCGCAGCTTCGCGACGTGCAGGTGAACTACGAACGCTTCCAATTGCTATTCAAAGAAGGCGTTATCCCCAAACAGCAGCTTGATACCCAGGGTTCGCAGGTGGGTCAGTTCGAGGGTTCCATCAAGGCCGATCAGGGCTCCATCGACAGCGCCAAGCTTCAAATCGTTTATTCACACGTGACTGCACCCATCAGTGGACGCATTGGTCTTCGCTTGGTCGACATCGGAAATATCGTGCATGCCAGCGATGTAAATGGACTGCTGGTGATCACCCAGTTGCAGCCGATCGCTGTGATCTTTGCTCTGCCTCAGGACCAGCTTCCCCAGGTGGCGACCAAGCTGCGCAACGGTCAGCAATTGATTGTCGATGCGTATGACCGCGACGACACCGCTAAAATCGAGTCGGGAAAGCTGCTGACCATTGACAACCAGATCGACACCAGCACTGGCACTTACAAATTGAAAGCCGTCTTCAACAATGATCGAAACCTCTTATTCGCGAATCAATTTGTTAACGTTCATCTGCTTGCAGACGTAAAGAAGGATCTGATCATCGTGCCGGCGCCG
>Ga0210409_10001549_pt1 | contig 29604 bp, 28 predicted proteins | sample IncBWH17MmetaG_FD_161649 | JGI IMG/M metagenome (GOLD analysis project Ga0210409, IMG submission 161649) | Forest soil microbial communities from Barre Woods Harvard Forest LTER site, Petersham, Massachusetts, United States - Inc-BW-H-17-M | ecosystem: Environmental > Terrestrial > Soil >...
CTTTCCGGACGGAAGGTTTAGGGAGCGCCGAACGCCGGCTGCGAGACGGGAGCGCCACGCTGGGCCTGTGTCTCTTGCTGCCATCTGTTCCTGACGACCTGATGGCGTATCCATTGATGGACCTGCAATTGCTACCCGTCGCGGCTCCCGATCATCCTTTGGCCAGCATCGACCGACCGCTTGAAACGGCAGACTTCGCAGCACATGTCCAGCTGGTTTTATCTGACCCCATTGCCCAGGATGGAGCGAATTATGGCGTCGTCGGCCCGAGACTATGGCGTTTCGTCGACAATGGAAGACGGCTTGATTTTCTTTTGGGGGGACTCGGCTGGTGCAAGATGCCGAAACACATCGTAGAGCCGATGTTGAAAGACGGAAGATTAGTGCTTCTGGAAACCCAAGATCAAAAAATCGTGCCCAGCACGCGCCTGTTAATATATGCGGCTCATATCCGCAACAAACCTCTGGGACCGCTCGGAACCTGGCTTTTGAACGACTTGCGTCAGCGACTCTTCGTTAGTTGACCTGGCACATATGCCATGTTCCGCCCTGTCAACTATCAGCTCACCGTCAAAATATGTACCCTGAGCCAGATTTCAGAAGTTAATCTGACCGCCAGCTCTTGGCCGATTGTACGCGTTCGGCATGAAGGCAGAAAGCGGCCATAGGCCTTCGCGCGAAACGACTGCCGTATGACCGGCATAAACAATGCTTGCTAGATTTCCGTCTGTTCTGAAATTTCCAGAGCGTCATCTCCTTCAATACCCAGGTAACGAACTGCGCTTTCTAGTTTCGTTTGGCCAGTATATTTTTGGTCCGCCTGTAGATCAATGTCGCTTTGGTTCGCCGCATGGTGTGCGTGCCATAAATTGTTGAATCGAGACCGATAGCTGAAACCGTTGATGGCCGACCGCGACGCGCGACATAGCCAGGCGCCGCGCAGATGACGAGGGGGTTGGCAGTGAGCCTGGCTTATAGAAAATAATCACATTATGCTGAGGCCAAGGGGCGATCGATTATTGTAACGAGGGCAGGTTTATGCTGGTTGCTGAAACAGTTCACCGACCCATTCGACGAACACGCGCAACTTGGACGGCAGGTGGCGGTTTAGAGGATAAGCAACATGGGCCTGAACGGTCTCGCCCTTCCATTCCTGCAGTACACGCTGCAATACGCCAGATTCCAGGTAGGGGCGCACAAGAAACTCATAGGTCGTAACGATTCCCAGGCCGGCTACCCCGGCAATGAGCGCCGCCGTCGAATCATTGACGGCGATTTGGTAACGACCTTCGATAGTTGCTTCTGCGCCGTCATGTTCTAACGTATTCGTGAAGATGCGGCCAGAGCTCGGTGCAACGATCTGGATCAGTGCGTGGTGGTTCGCCACATCGTTCAAATCGTTGGGCACGCCGCATCGCGCCAGATACTCAGTGCTGGCGCAAGTAATCATGGGAATCGACCCAAGCGGCCGGGCAACTAGCATCTCGTTCATGATCGGTCCGAGCCGTATCACGCAATCGACGTGGTCAGCAATGAGGTCGATTGTGCGGTTTCCAACGCTGAGTTCGACTTGCACCTGCGGATGGCGCTCAAAAAAATCTGGCAATGCGGGAAGCAAGACGCTGTACACAATTGCACCAGGCGCCTCCACCTTGATCCGGCCGATTGGCGCTGCAGTGGCGCCCGCCACACGATGTTCCAATTGCCCAAGTCCGTCTATCAGGCGCAGTGCACCCTCGTAATAAATAGCGCCTTCCTGCGTCACACTCAATTGCCGAGTGGTCCGATGCAGTAATTTGGCGCCCACTTCCTTTTCCAGGGCTTGCACCAGGCGTGTGACGGTCGATTTCGGCATACGCATGACATCGGCCGCGCGAGTGAACGTACCGGCATCGACGACTCGGACGAACGTTTGCATGGCTAACAATTTGTCCAGGGCCATGCTCTCACCATTCTTAACCAAAAACCTATTTTGCCACTTTGTTGTTCAGAATGGAATAGTCAATTGGTCCCAGCCCTCTTGGTCCGCTGGCGAGAAGACGGCACCATGCTGATCCTGAACCCCTTAAACACACGAAAGAACCTTCATGCTGACATTCTATTTTCATCCCACCCCCAATCCGATCAAGGCAGCATTGTTGCTGGAAGAGCTACAAGTGCCATACGAACTGGTAGCAGTCGATACGCTCAAGGGCCAGCAACATGCGTCGGAATTCCTGTCGATTAATCCGAATGGCAAAGTGCCGGCGCTGGTGGACGACGGTGTGCGCGTCTTCGATTCCCACGCCATCCTGCTCTACCTGGCTGAGAAGCACGGTAAATTCCTGCCGGACAGCAGCGCGGGGCGCGCCGAGATGCTGGCATGGCTGATGTTTGTCGCCAGCGGACTATCGCCATTTTCGGGGCAGGCGGCGCACTTCCTGCATTACGCCCCCGAAGTTCTCCCGTATGCCCGCAATCGTTACGTGAAAGAAGTCGCGCGCCATTACCGCGTACTTGATGAGCGCCTGGCGGCGTCTCGTTACCTGGCCGGTGATGCCTACACGATTGTCGACATGGCCTTGTGGGGCTGGGGCATTTCCGCCGGTTACATTTTTGGAGAGCAGGGATTGCGCGATTATCCGCATGTACAACGCGTGCTTGACGAAATCTCGGCGCGCCCGGCAGCGGTGCGTGCCCAGGCGCTCAAGGAGAAACTGTTACTGAAAACCGACTTCGACGAAGAAGCTCGGCGTGCCATGTTTCCTCAAAACGTGTGACAAGCGCCCCCTGTCATCTGCAAGTCGATGTTTTAGATTCCCTCATTCACCATCAAGGAACAATATGTCCCACTTACTTCGCGAACTCATTGCAGCAACGATAATGGTCACTGCCGGGGCCGCGTACACCAGTACTTACGCGCAGGCGCAGCAACCGAAGTTATCGCAGGCCCAGGCTGGCTACTACCGGATGCAGCTCGGCGATGTTGAAATCACCGCACTGTCGGACGGCACTTTGCCGATCCCGGCGTTGAGCCTACTGACCAATACCCAGCCCGGAGAGGTTGAAAAGCGGCTCGGCGAGGTCTATCAAACCGCATCAGTCAACACATCAATCAACGCTTACCTGGTCAAGTCGAATGGGCGGCTGATGCTGGTCGATGCCGGAACCGGTGAACTGTTCGGTCCTACCCTTAACAAGCTGGAGGTGAGTTTGAAAGGCGCTGGCGTCATGCCGGAACAAATCACCGATATCCTGATCACCCACATTCACACAGACCATACCGGTGGCCTGATGGATGGCACTCGTATGGTGTTTCCAAATGCCACCTTGCACATGGATAGACGGGAGCGTGATTATTGGCTCAGTCCAGTGAACCGGGATCAGGCATCGGCTGCAAACAGGAAGTATTTCGATGAGGCGCTGGCCAAAGTGAAGCCTTATGTGGATGCCGAAAAAGTGCAGGTCTTCGATGGAGCCACCCAGCTGTTTCCAGGTATTCGCTCGATTGCCAGTCCGGGCCATACGCCGGGCCATAGTTTTTATGAGATTCAGAGCAAGGGCGATAAATTGCTCTTCTGGGGCGACGTTGTGCATGTGGCGGATGTCCAGATGCCGGACCCGGCGGTTACGATCGCATTCGACGTCAATCCCACCCAGGCAGCGGCGACGCGCAAGGCGGCCTTTGCCGATGCCGTCAAGGGACGTTATTGGGTCGCTGGCGATCATATCTCGTTTCCCGGTATTGGCCACCTGCGCCAGGACGGGAAGGGGTACCGCTGGGTCGCCATTCCTTACGTAAACGATTACTCCAAGACTGCTGACGCCAAGTAATCAACAGAACCAGCAGCGCCCCCTGGCGTTGCTCGAAACACTTGCACTTGCCAGTATTCCCTTCACATAAGAAGTGCCATGTATAGGCTAGTCACGTCGTTGGTTATTCGGACGCGGCGTGCGCTCTGCCTTGCTCAACATAGTAAGCCTTCGCAAACCAAACTAAGCGCATGGTTGTTGTGATCGCCGTCTGCTTTGGGTTAAGACCTGTCCGCCAGACTTTGGAAAACCAATCGCACGTTGAGAAATTTTCGTCAAGGGCGGGTCTGCCAACAAAAGCCGCCGTTCGTTCCAATGCTGACGAAGAACGCATTTTGTATAGAACTAATTGGCGTTCCATCGAATCCCAATGACCGCAACCAATCTGAAACGGCCGGTCAGCCGGGGATGCTCGACGGGCCGCAATTGGCCGTTTTGATCCGGTCACGACTGGTCGATTTCGACCCGTTTGAGTCGTTCGAGAACGATACGCGACCGTCCGCTGCCTCGCAGAAAGGGGGCGAATATCGACAACGCTTCTATCTACTGGAGTCTCATCCTACGGGAGCGTCCATGTGCTGCAGGTGAGCAAGATTCATCTTTTCAATCAGAAGGAAATTATGTTCCGGATCGTCAGCTAGTAGGTCCGTAAGCGGGCCATATAGCGCCGGGTTGATATCGGCGTGCTCGCGCGATACGACCGCAGCAAGCGTCCCTAGCAAATTGCTGTAGCCGAAGACCTTATCGCCGGCCAGCTGCGCCTGCGCGGCCGTCACGGCATCGACGGTCCTGCCCATCCTGTGTAAGCCTAGAAAGATGAAATATGCGACGGCCGCGTATGTCGACCGCCTGTCCAGGTGGCTCAGAATATAGTCTTCCAGCTCTCGCTTTCCGTCATCACTCCGCGCTGCATATAGACGCATCAACCGTGCAAAATTCAAGGAATCGATAACTGGCGGACGATGCTCTGTGTCCCACAATAAGGCCGGCACGGAGCCTTGCGTCGTCCAGCCATAATCGGGCTCACTATGCAGCGTGACGTTGAGACTACCAAGCCCTCCACGACTCCGGCCGTTGGCGGCGTAGTTCCGCTTTTCTTCTTTGAGGACTAGGTCGATATCGTCGAACCTTCCATCGTGCGTCCAGATTGCTGGCGCCGGGATCACTTTTTCGCCAATGAATCGTTTTCTGATCCGCTGCATGGCGGATGTGATGCGCGCACGCGCTCGTAGTTTCGACGGGACCTCGTTGCGCGATGAAAGCCAAATTCCCTGAACCCGGTATTTTTCCCCCGCTTGGTCCGTAAGTTCAACTCCGATACGGATCGCCTTCCCTTCGCCCCCCAGCTTGCCGCGAACCATGATATTGACGGATGCCGTCGTGGTGCTGTGCGCCGGAACAGGATGCATCCTGCTATGAAGGTTTGTGCCCTGTGCTGGCAGCATAACCATGGCGTTTACGACTTCACCACGATGATGCGGTTGGATCAGCTTCGCATTAAGAATGCGAACTGGCCGATCCGTGCGGTTCGTCGCGTCTATTCGAAGATCGATTTGGGATACATAAGTGTCGTCTTGCTGTTTCGCTAGATACCACCATGGATGAAGCTGCGGAACGAGAACCAAGGCCTTCCGTGTCCGCACGTTGCGCCTGTAAGCGTAAAATCCGGTTATACCAGCTTCGATCGCACGAGCGACGGCGAGTATGATCGAAGTTTCCATTACTACCCAGATCCATACTCCCCATATTCCGCGAAAGGCAGCAAGACTGGCCGGCGCTATGCTTCCAAACGTCGGGAGAAAAAGAACAGCCGCACAGGCTATCCCGATGCCAGTAAATAACCAGACAGGGACTGTCCTCAAAGCACTTAAGAGCGATGCTAACCAATCTGTTGTTGCGTCTGGCATTTGCAAAACCCTTTCGCCTTATTGGGGCCGCATTTTCACGAACGTCAGGTATGTCGGGCAAACCGCCTTTCGCCGACATAGCGCGAACGGAGGTTCTTGGCCGACTGCGGCCCGTCGCGGCTAACGGTATATGATGCCACAGGCCCTTGGTAGGGTTGGTCAACATCAGCGAAACCTAGTTGAACCGGTCAACGACTACCGGCGCGGGTGGTCAACATTACCGGAATGTGCACATAGTCCCACTTTTTTTAAAATACATCTGGATAAGCAGTGATATAAATTAGACCTCCAAGAGATGGAAAAATCTCGCGTACATCTGATCTGGCCGGCGCTATCTTCGTCTCAGCGAATACTCGCCATCCGGTTGGGGCACTCGCCACCTTCGAACTGAATGCTTACAGAGTCTCACAATATGTACTGCCTCATCGAGAATAGTGGCTGCGCTACCAATTACCGACTGTACAGATGTATAAATAAGAATGAAAGTCTGCTTGAATGGAAAGCGATATTGTTGTGCCAAACCTCCCCGGATCTTTAAGCTGAATCCGGATAGCTAGCGGAAAAATAATAAATTCGTGCGCAAGAAACGGAGCGCGGAGTAATACCTCAATCGATATTGTGTCCACATGGAGACGCAATTCGGCGCCTCTTGCCAATCAAGATATTAAGGAATTTATTATGTCGAAAGAAGATGACAACAAGGCTACCGTTGTTCGTTGGTTCACTGAATTCTGGGGCGATACATATAACCCAGCCGTCGTGGACGCTATCGCGTCGCCAGACATGTTGCTTCAATATTCGCTGCATGAGCCGCGCCGCGGCCGTGACGACATCAAGGCATTCATGACTGATTTCCGTGAAGCGTTTCCTGATTTGTCTTTCGCGGGCGCCGCAGATCTGATTGCAGAAGGTAACTACGTTGTTGGTCGTTGGATCGGCGGTGGTACTCACACAGGTCCAGCGTTCAGCGATTTTCTGATCGGCTCATTGCCAGCAGCAACTGGTAAGAAAATGCGTTTCACCGGCACCACCGTACTCCGTCTCGAAAATGGCATGATTGTTGAAGAGTTGGGTCTCGATGATGGCGTGCTGGCGCTTCAACAACTTGGTCTGATTCGTGCCGCTGAAGCGACATCGGTCCCACCAATAGGGTTGAGCTGATAAAAAGCGGCAAGCGAAGATTGCATTCGCTTGCCGCTTTGTATTTTGAGCCACGCACAATGACGATTTCTGGTTGTCCAAATTCCCTCGTCCCCGCATTACTTTCGCTTCCACTCCCAGTGGAACTGTCTCTCAAATAGATAGCAAACGCTATGCTGTGTCCTATGGCGTTTGCCCGTACTTCATGGTTAAATCTGGCTTTAGGACACCCGGATTGAGGATACTAGATACGCTCTGTATATACTCGTCAGAAGTACATATAAGCCTGGGGGAGCGGTGAAAATAGTTCTTGAGTCGTTGAGAGAGCAAATCGCTCTAGCTGTTGCAACTGCCAAGGCATATAACGTGCCCGCTGTGTGTGTGCGACTCGGGCTTCAGAAGATCGTCGGCGAGTCGGACGAGCAAGAAGCTCATCGCAGTAAGCGCATGTATGTAAAGGCGAGACTTATTGAGAAGACGGAATCCGAACTTCTGGTGATCGCCCAAAGCGTGTTGTGTGAATTTAACGACGAAGATCTCGCCGATTCGCTATCGGAGATGACTGTACATGCCGAGCATCGCGTCAGTGAATTGGTTCGAATAGACATTCTGAAAGCGCTGAATTCACTGGATTTATTATTTGGCGAACTTCAGCCGCTCGACGAGTTGGCCAATATCTTTGGTACCTCAAAAATTAAAGATGATCCGCTTGGCTTTCTGAAGCTGTCTACTTTGCAAGGACAGATCGATCAATGGTACATACGCAATCGAGATTGGTCTCATCAAGATCTTTTGACAAATTGTGGTGCACTAACTTGTTCCCAGACGAGATTCTTTGCTCTCTTAGAGCGCTTGCTACATCCAATCATTCGGCGCGACGAGGAACAGTCGGCGCTCGCGGCCACAATTGATAGTTGCCTTAAACGCGATGGTTTTTCAGTCCGGACAACTGGTTCCCAATCAGGATACGCGCTATACGGCATTACCAGAGCGATGGCCGGCGTAAGCGGTCAAATGAAAAATCTTATCTTTGCGTCCATCGGCGCCAAGCCTGAGTTAATTTTTCGGGATGCGATCAATAATGACGTTGAGATCGTCAAGCATGCAGATAAGGTACTTGTTTTTGATCGCATGCTTCCGTCTAACGGTCTATTGTTGTGGACCGATCTGGCCCAATGGTGGGCCGAGACAAATGGCCTAGCATCTGTTGCCGATGCGAAAGCGCCGTTGTACCGGAGACTTAATCAATCCGTTTGCTCTGCGAATTCACCGGGTGAATTCGCAGTGTTTCGGACCTATTACCAGCGTTATGGAAGTAGGCTTTTGGAGAAGCTGCCAGCCCTCGTCCCACAAGTCTTCCTTCACTACGACCCCTATACAACACGGCAGAGAGGGGATGAAGCGTTCCTATCTCGCCAGCGCATGGATTTCTTGATGATGTTAGAGAATGGCGCACGCATTGTCATTGAGATTGACGGTCGCCACCACTACGCCACTCAAGATCCTGAGGACTCTGGTCGATATATCGCAGACTCCCGCAAGTACGCAGAGATGGCACGAGAAGATCGAAGACTAAGATCGAGCGGATATGAAGTTTATCGATTTGGTGGTTATGAGTTTAGAGATGTCAATGTTTCAGAAGGAACGATAGGACCTCACTCACAGGAGGTCGTAGGCGATTTCTTTGATCGCTTACTCAAACGACACGCGGTTCTGTAACGCCGGCCTGTAAGCATCAAGTATTCAGGTTGTCGAACTGCGTTGCCAATATCATCGAATGCGCATGATCTGTTGAATCGACGTGAGCTATGTATCGAGGCCATCGATATTCTTTTCGTCAAGGAGAAGCAATTGCTGCTGTCTTCTTTTAACCGCAAACTGCACGCGCCAGGTTGAGGTTGCCGTTTTGGACGTCAATGCAGGCGGTGATATGCCTCGTAAATCATCGAGAACGCACATGCAATGGCATTTGACTGGCCAAAATCCACCGGATCGTCATTTAGTGGGTAGTTGAGAACCCCGGAATGCTTAATCAAATTGATATAGGCCGGCTTCAGGTCGTCGGCTCGATTCAATTCATCCAGAACTTCGCCTTCAATTGAATGCATCAATCGCCAGGTAAGGGGTTGCCCCTCCGTGCGGTGTCGGGTAACTATCGTGGCAATAATTGGCTCCGCCCGGGCAATTACTGCATCAAATTCGCTCATATTGGTAAGGCGCATGGTGTTCTCCAAAATTTGAAATATACTGTATGTATGTACAGTATATATGTTTACCGGTGCTATGCAAAAGCCGGAATTGGAGAGGGCGCTATGGAAGCCGAACACACCGTTTCGATGTATTTTATTCGTTACCTCGATCCGATCAGCAAGAAGTGGGTCAAAACGCGCTGGCGCATGACCGAGGACGACGCCGCTAAGCGGTACGAGGGGCAGCAATATGAGGTCATGCGGCTAAGTAAGGTGGATCGCGTTGTCGGATTCGCCCCTTTCCATACTGGAAACGGGACGAGTCACTTCCACACTGGGACGCCCGGCCGCGATAGGCTTAAATAGATTCGACCATACCTAAAGGAAAAGCCATGCGACAGGAAGCATGGCGGTCGGCGACGAAAATCAGAGCAAAAGGCCCGATCAATACCGAAACGCGACACGGCCTCATCATGGCGTTGACGAGAGGCGAGTCGGTGATGATTCGTGGCATTTTGCTAAGACCGATGGAAGACCCTAACGGAAGCCGCTTTGTGTACGGTGAGACCAGGCACGGATTAGGATATGTGGCCGGCGAAACGCGTGACCTACATGGTTGCGCGGCACCGTAGAATGGGCAGAAGAACAGTTGATGGCTAGCCGGCAATTGGCTCAATCATGTGGGGATCGCTACGCCCCGCCTTATTGACATCAGTAGACACCTTGTACCACTCGAATGCCTCGGGGCCGAGTGCCATTTGTCGCGCAATCTGCTCTGCCTGTTCTGGTGGTAGTAAGTTGTCCATCCACAGCATTGCATCATCCGGCGCCAGCACCACGGGGCGCCGATCATGCACATCAACCAGCCCACCTTCCGCTGCAGCAGTGATAATTACGAAGCCCGAGCCCACTTGCGGCTCGCGGCCTGGTCGGAAATCGGTAATAGCCGCCATGAACATTGGCTGTCCTGACTTGAGCCTTATGTACCACGGTTGTTTGTGGCCCTTTTCACCTGTCCACTCATACCACCCCTCGGTAGGGAAAATCACCCGTCCCGACTTAAACATGCTGCGCCAGGCCGGGCCGGTAGCAGCTTTTTCAAGCCGCGCATTTATCATCATTGGCAGCTTTCGCTCGACAGCCCATTTTGGGTGATATCCCCAATGCACAGAATCAATTGCTGGCTTCCCGCCAAGCATATGCAAAACGAACGGGTTGCGACCAGGCGGCATATTCCAGTCTGGATGCCAGTCACGGTCGCGGTAGTCAACGTTCGTCCAGCCGACTTCTTTTGCGTATGCTCTGGCTTCTCTGGTTTGAGTGATTCGTCCGCACATGCATCGATCCCTAGCAAGGTAGACAGGAACTTATTATGCCATTTGCCAGGGAGGTGGCGAGTTGCAATGTGGCATCACATTTATGCTATGTTGGCAGTAATTCAATGACGAGGGAAACGATTGCCTTTCTGAACGGGGCACGGATATAGGTGAATATTGGGGGAATGTACATGCCGTACGTTAATCGTAGTGGTCAAAAGTTGGTTTGAAAAGCGGTATTAATCGAGATGTTTGGAATTATTTGAAATTGTCGAAGTTCATTTAACACTGAATTTTATTCAGCTAACTCTGAAATAATTAAATGCATTACTGGCAGGGAATCACTAACAAAAATACATAGGGTCGAAATGGAAAATAGTGAAGCGAAGGTAAAGTCTGCATTTTTGAGCCGATTCAAGTTAGATGACCGCTTACTTCAAAAAGGCGTTGTGAAATCTGGGCGCGCAAGTATGGTTGGAGCTGTTGACCGAGTTACGGGTAATAGAGTAATCATTAAGCAATGGCGTCGCAATACTGGAATCGCTGGCGTAGAGTTACATGAACTCTGGCGCCAGGAGCTCAGGCACTTGCATCGCCTTGCAGGCTATCCAGGCGCGAGACAATACATAGTTCCTTTGCTCGATTCGAGCGAGGAGGATGAGAGCTTTTTCCTTGCACTAGGGTCAGGACAACGTCTTCCATTGCAAGTCGTAATCGATGACGCGTCTGATAACCACTGGCTGAAGCAACCACGAAGTGATGCAAACCGCATGACCATTTGGAGCAATTTATACCGAATTGCATGTGGTTTGAATTTGCTCCACATGCAAGGTTTATTGCATCGCAATTTGGATGCTTGGGCGATCTACACCTCAGGAGACGATAGCCCAGATTTTCAGCTTACTGGATTTGAGTGGTCGATTCGGTTGTCATCGAATATGCGGAATTCTCCACTTAGTACAAGCGCCATTGCGGACATGAAGTATGTTCATTCATTTTTGCAGGACTGGCACGCGTTTGGTGTACTCGCCACCGGTTTGTTTGGGTTAGAGGCGAAAGCGCTTCTTGGTCGAAAAGGTGGTGACGGCCGGGACGTAGCCTATTTTCTGACCGGTATGGAGCGTGATCTCTTACTGTTGTTGTTGAGAGCCGATCCATTTTCACGAATCGATGGAGAAACTGTTCAAACGAAGATTTCCGCCATTGTCGAGAGCCTCCAAACCATTATAACCAAGCGTGATGAAAGGCTTTATTTAACTCCAAAACTCGGCTTGGATTCGGAATTGTCAAAAGCCATTCGGACAGCAAGCGGTCGTAAGATTGAGATCGCCGACATCCCCGCGCAAATTGAGTTTATTAAGAATGACGTCTCAGAAAATCCGCAGTTCGTGTTCTCAACTACTTTCGCCGGTGCAGGCCATTCACATCATTTCCTTTATGGGCGAGAGCTCAACTATAGGCTCACACCCTACAGGCATGTAAGTAATGGGAGACGCGGCGATCCGAATTGGGGTATCGCATACTGCGAGGCTAGTGCTGAGAAGCGCCCTGCGGGATCCGACATAGTGGCCTACAAAGCTTTATCAGGTCACCCAATTGAGGTGCTATCCAGTTCGGAGATTTCAAAGCGATTTGTGACGCTACAAGGAAGGACCTCATCGTGGGACAGACTATTAGATCTAGCAGAAGGGAACGTTAGCAATTCGGCTGATTTAAGGCAGTATCGCGCGTTATTGTTGGTTCAGGTTCTGGAGTCCTTGCTGATCGCTTCAGAAATATGGCCTGTCCAGATTTTTTCGTATGAAGAGACGTCACATTCGGACAGCTATAAGTTAAAGCTGAAATATCGGAAGGACGAAGAGAGGGAAAAACTTGCGAGCGCGCTCAAATTACGGCCAACTGCACAGCGCATGCATGAAGCGTTTGGCGCTGATCAATGGCAGACGGAAGAAGAATGGAGACTCACTGATATAGGTGTCTTGGGTGCTCGCGAAGGCGAGAAAAGTGATTGGACATTCGTTGATGCGGTGGAAGTCCCAGAGCATGGCACAATTTATGAGTTCGAAGGAAAGGGTATCCGACAGGACCAGATCATATCAACGTTACTTGATGAAGATGAAGAGTGTAAGCATGTTGATGCCGTCCCAGGAAGATACGGCGAGAAGTACGCAATTTTATCGGTTGTTGGTAGCGTAATTGAAGGATTGCCGAATTCGGCATCACCTAAACTACGTCGGATAATATTGGCTGCGGTATCACATCTCCAAACGCCGTCTGTGGAACTGCCACAGGAGAAGGTCAAGCAAGACGTCTCAGAAGAATCAGTATTGCGGATAAAATTCGACTCCAGGGATTTTATTGTCGGTGGGAAGGAGCACGAGGAGCTTCTCAAATATTCATTGAAGAAGGCTCGATCAAGAATATTAATTCACTCGACATTTATTAGCGTCGAACGCTTTCGTGCAATTGTTCCGTTGCTACATGATGCTGCCAAGCGTGGTGTTCGAATAGACATCCTTTGGGGGAAGAGTGATGTCGGCACCGACAACGAATCAATGCAGAAAATTGTCGCACAGTGCAAAGCACTATTCTTGGGAGATGATGTGCGAGAAAGAATTACCGTACACAGTTTCTCAACGAATTCACACGCAAAAATCCTTGTTTTCGATAACGAGAAAGGAAGAACGATTGCTGTACTTGGTTCATGCAATTGGCTCTACAGCGGCTTTACTTCTACGGAAGCGTCCGTGCGACTTGAAGATCCTGTCATTGTTTCCCAAATCGTCGCACATCTCGGGAAAATGGCAGCTGGCCCAGGATCTGACTGGACTTCATTGGCAACCGATCTCGCCTTACTCGCCACTAGCCTAAAGAAATTGCCGTCTGGCTCGAGAGGAATTGGTGTCGACGCTCGTCTGGTTTTTGGTTCAGAGCATAGTCACTTCGTCAGAAAAGCGAGGGACGAAGCCAAGCACCGAATTGTCCTAGCTAGCCATCGTTTTAGTCAAAACGCCGAGACGTTAGTATTACGGCCAACAAAGGCGGCAATTAAAGCTAATGACATAGATGTCAAGCTGTATTACGGTCAGTTCGACGGTGAAGGAGAGGGGGCTGTGGCCAAGGCAATTGCTGAAAATGCCAAATCGGACGGTGTACGGCACGAGCAGATTAGAGATCCCAGCCTTCATGCGAAGGTTCTCGCATGGGATGCCAACTCTGTAGTGGTAAGCAGTCAAAATTGGCTTTCGGCCGATCCACCAGACAATGCCCCATATTCCGAAATTGGTCTATATCTGTCAGGAGCCAATTTAGCCAACGAGCTAGTTCATCTTCTGCAGGGAAAAATGCCGTCTGCATAAGGAGATCATAAACCTACTGCTTGGATTGGGATTTCTGCTCACCGTCCATCGCGCACTCCGGTGATGTCTGGTCTTTTTGATTCGGAAATGACGAACATTATTTGTTGGTAGCGGAGTGGAGACATGATCGCGGTCAGTGGCCGATCTGGCACGTCGCAGAAATCCGATCCTGCCGGGATTTGGTCAAACTAACAAAAATCACCGGCGCCGGCAGCGATCGCCAACCGCATGGCGATCTCCCTCAGTGGGACCCGGTCCCGAAAGTGCCAGCGTCTGATTTTTCCGAGAACGTTCCATAACACCTGATGTTATGCTTGAAAAAGACTCTGCGGAAATCGGGCTTTTCGTATCACATCCGTGAAACAGGGAAAAGCTAGGAAAGATGAAGACCGAAAAACCAAGCGCGCAACTTCCGGTGTTCTCCTTAGAATGGGCACTCGCCCGCTTGCGGGAGAATGCAGAGGATCGATATGCGATGAAGATCAAGATTGATCTCACGCTCCGTATCGGCAAGCCGGATGGCCCGAAAGAAAAGCGGTAGTTACCGTGTAGGAAAATCCTCAACAGCATCTATGCCAGCCACGAGCTGGCGTAGTCATTGAGAGGGTCGGCGCGGTGCCGATTCGATGAAGGAAAGACCCATGAATAAAACCGTTGGACAAGCTGAAGTCGCGCTGGCATCAGCGAAAGCCGCCTACCTGAGCGAGTCGGAGCGCGATTGCGAGCGTAGTGAAGGAAGTGGCGCCCAGGAGCGCCGCCGCGAGGAACATCAGCAGTCGCTACGTGACGTAATAACGCAGTGTGAGCGCGATCTTGAAGAGGCCAAACGCCATCGCCTGGCCGGTGCCGGCGGCAGCGCTTCGGTCTGACCGGAAAAAGCGGATGGTAAACGCGTGGGCATACTTACTTGTATGTGCGGAGGGACTGACCTACCTCGGTGCAACTATGAACCTGAAGCGTAGGTTGCACGCCCATAACTCAAAAAATAACACTGGCTGGACGAAAGGCCGGCAGTGGTATCTTTTAGCCGCGAAACGGTTTGCATCAAGGGAGGAGGCGTTTGCGCATGAAACCCTCTTAAAAAATGATCTTAGACGACGGAATGCGTGGAAACGCAAGAGCATCCCTAGGGCAAAAATAATCTTTGCGCGCCATGGTATTCATTTCGACGTTGAGACTTGGGCACCGCGTAAGCGGCAACGAGCCCAGCCAGTACCCCGGCCGCATTATTGGCATACCTTGAATAAAAAATGAAGGAAAATATGAATCAGAATGAAAAAAGCGCTGAAGCCCTGCGAATTTGGTTAAAGGACCAGCAATCCATGCAGGAGAAAGCAACGCAGCAAAGAGACAGGCTGGTGCAGCTGCGGGACCCAAGCTCAAACGGTCGTTCCTGGCTGGACGACGCGATCGAGAACGTCCAAGGATCGATTGACCACCTTGCAGGGTCTATGGACAAGACCAAACATCTGATCGGGCTGGCGGATGAGAACCGGTTGCACGATCCTATGCGCGGATAAGGGAAAACAATAGGTCACACCATCGCCGCGCTCGATGCGGCTTTGGCATTGAGGGACAAGCGCCGTGCTTGGCCGGCGAAGGAAACCGCTAGCCTGGGGGGCCGCAACTGGCCGGTCGCCGGACTAAGGATGTCATGAATTCAGCACCAAAAAAGAAGGAACTTAGTGATGAGCAGAAAACGTTGCTTACTGCTGCCGTGCAAGATTTCTCGGCTTTTCGAATGGCACTTGTCCGTGAGTCCGACCGCGGTTGTGCGTTGTTTGCCGCTGCTTATTTGGACAAGGCGTTACGCGACCTGTTGAAGTCCTGTCTAGTTAAGCATAGGAAATTAGATGAAGAGATCTTTGGCAGCCAATCCCCCCTCGGCAGCTTTTCGTCGCGAATTAAACTTGCTTATTATCTTGGAAAGATTGCGCCATCGGAGCGTAAAGACTTGGATGGTATTCGATTGATCCGTAATGATTTCGCTCACCACGCTGAGTTGCTGAGTTTTGAAGATCAGTCGATACGTGACCGTTGCGGGAACCTGACGCACAACTGGCGTGAGACGGAAACCTCGGCCAGAACCAAGTTTAACGCCGCCGTCAGCGCACTGATGATACGTTTAATTACTGAACGCATTACTACTACTCCTGCGGAAGAGGCGCAAGAGCAGCCGATGCCTGAACACATTAAGGAAATGGGCCGTGCGTTGAGAGCAAAGCTCGACCAGGTTGACGAATCAGACGCCGATGAGGGCGCGTCTACCTCGCTGCAACGCGCCCAACATTGACGGGACGACCTGCCATCATGAAGCGGACCTTAACAAAGGAAAATCTATGACACAACGGCAAGTGACAATTGACGAAACCGATTGCAGTGTTCATGTGGTCAAAACTGGATCATCAACATGGCGTGCTTATGGGGACTTCCGAGGCAAGCATATTCAGGTTACAGGTCGGTCCGAGTCAGATGCATTTGATAAGTGGCGTAGCCGTGCTAACTCTACGGCGAACGAATAGGAAAAACGATGGATGACGAAGCTAGTCCGCCACCAACTCAGGCTTCCCAGGAACAGGAATTTGTCCGGCTCTTAGGTGAAGTTGACTCCGATACACGACTGGCGCTTGAAAAGCTTATGGTTTGGCTGGCAGAACGCCCAAAAGATTCCGAGCAGATGAGCGAAGAGCAGATGGAAAAAATTCTCGAAGAGGTTCGCTTGGAGAATATTCGTCGCCGATTGGGTGGAAAAGTTGGTGAGATACTTAGGTTTTAGTAAGCCGGATTAAAAGGAAAAATCCTATGGCAAATCTGATTATTGAAGCACCTCTCGTTGACGGTTCGTTGATGCCATACATCAGCGAATTGGACTCGTGCCGTGACGCGGTATTACTGGTGTGCGGAGACGATCTTCGTCCGCCGCCAAATAGAGTCAAAATTGTCGTTACAACTTCCCGAGGCAAGCGAGTGGAAATATCGATACCAAATGGCGATGGTCAAGCTCGTGTAACGATTGACGGCGAAGAAACGTAACTTAACAAGGAAAACAAACGTATGTCCCGTGACGCAATTCCTGCTTATATCAAACGCGCGGTGCTAGTTGAAGCGGGGCATCGCTGTGCAATTCCGACATGCCGGTCGACGACAACCGAAATTGCTCATATCGTTCCTTGGGCGGAAACGCAGGATAACAGTTTCGCAAACCTGATCGCTCTCTGCCCCAATTGCCATACGCGCTACGATCAAAAGAAAGAGATAGATCGCAAAGCAATACAAATGTACAAGCAAAACCTTGGTGTATTAAATAACCGGTATGGCGATATGGAGCGTCGAATTTTTGAGTACGTGGCTGCCACTGCGGAACGTGTTTTCATCCTCGGTGCGGGTGGTGACTTCATGGTGGCGAACGCAGTCAAGGATGGGCTCTTTGTTCAACAACCAACAGCACCCGACACCACGGTTGGATTGCAAGTGAATAGCACGAATGGATTTTCGAAGTGGTTTCCGACATCGTTTATCTATTGGGTGAGCGACAAGGGCGTCGATTTTGTGAGCCGGTATGCAAGCGGCTTATCTATTGCATGAGATAGAGGAAAATTCATGGCCAGCGATTGGAGTTTTTTGCCGACTTTGATTTCTGCGGCCTCTGGCCTCGGTGGGGTCTGGCTTGGTGGTCGATTAACCTGGAAGCGTGAAGCACTACGCGAGACCGAACGCATTAAGAAAGAGTCCGGCTACCTAGCAATTCTCATGGTTGCTCATCTTGATCGGTTTGCAAATGGTTGTATGCACGTCGCGCTTGATGACGGCACAAGCGAAGGGCGTCCAGCGGGGCGAGACTGCCAATATCACATGGCAACAGTAGAAACGCCGACCTTCGACCCGCTTGCATTGAATGTTGACTGGAAGGTTCTCCCATCAGATTTGATGTATGGCATCCTGAACTTGCCATATAAAAGCGAGCAATTGATCAACCACATTGCTGGGACTTTGGAGTTTGATGATCCACCGGAGTACACAGAGTATTTTTGGGCGCGACGATATGGTTTCGCCGAACTTGGTCTGGAGGTCTCTGAACTTGCTCGCGAGCTTCGATTGCATGCTGGTTTGCCAGTAACAGTTCAAAAGAAAGGTGAGTGGAATCGCGATGACTTGCTGCGAGAGCAAATGAGCATGATCACAACGGCACGTAATGATTATGAAACAAGATGCGCCGCTCATCCATAGGGTGGATTCAATTAGAACGGAAAATTCCCGGCAGGAAAGGAAACGCGCATGTCGAAGCTCGGCCCAGAATATGTGGGAAAGTTGCCACCAGGTCGGAAAGATGACTTGGAACGAGCGTTGAAAGATTATCGGCTGGCAGCGGTGGGCGGAATCGTTAAAGGTATCGAAATACTTGGTTGCAGTGACCGTGCTGCAAGTTGCGAACAGGACGGAGTAGTTAATAGGATTGATTCCGTCCCGTCCCTGCCCCTAAGTGGGTGCGTGCGATCACCATGCTGCGGATGCAGTTATGTAGGTAAGACATAGAAGGTAAAGGAATATCGCTCGATGGGAGCGTTCGCAGTGCGGCCGGCAGCCGACAGCATGAAATGAAGATGGGGGAATGATAGTGCCACTACGTACATCTGCGCACGTTGATGTCAGCGCCATTGCTTGAGAATTAAACAAGCAGGTGAGCAAGCTTCCAATGCAAAGTGTAGTTGTGAATACTTTATTCATTGGTTTTTCCAAAAAATAGGCTACGCGCCAAAATCTAGATTCAAGTGTGGATAAATTCCGCCGGTTTGTGGCTACAAGCCCACCTAGAACCCGAAAATTATTCCACAGATTAACTCCCGGGCTTGAAAAAAAGCCCCACTTTCAAATGGGGCTTCCTTGGACGAACATTATTTTAATATCTTATCCGCATTCATTATCTGCCGGTGCAGCTTGAGTGGAAAACCAAGTAATTCGCTATACGCGACATAGCCAGAAAAAATAAAGGAACCGCACCAGATGGCACTGAACGCCCCGTCCAAATTAAAGCGGGATTTAAACAGTCCAGCCCACAAGATGCAAAATCCAACGAAAACGATTGATGCGATCGCACCTATGGCGAGAGATGCCAATGTCCAGTTCATTAGCAATGGCATAAAAAAGGCATTTGACTTTCTTAATGCCGAGTACTTGATCCCGCGGATTGGAAAACTATCAATCTGGCCGGTTTCCTGCTTGATAGCGCATAAGGCCACGACGGGTTTAAATGTCAAACTTTCGACAATCGCCAATTCAACTTTTTGACCGATAAGCGACTGAATTAATGCGCTGCCTTCACTCCGCATATGCACATTGCGTAGCTGCAGTTCATTAGCAACACCATCTTGAGCGGTAACAATCAGCGTGATGGATTCGTACGCAACGGCCTGCTCGAATTCTTTGTAAGGCGACAGGGCGCCGATTTTTCCAACAATTTTATTGGTTAGAATTTTTCCAAAGAGTGTTGGTGCCACTTTACGCCGCAATGCATTGAACATCCTCATTTCCTTTTTGTGGGAAAGCTCTATAGTCAGCCTGCGTGCAGGAATACGGTCACCAATAAACTGTGGATAGAAGATGTGCCGTCATCAATTTCTGATGCGCCACCTGTTCAAATTTCCATTGGTGCGGCCTGCCAATTTCTCTCTTCCAAAAAACACGAGCTCTTATCAGAAAAGATCAATGTAGATTCTTTGAGACTCGTTTTCGTTGAGCGCGAGAATAGGTGTCGCCAAGGTTTAGCGAAAGCTCATTGTAGATATAAAGACAGTATATGTAAATACAGTAGATATAAGCGCTGTAGATTTACTTGCAGTAGTGATGGAATCTAGTCTCAATATGACTACTTCGAAATCAGAATCATTGCGCAACAGGTTTGCGAAAAACCTGAAAAGCCTACGCAACTCGCACGGAATTTCTCAGGAATACCTTGCTGAACTGGCGGGTTTCCATAGAACGTATGTCAGTCAAATTGAGCGGGGGGTGGGAAACATCTCTTTGGACAATATAGAAAAATTGGCCATCGCATTGAACGTCGATCCCATAGATCTTTTTAAGCAGTGAACCGGCGAAGATTGTCGCTCGCCAAACATTTATGGTCTTTCGCTGCATCATGGGCAAATAGAGAGCATAGTTGAGCGGACTATCTCGGTCGCATAGGATAGAACTATCACGCTGGATCAATGGCCCCATGCTGATTGGCGCCAGTTGGCTCAGATGCGAACTGAGATCATCGGCGATAACAAGGATTTTTTCCTTTGCAATAGGCCGACAGCACTGCACTACTACCAAGGCGCTTGGCATTTGCGGGTTGGTAGTCTATTTCTCCGTGGTCGATACGGGTGGAATTGCTAAGGCTCTCGCCCCAGCGCAGCCTAGCAGGAAAAATTACAGCGACCGTGTCACCTATTCGTAACGCCTGGACGCATCGGTTATCCCACCTCTGCTTCAGGTAAACATGTAAACAGTATCTTCCGCTGTTGCACGGAGTGGACCGTCGATCCGGGGTGATCTGGTTCTGCCAGGACCTCTAGACCAGTAAATATCGATCGGGGAAATTCATGGGGACGATCGTTTTACTGTTCAGGCGGTGCGTCCGGTATGCGAATGGACGGTACAGGTGATACAGATTGAGTTTTGAGGAATGCGTCGCGTGATTTGGTATTTGACGGAACCTTGAGTTCAATGATCGGTGGCGAAAGCCAAAATTGGGTATTGCGGTTGAACCATTCTTGGTTAAGTTGAAGTCCGCGGTAACTGTATTGGCGGAATATAACAGTGCCATCTTGCGCGATATGAGTCGGAACGGACTCTTCACTAATTCTGGCAATAGCATGTACCAGAAAATTTGCATCTTTATCAAAGGTGCCATATTGAATATCGCCTCCGACTGACTCATCCTCTGTCCTATCGATGATCGTGTTCAGGGCAAGTAGTATTGACTCGTTGTTCACGGACTTAATTAATTTGTCCGCGGATACAGCGCAGCTTCCTATGGCGACATAACTATTGTCGTCGTCTAAAATGATTTTGAAACTTGCGGTCGCATTTCCAGCCCGATGATCGAACGTGAAATGCGCAGCTTGCAACATCTTCTTCAAAGGGCAGTAGCCGGCAAGGAAAAATTCATATCTCCCTTTTTCTGCCAAGTATCGGCACACCTCTGTTGTAAGGTGACCGCAATATAACTTCACGGCATTACAGATATGCTCAAAGGATAACGATTCCGGCTGTTCGACGAACTGGAGCAATCGTAGAACCTCTTCCAGAAGCTCTTTCAGAGTAGCAGCATTCGCTAGGCTACCAGCGTAACAAAAACCGTAACGACTTTTGTGCAAAATAATCAGTTTGCTGTCATCACCCAATTCTGTACCGGAAACCTGGACCGGAATTGCTAAAACTTTGATACCGACATCTGCATATTGATTTTTTCCGAATGAAATACGCGAGTCGGAGGCAAGGTGAATCCGACCTTCGCTCCGCCAGGCGATACTGAGTGTCATCACTTTCCTCCATTTTGTTTTCGTCGGTTTGACTTCAACGCATGTACCAATTCGAGGTGGTCAGCAACTCCAGCTAAAGTTGCGCATCCAGTTCAACATCGATCTCAAGATTGACGAAATCGGCATGTGTTGAATGTGCGCACGCCCAACTAATCAAACGCACGGTATTGGGGCAGATTATTTATTAGCTCAGTACTAATCTCGTAGACGGCTCACCTCATTTTCATTATTCATTCAGCAGCCATAAGAAAAAGCCTTTTTAATTTCCGTGGAGAAACATTGCGCATCCCGCAAGATGATACAATTGTTTGCAATTTTGCATCTCTATGCCGGTGTAAGATTGGCTCATCGTAGCAATATTATTTATTGGCAATACCTGACAATTTTGATAGTTACACAACAGTGCTTAATTGTGTATGGTCCTACCACTTTGAATATTGTGTATCCCATTTTCTCTTTCTGTTTCTTTGCCACTTGACTGCGGTGTTACCAGTTGCGCGGACATTGTCTGTGTACCCGTTTGTCTACTCCGGAGTTAAAGCATGAACTTGCAAGACCTATCTGGGTTATCCAAACTCACCGAAGCCAACCGTCCAATCCGCCTGCGCCTGTCGCAAGAAAAAGGCGTTGTTGATGATGCGTTGCTGGTCAAGCATGTGCGCGGGGTAGAACGAATCTGCGGCGGCATCGAATACCATTTGCTGTGTGTGTCCACGCAGGCCAATCTGCCGACAAAGCAATTCATGGCGATGCCGGTGGAAGTCCAATTCGTCACTGATTCCGGTGGCATGCGCTCCGTGTGCGGCATTGTCGACGGCGTTGTTGTCGGCGAAGCGGATGGCGGACTGGCAAGTTACCAGCTGATCGTGCGCGATGCGATGGCGATCATGGAAAAGAGCTGCAATACCCGCATCTTCCGCAACAAGAGTGAAGTCGAAATTACGGAAATCATGCTCGGCGACTGGCGCCAGAAAAATCCTGTCTTGGCGCGTGCTTTCGATTACGAGTTGTCGAACCTGAAGGGAAGCTACCCGCAACGAGAGTTCACGCTGCAGTGGAATGAATCCGATGCGTCGTTCCTGCGCCGTTTGTGGAAACGGCGCGGCCTGTCGTGGTTTTTTCGGCCTGGTCAATCCAGTGCCACCGGCAGCGACAAGACCCCAGGGCATACCCTGGTGCTGTTCGACGACTCCTGGTCCCTGAAACAGAATAGTGCCAAGTCAGTACGCTACCATCGCGACGATGGCACTGAACAGCGCGACTGCATCACCGCCTGGCATAAGCTGCGCAACCTAACTGCCAGCAACGTCACTCGCCAGAGCTGGGACTACAAGACGGCGCGCATGAGCAGCGCCAACCTGCTCGGCACCAATGACCAGGGCGTGCTGGGCAATCGCTTTGCCAACGCGCTCAACGATACGCTGCTTGAGGCTCCCCACATCGGCGACAGCGCTGCCGATTACACCAGCCTCGGCACTTTGCGCATCCAGCGCCACGAATACCGCACAAAATGCTACCAGGCCGAAAGTGGCGTGCGCGACCTATGTGTCGGTGAATGGGTTGCCGTTACTGGCCACCCGGGTATCGACAGCCATCCAGCCAAGGAACGCGAATTCATCATTACGGAACTGTGGGTCGAGGCAGAGAACAATCTGCCCTATACCATCGGCGAACGTGCGCAGCGCCTGTTTGCGCTGAACCAGTGGGGCATCGGCAGCAGCAACCAGGATTCAGCGCTGGGCCAGGCCAATGCCGAACGTGGCGTCCGTTACACCAATCAATTCACCTGTGTGCGCCGTGACATTCCCATCGTGCCGGCCTACGATCCCCGCGTCGATCTGCCGCGTGTTGATTCGCTGGATGTCGTTGTCGTAGGTCCAGAAAATGAGGAAGTGTTTTGCGACAATTTAGGCAGAGTGAAGGTAAGGTTCCCTGGTGTGCGGCCGGAAGAACGCGCAACGCCGCAGGCGGCCAACACTGGCGTCACGGAGCACGACTCCGCCTGGGTTCGAGTGGCGACCTCCTGGGCCGGCGCGCAATGGGGCGCGATCTCGCTGCCGCGAATAGGAACGCTCTGCCATTTGGGATTTCTCGGAGGCGATCCCGACAAGCCTATTATCATCAGCGCCGTGCATGGCGGCACTACGCCGCCGCCCAGCTTCAGCCGCACCAGCAGCCTGCCGGGCGACCGCTACCTGTCTGGTATCGTCAGCAAGGAAGTCAAAGGAACGAGGGCCAACCAGCTGCGTATCGATGACACTCCGGCGCAAATTTCCGTGCAGTTGGCGAGTGGGCATGCCTCGACGGAGCTGAATCTGGGCTACCTGACGCATCCGCGCAGCAATGGCAAAGCTACCGCACGGGGCGACGGGTTCGAGCTGGCAACCAATGAAAGTGGCAGCCTGCGCACCGCTAAATCTTTGCTGATATCGGCCTGGAAGCGGCTCGACGCCAGCGGCAACCAGCTCAGTAGCGAAGAACACATCGCGCTGATGCAGGACTGCCTGGACCTGTTCAAATCGCTAGGCCAGTACGCGGCAGAACACCAGGCGCTGGCGCTCGATGACGCGCCACAGGCCGCGCTCAAGGACGATGTCGGCAACGCTGCTGGCGGCGGCAATACCGCCCCGCAAGGCCAGGGCGGCAAACCGACCATCAGCGTGACGGCGCCGGAAGGTCTCGCTTTCAGCACGCCCAAGACTATCGTTAGCTATGGTGGCAAGAATGTCGACACCGTGGCGCAGCAGCACCTGCAATTCACTGCCGGCCAACGCTTCAATCTGAATGCGGGTAAAGGGGTATCTGTGTTCGCACACCAGAACGGCATTACCCAGATCGCTCACTACGGCAAATTCCTTATGCAAAGCCAGCATGACGACATGCAGATTGATTCTGCAACGGATCTCAAGATAACTGCCGGCAAACACCTGATCCTGATGGCGGATAAGGTCACGATCATGAACAGTAATGGCACTTATTTCAGTCTCACGGGCGGCGTCCCTGAAATTGGTGGCAAGGGCGCGTTGAACGTGAAGACCAACGGCCATAATTGGGACGGTCCGGCCAGTGCTAGCGGCGACCTGCCGAAATTCAGCGAGGGTGATTTGAGTCGTACACCGCGGCTGCTGAGTCCTACTGATGGTAAACCGGTTGAGGGGGTGAAGCTGCATGTTGCGCGCCCGGACGCTGGCCCTGTGACCGGTGAAAGTGCCGGCGATGGTACTGGCAGCAAGGTCGCGGCCAACGGCTTGCAGCAGCTCAAGGCCTTTTTCTTTACGCCACGTTCTTGAGGCATTTATCTATGCGCATTATTTGTCATATGACCAGACTGCGATCAATGATTTCGTTTGAGGATGCAATACGATGACCGACATTTCAACCAGCCCGGCAAGTGCGGCCTCTTCACCGGTAGATGATATCAATTGTCTCATTGTGGGCCAGAAAGACGGGATCACCTTATTCAACCATAGCTATCTGGATGTCATCCAACAGCTTCCTCTGCCTGGCACGGTGATCTTTGTGCATGGTGTGAACTCCGATGGCGAATGGTACTCCGAGGCTGAGGAAGGGATCTGCAAGGGGCTGAATGATCGTCTCAAACGGCGTAGTGAGCATCTGTTCTTTCCAACTCCCGAAGGTGGCCAGTTGCGGCCTACACAGTACACGTCCGAGCTGACGGCTGACGGTTATCTGAATCCGAACACCCAGTTCGATACCTTTATTAACGGCGATGACACGTTCTCGCCGGTGATCCGCTTCCGCTGGGGCTACAAAGCAAATCTGGAAGAGCTACAGCAATTCGGAAGGGGTATATACCTCAACGAAGAAAACTACTGGGGCGGCGGCCCTTTTGCGAACGGTTGCACCACATTACCCGATCTATGGGGCGAAGGCTTGTCGGAAGAGCTGTTTCTCTGGGTCCATGTGCAGCACATGAATCCCGCCAATGATCGCAATGTCTATGCCTGCCCGCCGCGCCCATACTACGTGCTAGCCGCGTATCGCCTGGCCAAGCTAGTGGAGTCGCTGCGGAAAAAACAAGCCGATGTGCCAATCACCATCGTCTGCCACAGCCAGGGCAATATGGTGGGCATCGCGGCGGCCTTCCTGGGCGACAAGATGGCGCCGGCCACGGATGGCTGCGGCAAGAGCACCCCCTGCGTAGCTGACAACTATGTGTTGTGCAATCCACCTTACAGTTTACTGGAAAGTAATTTCACCGAAAAGTGGAGTCAGCGAGGCATGACTGATCCGAAAGGGCATACAGGGCGTCAGACCCTCCATGCCCGCACGGCGACCCTGTCAGAGTTTTTCAAAATCATCGGTGCGCGTAAAGAACAACATCAGGAAGTCGCACGCATCGATAAACGCATGTCGAATACCTGGCACGGATTCACCGCGCAGATAGATCGCAATAATTATGGGTATAACGGATCAACCTACGGCCGCGTCACCTTGTATTGCAATCCGCATGATCAAGTGATTTCTGCAACACCAGTGCAAGGTATAGGCTGGCGTGGTATGGAACAGGCAGAAATTAATGCTTGTGGCGGTACTGGCGTATTCGTCCAGCGCGTATTCGCACAAGACATTGCAGTCGGAGATCCGGCGCGGACCCAATATAATTATTGGGTTGATCAGTACAATAAGCCGAAGGCTGGCAGTGATGATTTTTGGATGCCCCATTCACCATCGGCGAAATACTCCGTACAAAAAGGAGTCGAGGCAAACGATACTGGCCTCGGCAAGGTATTGACGTATGCTTTCGCACCCTTGATGATCGTAGTCACAAAAATGTTAGGCATGCGTATCAACGGAATGCCGCCCAGGGATTGGGCCATTCCGCTTGACGCGCCGAAACTACCAGAAGCGTTTAAGCCGGAGGCGAAGCGCTTTAATCAGACAAGTCCAAATTTCGACCAGGGCTTTGATCTTCCCGGTGAGTCACGGGACAAAGATCGCGTGCGCGATGCGAACGACCCTTTCGCAGGGGACCGCGAGATAGATAAAGACCATACCGAGGGTGGTGATCCCCGTGAGAAAACAGACGCCGCCAAGGGCGACGCGGATAGTGAAGCGGGACTGCGTTATGAGTATCACGCGCTGATGCGCATGAAAGCCAAGCGCGAAGGATTGTATAAAAACGAGGACAAGGTTACGGCGGAAGATCAGCCTGATAGCGCTAGCCCGGAATACACCAAATGGCGCAACGCACAGATCAAGGAAACCCTGGCCGAGAATCTCGACTCTCACGCTACCGACCATTCGACTATCATGACCAACAGCATGCACGCGGAAAAAGCGCTTGCTTATGATGTGGCGATAGGCTGTTGCGATATTCAGGAAAAGGATTTACATAAAGTGAGAATAGCGGCTGACTGGAGATTCTTGGATGGCTTGGGCAACGCAGATTCCAACAAGGTATTTGAAGAGTATTTTGCTACGGGCTACTTTAAGGGAGCGGCACCCTACAACTGGGCCAACCGAATGGGAAGTGAAGGCAGCATTCCTGAAAAAATCGTTAACGAGCGGAAGGAATCAAAGCAGGCCGCTGTACAGACACCGCCAAGGGAGCACCATTGAATACTTTGATCGCTACCCGCAACCAACGGCTGGGCTGGACCGTCCTTGTGTTCCTGCTCGTTATCGGTATCGCACTTTGGTTCACCTGGCGTGCGGATACCGCTACACTGCAATCTATGACTGTTGGAGAAATTATGACCCGCTTGCTTGCTTTACCCGCTCTCGCTGCTGTCGCCGCTTTTGGATTGTTGACCGCCTTTGCAAATGCGCCTGTCATCGCCACTGCGAATGCGGCCACACCTATAGCTAGTGGACCGTCCAAGCCATTCCTGGCTCAGGTCGTCGGCGTGCAATGGCTAAATCCTCTGCAGCGTCGCGATTATTCTACCGAATGGCAATTGTTGTGGACGCTTGGATTAGCGCAACCAAACAAGAATGACGATATGGTGAAGGCCGAGCCTCAAAAATTTACGAAGCTGCAGGTAATTGGTTCGATCGCCGCTGGAAATAATGGGGAAGAAACATTCGACGGTTACTATGAGAAATACGTCAATAAATTGATTTATCAATTTCACGATAATTATGGAGCGGATTCCAGCTATTTTTACAACGTTCATTCTCTCGAAGACAAAAAGACATGGCGGGAATTGGCAGGCATTCATGTTGAATTTGCGCTGCCTGCGGGGAAACTCGATTCTACCTATGCAGCTAAGTACGTACGGGATATGATTACTAGCACTTTCAGGATCGGCAATCCTAGTTCTCCAACGCTCTGGACTCGTAGTACTCCGCCCGAGGTCCGCGTGACAATGGGCGGTCCAAATGCCGGCTTTACATCGTTGGCCGCAGCGCTGGACTACCTGCAAGCCCACCCGAACGAAACTGTCTGGGTCATGAATTGGGATGCGCCTAGCCGTCCCAAAGATAAGCAGATCAACGAAAACATGGTGCTCCTGGTATTGGCTGGCCCTAGCTACAACACTGAGCGCGCAGCGCTGGCTTGGATCGGCTACCCGGCCACCAAGGCAGTGGCCGATTTTAATGTCGAAAAGGGCAAGCCGCCGCGTACCGTGCAAGCCTGGAAGGCCACCATGGACGCAGCCACTCATAACGCCGGCAAGCAAGATACCGATATCGGTTACGTGATCCACGATGCCAACAATACGCATCCTAATTCGTCGGACCGGATCGGCAACTTGGCGCAAACACTCAGCACAGAGCTGGTCGAATTCGATTTCACGAAACAGACTTTCAACACGCCGGCATTGCTGGGCGAGATGGGCGCCGGCACCACCTTGACCAATGTGGCACTTGGTATCGCCTATGCCAACCATCTCGGCAAGGATGTGCTGGTTGCCGGCACCAGCGACGCTGCGCATCCGACGGCAGTGCTGGTGACGCCACCCGCCAAGGTTCGCCCTATCGATCCGGACAAGTCCTGGTTCCGCGCCCGTGGCGAAGGCAACGCTTATTTGCCATGGTGGGGTCTGCGTAACGATGCTGGCCCGCAGCAGCAAGGATATTCCAAGTAAGGCCGTATCAATGGCATTTAGCAGGAGAACTTAGTATGCGTGGCGTAATCCGTTTGAACGACCCCACCAGCCACGGCGGCAAGGTGGTGTCGGCGGCACCGAACAGTAAGGTGATGGGGCTACAAGTGGCACGTAAAGGGGATCGCTGTATCTGCCCGATCCAGGGGCATCAAGTATGTGTGATCGCCGAGGGCGACCCCGAAGTATTGATCGACGGTATTCCTGTTGCCTTTGATGGTCACAAAACAACCTGCGGCGCCGTGCTGATCTCCACCATGCCGAACAGCGGGCGCAGCTAGTCCGGCATATTGCGGCAGTGTCGTAGCTGCCCATTCGCCGAGCAGCACCACTATTGCCGCCCCAGTTTTCAGCTAATGATCCACCCAAAAAAACAAGCCATCCCGCCATACGATCCGAGCCCCGGTCAGCGATTGACGATTGAAAAAATGCAGCAGATCGCCACGGTACGCGGTGGTGTCTGCCTGTCTGATTCTTACGGTAATAACCGGACACCCTTGCTGTGGCAATGTGCCAGGAAGCACCAGTGGCATGCCTCGCCGAAAGTAACTTCACAGGGGCATTGGTGTCGGCTGTGTATTGCCATTGACGTACTGGAAGAATTGCAGCGGATCGCTGGGGAGCATGGCGGTCGTTGCCTCTCCGATGTCTACGTCAACGCGGTGGCGCCGTTGCTTTGGGAATGCACGAACAGGCATCGCTGGCATGCTACGTCTCAATCGATCACAAGAGGCCATTGGTGTGTCCAATGCCTCAGCGATAACATGCGCGGCAACCTGGAACAGATGCAGGCACTGGCGCAGCAACATGGCGGCCAAGTGCTGTCAACAACCTATATCGATAGCACCACCAAACTACGCTGGCGCTGCGCCAATGGTCATACCTGGGAAACGAAAGCATCGCACATTGTGTCTGGGTCGTGGTGTCCAACATGTTATTTGGAAAGTCGGCGCATTACGCTGGAGGATGCCCAGCAATTGGCCATCTCCAAAGGCGGGCGATGTTTATCCGATAGCCGTATCGACGGAAACACCATGAGCTATGTCGGCGGCAACACCATGCTTACCTGGCAGTGCGCGGATGGTCATATTTGGCAAGCCCCAGCAAAGCGGTATCGCAAGACTTGGTGTTCCGTATGCAGTTTTGAAAAAAAACGGCTTGGTCTTCCTAAAATGCAGGAACTTGCCGCAAAACACGGTGGCCGCTGCTTGTCCGACACCTACAAAAATATCAAGACACCACTTACCTGGCAGTGCATCGAAGGCCACACCTGGGAAAGCTGGCCAACTAGCGTTCAAAAGGGCG
>Ga0210409_10001550_pt1 | contig 29604 bp, 24 predicted proteins | sample IncBWH17MmetaG_FD_161649 | JGI IMG/M metagenome (GOLD analysis project Ga0210409, IMG submission 161649) | Forest soil microbial communities from Barre Woods Harvard Forest LTER site, Petersham, Massachusetts, United States - Inc-BW-H-17-M | ecosystem: Environmental > Terrestrial > Soil >...
AGGCATACCCAGTCATCTCAACTAGATTCACTTCAAGCTAAGTTATTGAAAACCCGTGAAGCACCTGTAAGTGATGGAAAATCACATTAACGAAACTTCCTGGGATGCCCGTTAATTGCGATTAGAGGGCCGCAGACCGACGATCGCATCCGGGGCGATGGTCTGGGGGTCGCCCGGACTTTCGCGAAGGCCCATATCGCACCCTGGCGCGATATTTTCTATAAGCTAATGGAAAGCCACTAGAACGATCCGGTTTTCAAAGTTCTCAGGGTCCTCTGTGTTCTCAGGGGCCTCTGTGCTCCCCTGTGCCCTCTGTGGTTCACGCTTTAAACAAACAAAAATTCTTTCGTCCGCAATTCTTTGATGGTATCCCGGAGCTTGGCAGCCTTCTCGAACTCGAACTTCTTCGCGGCTTCGCGCATATCGCTTTCGAGCTTGCTGATAAAGCCGTCGAGTTCTTCCTGCGACTTGAAGTCGGGGATGCCGCTTTCTTCCACGGAAGTAAGATCCGCGTAGTCGGCCGCAACAATCGATGCCAGCGACATCTCCAGCGGGCGAATGATCGACTCCGGCGTGATGCCCTGTTCTTCGTTGTAGGCGGTTTGGATCGCGCGCCGCCGGTTGGTCTCATCCATCGCACGCTGCATGGAATCGGTCATGCGATCCGCGTACAAAACCGCGCGGCCATTCAGATTGCGCGCGCAACGGCCGATGGTCTGGATCAGCGAACCCGTCGATCGCAGGAAGCCTTCTTTGTCAGCGTCGAGAATCGCGACCAGCGACACTTCCGGCAAGTCCAGCCCTTCGCGCAGCAGATTGATGCCGATCAGCACGTCGAACTCGCCTTTGCGCAGGTCGCGCAGAATCTTCACGCGCTCCAGCGTCTCTATCTCCGAGTGCATGTAACGGCACTTCACGCCCACTTCGCTGTAATACTCGGCCAGATCTTCCGACATGCGCTTGGTAAGCGTGGTGACCAGCACCCGCTCATGCTTCGCGACACGATCGCGGATCTCGTGCAGCAGGTCGTCAATTTGTCCCTTCACCGGGCGTACTTCGACCGGCGGATCGATCAACCCGGTGGGGCGGATGATCTGCTCGACCACAACGCCCGCCGATTTCGTGAGCTCATAAGGGCCGGGCGTCGCCGAAACGTAGACCAACTGATTCATGCGGTGCTCAAACTCTTCAAAGGTCAGCGGCCGGTTGTCCAGCGCAGAGGGCATGCGGAAGCCATACTCCACCAGGACTTCTTTCCGCGAACGATCGCCCGCGTACATCCCGCGCAACTGCGGAACCGTTTGATGCGATTCGTCGATAAACATCAGGAAGTCGCGCGGAAAGTAGTCCAGCAGCGTCGGCGGCGGTTCACCCGGCAGTCGGCCGGTGAAGTGCCGCGAATAGTTCTCGATGCCGTGGCAGTAGCCCATCGACTTGATCATTTCCAGATCAAACATGGTGCGCTGGTGAATGCGCTGGGATTCGACAAGCCGTCCCTGCTTTTGGAGTTCGACCTCCCACCACGCGAGTTCTTCTTTAATCGACTGAACGGCTGAGGCTTTGGTCTCTTCCTTCATCACGTAGTGCGTCTTGGGATAGATCGGAAGGCGCGCGTAGCGCTGCTTCACGGTTCCGAACAGCGGATCGATCTGCGAGAGCGCGGTCACCTCGTCGCCCCACATCTCGATGCGATACGCCATGTCGTCGTAAGTGGGAAAGATTTCGATCACGTCGCCGCGCACGCGGAACGTTCCGCGCCGGAAGTCGCCATCGGTGCGTTCGTAGAGAATCTCGACCAGCTTGCGTGTGATGTCCTGGCGCTTGATCTTCTGGCCCTTCTCGAGAAAGAGCAACATGCCGTAGTAGGCTTCCGGAGAGCCCAGGCCGTAGATGCAACTCACCGAAGCCACGATGAGCACGTCGCGCCGCTCGAAAAGCGACTTCGTCGCTGAAAGCCGCAGCTTGTCGAGCTCGTCGTTGATCGTCGCTTCTTTCTCGATGTAGAGATCGGCGGCGGGCACATATGCTTCCGGCTGGTAGTAGTCGTAATACGAAACGAAGTATTCGACCGCGTTGTGCGGAAAGAAGCTTTTGAACTCGTGATAGAGCTGCGCCGCAAGCGTTTTGTTGTGCGCCATCACGATCGCCGGACGGTTCGCCGCCTCGATCACCTTGGCCATCGTGTAGGTCTTGCCCGAGCCCGTAACTCCCAGCAGAACCTGGTGCTGCTCGCGGTCAAAAATCCCGCGCGTCAGCGCCTTGATCGCTGCGGCCTGATCACCCTGTGGTTTGTAATCGCTGACGAGTTTGAAATCCATAGAAAGACGCTGTCGGCTATCGGCTCCCAGCTTTCCTCTTGAACCCTTTTTGTGTGATTTCTTTCGCGTTCCATGCGATCCCCGGCACTGGACGACCTTTCGCCGGCTCTACAGATCGGGATTTTGGCGATAGAGAATCTTTTTATTATAACGCGGCGACACGACGTCTTCGGCTCGGCGGGAGCACCGGAGGACAGCTTTTGACCGCAGAGAGCGCCACGGCGAGTAACGAGGCACGAGAGGAAAGCATTGAACCGCAACATCCGAAGAAACGCCACAGGCAACGGCATTAGGACAAGGGGCGATGCGGAGTCATCGCCCCTCCACAGTTTCATCTTACCTACTGCTTCATTGCGACAAACTGGCTGGTGGTTCCGTGCAGCTTGTCGGTAATTTTAACGTTCATCGTCTTGCCATCTGCCGCTAATGTCGACCAGGCAATGGAGATCACCTTGCCGTCGCGCTTGTCGCTTTCCTCGAGGGTCTCTTTGCCGAGGAGTTTGACCGAGACGCTGCTGATCCCAGGGTCACCTGTGTAGGGGGCGTCGGTGCCATCCAATTTTGCGTTGTAGGACTGCCCCGTTGGAGTGGTCATGGTCATCATCTGGCCGTCTACCTTGTACGTGAACAGCAGGCCGTTGTCGGAGATGCTGCTCATTTTGGTGGTTCTCCACGAACCCGAAATGGCGTGCGAACCGGCGGGGCCCTTCTCGACCCGGGTCGATTCCCCGTTTCCCTTCACAGGTTCAGCGTTGGTTGCGCTCGCGTCAGTGAATTCAAAGGTCGCGGTCTGACCGTTGGGCGCGACGCTAGTCTTGGACGTGATGACGGTCTTGCCGTCTTTCTTCTCGGATTCCTCGATGGTGCGGTCGTCGACGACCGTGATGCTGACCGTGTCGTAGTAGGGATGTCCGGTGACCTTGTGATCCTGGCCATCCGCCTTGACGTCAAAAGGCGGCACACAAGTCTTGCAGTGATACATACCATCCTGCAGCAGGAAAACATCTGGCTTCTTGGGAAATTCGGCCTTGTTGAGATCAATTTTCCAGGTGCCCTCGAAAGCACTCTGCGCCAATGCTAGGGCGGGCATCAGCAATGTCGTGAGCAGTCCAAACCGCAGCACTTTTTTCATCGCTTTCCTCGCTTGATTTTGATTTGGATCCCTGGGCTCGACGTTCGAAACGGGCTCACTGTACACCCCGGGCACTGCTCGCCGCAACGAGAGGAACTGGGCGGGCAGGCCGGTACTCAGCTGGAGAGTCGGATCCGCATGCCTTCTCGAGAACTTGAACTTGTTCTATTTCACGGGCGGCAGAGTTGCCGACTGTGCCATCACACTGCTTACGGCAAAGGTGTCACGGAGTTGAGCCATCAGCGCGCCGACAGCGTCGGGAGTGTGGGGGACGAGAATCGTGTTGCTGTGATCGGATGCGCCGATCGCTTTCAAAGTGTCATAGTGCTGCGTGAGGGCAAGAATCGCGAGCACATCGGTTTCTGAAACGCCGGGCACAGCGTCTTTGATTTCGAGAATGGATTTCTGCAAGCCTTTCGCGACGGCCTCGCGCTCGCCGGCAATGCCTTCGCCCTGCAGAATCTTCGCCTGTTTGTCGGCTTCAGCCTGGGCCACCATCAGAATCCGTTTGGCTTCGCCCTGCGCCTTGGCCGCTTCCTGATCACGCAAAGCCGCATTGATGCTGTTCATGGACGCTTTGACGCGGTCGTCGGGAATCACATCCGTAATCAGGACTTTTGAAATTCCGTAACCGAACGGCTTCATCGACGCTTCGAGTTGCGTCTTTACGTCCACGGCAATTTCGGCCTGTTGCAGGAAGACGTCATCGAGATTCATGCCGGGCACGTGCCCGAGGATGACGTTGTAAACGTAGGATTCGATCTGCGCTTTCGGGTTCGAGAGTTTATAAAACGCGTTTTCAACGCCTTCCGGGATGATGAAGTACTGAACGTTCACCGGAATCTTCACGAACACGTTGTCTTTGGTTTTGGTTTCGATGATCGCGGAGAACTGCTGAATTCGCAGATCGACCAAAGCAACGATGTTGTCGATCCAGGGCGCTTTGAAGTTCAAACCAGCGGTGGCCACGCGCAGGAACTTGCCAAAGCGCTGAATGATCGCGGCTTGCTGGGTCTGAATCGTGAAGAAACTGCCTAAAAACGTAGCGAGCGCGAGCAAGCCGATAATGAAAGCGACGATCAGCAGCGCGACCGTGGAAGCATCCATCTGACGCTCCTACACAAGAGAGTGAAGAGAAAGGGAGTCTTCCCGACCAGACTGACACGAACGGGAGGACGCTACAAGTAATTGACTGGGGACAGAGAGGGGAGAGCGTCGGCAGGCGCTCGAGTCGAAAGCGAGGTCTACGGCACTACAATCTCCACGCGCAACCACCACAAATGCAGAGCACTCGGTCGTGGAAGCTTGGCGGCCTACTCTTAGAGCTCACGCCCTCTGAAAACGTCCCACCCAAGCGCAGCGGGGAACAGAAACTTCTGGACGCCTTCCGAGAAGAAGACACCGCCCACCAGGAATCGGATCAAGATGACCGAACGAGGCGCGCTCGCATCCAACAACCACTGTTTCCAGCGCATAATTTCTCGATCCTTGTAAATGGCGCGATCGCTCGGCCGCACACCTCGTTCAGACAGAAGCTTGCCCGGTTAATGTTGGTCTTTCAGTTCTTCCATCCCGACGATGCGAGTCTGGGATTGGAATTTCTTGTAGTCCTTGTAAGTGACGTCTTGGTCGAGAGCGATGCTCTTCAGAAGAGCGAGCTTGGCATCGACGTGAAGCGCAATGTGCTGAGGCAGCCAGACTTCGTCGTTCACACGCGTGGTCTCGATCAGGATGCGCGAACCTTTGTGGATACGGGCCAGTACGAGGCCAAAGGAGACGGTGTCGATGCAAGTCGCGTCGAGCTTAACCCATTGATCTTCCGCGCGATCGAGCCAAAGACGAAATCGGAACTTGGGCAGAATCTTGCCCTCGCGCGTGTGGGCCTCGAAGCCGGAGCGGGGCTCAGCGTCGATGACATAGGATTCGCGACCCTGCAGGTTGTCGGTGCCAACGTACTTGAAGTCGTAGGCATCCGCGACTTCGGTCACGAATTCACGGTCGTGCTCGCGATCTTTTTCTTCTTTTTTCAGTCTCTTCTCGCGGTCCGAGTCGGATTCATCTTTCCGCTTATCGATAACCTTCTGAATTTTCTCCTCTTCCTTGGCAGCCTCTTTTTCAGTGAGGGGCTTTCCATCTTTGGAGACAAGCCGCCGCACTTCTTCGCCGTAGATCTGAAGAACGTCGTAGAGGCGGATCTCGGTGGACTTTACCGATCCCTTGCCATCAAGCTTATGTTCTTCCACGCGTTCGGAATACGTGTAGTCCCGTTGTCGCTTGTCGTTTTCGACGTCTTTCTGAGCAGCCTTGCGGATCAAATCTTTAATCTGATCACTGGACAAAGGGGCAGACAAGTCGGGCGGGGAGATCTTGACATCAGAGATCGCGGGCGCCGGGACGGTGGACGGCGCAGACTTTATTTTTGCCTCTTGCGCGAATGCTGCCGAGGCCATCAGGAGGCAAACAGTGGACTTAGCGATTCGATGCATCCGGCGATACCTCCTAATCCTGCCGCTCAATCCTGCCGATCAATCCTGCCGAACAGGAACCCGTTTGCGAGAACAATGTTTCGCCAGTGGCAGCCACAGGGTAGATTTCGACGCGACTTACTCCGAGGCTAGCAGAAATTAAGTCCAGTCTATCTCGGGAAAGGTTTTTCTTTACGAGCAAACTAGTAGATGTATTTAGCAACAGAAACAAAAAAAATCTAAATTCTTTACAACTCTTTAACTCACAGAGCTCGAATCTAGATTAGTGTTTACAAAATCGGGCAATTTGGGGCCAAGGAGTTGCCTTATGGAACACCGAACTGGAAAGATCCTGAGCCTCGACAGTTCGGAGCTGCGTCTGCAGAGCCTCAAGCGGACTCTGGAGAAAGCCGGCTTTGAAGTGTGGACGGCAATCGGCGCGAGCGACGCAATCTGCCTGGCATCTTCTGTTCGATTTGACGCGCTGGTAGCAGATCGCGAGTCACTCTCGCGGCGCGCCGATATGTGGAAGTGCTTGCGACAGTTTCAACCGGAGCTGCCAGTCCTCGTGCACGAAGGCAAAACGGTTGCCGTCAGCCTGTGCGGAGAAACGGGACCTCGCACTGCAACACGCCCGGTAAATCCTGAAGTGATTCTCGCCATGCTCTTTCTGCTGCTCGAACAAGAAGGAAAAGTGCCGATGAAGCGTTCCGGCGCGGCATAACATCACGCCTTACATAAGTTATCCACGTTCCTTGTAGGCCTTCCCGAGCACTTCCGCCTGGTAAGTGCGTTCGTCGACGCGATGGAGCCGCTTGGCAACCCGCGCCGGAAACAGCGGCGTGTGGGGAATCTCGAGTAGGTAGTAGACGATAAACCAGATCGGTTTCTCGGTCGTCATCCAGTCAAGGCGATCGAAACGAGCGAGGTCGACCGGTTGGGAGAACCGGCGGAGCGTCCGCTCGCGCCGCAAATTGAAATAAATATTGAAGTAACTGAGCGCCAGCTCGCGCAGGGAGCGGTAGACCGGCTCGCGGTAGCGACACCCGGTGTAGTTGGATTTCGCGACCGCGCCCCAGAGGCGGTCGATCTGGTAAACGGCAAGGACGTGGTCGGTGTCGCGGTCAGCCTCAAGATCGAGGATCAGAGGCGGAAATCCGTTGGCGCGGAGAGCAGCCGCGCCGAAGATCGCGCCTTCCAGACAGTGCGAAGTGTTTTCGGCCAGAACCTTCCGCGGGGACCAGGCGGTGTCGGCGAGGTGGTACGGCATGGCATCCAGCAATTTTTGAATGCCGTATGGGTCTTTAAGGCTGCGTAATTTGCGGAGTTCCTTGGGTGTGAAGCCGGAATGGGTGGAAGTCATGTGGCGATGCATCGAGTGTATCGCAGCAAGGTTCGCAAAGAACTGGTTGTGCGGGGCTGTCTTCCAGTCGTCATTGACGGAGTGAATTCGTCTCTTTAACGCCCAATCTAGCGCCCGGCCCGTGCGGTGGCTGCCAGCGGTTTGCGATAAAGGGTGACGCTCTTGTTGGTCTCGGCCTGGAAGTTGACATCAACGGCCGGCAGCCTTTCGCCATCTCCTAAAACGAGGTAGCCTCCCGGTTCGAGATACAAGTGAAGGCGCTGGGCGAGCAAAAGGCGCTGTGCACTGGAGAAACGCGGGAGCAGGTCCATGCAGAAGATGCAATCGAAGCGCCCGAGATAAGCCGGACGGGCCAAATTCATCTGGGTAAACGTGATGAGATTTCTCAAACGCGGTTTGGCCAGGCAATGCTGGCCGACTTTGGCGAAGTAGTTCTGGACCAGGGGCCGGGGCACATTCGCCAGCGCCGCCTGCGGATAGAGTCCCCGTTCCGCGACGGTCAGAGCATCTTGACGGATGTCGCTGGCAAGAATGTGAATGCTCCAACCGATGCCGTTTCCGTTCATCGACTCACAAACAGAAAGGCCGATGGAATAGGCTTCCTCGCCGGTCGAACAACCCACGCTCCAGATTCGCAAGCTCTGGGGAGTGTCGAGTGCTTTGCGAAGATGCAGCTCGGGAAGAATACGAGTTTGAAATTCGGAGAATGCGTGGGGATGGCGGAAGAACGCGGTCTCCCCGTCGACTAATTGAGCGAGCAGGTTCTCGCATTCCGTATCGGAGGCCTGCAAACGGCCGAGCAGATCGGCAACGGATTTCAAGCGCCGCTTTTCGAGATATTGATTGAGCTTGGCGATGAGAACGTCCTGCGGGGCATCGAGCAGAATTCCCCCCTGCCGCTCCAGAATGAGTCGGAGCTCAGACAGTTCATGGTCGAGCACGAGCCGCGAAGGAGTTCTGGATGGCTCGCCCGATCGTCCGAGATTGGCTCCGCTGTTCATGCGCTGAGGAAAAGAAGCTCGTCATTGGGCCGGAGCTACTGCGCTGCGGCCATCCGAAGTTCCTTGGATCTCTCCTTGGCGTCCTGTTTTTCGATAAAAACCAATTCTTTCTCGAGTGACGAGAAGCGCTGCAGAATCTCGTGCAGGCGCAAAGCCATGTTGCGAATGGTATCGAGCTGCGACTGAACGCTGGCCGAGAACGCTCCGGGCTCAAGCAGAAGCAACTCGGAGTTTCCCAGGACCGAGGTGAGCGCGTTATTCATCGCGTGGCGCATGTCGATGACGTACTGGCCCAGGGTGGCATTGCGCTTCAAATGCGCGTTCACCAGTTCAGTTCGTTCCGCGCGAGTCGCAGCGTCCACTCGGCGAAGAACCTCGCTCGCGAGCGCAACCACCGTGTCGGCGCAGCCATCGTGCCGTGGAAACGAAGGGAGGCGCGGAAATTCCGCGCGCAGCGATTGAGCCTGTTGCGGGGTTGTGGCCACGACAATGACAGGCGGACCGGCATCGAGCGCGCGCAGAATGTGTTTGAGAGCAGAAGGGGACCCAGGGCCGACGATCGCCAAGTCGAAGGACCCGGTGTCGAGGGCAGGATCGAGATCCGCTTGCGAAATTGTGATTCGCGGGGCGGCGCGCTCCGGCTGCCAGCGATCCGCGACCTGCCGCGCGAACTCGGCATCGTCAGAGATGAGAAGTACGGAACGGGGACCCACGATTTTGTTTTCCGAAAGCAGAGCCGTTTCCTGTCAGTTTCCGGACGAGTCGGGACTCCACTCGTCGTTTCCGATCGACATCTCAAACTCGGGCGTTTCGTCCTGAGCAACGTTGAACTTTGGCGAAGAGGAGGTAGCGGCTGCGCGCGCGGCCATGGCTTGCGGCGGCTTCGAGGCCGCAGCCGGCTTTGTAGCGGCCGGGATTTTCGGCGATGCGACAGCGGCCTTGGCTGGCGCGTTGATGGCTGGGCTGCGACCGAGGGCATCGTCGATGGCAGCACGAAGATCGACCAGCATTCGCAACGGTTGGCCGGAGGAGTACTCCGCCTGGAACATGACCTTCCAGGATTGGCAGATCATGCGCAGGCGCAGAATCGGCTCCTCCGCGGAGAATTGAGCGCGACGGCAATCGATATGGGTGACGCCATTGTGCTCAAGTTCCCGGAGACCGTCGAAGATGGCGTTCAGGTCCTGGTGCATGAGGCGGAAGAAGCAGCGCCGCATGAGGAAGCTGAAGCGGGCAAAGGCAACCATGGCCACGGGCTCGAAGTAGTTCTCGCCCGACTGCACCTTGATCTTGCGACCCTGCTCGAGAATGCCTCCGTGGAGAAGTTCGTTGAGCGTGCGCGCTTTCTGGGCGGACTCAATGACCTGTTCGAGTGGACTGAGCCACGTCGGAACCGTGGTGTCGACTGTGCCCAGGGCCGGGGCCAGTGTTTTGGCGACGTAATCCAGTGTGACCGCGTTGTCCTCGAGGCGCGAAGGAGCAGCCAGGGAGAACAGCTGCACCAGCAGGAAGTCGATTTTGTCGCGATCGGAGGGAGATCTTTCTTCTTTGTGCAAGTGGTGCAGGAGGAGAGTTTGCAATAACTGAGGCGTGACCAGGGTTGTGGTCTGCAAAAACTGGCGGAGTTGATGGATCTGGATGCGCTCATCCATCTCATCGAGCCAGCGTTGGGCCTGCTCTACGGATTCGCGGGGCGGTTGCTCAATGCCAACTTCAAGATCGTTGCAGGGGGATAAATCAATCACAAATTCACGGGCGAGGGCGGAATAAGTTGGATAAAGGACGCGGGCCGCATTCCATTCGGCGGACAACTGATTCAAATCGGCTGGGGTCATTTTTTGGTTCCAGTTTCGAGAGATCTCGACGGGCAAGAGCTCTCGATCAAGCACGAAAGGCGGTCAAGGGCTCCCCTCTTCCCGGTTAGAAAGAGTGTTTGGGGAGCCGTCGGGTCCGCGGTTACGCAGGTGAGACGTGCAGGTGGGAAGCCAACTCAAAAAACCAAAGTGCTACATGCTAAATAATTGAAAACGTTAACAACGCGAAAAAAGTGGGGACTTGAAACTGGGCGATCTGGGAATTTTTGTCTCAGATTGAAACACTGTCTCACGAGATCTGGGAATTGTGAGGTTGGAAACGTCTATTCTTCTAATCAACTACGAAACAGACGGGCGAGGACGAAGTCGCTGCATCTGGCATTGAGAAAAAAAGTCATCCTGAAATTGAGAAAAGCAGGTCGTTCGCCGCGCTCAGGATGACAAGCAAAGAAAAAGAGCACGATTCAGGGAACGGACGGAACAAGCCTGCAGAACTGCGGTTCCATCTGGCGGGCGAGGAAGCCCGTCGCACCATCGCGGAGGATGTTTTACTGCAGGGTACTCGACGCGGAAAGCGCTCTTGAGCCGATGTTGTAGCGCTTCAACTTGCGATAGAGGGTGGCGCGGCTGATGCCGAGCATCTTGCCCGCCAGCGCCTTGTCACCTTTCACCTGCTGGAATACGCGTTCGATGGTGGTGCGTTCGATATCTTCGAGGTCGGTGGTGGAGAAGCCGGGATCCACCTCGGTCGGCGGCGCAGCGCTCGACGATGGCGATGTGGAGGCGATGGCAGGAGGCAGGTCGTCAAGATCGATCATCTGCTGATTGCCGAGCGCCAAGGCGCGCTCTACGCAGTTTTCCAGTTCGCGGACGTTGCCCGGCCAATCGTATTGCAGCAACGATTTCATCGCGGCGTTCGTGACCTGGACGGAGCGTCCGGCCGCGCAACGATCGAGGAACCAGTGCGCGAGCATGGGAATGTCGGAACGCCGTTCGCGCAGGGGTGGAACGTGGATGGTGACCACGTTAAGACGGAAGTAAAGATCCTTGCGGAAGGTGCCGCTGCGATATTCCTTTTCGAGATCGCGATTGGTGGCGGCGATGACGCGCACATCGACTTTCATAGGCTGGTTGCTTCCGACCGGGCGCACCTCTTTTTCCTGCAGCACGCGCAAGAGTTTGGCCTGCATTTCGAGCGGCAATTCGCCGATCTCGTCGAGGAAGATGGTACCGCCGTCGGCCGAATGAAACAGGCCGGTTCGGGATTTCAGTGCGCCGGTGAAAGCGCCTTTTTCGTATCCGAAGAGTTCGCTTTCGATCAGGGTGGGAACGAGCGAGCCGCAATCGACGGCGACAAATGGGCGGCTCGCGAAGGAGCCACGGAAATGGATGGCGCGGGCGACGAGTTCCTTGCCAGTTCCGCTTTCTCCCGTGATGAGCACGGGCGTGCGGGTGTCTTTGAGGCGGGAGACCATGCGCAGGACGTCTTGAATTTTCGCCGATGATCCGACGATGCCGTGAAGCTGGGTCTCGGTGTCCATGCGATCACGCAGGAACTGATTTTCTTCGACAAGGCGGACTTTTTCAGCCATGCGGCGCAGGAACAGACGCAGTTCTTCCAGCGGGGAGAACGGCTTGGCGATGTAGTCGTAGGCGCCAAGCTTCATCGCCTGGACGGCGGTCTCGACCGAGCCGTGGCCGGTCATCACGGCGACCTCGGTGCGGGGGAGCATCTTCTTCACTTTTTCGAGAAATTCCAGGCCCGACATTTGCGGCATGACCATGTCGGTCAAGATCATGTGAGCCGGTTGCTCCTCGAGCACGGCCAGCGCCGATTCACCACTGGCTGCTTCAAGACATACAAACCCGAGAGCCTCTCCGACAGTGACACAAAGACGGCGGATACTTTGCTCATCGTCGACGATTAACAAGCGGATGCGAAGGTCTTCACTCACAGTGCTTTCCCCATGGTCTTCTCAACAACGGAGATGAATTGCTGCACCCGGAAGGGCTTCTCCACGCAGGGAGCGCCGGTCTGGCGCAGCGTTTCGACGGTTTTTTCATTGGCGATGTCGCCAGTGATGAAAACCAATCGGGAAGCGAGATCGGGCCGGTTGGTTGCGATCCAGGCATGAACGTCGGCACCGTTGACGCCACCGGGCGTCACCATGTCAGAAACGACGCCCAAGAAATTGCCGGTCTCGAGCAATTTCAGGCCTTCTGCGCCTGAGTTGGCGCAGACGACCTGGTAGCCGCTACGTTCGAGCGTGGCACTGACATAGGCCATCACTCCAGGCTCGTCTTCGATCAGCAGAATTGGCAATAGGTTCGGTGTCATTGCGGGCAGACTCATCGTTGGACGACTCCCGCGGCCATACCAAGCGAGGCCGACTCAGAAACGGCGGGCAGGCGCACGATGAACGTCGCGCCTTCCGCGCCGGTGTTGTTATGGCACAAAATCTCGCCACCATGCTCGCGCACGATGCCATAGCAGATGCTCAGTCCCAAGCCGGTTCCCTTCCCGACCTCCTTGGTCGTGAAGAAGGGATCAAAAATGCGGTCGGGTTGAGCGATGCCATGGCCGTTGTCGCGAAACGAAACTTCAACGTAGGTCCCAAGGCTCGCGGTCATGATCTCGATGCGCGCGGGGCGGCCAGTTTCCCGGACGGCATCGTAGGCATTGTTCATGATGTTGAGAAAAACCTGCTGCAGCTGATGGGAATCCCCAATCACTTGGGGCAGGCTTTCATCGAGGTGCTCGACGATTTCGACGCCGTGGCTATTGAAGTCGTAGGCGCGCAGCTGAACCGTGCGGCGCAGAATGCCGTTGAGTTGAACCGGCTTGCGCTGCGGAGGCATCTGGCGGGCGAAGCTGAGCAGGTTCTGGACGATCTGCTTGGTGCGTTGCGCTTCCTGCAGAATGACGCGGAGATCCTTGCGGGCGGCGTCGGGCATTTCCGGATTTTCCATTAGCAGATCGGCGAATCCAAGAATAGCGGTGAGGGGGTTATTGACTTCGTGGGCGACGCCGGAGACGAGTTGCCCGACCGCGGCCATCTTTTCGGCGTGGATCAGCTTGGACTGGAGCATCGCGGAGTCGGTGATGTCGGTCATGACGACCACGATGCTGGTGACGACGCCCTGCTCGTCGCGCATGGGGCTGAGATTGACGGAAAACTGACCGACGCGGCCGTCGCCCCGCAGGACCGGAAGATCGAGGTTATCGACCTGGTGGCCGGAGAGCGTGGAATTCAGGGCATCGGCCAGAACGGGCCGCCGCGCGGGAGAGACGAGTTCAGAGAGCGGGCAGCCAACGAGTTGTTTCTGCTCGTAGCCGGCATCGTACCAGCGGCGGTTGGCGTAGCTGATGAGGCCGGCGGTGTCGACGACGAGGATCAGGCTTTGCGTGTTGTTGAGGATCTTCTCGGAGAAATCGCGCGCCCGCTGGAGTTCGGACTGGTAGGTCTTCAGGCCCGTGATATCGAGCATCAGGCCGCGGTATTGCAGCACCTGACCGTGCGCGTCGGGAACAGCAAAGGCATTGATCAGCACATGGATGGCGCTGCCATCCTTGCGGCGAAGAACTTCTTCGTGATTGCGCAGGACTCCCTGCCGCTGCATGACTTCATTCAAATACTCCAACCGGTCGGCGGAGTAGTAGAGCTGGGTGGAGATGTCGATGTTGAGCAACTCGTCGCGATCGTGGTAGCCGAGCATGCGGACCAGCGCGTCGTTGACCTCGATGAAACGGCCGGTGGGAACGGCGAAGAAAAGACCTTCCTGAATGTTGTCGAAGAGTTCGCGGTAGCGGCGTTCGGCCTCACGGCGGTCGGTGATGTCCTTCAGAACATGAATCGTGTGCTGCCGGTCTCCCTTGGCGCCGTGAATGCGCGAGGTCGAGACCAGATACATGCGTTCGAGAACGTGATGCACGTACTCGTCGGAACCGTCGACGGTCGTGCGGCAAAACGGGCAGGCATGCACGGGGGACTCATTGGCCAACGAGGCCAAGGCGCGCATATTGACGCCGATCAGCTCCGCCGGCGGGACGCCGATAAACTCCGCAAGAGAGCGGTTAACGCGCAACACGTTGTGGGCTTCGTCGTGGACGACGATGAAGTCCGTGATGGCGTCGAAGATCTCCATCCAGTGGCGGTTGGCCTTGTCCATGCGCGAGAACAAGCGCGCGTTTTCGAGCGCAACGGATGCGTGACTGGCGATGGCGTGCAGCAATTGCTCGTCGTAGCTGGTGGAACGCTTCACGCGATTCGCCAGGCATAAAACACCCACCGACTCTTCGGCTGAGCCTTTCAAGCGAAGCAGGGTGCAGTCCTTCCAGCCGAGCGCAGAAGCGAGAGCGGTGCCGAGGACATCGGCAGCTGGGCCACTGTAGCTGCGCTCCTCGTGCTGCGCGAGCGCCTCCGAGAGAGCGTGACTGAGACGACGTTCCAGGCTGCGGTCCGGCGCGGTCGAGCGAGTTGTGTCGTGCAAGACGGCGGTTTCAAGAACAGAATCCTGAAACAAGGCCAGCGCTCCGGCCTGCGCGCCGGCTAGGTCGGCAGCACGATGAACGAAGCGAGTATTGAAATCGGGCAGGTGAACGACGCTGCCTAACTCGAGCGCAAGCCCCATGAGCGCTTCCGCGCGTTTGCGATGCTCTTCCGATTGATGTAGGTTACGCGTCACTTCAAGCGCTACCGAGACCTGCCCGGCCAGAGCGCGCGCACGGCGGAGGTCTTCCTGCGAGATGCCTGAGTCAGTCAGTCGGTCCATTACGGCGAACATTCCGATGACGTGGGTGTTGGCGCCAATCAGCGGAACCGCGAGGAACTGCTTCACCTTGTACCTGGCGATGAGATCGAGGTTGGCGCCCGGCATCTGGCTGGCATTGTCGGTCCAGAAAACTTCTTTGGCCGCGAGAGCCTTGGTCGCGATGCCTTCGGGGAAGGTGAGATCCACGTGTCGCGGGGCTCCATTTTCGGCGCCAAGCCGAACGTGAAAGACTCCATCCTCGAGCAGGCCGATGAAACAACGACCGAAACCGAGGAAGTCGGCGGCCCTGACGACAAACGCTTCCAGAAATTTGTCGAATTTCCCGATCGACCCGAGGTCGGAGGAGATTTCCAGCAACTGATGGAGTTCGTGCGCCTGGCCGCGGGCGGTGCTGTAGAGTTCGGCATTGGCGACCGCAACGGCGCCGAAACCGGCGATCGCAGCCACCAGCGAGCGCTCGTCGTTGGTGAAGACGCCGTCCTGGCGCGGATAAACGAGAATCGCGCCCTGGGTACGGGAGGTGCGGAAGGGCGCGGCGAGCAGCATTCCGGCAGGAACCAGGTCTCCTAGCGCGTGCGAAGCCGGGTCGATCGAGATGGTTAGTGGCTCGGAGGCGGCCACGGCCCGGGCAGCAAGATCGGCGGCAAATCGAAGAGTGGTGCGGTCGTGTCGAGCACGGGCGTTGGCAATCAACTGGGGACTGTCGGCGGCAACACCTTGCAGTTCGAACGGACCGTCCTGGCGCATAAAAACGCAGACCAGTCGCGCCCGAAGAAGGATTCGAATCCGGTCCGCCAAAGCCTCGATCACGGCGGCGACGTCCGGATTTCCGTGCAGTGCGTGCGCCACTTCCGCGAGGATCTCGGCCCGCCGATGATCTTCGCGGGTTGCCTCGCTGAGACGACTCGCCTCGAGGAGACTGCCCAGTTGCCCGGCAAGGATGGTTGCCTTGGCCGAGAGGTCTTCGTTGAAAAAACCGGGATCGGAGGCATGCAGGAAAGAGACGGCGCCCAGAACATCGTTCGAAACGACCAGCGGGGCGGCCATCATGGAGCGAGCCTGAAACTCCGAAGCGCGCGGATAGCGTTTGTTATCGAGGAAATTCACGAAAATCGTGCGTCGCTTGCGCACTGCTTCGCCCGAAACCGCGCTATCGGCGGCCTTCATGCGCAATCCGCGAAAACGATCGGCCATGAGACCGTCGGCCTCCGCGCCGATCATTTCTTCCGGAGAGAGTTTCTGCCAAAAATAGACTCCACTCACCTGGAAGAACTCACGGGTCTCGCGGCAAAAGAGACGAATCAGAGAGGCGGCGTCGATTTTTTGGGCTGCGGCAGCGGAGAAGCGGAGCAGAAGCCGCTGGAACGCTTCGTCGGAACGCGGATTTGGGCCCTCGACCAGCGTGATGTCTCCCGCCTGCATGGTGTTGAAGGGCTCCGCCCGCTCCTAAGAAGCTCTACAAGTTATTTGAATATAAGGGGAAAGTATCGTGCAATCTCATTTTGAGTCAAGTTAATAAGGCTCGGGGTGTCAAAGTGTGAAATCCCCGCATCTGCTACGAAAATGGATCTCACAATGAGACCAAAGGGGTTCAGGATAGCGCGACGTGAGACGGTTCTAATGCGGCGTCCAACTCGAAAGTACCCCGCGTTGAGCCGATGATCTTGACTGGTAAGCACTTGCTCTAAGTCACCAAAGTAATGTTCCCAACGATTTAGCTGGCACGGCTGTTGCTCCGCTCGGGGTAGGATTTTTTTCGAGTACTTGGGAGGGATTGTGTCTCGACGAGCAATTCGCGGTTGGATGTACGGAGCTTTGCTGGCAGGTGTCATGGGGATGGTCGTGTTTCATCCCATCGCTGGCCGTGCCCAGCAGGACGAACTTACGCGCAAGGTAAAGAGCAAAGTGTCGCCGGTGTACCCGGAACTGGCGCGCCGGATGAGCATTTCGGGCGTGGTGAAGGTGCAAGTGGTGGTCGCTCCCAATGGATCGGTGAAATCCACCAAGGTCGTGGGGGGACATCCGCTGTTGGTGAATGCCGCTACCGACGCGATCAAGAAATGGCGTTTTGAGGCGGCTTCGGAAGAGACCACGGGAATCGTGGAGTTCAAGTTCGATCCGAATGTGTCCACTCAGTAACCGGGCGGTCGAGGAAAGATCTGCTGCGGCCATGGCGAGCTGCGGAGGTCAGGGGATGGAGGAACAGCGATGACGCTGGGCAAGAAGTTATATGGCAGTTTCGGGATCGTCCTTTTACTGGTCCTGGTGTTGTTCCTGGTGAACTACCGAGCCGTAAACCGGGAGCACGACGCCAAGGAAGCTGCGAAGGAATCGATGGATCTGGCGGAGGCCACCGACGCTGTCAAGTTCCAAATGATGCAAAACCGCCTCTACCTGAGCAACTACCTGCTCAGCGGAGACACGCGGGAAGTGGACCGGATGAATGATGGCATCCGCGTGCTCGGCGAAAGACTGGAAAAGACCACCGGTCTTGCCGCCTCCGACCAGGAAAAGAACGCACTCGAAAAGGTACAGCAGCTGGAACAGAGCTGGGCGAAGGAATTTGCACAACCGCTGGTTGACAAGCGCAAGGACGTTGACAGCGGGAACGCCACCGTTGCCGAACTTCAGATTTTCTATCTGCAGAAGGACGCTTCGTCGTGGGTGAAGAACTCCACCGAATACCTGGATGTTGCCGATAAGGAAAACCATAAGATCGTTGATGAGCGGCGAAAATCGGATGATGCCGCTGGGAAGAGCACGATTTTTCTGTCGGGAACTTTCACGCTCGTGGCCCTCTTTGTGGGCGGGTTCATTGCTTTCCGGACGGCAAAGTCAATCACCGATCCGCTGTCGAACCTGATGACGGTCGCGCACAAGATCGGCAATACGGGCGATCTCGATCACAACATAGAAATCGATACGCAAAGGAACGACGAGATCGGCGAACTGGCGCGCACCTTCGCCAACATGGTTATTTATCTGAAAGAGATGGCTGGAGTATCGGAGGCGATCGCCAACGGCGATCTGATGGTCGATGTGCAGCCGCGCTCCAAGCAGGACACGCTCGGTCACGCCTTCCAGCAGATGGTACAGAGTCTGCGGGGGCTGGTGCGCAGCGTGCGGGATCTGGCTTCGCAGGTGGCCAGCGCATCCAGCCAGGTAGCCGGGGCGTCGGACGAATCGGCGAAGATCAGCCTGCAGGGTTCCTCGGCGATTGACGAAGTTACGAGCACCATGCACGAGATGAGCGTCAACGTGCAGAACATGGTGAAGAGCACGCAAACGCAGGCGTCGAGCGTCAGCGAGACGTCGGCCTCGATCGATCAGATGGTGGCCTCGATCCAGCGCGTAGCCGACACGGCCAAGGTGCTGCTTGATATTTCGAACCGTTCCCGCGAAGAGGTTCACAGCGGCATCACCACCATGGACAAGGCGACAGAAGGCCTGACCAAGATCAACAACACGATCCGGTCTTCGGGAGCGATCATCGACGCGCTGGGAACGCGCGCGGATGACATCGGCAAAATTATCGAAGTGATCGACGATCTCGCGGAACAAACCAACCTTCTGGCGCTGAACGCAGCCATCGAGGCGGCGCGCGCCGGCGAGCACGGGTTGGGCTTCGCGGTCGTGGCGGACGAAGTGCGAAAACTGGCTGAGAAGTCGGCCCAGTCGACCAAAGAAATCTCGGAGTTGATTCAGAGCATTCAGAAAGAAGCCCGCAAGGCTGTCGAGAACATGGACGAGAGCACGACGATTGTCAACGAGGGCCTGGAACTGGGTGGAGAGTTGAACGGCGCGTTGCGGAAGATTTCGAATGTGGTCACGGAAGTCTACAAGTTTGCGCAGGAGATTGGCGCGGCCACCAACGAACAATCACACGGCTCTTCTCAGATCGCGCGGGCAACGACGCGGCTGAACGAAATCACTCACGAAATCAATTCCGCGGTCGAAGAGCAGGCTTCCGGGGCACAAGCGGTCGTCAAGGCCATGGAGCGAATGCGCGAGTTGATCCAGCAGAGCACCTCAGGCTCGACCGAACTGGCAGCATCGGCGGAGCAGATGTCAAAGATGTCGCGCGAGTTGCTGGATGCGCTGGAGCGGGTTGCGGGAAAGACCGGCGAAGTCGATCGGCACGCACACGACCGGGCGATCGGTGCGCGAAGAGCAGCCGCCGGGTCGCAGGCTTAAGGCGAAGGATCGCATATGAGCCGTGAACTGCAGATAGTCGGATTTCAGGTGGGCCGCGAAACGTACGGCGTGCCCATCACGTCGCTGCACGAAATCGTTCGTGTTCCCGAGATCACCGCTGTGCCGGATGCGCCCGAATACATGGAAGGGGTCATCAACCTGCGCGGCAAGATCGTGTCGGTGATGGATCTGCGCAAGCGCTTCGGCGCGAAGGAAGCGCTGGCGAACCGACGCAACCGGATTCTGGTGGTCGAGTTCAACGGCAGGCTGTCGGGACTGATTGTCGATTCGGCGTCGGAGGTCCTGAAGATTGCCTCGACCGATATTGATCCACCGCCGGCCGTATTGCAGGAAGGCGGAATGAACTGCGTGACCGGGTTGGGAAAGTACAAGGGGCGGCTGATCATGCTGCTCGACATGAACAAGTTGCTGGAATTCAGTGCACAGAAGGCATCGGCTGAGGTGAAGCCGGCGACTGCGAAGCCGGAGGCTCGCAGCGCTGCTGCACGCTAGTTCAGGATTACCGGAAAATACATGGGCACATCAGGAGCTGCACCAGCACCCGCGCTGACGGAAGCGGAACTGAAACTGTTGCAGGCGCTCATCTATCAGGAATGCGGCATGCATTTCGACGAGCGTCGCACGCATTTTCTGCAGGATCGACTGCTGCGACGCCTCAAGGAATGCCGGGTGGACTCGTTCTACAGCTACTACCGGCTTTTGATCAGCGACCAGGGTAAAGGGGAACTGGCGCAGCTGCTGGAAAATCTGACCGTCAACGAGACCAGTTTTTTCCGTAATCGCGCGCAACTTGATCTGTTTCACAAGTACGTTCTCGAGAATCTGCTGCATCACAAGCAGGAACGAAGGGACTACTCGCTCCGTTTCTGGAGCGCGGGCTGCTCCACCGGGCAAGAGGCTTACACCATGGCCATGCAAGTGGCCGACGCGCTGGCGTATTACTACATGCGCAATCCCCTGCCAGTCGAAATGCCGACCCCAAAGCCGCTGATTCCAAGCCCGTGGAAGGTGGAGATCCTCGCCAGCGATATCAGCTACTCGGTGCTGCGAGCCGGCCAGGACGCGACATACAGCGAGAACCAGATGTCGTCGGTCGATTACAGTTACCGGCTGCGCTATTTCGACAAAGTGGGCGACCGGTACGCGGTCAAAAAGGCGCTGAAAGAGATCGTTCATTTCGACTTCCACAATCTCAAGACGGAATACCTGCCCCAGCGCAACGATGTGATCTTCTGCCGCAACGTGATGATGTATTTCGACGAAGCGGAACAGAAGCGGCTGATCAACAAGTTCTATCGCTGTCTGAATCCGGATGGCTACCTGTTTGTAGGCCACGCCGAAAGCCTGCTCGGGCTGACGGAGAAGTTCCAGATGGTGCATCGCAACAACGGAACCGCTTACCAGAGGATTGAGGTGAGGTCGTGAGCCAGTCTGACGAGCGGATGACCGAACTGCGCGAGCTGTTCTTCGAGAGCGCCCAGGAATTGCTGCAGGCGCTGAACGAGGAAGCGCTCAAGCTCGAGAAGCGTCCGGGAGATGTCGAGATCGTGCGCGGCATTCGGCGGACGGTCCATACGCTGAAGGGGGACGCGGCGGCGTGCGGATACCGCGAATTGAGCGAAGTGGCACACGAATTGGAAGATGCCCTGGCGCTTGAATCCACCGCAGGAAACACGACGCTGGCGGAAGTTGCATTCACCGCCGCGGATCTGTTCTCCGCGATGCTGGCGTCGTATCGCAAACGCGCCAAACTGCCCTCGCGCGAGCCGTTGCGCAAGATGGTGAAGAAACTCACCGAAGATCCAGTCACGAAGAAGGGCCGAAAAAAGGCTTCGGTCAGCGCCAAGGCGCTGGGCTGGACGGAGTACGAAAAGCTGGCGGTCCAGAAATCGCAGCAGAGCGGAAAATTCGTGTATCACGTGCTGGCGCAGATCGATCCGCATTGCGCGATGCCGATCGCCGGCCGGCAACTGGTGCAGAACGCTTTGGCGGGCATTGGCGAGATTCTGGCTGCCCGACCGGAGGCGGGGTCTCCGGCGGCCACCAAGCAAGTCGAGTTTCTCATCGCTACGGAAAAACCCGAAGCCGACGTGGTTACGAAGTGCCAGATTCCCACCATCGTGGCCAGCGTCAAGACGGAGCTGTTGCCCGGTGAAGTGGCTGCGCCCGCCAAAAAATCTACGAAACGCGCGGCGGCAACTGCGGCAGAGCCAATCGCGGAGGCTGCTGCGCTGGGCTCGCGGGTTGAAGCGGAAGCTGAGCCGCCTGTGCTGGCGCAACCGGACGAGGTCTCGACAGAGAGCGCGGCGCAAACGCACACCACATTGGCGGAAAACATTCTGCGCGTGGATGCCGAGCGCATCGACAGCGTGCTGAATCTCGTAGGCGAACTGATTATCGGCAAATCGATGCTGCAGCAGGCCCTCAACGAGTTCGCCAAAATCTATCCCAAGGAAACACTGCGCGGGAAATTTGCCGATGCCATGGCTTTTCAGGCACGGGTTCTGAATGATCTGCAGCGGTCGGTCATGAAGATCCGCATGGTTCCGGTAGAACAATTGTTCCGGCGTTTTCCGCGGATGGTTCGGGACGTGGCCCGGCAATGTGGCCGCGATGTGGATCTGGTTGTGATTGGGCAGGACACCGATCTGGATAAAAGCATTCTGGACGCGATCGCCGAACCTTTAACGCATTTAGTGCGCAATGCCATCAGCCACGGGCTCGAGTCGCCCGAGGAAAGGCAGAAGGCTGGAAAGGCACCCAAGGGCGTCATCCGCCTGAGTGCCTATCACCAGGGGAATCAGGTCGTGGTCGAGGTCAGTGACGACGGCCGGGGCATGGATGCCGGCCGCATTCGCGCCAAGGCGATTGAGCTCGGATTTGCCACGGCGGAAGAAGCCGCACGGCTCAGCGAGGCGGAGGTGCTCGAATACATCTCGCGACCGGGGTTCAGCACCGCGGAAGAAGTGACGGAAGTCTCTGGGCGTGGCGTAGGAATGGACGTGGTGCAGAGCGTGCTTCACCGCTTGAAAGGCACGGTGCATATCGAAACGCATCCGGGGCAAGGCACAACGTTCCGTTTGAAGTTGCCGCTGACGCTCGCCATTATCAAGGCATTGTTGTTCCACGTGGAGCGGCAACTGTATGCAATCCCGCTCAATGCGGTGGTCGAGATTGCGCGCACCCGGGAATCGGAGGTTCACCAAGTCGATCACTACGAGGTCTTGCAGCTGCGCACCCAGGTTCTGCCGCTGGTGCGGCTGGGAAGACCTCCGGCGGACTTTTCTGAGCGCGCCGCAACAAAGCTTTTCGTGCTCGTGATCAACGTAGGTGAAAGAAAATTCGGGCTCATTGTCGACGGACTGGAAGGTGAGGAAGAGTTGGTCATCAAGGCATTGGACGACCATGCGGTCTCTACTGATCTGGTAAGTGGTGCGTCCATCCTGGGAGATGGACGAGTCGTGCTCATTCTTAACCTGTCGGCGGTGGTAGAGCATTTCGCTCGCTCGCGACCCGAGATGCCGGGAGCCGTGAATTCCGGACTTCTGCTTTCGCATGCCGATCGGGCGCGCCTCAGCCAAACGACCGCTGCGGGAGGACACGCATGAGTTCGAAGGTGCGAGTCCTGGTAGTGGATGATTCGGCGTTGATGCGCAAGCTGATCCCGCAGATTCTCGAACGCGATGATTCGATCGAGGTCGTGGGCACGGCCATGGATGGAAGTTTCGGTCTGAAGAAGATCGACGATCTCAAACCACAGGTGGTCACGCTCGACCTGGAGATGCCGGGCATGAATGGCATCGACATGCTCAAGCAGACCATGCGCAAGCTCTATCCGGTGCCGGTGATCGTGGTTAGCTCGCACAGTACCGAAGGAGCATCCATCACGCTCAAGGCGCTGGGGCTGGGAGCTTTTGATTTTGTCGCGAAGCCCAAGGATGTTTCGACCCGCATGCCGGAGATCGCGGCCGAGCTGATCGCAAAAATCAAGGCGGCGGCAACCAGCAAAACTGTGCCGGTAAAACCGATCGCCAGCAATCTTCAGTATGGCAAGGCGCCGGTGAGTTCCGATCAGGCGCCGACCAAGATCGTCACGATCGGAGTTTCCACCGGCGGACCGCACGCTCTGCAATACGTTTTCTCGCAGCTGCCGGCGGATTTCCCGGGCACGGTTCTGGTTGTGCAGCACATGCCGGAGAACTTTACGGAGATGTTCGCGCGGCGACTGGATGAGACCTGCGCACTGCGGGTGAAGGAAGCGCAATCGGGCGACCTGCTGATGCGGGGCCGGGTGCTGATCTGTCCCGGCAGCCGACATCTGAAGGTAAAGCGGCTGCCCCTGGGAAACGTGGCGCTGCTTAGCGACGAACCCCGCATCCGCGGACATCGTCCATCGGCGGACGTACTTTTCCGCAGTGCCGCGGAGGAATTTGGGGCACAGAACGTGTCGGTCATCATGACCGGCATGGGCGACGACGGCGCCGAGGGGCTCGGGACGGTGCGAGCGGCAGGCGGGATGACCATCGCGCAGAGCGAGGATTCATGCGTCGTGTACGGCATGCCAAAAGCAGCGATCGAGCGCGGCTACGCGGTACGGATCGTAGGCCTGGAGGCGATGGCAAGCACACTGGTGTCGCTGTGTGCCGCCGAAACCGGGAAAAACAGCAAGGAAGCGAGGAACGGCGCGAGCGGCAAGGGCGCGACCGCCGGGCAAAACTAGGGTTATCTAGGCGGCGAAAGGGCCGTGTGATAGGCATTTAGCTACAGGAGGTCGTTATGGAGCAGTTTGCGCCAGTAAAACGCAGCAAGGACGGTCAGCCGGTCCGGTATCTGATCGTCGATGATTCCGTCTTTGCGCGCAAGAACCTGGCCCGCATGGTGGAGTCGTTCGGCGGGCATCTGGCCGGCGAAGCAGGCGATGGTCTGACGGCTATCACTGAATATGATCGAACCCATCCTGACATCGTGCTCATGGATATCACCATGCCGCAGATGGAGGGGATCGAGGCGGCGGAGCGGATCGTGCAGTCGCATCCGGAAGCGCGCATCGTAATGGTGTCGTCGGTCGGCTACCAGGAAAACATTGTGGCGGCGCTACAGCGGGGAGCGCGTCACTTCGTACAGAAACCGGTAAAGCCGGAAGTGCTTTACGAGGTCATCAAATACGTGTTGGGTGACGATGCTTCGGTGGTGAGCGCGGCTGGCGCGGGGGCCTGATTCTCATGAAGATGGAGTTGATCCAGCCGTTCATCAACTCGGCGGACGCGGTGCTGGCACAAGGCCTGCAATGCAGCACGGCCATCGGTAGCCTGAGCATGGAAGAAGAGGCTTACCGGCGTAAAGGCGTCGCGGCGATGGTGTGGGTAACCGGAGATATCGAAGGACGCATCATCATCGATCTCGATCCGGAAACGGCGGTGCGCGTGGCCAGCAAAATGGCGGGCGCGGAACTGCCCGAGTCCGACAGCCTGGTGCGTGAAACGGCCTGCGAGCTGGCGAATCAGATCATCGGCAACGCGATTACCGCGCTCAATGACCAGGGATTCCATTTTCGCGTTCATCCGCCCGTGATGCACACTTCGGAGGAAGGCATCAAAAGCAGTGAGGACACCGAGGCGCTCGTGATGTGCTTCGAGACTCCCATCGGGAGTGTCTTCATGAACATCGCCATGCGCTACAACCGCAGGCGCCAGGCCGATCGCGCGGCTGCAGCCGGAAGTTAGCCGACCATCAGAAATATGCGCGCCTGAAAGCTGTCATTCGATCAGGCATGAGCTCGCGACCCCCGCATTACCTTCTCGAAAACCAAAGCGTCCGTTAATCCGGAAAGTTCCGTAAGCGCAATTCAAGGGCGTCCGCAGCGTTTGCATGAAGGCGCGAACGATGGCGGTTCCAGGATAGGCGTATTGCTTCACCGCGGAGCTAGGGTCCGCTGGACGGCCGTGGGCAGGCTGTCCCCACGTAGCCTCTGGTCATCTCAACTTTAGGCAAGGGATACCGCAACGGCGGAACTACTCAGTGAACGGACCAATCCAGTTACGGGCCGGCCACCATGAAAGCAGGATTCTGCGGCGGAGGTTGTCCTAACCCGACAGCCGTTTGAGCGGACGTTGTGGAGACTCCGGCAGGATTGGTCACGGAGAATGTTCCCGCGCCGAGACCCGTCACCGTGAAGGTGCCATTATCCGGGTTGAGAGTCGTGTCGCCGGAATTCGCGATGCCGGTAATCGAAATCGGCATTCCGAGAAACAGGGGTATTCCGGAAATGACCGTGTAGCTGTAAGTCGTTGTCGTGCCGTTCTGCACCGCCGCCGAAATATTTACCGCCGGCGGCGTAAATCCGCTGAGCGGAGCGGTGAGGGTCACCACATAGCCGTTGTCGGAGGTTCGTACGCTGGCAATCCCGCCCGCATCGCAACTGGCCAGATAGACCCGCGAGCTGTCGGCGGAGGCCACCGTAGAAATACGGAAACGCAGGGCGGCACAATCGGCAGCGCTCGAAACCGAGGCTTGCGGCAAGGCAATCGTTTTCAGAACCTGATTGTTCTGCGGGTTGATGGCGGTGAGCTGCGCCTGCACGCAGGCGGTCACGGTGCAATTCGCCGAGGTACTGTCGAGGAAATAGCTGGCCACGTAGACGCGGCTTCCATCCGGCAGGGGCGCAATGGAGAGCGGGAAACAACCGGACTGCGGACAGGGCGAATCTGTCCCGCCGGTGGTAATCGGCTTGGTCAGATCAATCGTCATGAGCAGACGTGGCGGATCACCGGAGATGTCATAGATCGCCACCGAACTGGTCGATGGATTGGGAATATAGAGGCGATTGAGCCGGTTGTCGTAATAGAACGAGTCGACCCCGGCTCCCACTGAGATGGAGGAAATGACCTGGTCGGTCGCCTGCGTGGTGTCGATGGTGCTGAGTGTTCCGTCGTTGGCGAGAACGTAGACCCGTGTACTGTCGCTGCGCGCGATGGCCCATCTGGGCGAGATCCCGGTCGAGAGCGTCGTGTTGATGGTCTTATCGACGGTGTTCACGACGATGACGTTGTTGCTGTCGCGATTGACCACGTAGAGTTTTTTCTTGTCGGGAGTTTCTGCCAAAGCCCACGGCGTGGTCGCACCGGGTAGACGGATTTCCGCGATGACCGCGGTGGAGGGAACGTTCGCATTGAGAATCGCGTCGACGGCGAAATAGGTCGTACCCGTGTTTGGATCGGTGAGTTGACCGGAGTTTGCAACGTACATTGTGGTCGGGTCCGTACTGGCGACGAAGACGGGCTTGGAACCCGGGAGAAGATTGATGTCCGTAGCCGATCCGATCGCCCCAGCGCTGAGGGCCTCGGAGAAGACACTCACGGAATCGGAGACGAAGTTCGCGGACCAAACATTGTTCGTCAGTACGGCGGCATGGACTGGCCCCATGGCCAGCTTGGTTGTTCCGGCATTGGAGTCACCGGAAACGTCAACCTGCATACCCGTGCCCGGGTAGATCGATCCGTTCTGATTGACGGAAAAAGTGGTATGGAAGTTCTGCGGCGGGGGGATGGGAACCGGGTTGGGGATGATCGTCGGGCGGTATACATCGCCACAAGCAATGCAGATCAGGAAACAAACCAGGAGTGCCGCGACCTTGCCGTGACGCACCCAAGCTGGCGGCACACATCCGTGTAAGCACATGAAGTCTCTAGGGTCTCCGGAGAATTGAATATTGTAATCGGGAACCGGAGTTCTGGGAAAGGGAGACGCCCGTTCTCAGTTCTCAGTTCTCAGTTTCGCTGTTCGGTGTTCGGTCTTAGGCGTTCGCTGCCAACAGAGTTAGTGATCAGTTCTCCTAGCGGGGTTGCCTTGGGCAGCAGGCGAGGATTGTAAGAATTGCGGACCTCAAGAATTTCGGACGACAAGAGTCTGGTGTCCGGAACGCTTGTTAGCCGGCGGGATCATCGTCTCGCGCCTGGGAGAGTTTCTCTCCCACATGTCAGAGGCCCTTCGTCGTCAGGGGACGATGTGACAGCTTGGGCTTAGGATGAAGCTATCGTCCTCGGCGCGATTTTCCGCCGGCAGCCGCTGCTTCGGGCGCGGCTTTGGTGGTGGCGGCGGGTTTCTTCTTGCCTTCCATCTCAGCGAGACTCTGCTTGAGAGCCGCCATCAGATCAACGACCGGCGCGAGCTTCTTCGGCCGGTCGATTTCGACGACTTTGCCGCCTTCCAGTTTGGTTTCAATCAGCTTCTTGAGATTTTCCTGAAAGGTGTCGTGATACTTTTCTGGATCCCAATCGGTGGCGAGAGCCTCGATCAACTGGTGCGCCACTTTGACTTCCGCATCTTTCAGTTCGACCTCGGGGGCGCCAAAGCCTTCGACTTGCTTCACTTCCTCGGCGTAATACATGGTGTGCAGCATCATGCCTCCCTCGTGGGGGCGCAGAAAAACCGTGTATTCGCGGTTATGCATGGTGAGCTTCGCAATGGCCACGTACTCGCTTTCTTCGAGCGCCTTGGTGAGCAGAGCGTAAGGCCGGCGGCCAGCTTCTTCCGGGAGCATGTAATACGATGACTCGAAATAGACGGGATCGACGTCGCTGCTCTTGACGAATTCGAGGATTTCCATCGTCTTGGCGGTTTGCGGCTCGATCTTTTTGATCTCTTCCGGTTCGATGACGATGTACTCGTCCTTACGGAACTCGTACCCCTTGACGATCTCGCTGCGCTCCACGACCTTGTTCTCGGCGGGGCAGATATATTGCTGCTTCACCCGCTGCAAATCAGGACGGTGCAGCATGTTGAAGGAGATACCGCTGCTCCGGGCGCCAGAAAACAAGCGCACCGGCATGGAAATCAAACCAAACGTCAGATACCCCGACCAAACGGAGGCCGCCATAAGTGTTCACCCCGAACAAGAGAAAGGCGCCAGAGCCGCGCCCAGCGACGAAAGTGTAGCCTACAATCACCGTTTTGATGCATGAAGTTAGGCCCGGTACTCGAAAGAAAAAGCACGACGCAATGGGCTTGCGAAATGCCTAACCCAACTGCTGGTGTTTACCTATTTGATTCTTAGGGAAGCGACGCTACCCAGATGCACAAAGCCGTCGTATGTCGATGATCGGATTGCACTTAACCCGGCCGGAGTGGGCGGTGTGGGCGGCGACCCCGCCACGATTAGCGGCTGCAGGGGCCATTACGATGGCGTTTGCTCTGCTCGGAAGGCTGGTTCGGGGGGTTACAGCGTCCGGAGCGGTCGCGGGCGGAATCATTTGCTTCCTGCTGTTCTCCTGTGCAGGACCCGGCGCTTTTTGGACGCTATTTGCGTTGTTTGTGCTCACGTGGATTGCGACGCGGCTGGGTCGCGCGCGCAAACAGAGGTTGGGGACAGCAGAACGGCGCGAAGGGCGCAAGGCTTCGCAGGTTTTCGCGAACCTCGGAGTGGCGGCAGGGTGCGCAGTTCTGTACGCGTTTAGAGCCGAGTCGATCTGGTTGGTCGGGATGGTTGCGGCCATGTCGGAAGCCGCGGCGGACACGGTCTCAAGCGAGTGCGGTCAAGCCCTCAGGCATGAAGCTCGGTTGATCACGACGTTGCAGAGAGTGCCGGCCGGAACGGATGGCGGGATTTCTGTGGTCGGGACGGTTTTCGGCATTCTGGCCGCAATCGTGGTGGCGGCAGTGGCAGTGGGGGCATTGATGGTCCCGATGCGCCTGGCTTTGCTGGTCACGGTCACCGGTGTCGCAGGGATGTTCGTGGACAGCATCCTGGGCGCCTCGCTGGAACGGCGGCGATGGCTGAACAACGATGCTGTGAATCTAGCGGGGACATTCGTAGCGGCCGCATTCGCCCTCGGAATCGTCAGATTGATTGCCTGAAATCGGTTTCGCAAAGCTAGAAATCCGGCCCCGAAAGGCGCAATCTGGCGGTCATGTCCATCGGTACCTTGAGGTACAGGTTACCCCCAAGAGACAATCCTTAGTACTTCCCTGGCAGTGATCTCGACGTGCAGCAGTTGGCTTTCTTCGTATCCCCTCGAGAATGCCCTCCGCAGTCGGTCAGAACGAATTGTTCAGGCAGAAGTGTTCGCAGGCGAAGATGAAGATTAAGACTCTCGTAATCGGATACGTTTTGGCGCTGGCGCTGTTCCTTTTTGCGCAGCACAGAGAAGGAGTATTGCAACCCAGTGGCTTCACCGGTGTAGTCGATCTGACACATACCTCGAGCGGTAAAACAAATTCCGCGATGGGACCGGACGTCTCTGGGACGGTGCGAAATGCGACTCTGGTTCGAAAAGATTTTCCACGTCGCGTAGCGGCTTCGGCATCGAACAACAACACCAGCATCGACGCACCCGCGCATCTGGTGCGCGGGATGTGGACGGTGGATCAGATTCCACCGGAGCGCCTCATCGCTCCTTTGGTTGTACTCGACGTGACCGGTCAGGTACGCGTGAATCCGGACTACGAAGTGTCGGTAGAGGACATTGCCGGTTGGGAACAGATTCATGGCGATATCCCGGGTGGTGCAGTGGTGCTGGCGCGGACCG
>Ga0210409_10001551_pt1 | contig 29599 bp, 24 predicted proteins | sample IncBWH17MmetaG_FD_161649 | JGI IMG/M metagenome (GOLD analysis project Ga0210409, IMG submission 161649) | Forest soil microbial communities from Barre Woods Harvard Forest LTER site, Petersham, Massachusetts, United States - Inc-BW-H-17-M | ecosystem: Environmental > Terrestrial > Soil >...
CACCGAGATCGAACGCGGCGTCATCGCGAGGCAGCCTGCACGGCGGACGCCGCGAGCACGGCCGGCGCGATGGCCCCGGCGACGGCCGCGGCACCCGCGTCCGTGAAGTGTGCGTAGTCGGCGAACATCCGGGAACCGTGGATACGCCGCAGGTCGACGAACGTCACGCTCGAATCCCGAGCCGCGCGCACGGTCGCCCGCGCGGCCGCGGCGTCGAACGCGATCAAGACATCACCCGTCGCCCGGTGGTACTGATTCTCCCAGCTGACGAGCATAGGCTCGTCCAGGCGCCCCCCCTGGTCGAACGCGTTGACGTGAATCGCCAATACCGGAACCGCACCGAGCGCGCGAATGGTGCCGATCGTGCGGCGCAGATCCCCCTCATACGCCGCGAGCCGATCGGCCGGCACGCCCGTAAACCGCCAGCCTGCCGGATGCTCGCGAGCCTCGCGCGCGATGTCGTCCCGGCGCAGCGAGGTGGCGAGCCACCCCGGCAGCAACGCCTTGGCCTGATTGCGCAGGCGTTCCATCGCCCTGGGATAGAGGGCATCGCGGAACGGCAGCTCCCCGGAGGCCCCGGAGTCCGGCTCGGCTGGGCGCGGCAGCTCCTCGTTCAGATACTGCACGGGGGTCGGATACAGCACGACGACGTCGGGGTGGAGCGGCCGCACGCGCAGGCGCAGGTCCTGTTCGAGTGTCGGCAACGTCATCCCGAAGATCGCGGCATTGAGCACCTCCACGCGAGGCCCGAGGCGCGCCCGCAATGTGTCCTCGAGCTGACGCGGAAACTCCCGCCCCGGTGACTCGTACAACCCGAACGTCTCCGACGCGCCGGCGGTCACGATGCGCAGGATTCCGGGCGGCTTGATGGAGTCGACGTCCGGACCGCGCATGCCGACGTTGTTGATAACCCATTTCCCATAGCGCGCGTGCGGACGCCCGTGCTCACCCGCGGCGTCGCGGACGAGGAGGTCGCTCTCGGACTCGATCCGCGAGAATATGGGCGTGCCGAACCGGATGGCGTCGTCGACCCGGGTCGCGATCTCCAGGGCGAGCGCGAACACGACGACGAGGCCAACGACGAGACCGAGCGAGCGCACCTACCTGGTCGCCATCCGCTTGGCCAGTCGCTCTTGCGCACGCTCGACACGGTCGAACACGTACCGAGTCGCTTCGAGCAACGGCAAGCCATACGACGGCCATTCCACCGTCGGCCCGAACGAAAACCCGAGTCCGCGATTCTGGAAGCGCCCCGCGCGGATCTCGGCCAACGGAGTCGCGGCCGCGCCATCCACAATGACGCGGTTGCGCCGGTCATTGGTCGCATCGTGTTGGTCCAGGCCGACAGTGCCCACGACATCCGGACGCGCGCGACGGAGGTCATGCAACAGCCGGATCGCCGCCGGATCCGGCAGGTATCTGGTGTTGTACTTCGCGTTCCACACTTCGATCGCGTCAATGCCCGCCAGTACCTCGGCCGGCGCCCGGTATTTGAACAGCACGGGGTGCGCCGCAATGGTCAGAGCGGCGTTGCCCTTCGTTTCAGTGATGAAATCGGCCGGCGTCGCCGGCTCGATCCAGCGATCGAGGCCGAGGGCGAGAAGGTGGAGGCCGGTGTGCCCCTCGAAGCGGAACTCCAGGCCCGGGATCAGTGCCACGGCTGAATCGGAAACCGCTGCGCACTCGGCGCGGTAGGCCGCGAAGCGATCCGCGTCGAAATCCTCGGCGTGATCGGTGAGGCCAACGAAGCGCAACTCGCGAGCCAGCGCGAATTGGCGCAGGGCCGGCAGCGAGTCGCGCGAGTCGTGCGAGTATGCGCTGTGAACGTGAACTACGCCGACCGCGTCAGCCACCGGGCGCTCTCCAAGAGAAATGGCTTGAGGTCGTTCCATCGAAAGACTTGATCGGCGGCCGGACGAACGCAGGCACCCAGGAAATCGATGACCGCGCGACCGCGGGAAGGGGCATCGCTCGGCAGCGACAACGCGGCATCCGAATGTCGTAATCGGGCGATCATATAATCGACTTCACCCCACCACCAGCGTCCACGCACCCCCGCCCGCCAGCGTTCCGGACCGCGAACCAAGTCACCAAGAGCCCGCGCGACGAGCAGCGCGGGAAAATCGACGCCCGCGTCGATCGCCAGTTGGAGCGACCCCCAGAAGCGGCCGTTGATTTCCATGAGATACGGTGTTCCGGTTCGCGCATCAACCTTGAGCTCGACCATCGCGACGCCGCGCCAGCCGAACGCGCGCAGCAACTGCTCGGCGCGCTGCACCAACCCCGCATCCGGCGTCGTGCTCTCGGCGTACACACTGACTCCCCCGCTCGGCGGTTTCTCCCGAATCCGCAGATGCGTGAACGTCGCAACGGTCTCATCGTCCCAGCGCAAGAGGAAGACGCCAATGCCCGGGCCGACGATTCGCTGCTGCAATAACAAGGGGTAGGCGGCCGCGGGCAGTTGCCGCACGTGCCGCTCCAATTGCGCTCGGTCGCTCGCGTGGCGGACCCCGAGCTTGACGCGCCCTCCGGCCTGATCCGCGACGGATCGCCCGGGCTTGAGCACAACCGGATACGCGAGCTCAGACGCGAGGCGCATCGCCTCGTCTGGATCGCGCACCACGCACTGCGGTGGTAACGCGATCCCAGCGGCGCTCGCGCGATCGGACAGCGCCGCCTTGTCGGATATCGCCCGGAACGTCGCCAGGTCCGGCATGGGCACGATCGCCGGCGCCAGGCGCTCCCGCACATCGAGGAGCGACAGCGCCGCGGCCTCGGTTACCGGGATAACGACATCGATCCGGTGCGCCGCGACGTGCTCGATGACGGCCTCCTGATACGCGGCGGACTGATCGAGCGCGGACGGTGTCGCGAGGCGCACCCGAGTGGCACGCGAGGCACCGGCGAGCGACGATCTGGTTGACGCCGCGACATGCACGTCGTAACCGGCGCGACCGAGCGACCGGACCGTGGCCAAGGCCGCGCGATGCTCACCGTCGGTCACCAGCACCGAGCGCGCCGCAGATTGACCGGTCAGCGACCGCCGCCCGCCAGTCGACGCCGCGCGACCGCGGCTTCGGACGCCGCCGCCCGCCAGCCACTCCGCGGGAGTGCCGGCGCGATCGAGGACGGGTCAGTCGCTCCCGCGCTGTCACGCGCGAGGCGGTCTTCGACACAGATCCAGATGCCGGCCAACATCGCCATGAGATAGTAGCTGATGTCGCTCCAGGCGAAGGAGAGGAAGAACGACCCGAACGCGTACCCGAGGAGCGCGACGGCGAGGTAGACGACCGAACAATAGAGGAATCGCTGCTCGGGATCGCCGCGCGACCACGATCGCGGGAGCCGCGATCGGAACAGGATCAGGTGCACGACCCCGCCAGGAATGACGAAGAGCCAGAGCGCCATGCCGGGCAGCCCGAGCTCGGCGCCCGCCTCGATGTAGGCGTTGTGCGGCGGCGTGCATCGGATGCCTGTTCCCACCTCGTAGTTGAGCGCTTTCTCCGAGATCGTGCACTCCGCCTTCGCGAAGTTGTGGATGCCGACTCCGAAAATCGGATTCCCCATCATGTAACCGACGCCACGAATCGCGACCTGCCGGCGGCCGTTGACCGCGCTCCAGTTGTAGTCGTGTTGCGGATCCTGAATCGTCGCCATCTGCTCCCAGTAGCCCGGCGGCGCGAACGCCGCGAGCCCGAGAATCGTCACGATCACGAAGGCCACGCGCTGAATCACCGGCACACGATCCACGAACAGCAGCAGTCCCGCGCCGATGGCGACCAGTCCGATGAACGCGCCCCGTGATCCGGTCTTCGCTATCGCCGCGCCGCACGCGCCGAGGACGACCACGCAGAAGAGCTTGCCCTTGATTTTCGAGGTCGTGAACGCGAGCAGCGTGAACGCGAGTCCGACGCAGAGGACTAGACCGAGATCGTTCGCGTCGTAGGTGTCGGCGTTCGCCAGCCGATCGTATCCGGCGCCGTTGCCGTAGTGATGCAGCGAGAACACGAACAACGTCGTGTAGCAGAGCAGCACCGTTGCCACGACGTACGCCCAGACGAGGTTCTTGAGATCAGCTGTCGAGCGGATGGACGCGATCAGCAGGTACCCGAAGACGATCGTCTTGACGTACACGTTGAGGATGAAGGCGGCCGAATTCCCGAACGAGATGCCGAACATCGCACCCACGGCGGCCCAGATGCCGAATGCCGCGATGACTTTCGCCGGCCACGTGTGGAGCAGCGGCCGCCGCGCGACGACGTCGGGTCGCAGATACGCGTAGATGGCGGCCGCCGCGGTCGCCACGAGCGCAGGCCGCAAAACGGATAACCATTTGTATTGCTCGTGGATCCGGCTCACCGTAAGAACCGTGAGCGCGAACAGCGCGACACGAAACGGGTCCCGGGACGCACGGAGCTCATTCCCCGGCATGGCTGCAAGCTAATGCAAAGAAGCGGCCTGTCTTGGGACTCGGATGGCCGCCGCGGCGAAGCGAGTTGTTGCGAATACGCAACAGTCATGTCGCGCGGGCTGACCGGGTAATCTTTCTCCCCACAATGCCCTTTCGCGTCCTGATGATCTCGGAAGGCAACGCCGAGAATCCGGCCGAGTCGTTCTCTGGGTCCGCTACCAGCATCCTCCGGACGATGCGTTCGCGCGGCGTCGAAGTGACGACCGCTGACGCCGACCTCTATGGTCCCTGGCGATGGCTCGGCGCGCTCGCGACGTTCGCACCGGATCGCCGTCGCTGGAGCGCGCGATTCCGGTTGGGCGCACCCGCCGCCGCGTTGCGGACGGCGTCCGCCCGCCGCGCCATCGCGCGCGAGCGCGGGCGAATAGACGCCATCCTTCAGATCGGCGCGACGTTTCAGCCCGAAGGACGCGGTACGATCCCGTACTATCTCTACTGCGATTCGAACATTCGGATGGCCGAACGCGGCCGCGCGTCGGGGTTCTCGCAGGCCGCTCGGATGAGCGAGCGCGACCTTCGTGTGGTCATTGCCCGCGAGGAGAAGGTGTACACCGGCGCGTCCGGCATCTTCACGATCAGCGATCGACTCCGACAGTCCTTCATTGAGGACTTCTCGCTCGCACCGGACCGCGTGCACGCCGTGCGGGCGGGGCCGAACTTCGATCCCGCCGAGATTCCCGGCGACCGCACGCCCGCCCGCGAGCCCTCGATTCTGTTCGTTGGGACGCAGTTCGAGCGGAAGGGTGGCGATGTGCTGCTCGCCGCGTTCCGCATCGTGCGTCGTGCGCTGCCGAATGCCCGCCTCACGATCGTCGGCCCCCACAACTTGCAGGTCGCCGACGAAGGCGTCGACGTCGTGGGGCACCTGCGCCAGGACGATCCATCCGCGAGGCGGCGGCTGCTCGACGCCTACGCCGCGGCCGCGGTGTACTGCTTGCCGACGCGTTACGAGCCGTTCGGGATCTCGTATCTCGAGGCGATGTATTTCGGCGTGCCGTGCGTGGGCACGAATACGGGAGCGGTGCCGGAGATGATCATCGATGGCGAGACCGGGCTTCTCGCGCCGGTCGACGATGCCGGCGCGCTCGCCGATCGACTGCTGGCGCTGCTCGGCGATCCCGACCGCGCGATCCGCATGGGCGACGCGGGCCGGCGGCGCGCGCGGCAGATCTTCACGTGGTCCGCCGCCGTCGACCGGATGCTCGAGGTCATGCTGCGTTGAAGCCGATGATCGCACCGCCGGGGGCGATCCTCTGCTACCACAGTGTGACGTCCGCCAGGTGGCCATCGGCCAGCCCCGTCAATGTGCCGGATGGCGAATTCGTCGCCGCCCTGGATGTCGTGCGGCGATTCGCCGAGATCGTTCCGCTGCGCGAGATCGTCAACCGGCACCGCGTCGGGAGATCGACGAACGGTCTCGTAGCCCTGACATTCGATGACGCGTACGCCGCGCTTCCCGAAGTCATCGGCGCGTATATCGCGCGTGACGCGGTCCCGATCACGATCTTCGTCACCAGCGGTGCGACCGATCGAGGCGCTCGATTCTGGTGGGACCGCGTCGACGATTTGCATCCCCGCGTGCCCTCGGAGCGCTGGCGCGCGTTCGAGGATGCGATTGGTCTGCCCGACGCGTACCGCGTGGGCCAACCGACCGGGATGGGACCGCTCCGTCCGCTGCGCCAATGGATACTGGCCGAGTACCGCGGACGGTGGCCCGAGCATCTCGACGCACCCCTGGCGGCGCTCGAAGCGGAGCGCGAATTCGTCACCGTGCAACGCGCGATGACGTGGGATGAGGTAGCACGGTTCGCGGCGTCGGCATCGATCGACGTCGGCGTGCACACCGCATCGCATCCCGTCCTTCCCCTGCTCGATGAGGCGGAGTGCGAGCGTGAGATTGCGAGCGCGCACCACGCAATAAAGGAGCGCGTGGCGAACGCGGTACCAGTGCTGGCGATTCCTTTCGGGCTGTACGATGCGCGGACCGAAGGTATCGCGCGGCGCGCCGGCATGCGGGCTTCGCTCACGCTCGCCAATCGCTCGCTGCGCGCGGTCGGCGCCGACGCGCCGCTCCCCCGGTTGTCCATGGCGCGCGGTTTGCGGCGATGGAAGCTCGCGCTACGGCTTATCGCCCCGCGCGGCGCACCGGCCAGCTATCCCGCGTTGCCGTCGGCGACCTCTTGATAGAGCGCGCGGACCGTTTCGCCGATCGTCGTCCAACTGAACCTTTCCACCGCCGTGCGGCGCGCCGCGGCCCCGAGACTCCGGCGCAGCGTCTCGTCGTGCAACACGCGCGCGACCGCGTCGGCGAACGCATCGGGGGTGTCGGCGATCAGCATGTCTTCGCCGTTCCGCGCTCCCAGACCTTCGGCGCCGATCGACGTCGCGACGATCGCCTTCCCCATGGCCCATGCATCGAGCAGCTTGAGCCGCGTGCCGCCGCCCACGCGCAAGGGCGCGATATAGCAGGCCGCGCGGTCGACATACGGACGGATGTCGTCGACATATCCCGTGAGCCGCAACCCGTCGACGTGCGCGAACGCGCGGAGCTCCGCGTCGGTCGCCCGGCCGACCCACGTGACATCGACGGGTACGCCGCGCGCGCGCAAGCATGGCGCGATCGTCTCGGTGAACCAGTGCAACGCGTCCCGATTCGGATACCAACTGGTGCCCCCGACGAACACGCAGCCGCTTTGCGGCTCCTCACTCGGCGCGAAATACTCCGTGTCGACGCCATTCGGCACCACCTCCACTCGCGCGTCGGGAGCCAGCGCGCGAAACGCGCTCGCATCGTCCGGCGACACCGCAATGTTGAGGGCCACACGCGGGAGCCATTCGCGCTCGGCGCGCTCGATCGCGCGCGCCTGAAAGCGCAGGTAGGCGCCGCCACGTCGCCGAAGCAACGCCGATTCGACATTGTGGTGGGTGCACACCACGCGCAGCTCCCGCACCAGAGGCAGGAGGCGCACGAGATCGAGGCTGTCGAGGTGGACGAGATCGAAGCGCTGCTCGGCGAGGAGCGTCGTGAGGCGAGTCTTGAATGGCGCCGAGTCGTGCGTGTACCACGTATAGGGTCGACCGGTGAGGACACTGCGCAGGTGATCGGCGACGAACCGGACTCGATCGAGCTCCTGCGGAATCGGGAAGGCCTCGAAACGGCCGAACGCGCGCAGTCCTTGGAGCCGCCGATCGAGACCGAGATGCGCCGTGGCGCGATCATGGCGATCGAAGCAGAGACCGACGATGTCGTAGTCGCGCGCCAATAGGCGTAGCATGTTGTACGTGCGGAGCGCCGCGCCGTTGTGCGGTGGAAACGGCACGCGGTGGGAGAGGACGAGGAGCGATCGCCGGGCCGTCACGCGATCGGATCATCGGGTGCGGGGATGGGCCGCACGACCGCCGCGGGGTTGCCCGCGATGATGACATCGGAGGGAAATACGCCGGCGACGACCGCGCCGAATCCGACGACGGAGTTCCGGCCGATATGCGTGCCCGGCAGGATCCCCGCGCTCGCGGCGACCCACACGTTGTCCTCGAGCGTCACCGGCGCGATACGTACGGGCGCGCGCGGATCGTGGCGATCGGCTCGCGTGCTGTGAAAGTTTGTGTCGAGGATGGAGACATCCGCGAGAATGCACCGCCGCCCGACGCGGATCGCGCTGGCGCAACCGAATCGCGTTCCATTCAAGTACGTGTCATCTCCGACTTCGATGATCGCTTCGCGCGTGTGCGTCCACGGAGTGACCGTCATGCCGACGCGCACGTGGTCGCCGAATCGTACCTGGCCGGGTCCCCGGACAATGAGACGGCCCGACACGCGCAACCCCCTGCCGGCCGAGAAGCGGATGCCACGGGCCGGGTAGGTGATTTTGCACCACCAGCCCCGCAGGTATTGCCAGGCGACCGACCACGCGCGTCCCGGCTCGCGCGCTGCCCGCCCTATGGACGCGATCGCGCTACCAGCCGACATGCAACGACAGCTCCCAGCAGCAGTAGGAACGGCTCCAACGGATAGCGGTAGCGCGGCATGACCTGGACGAAGGCATAGATGAACGGGTAGCCGACGAACACGACGCCGATGATGAGCGCCGCCGGCTGCCGACGGATGGCGAGCAGCAGCAGGCCCGCCAGCCCCGCGGCGGTGATCGCGTTTTGCGCGAGCGTCTGCCACCATCGTTGCATCGACGGGAACCAGAACAGCCGGACGCGATCGGCCGTGAGTCGCGCGAACGCCTCTGGGTGTGCGTGGATCCAGCTCTTGGCTTGGGCGAGCTTGGCCTGATTGTACGCGATCTCGCCGAGCGAGCGGACCTTCGCCGTTTCGGCGGACTGCGATGCCGGATGGGTGAACGCCGCCGGGATCAACATGTTCTTCTCGCCGTCGGCCACGGCGGCATCATTGTTCGAGACCTGCAGCTCGAGGCCCAGGTTCGTGCGCGTCGGTACGAATGCGCCGAACGCGAGCGCGTTTCGCACGACCCACGGCGTCCAGAGGAGCACCGCGATACCGCCGGCGATCGCGACGACGCGGGCGTAGGCGCCCAACGCGCGCCGAAATCCCCACAGTCCGGCAACGAACCATCCGGCGAGCACCGGAATGATGGCCGCGTTCAACAGCACTCCAGTGCCAGCGGCGAGTCCGGTGATCACGGCCCAACGCGCGGTCAATCGTTGCTCGAACCACAGGATGGCGATGACGCACGTGAGCGTCACGAGCAGGAGCCCGGTGACCGGCGCTTCCCACGTTCCACTCGTCTGCGCCCAGAAGTTGATCGGCGCGATCTCCCCGACGATTCCACCGAGCAGACCCGGCGCGTGTCCGAGGCGTGCCGCGCGGGCGAGAACCGGCAGGAGCGCGAACGACATCGCCGCGGCCGCGGACGCCATGAGCGCGATGGCCAGATGGCCGGCGTACCCGAGACCGAAGACGCCGATCGGAACGGCCAGCATTATCGGGTACAGCGGCATCAGGTGCGCGGTAGGTCCGCCGCCGGCACCGTAGGGATTCGCGAAGGTACCGGTGCGGACCAGCGAGGTGGCGATGCGCGTGGATTCGACGGTCTCGACGCCGTTGTGGCCGGTCGCGAGCACGAGACCCATGCGCACGACCAGACCAACGGCGAACAACAGCGCCACCTGTCGAGCGATCACGGCGAAGCCTACGAACGCAGGCTCCGCCGTGTCAACACCGCTATACGATCGAGCGTGTCACTTCGTGCTCACGTACAGCTGGTCGATGTCCCAGTAGATCGAGGTTGGCGGATGATCGCTCGATGCATCGCCGCCGTACGTGGGATCGAACATGATGTAGTTCCACCCCATCGACTCGCCGCTCAAGAAGAAGTGCGTTCCGCCCGGGGGCGACCCGGCACCCGAGCCGGTCTGGAAGACCTGCGCGCCATCGACCCAGAGGGTCAGCTGACCGTTCGGCGCGCCCGCCGGTGATTCGGGCTGATAGTACGCCTCCATGAGATGCCACTGGCCACGCGCGCCACCACCGACATTCGCGGTGTTGCCCGAGAAGACCTGCGAGGGCACTGGTGACTGCCCCTCCGAGTTCCCGGGGACGTTGATCCCTTGTGTCCCACTGCCGGTCGAGAATTGCAGTAGCGCACCGAACCACATGTTCGAGCCGTCCGTGGCCTGACCATCGGCGCCCGCGCCGAGCACGTGATTCTCGGTGCTGTTGACCGTACGCGGCTCCATCACCTTGAGCCCCGATGCGCGACTCAACGTCCAATTCGGCGAGAGGCGGAACCTCCAGCGGATGTACAGATGCCCGGTCCCGTGATTCGGGATCGAGGCGCCGAACCGCACGGGACTGTTGCCGCCCACGAGCGACGGACCGTACGTCACCCGGACACCCGACCCATCGGGCACGTGCGAGAGGTTTTGCGACCACTCGCCGGTGGACGACATCGTCGTCGGTGAGAAGTTCGAGAACGTCGTAGTGCCCTGAGTCCACTTGTTCGCGGGATAACTCGTCGCCGGCAAGATGGTCATCGGACCCGTGTTGATCTGCGCGACCATCCCCGCGGGCTCGTGGTACGGTCCTGAGGGAGCCGCGACACCGGATCCAACCGTGATCGTGAATTGCTGGCTTGTGCCACTCTTCGTCGTGGCAGCGATCGTCGCGGTGCCTTGAGCGAGTCCCGTGACGGTGGCTTGGTCGCCTGACGTTGAACCCCAGTCCGAAGTGCTGACGGATACGACCTTGGTGTTCGAGCTCGTCCACGTGATGTACGCGCCCACCCATGTCGCTGTCGGGGTCGCGAGCTTCGCCTGAAGCGTCTCCTGGCCGCCAACGGCCAGCGTGGCGCTGGCGCCCTCGATCGAAACGGTGGGATACGTGACGCCGTCCTCAGTGAAGGCACGCGCTTCGCGCGCCTCCGGCGCTTGGTTCGTCGCCTTTGGCGCGGTCGACGAATCAGCGCATGCCGACAGTGCGATAGCGACAGCGGTAAGGAATGGAATGGGAACGAGCCGATAGGAGACTCGCGCGCGCGCGCGGTCCCAGTCGTGCGTGGGACGCATGGCTGACCTCTGTGTGTGAACCGTTCGGTAGCCGGACTAGCGTGGCGACCGATCAGAGATCGAGCGCTGTAGCCTCCGAAGCTTTGCGTCCCCGTCTTTCGGCGGGTTTGCCTTTGTCGCGGGCCTCTGACACAGCATCAGCCTGCGCGACTGCGATTGTGGTTGTACGATGACGCAGCGAGCACATCATCGCAAGTGCAGTCGGGAAATTTTTAATAACAAAAAAAAGCAGGCCGGAGCGCGTGCACTCCGGCCTGCTTAGCGATGGCGTTGCTTCGATTATTTCGTACTTACGTAGAGCTCATCGATGTCCCAGTAGATCGCCGGCGGATGGTCGTTCGATGAATCGCCGCCGTACGTGGGATCGAACATGAGATAATTCCAACCCATCGACTCGCCACTCAAGAAGAAGTGCGTTCCACCACTCGGCGATCCGGGAACGCCGGGGCCGGTCTGGAAGACCTGCGTCCCGTCGACCCACAGCGTCAGCTGGCCGTTCCCCGCGCCGGCCGGTGATTCAGGCTGATAGTACGCCTCCATCACGTGCCACGCTCCTCTGGCGGCGCCACCGACGTTCGCGGTGTTCCCCGAGAAGACCTGCGATGGCACCGGTGATTGCCCGAGCGAGTTCCCGGGGACGTTGATCCCTTGTGTTCCGCTGCCGGTTGAGAATTGCAGCAACGCGCCGAACCACATGTTCGAGCCGTCCGTGGCCTGACCATCGGCACCCGCGCCGAGCACGTGATTCTCGCTGCTGTTGACCGTACGCGGCTCCATGACCTTGAGCCCCGACGCCGTACTCAGCGTCCAGTTCGGCGAGAGGCGGAATTTCCAGCGAATGTACAGATATCCGGTCCCGTGATTCGGGATCGAGGCACCCATTCGCACCGGACTGTTGCCGCCCGCGAGCGTCGGCCCGTAGTTGAATCGGAGTCCGGGCCCGTCAGGTACCGCCGCCAAATTCTGCGACCACTCGCCGGTGGACGACATCGTTGTCGGCGAGAAGTTGGTGAACGTCGTGCCGCCCTCGGTCCACGTGTTCGCCGGATAGCTGGTCGCGGGCGCCGTCGTCATCGAACCAGTGTTGATCTGCGTGTTCATGCCCGCGGGCTCATGATACGGACCGCCGCCGCCGCTCGCGTTGACGGTGATCGAAGAGGTACCCCTCACGTTATCACTCGTGGCCGTTATAGTCGCTCCACCCGCGGTCACTGCCGTCACGATACCGCTGGATGTCACGGTCGCGACGGCGGTATTGGACGACGACCAACTCACGCTCTGCCCTGAGACGACGGTACCGTTCGATGTCTTGTCGGTCGCCGTCAATTGAACCTGATTGCCAACTTGAATTGTCGACGAGCCCGGGGTGACCGTGACCGTTGCGACGGTTGGCGTAGACGAGCTGATTGACGCCGAGGCCGTCGCGCTCTTGCCACCGATGCTGACGGTGATGGTTGCGTTGCCAGCGGCGACACCGGTGACGACACCGGATGTCGACACCGTGGCCGCACTCGAGTTTGAGCTCTGCCACGACTCCGGGTATCCGGTGAGCACGTTGCCGCTGCCGTCTTTGGCGGTCGCGGTGAGCCCGGAACTTTTACCTGCCGTCAGCGAGAGCGAGGTCGGCGAGACCGTCACTGAGGCAACGGCTGCTTGGGCCACGGTGACACTGGCGGTCGCTTGCACACCGCCGATCGTGACGGTGATCGTTGCCGATCCTGAGCCAACCGCCGTCACGACCCCGGTCGACGAGACGGTCGCGACACTGGTTCTCGAGCTGTTCCACGACTCGGCGTCCGTCGTAATGACGTCGCCGTATTGATCCTTGGCTGTCGCGGTGAGCTGCGACGTCTGACCGGCGTTCAAATGGACGCTCGTTGGCGAGAGCGCGACCGTCGCCACTGGCGCCGCGATGAGGTCGATCGTCGCCGTACCCGTCTTTCCGCCGATTGTCGCCGAGACGTTCGTGTAGCCGATACCCGTTGTCCTCACGACTGTGACGAGTCCGCTCGACGAGACCGTAGCCACATACTGGTCGCTCGTGCTCCAGGTGATCGTCTGACCGCCGATCGGGTTGCCACTGCCGTCGAGCGGTGTCGCCCTCAGTTGCAAGGTCTGATTGGCGCTGAGATCGGCCTGCCCAGGCGTGACGACGACCGAAGCGACCGTAATCGCGTTGACCGTGACCTGCGCCGTGCCCTGCTGTCCGCCGCTCGCGGCCGAGATCGTCACATTGCCGCCGGCGAGGCCGGTGACGAGACCGTTCGACGAGACCGTCGCGACGCCCGTATTACTCGAAGTCCACGTGACCGTGCGGCCACCGAGGATGTTGCCGACCGAGTCCTTGAGTGTCGCGCTGAGCTGCGTCGTCTTGCCGGTCGTAATCGTCGCGCTCGACGGTGACACCGTGACTGACGCCACCGATGCGGGCGACGCAGCGACGATGCTGACGATGGCCGACGCGCTCTTGCCGCCGGCTGATGCGCTGATCACGGCGGTGCCGACTGCTATCGCCGACACCAACCCGGTTGCCGACACCGTGGCGTCACTCGTGTTGGACGACGACCACGTGAACGTGGTCCCCGTGATGACGTTGCCAATCGAATCGAGTGCGACCGCTTGGACCTGCTGGGTAAGCCCTGGATTCAGGGTCGCACTTGATGGTGTTACACTGACAGAAGCGATTCGGACTGTGGTCGCGGTCGCGGTCGCTGGAACCGACGTCGTCAGCCCGCCGGCGGATGCGCTGATATTGGCGCTGCCGACGCCGAGGAGTGTGACGTTACCCGTGCTGTCGACGCTCGCGACCTGGGTGTTTGAGGAGGCCCAGGTAAAGGTCACGCCAGTGATCGCCTGGCCGCCCTGATTTTCGGCGGTGGCCGTCAGTTGCCTGCTTTCACCCATCGCCCCATTGATGGACGTGGGTGTGATGGTCAGCAGGCTGATGGTCTTGCTTGTGTCGGAATTGCTTGACCGCGAGTTGGCAGGGTCAGTGAGCACCTTGCCTTGCACGCACCCGTAACCGAAAACGGCAACGGCGGCCAGCGCGACTACCGGAATCCGGTAACGCATGCCCCCTCCAGCGTCTGTTCGGCGGCCGGACTGGCATGGCGCTCTCGTGAAGAGAGCGCGTTAGCCTCCAGAGCTTTGCGTCGCCGGGTTTCCCACGGCTTTGCCATTGTCGCAACGCCCCGAGGGGGGCACTTGCGCTTACGTCCCGCAGGTTAATCGTCGAGCTGTAACAATGCCAGTCTTACTTCGGACACCCTGACGAAGAACTTGAGTTGGCTTAGCGATCGCTGGACTAACAGCCGAGTTTGCTAATACGCGCGCGGTCAGTGTGACCGGTCGTCGCGCGCCCAGAGAGCGAGCTGTTCGCGATCTGCCCCGTTGACTCTGGCGTGTGTCGGGAGAGTGAACAGCTCGTCGCAAATGCTTTGCGCGCCCCGCGTTGATGGCTCCCCCGGCGCCAGCAGCCGGGCCGCCGCTGGCTCCTCCCCCAATGGGCGCGGATAACTTCGCACTATACCGAGCCTCGTGGCCGCTGCTCTTCCTCCTCTGTCCAGCACGGGCAGTCGCAAATATCCGCTCTGGCCACCAGCTATCGGACGGACAGCATCGAGTCCCGGCGCGCCCTCCAGTGCATCGAGTAGCAGGCGCACTCGCGAAGCGCGCAGCGTGCACTCGGCATCAGCTGCCGCGAGTGCTGCGCTCGCAAGGGACGCGGCTGCGTAGGAAATGGGCTGAGGCGCGTGCGCCTCTCTATAGATGGTCTCGCCTAGGTGTAGGCCGGGCATACTCGCGGGGATTGCGTACAACGACGGACGACCGATCGCCCACTGAGCCACGGTGACGAGCCAGTCACGCCAACCGGCCGTTGGTTCGGCTGCCTGCCATTCCGGAAGGCTCTCACGCGACAGCAGCGCGCCCCCGCGACCGCCGGTGGTTCCCTTGCCACGGCCGAAGCTCAAGACAACGAGCGGGCCGAACGAGCCGAGCGGCGCGCCGGCGAGACGCCCCGCCGCATGCTGCGCGGCGTCTTCGATCACTTGAGCGCCGTGCTCGGCGGCGATCGCGGCGACTCCCGGTACGTCGGCGGGAAATCCGTACATGTGGGCGACCACGATCACGTCGGCTCCGCGGCCGAGCGCGGCGCGAACGCTGTCGAGGTCGGGGCTCAGTGTCGCGGGTTCCACATCGTACAGACGAACGCGGAGACCGGCGAACGCGGCTGCTGAGAGGAGGTCGACACACGCGTAGGCCGGGAGCGCTACCGTTCCGCCTGCGGGCATCGCAGACCGGAATGCGAGAATCAGCGCCGACGTGCCGCTGTCAGTCAGCGCGACATGGGTGGCGCCGAATCTTTTTCGGAGTATCTGCTCGAGGACATCGAACACGCCGACGTTCCGGCTCAGAATGGCGGGAACGGCGCGTGCCAGTGTCGCTGGCGCGACTGGGGAAAGAACGGGCGGCTGCCAGCGACCAAAAAGCACTCGGAAAATCTATCTACCTAGACCCCGTGCAGGTGGGCGCGGCGGCGTGCGGCCTTCGCCATCTCCTCTGCGCTCGCGCGAAAGCGCGAAGCCGTGAACCCGAGGTTCGCGAGCGCGCGACCGATCGCCGACGTCTCGGTATTCTCCAGGCACGCGACCGAATTGATCTCGCCATCGCCCTCACGCTCGGCGGCCCAGCCAGTGGCTGAGGGCTCGCGTTCGTCCGGGGCGCGGTATACGCTCGCCTTGAATACGACCTCTTGATCCGTCCGCGCGACTAGATCGGTCACTATGCGGCCGGTTGGGTAGCGGTCGTAGAACAGGGCGATACGGTCTGCGACAGGTGCGTAGTCGCTCACGTCGCTATCGACGTCCGTCTTCGGCACGGGTGTAAACTTACCCGAATAAATGCCGAAACACAACTGCACGCGCGTCCAGCAGATGTCCCGTAAGCTGTGCCTCGATCAATCGCGCCTCTGCCTGACGACCGAAGCGAAGTCAGGGAATGTATTTCACGATGCTGGGCCCGAGGGCCGTGGCGATGGGAACTGGGATGCGCTGCCAAACGCGGGGCCCCCAGGAGTAGGCCCCGTCGTCGGGAGAGGGGGTCTTAGTCCCGCCGGTGGCGGACCAATCGTACCAGTAGAGCTGCTCGTCCCGAGACCCCCACTGCTTCTTGAAGCGATGAGTCCCCCCCTCAGGCGAGCACCGCCCAAAGTTGAACACCCCGCACCCAACTTCGATGGCGCGCTCCATGAACGACCAATAGAGCAGCATGTTCGCAGACAGCTTCTTATGCGCATTGAGCGCCGAAGCCCACGTCATCTCAAACTCGTTCCCCCACCGAAACCCGCACCCGCCCGCGATGGCCTCGTCGCCGAGGTACGCGCATCCGAACCAGACATCGTCAGGAAACGTCTCAACGATAACCTCGAACAGATGCCGTGACTGCGTCGGCGTCCCGAGATCCCGCATATGATGCGCGAACACGGCAAAGAACGGATCGAGCTGATCGCGCCCGAATCGAACCGTGACCCCGTCCTTTAGAGGACGCCGAACCTGACTCCGGACCTTAGCGTCGAGCTGCTTCATTAGCTGATCCGGATCACTCGGCAGATCGAGCACAACAGTGATCTTCCGCGTCGAAACCGGCAGCGCGATCGGCAACTGCCGACGACTCCGGAGCTCGAGCAGCTTGACCTTGTCCTCCCGCGCCTGCCGCTCAGCGGCCTCCGTCAACGCGAGGATCGCCTGGTCGGACCCCAATGGCCCGCCGTAATTCAGGAACGGCATCGACACGAGATAGTGCCCGAAGAGCGCGCTCTTCACCCGAACGAGCGGCAGCACGCCGACCAGCGCGTTCCCGTCTCGGGCGGCGAGGTACACGCACGCGTGATGGAACACACGCTCCATGACGCGGCGCCACCCATACAGATGGAAATGGGTCCAGCCCGAGGCGCTCCGGACGAATTGATCCCATTCGTCCGGCTGACCAACAAAGCGTTCGACCGTTATCACGCGCTTTCTTGCAACTGAGCCTGGCGCATCCCGTCGCTGAGCGACGTGAACCGGAACTCGCCGAGCAATCGCTCGAGGCGTTCCTCGGTGTTGCGAAGCCCGCGATAATGACGCACGCGGGTGAGCAAAGAGACGGGCAAGCGCGGCTGCTCGGGATCGATCTCCCACGGATGGATGTAGAAGACCGCCGGGATGCCATCGTCCACATGCTCTTGAAACGCGCGGCGAATGATATGATAGGGGAAGTGACGGAAGTACCCGCCGCCGGCGGCGGGGATGCGCACGCCATTCCACAACGTGGTCGCCAACGGAAACTCGCATAGACGCCCGCCGGCGCGCTCGATGAGATGCGCGATCGGCGGCGCGGTTGGATAGCCGTAGTCGTTCCGGTTCACCGGGAACAAACTGGAGTCGTACTCATACCCTTCCTCGATCAGAACGTCGAACGCCCATTCGCGCCCCGGGACGATCGAAAAACTGGGCGCGCGGTAGCCAACGACCGGGCAGCCGCATACATCTTCGATGTCCCGCTTGGCGGCCCGAACGTCTTCCCGGAACTGCGCCGGCGTCAGCGTCGTCACCTTCTGGTGCCACCACCCATGCGAACCGATCTCATGACCCTCGGCGGCGATCCGACGAATCACATTGGGATGGTGCTTGGCGATCCAGCCGAGCGAGAAGAACGTCCCGCGGATCTGGTGGCGGGACATGAGACCGAGCAACCGATCGACCGCCGCCTCGATGCGGCTCGGGAAGCGCGGCCATTGGTCGCGCGACACAACGCCCTCGAACGCGCTGACCTGGAAGTAATCTTCCACGTCAACGGTAAAGAAGTGCTTTATCGCCGGTGTGCTCGAGTTTAGCATTCGTCGCCCGAGTATCGATTCGCAGTTAGAGTGCCATTCATGAGCCTCTGTTAACCCACAACTACGATGGTCAGTGTAGCGCGGGCGCAACAGAAGGCACTCGGGTTCGCCACGAGTCTGTGCGCGTTGGCACTCATAGCCCGATTGACGTTGAAGCCGCTCGGCGGACCACTGCCGTCAGGCTTCCATTGGTGCGTGTTCTGCGGCTCCTTCGGCTTCGCCGATTTCCTGCTCAACGTCACGCTCTTCGTTCCCCTGGGATGGGGACTGCGCATGGCCGGGGTTCGGCGCTGGCCGATCTATCTTTTCGGTTTTCTTCTCGCAGGGACGATCGAGAGCCTTCAGGATTTCGTCATTTCGGGACGCGAGTCCGGTCTGAATGACATCATTGCCAACCCGCTGGGTGGGATCCTCGGTGTTTGGCTCGCCGACCACATGCACGTCATTCTCTCGCCGGATCCCAGGGCGAGCCGGCGTCTTGCGCTTGGCGCGGCGGCGGGCTGGCTCGCCCTCTCGGTCGCCTTGCCGTGGCTCCTGGGACCGTCGCTCCCCCGAACCCAGTACTGGGAGCAGGTCGCGGCCGACTTGCCGAAACTCGGCAAATACAACGGCGAGATCCTCTCCGCGACGTTCAACAGCCAGCCATTCCGAAACGGGCGCCTCTCAGACTCGGCAAGCGCCGCGATGCGAACCGCGTTCCTGCAGGGCCGCGCGCGGATCGACGTGGCGACCATCCCGCAGCCGAACGCCGGTGGTCGACTCGCCCCAATCATCGGCGTTTTCGATGGAGCACGTCAGGAAATTTTCATGGTCGCGTGCGCCGGCCAGGATCTCATCTTCGGCGTGCGCACGCGCCTCGACTATCTCAAGCTCCACTCGCCCGCGCATCGGCTGCATGGCGTCATTCCCTGCGACACGACGACGACCACGCCCGATACCATCCGGATCGCGGCGACCGTCGACCGCGTCGGGCTTCTGCTCTCGGCGGAGCGTGACGGGAAAACGGCGTCAGCGAGGCCCGACGCCGGTGCGTGGCAAGGATGGCGGCTCCTCATCTCTGACAACTATGGGAAGCCAGCCCGCTTTGGGCCGTATGTGACGGCCTTGTGGGCCGTGCTGTGGCTACTCCCGCTCGGGTACTGGTTGGGGCGGACCCGAAACTGGGTGTTCGCGATTGGCGTAGGCGGTCCCACACTCCTCGTATCGCTCGCTATCATCCCTATGAGCGTCGGCTCGCGACCGGCGCCGCCCCACGTCTGGATCGCGGGCATCGCCGCCCTGTTCGTTGGTTATCTATGGACTCTCACACCTTTGTCACTGGACTGGACGCCGCTATCGACGTCGTCCGCTACGTCTTCCTCGGCGGCGCCGCGCTGACGGGCCTCGTCTGCGCCGGCGACTGGCTCGTTCGCACGCCTCGATTGAGTCCCTTCGGTCCCGCCGCGCGATTCTTTCGAAGGACGGTCGACCCGGCGATCGCACCCGTCGAGCGCGCGGTCGTGCGCTCCGGCGGCCTGCCGACGGCCGCGCCACTCTGGACGCTCCTCGGCGTCGTGATCGGCGGCATCGTTATCCTGAGCCTGCTCGGCTTCCTGCGCGACAACGTCGTCGGCCTGCTCTCGGCCCTCTCGAACGGGCCGCGCGCGATTCTGGCGTTGGTCGTGGCGTGGACCATAGGGCTGCTGCAACTCGCCCTCATCGTGCGCGTGATCTCCTCGTGGGTCAGGATCTCGCCGTATTCGCGCTGGATCCGTTGGTCGTTCACACTGACGGAATGGCTCGTCGCTCCACTCCGGCGACGCCTCCCGCCGCTCGGGATGTTCGACATCTCGCCGATCGTCGCGTATGCGATACTCTGGGCCATCGGAGCGGTCCTGCAGCGAGTGTTGTGAATTGACTCCAGTCGCGTAACGAGCCGCGCAATCGCCCAACATTTTGGGCTCGGATTTGCTATTGATCTCCGAGCCCAATGCCCATCGATCCACAGCCCGACGTTCCGGCGACGCCGCCGGAGCGTGAGCCTCGTCATGTCGTACCTCGACCTTCGGATCGCGCCGTCTCGATCCCGAAAAGCGTCGAGCTGCCGGCGCGCCGACACCTGCGTCGGACGATTGCAGGCGGCATGGGGTGGGTGCTGCGCGAACGGCTCCGACGGGTCGAAGCCGCGCTGCCCCGAACACCGGTCGATACGATTCTCGAAATCGGGTACGGCAGCGGCGTCTTCCTGTACACGCTCGCGCGGCATGCGCGTTTGCTGTTCGGCATCGACATTCACGCCCATGGCGGCGCCGTTCGCGACCGGCTGAATGCGAACGATATCGATCTCTCCGCCGCGCGGGGCAGCGGCATGGAGTTGCCGTTCCGCGATGCATCGTTCGACGCGGTCGTGATTGTCAGCGCGCTCGAGTTCATGGACGACCCGGGCGCGTGTCTCGGCGAATCCCTCCGCGTGACGCGCGCGGGTGGCCGCGTCGTCTGTGTGACGCCGCGCGTGCTCTCGTGGGCCGACGCGGTCTATCGCGTGTTCACCGGCATCGATCCCGAGTCGGACTTTCGTGGCGGGCGGCAACGTGTGCAGCGCGCCCTCGCGTGGCTCGACGCCGACCGACGGCCGCGCCCGTTTCCCTTCCCCAGGCTGCTCGCGCCCTATGAGCTGGTGTTGCTATACAAGCGCTGAGCGACTACCTTCAATAGAGCAAGCACAACTGTTGGCCGTGGCGATTTATGCGACTTGCGACCACGTAAAACAATCCGCTAAAGCGCCCGCCGCCCGGCCGCCTTAGCGACCGGGTTTCTTTCATATATGGTCTCATATCTTCAAGCGCTCGAATCGAAAGTTCTGATCTTTGACGGTGCGATGGGAACGAACATCCAGCGCGCGCATCTGACCGCCGAGGACTTCGGGGGGAAGGCGCTGGAAGGGTGTAACGATCACCTCGTTCTCACGCGGCCGGACGTCATCCAAGGGATCCACGAGTCGTTCCTCGCTGTCGGGTGCGATGTCGTCGAGACCTGCACCTTTCAGTCGACGCCCCGTCGATTGGCGGAGTGGGGGATCGGCGACAAGGTCCGCGACATCAACGTGAACGCCGCGCGTCTCGCCCGGGCGGCGTGCGAGAAATTCGACGGACCACGATTCGTCGCCGGGTCCATCGGGCCGACCGGTATGCTGCCCTCGAGCAATGACCCGGTCCTCTCGGCAATCACATTCGACGAGCTCAGCGAGAACTTCTATCAGCAAGCCAAAGCGCTCGTCGAGGGTGGGGTCGATGTTCTGCTCGTAGAGACATCGCAGGATATTCTGGAAGTCAAAGCAGCCCTCGCGGGATTCGAGCGGTTATTCGCCGAAATCGGGCGGCGCGTCGCGGTACAGGCGCAGGTCACGCTCGACACGAGCGGCCGCATGCTGCTCGGCACCGACATCGCGAGCGCGATGACGACGCTCGAAGCGCTCCCGGTCGACGTCATCGGCCTCAACTGCTCGACCGGCCCGGAGCACATGCGCGAGCCAGTGCGCTACCTGACCGAGCACGCGCGACATCCGATCTCGGTGATTCCGAACGCGGGCTTGCCGCTGAACACGGGGACGGGCGACGCGGTCTATCCGCTCGAACCCGACCCAATGGCCGAGGCGCTGCGCTCGTTCGTCCATGATTTCGGCGTCCGCATCGTCGGCGGCTGTTGTGGCACGACGCCGGAGCATCTGCGTGCCATCGTCGCCGCCGTACGCGGCACGAATGGGAAGACCGGTCGCGCCGCGCGCCATGATGTGCCGCGGGTGTCGAGCGCCATGCGGGCGATCACCCTTCACCAGGACCCGCCGCCACTCCTCATCGGCGAGCGCCTGAACGCGCAGGGCTCGCGCAAGGTCAAGCAGCTCTTGCTCACCGACGACTACGAAGGTTTGGTCGAAGTAGCTCGCGAGCAGGCCGAGTCGGGCGCGCACGTGCTCGACGTGTGCGTGGCGTTGACCGAGCGCGGGGACGAAGCCGAGCAGATGGCGACGACGGTGAAGCTCTTGTCGATGAGCGTCGAGTCGCCGCTTATGATCGACTCGACCGAGGCGGCCGTGATCGCGCGGGCGCTGGAGCACGTCCCCGGGCGCGCCATTGTGAATTCGATCAACATGGAGAACGGCCGGAAGCGCATCGAGGATGTGCTGCCGCTCGTGAAGACGCACGGCGCGGCCGTCGTCGCGCTCACCATCGACCAGGTGGGCATGGCGAAAACGCGCGATCGCAAGCTCGAGATCGCCCGCCGCATCCACGAGATCGCGACTGCCGAGTACGGTCTCGCGCCGTCGGATCTCATCTTCGATGCGTTGACGTTCACGCTCGCGACCGGCGAGCAGGAGTGGATCGACTCGGCGCGCGAGACGATCGAGGGCATTCGCCTCATCAAGCGTGAGCTGCCGGGGGTGTTGACTGTGCTCGGCGTGTCGAACGTCAGCTTTGGGCTGACGCCGCCGGCGCGTGCCGTGCTCAACTCCGTCTTCTTGCACCACTGTGTTGCCGCGGGCCTCGACGCCGCGATCGTCAACCCCGCTCACGTGCGCCCGTACGCCGAGATACCGGACACGGAGCGCACGCTGGCCGATGATCTCGTCTTCAACCGTCGGGCGGACGCGCTGCAGCGCTTTATCGAGCATTACGCAGGCGCCTCCGGCGCACCGCGCGAAACTCGGGAGGATCCCACTGCTGGGATGAGCGCTGATGCACGCATCCATTGGAAAATTGTGCATCGGCAGAAGGACGGCATCGAGAGCGACCTGGACACCGCAGGCGTCAGGGACCATCCGGTGCGAGTGCTCAATGAGATCCTCTTGCCGGCGATGAAGGAAGTCGGCGACAAGTTCGGCGCCGGTGAGCTCATCCTACCGTTCGTGCTGCAGAGCGCCGAGGTCATGAAAAAAGCCGTTCGCCATCTCGAGCAGTTCTTGGAGAAGGCCGAGGGCTATACGAAGGGCAAGGTTGTGCTAGCGACGGTGTACGGAGACGTGCACGACATCGGCAAGTCGCTCGTCAACACGATCCTCTCGAACAACGGCTACACCGTGTACGACCTCGGCAAGCAAGTGCCGGTCAACACGATCATCGACAAGGCTCAGGAGATCGGTGCCGATGCGATCGGCCTCTCGGCGCTCCTGGTGTCGACGTCGAAGCAGATGCCGCTCTGCGTCCAGGAGCTCGATCGGCGGGGTCTCCCTTACCCGGTACTGATCGGCGGCGCCGCCATCAATCGCCGCTTCGGGCGTCGTGCGCTCTTCGTCGAGGGCGAGCGCGCATACGAGCCTGGCGTATTCTATTGTAAGGACGCGTTCGAGGGGCTCGAGACGATGGATGCCCTCATGGATGGCTCGCGTCGCTCGTCGTTGGTGGCCGATACCGTGGCGGCTGCGCGCAATGACGTCTTTCTGCAGACCGGCAAGGACATCGCTGCCGGGACGGACGCGACGACGCGCAGCGAAGTCAGCTCGAATAATCCGGTGCCCTCGGCGCCGTTTCTCGGAGCGCGCGTGCTGCGAGATATTCCGCTCGGCGAGGTATTCGAATTACTCGACCTCGAGGAGCTGTATCGCCTCCAGTGGGGCGGACGCGGCTCCGGGCCGGAGTTCGAGCGCACGGTCCGATCCGAGTTCGAGCCGACGCTGGCCAGGCTGACGGCCCAGGCGCACCGGGAAGGCTGGCTCAAGCCACAGGCGGTGTACGGCTATTTCCCGGTGCAGTCGAGTGGCAATGATGTCGTCGTGTATGACCCCGCGGCCTACGAGAGTGACGGCGGCTCGCTGCGCGAGATCGCTCGGTTTCATTTCCCACGGCAGGCCGGTCGCGAGCGTCTGTGTCTCGCTGACTATTTTCGCTCCGTGGACTCGGGCGAGGTCGATGTCATCGGCCTGCAGATCGTCACGGTTGGCGACGACGCGACCGCCAAGGTCGATGCGCTCAATGCCGCCGGCCAAGTCGCCGAGGCGTACTACGTACACGGCCTTGCGGTGGAGACGGCCGAAGCCGTGGCCGAATGGCTGCACCGTCGCGTGCGGCGCGAGTTGGGGGTCGAGAGCGGCAAGCGTTACTCGTGGGGGTATGGCGCGTGTCCCGATTTGGATGATCACGCGACGGTCTTTCGTTTGTTGCCGGCGGAGTCCGCGCTTGGCATGTCGTTGACCTCGGCGTTCCAGTTGCTGCCGGAGCAGTCGACCGTGGCCCTGATCGTGCACCATCCGGACGCCAAGTATTACGCCGTCCGCGGAACGACGGCGCAGCCGGCGGAGGCCGCGTGACCGCGCCCGCCCTGCCGCTCACCGCGCGTCGCGCGCTGCTGGAGCGGCTGCTCGACCCTGAGCGCGTTTCCATCTTCGATGGCGCGATGGGCACGATGCTCTACTCGAAGGGCGTCTTTATTAACGTCTGCTACGATGAGTTGAATGTCTCCGCGGCCGATCTCGTGCTCGGCGTGCACGAGGCGTATGCGCGAGCGGGCGCCGAGGTCTTGGAGACGAACAGCTTCGGAGCCAATCGCCCCAAGTTGGCGCAATACGGGTCCGAGAGCCGCGTGCGTGAGCTCAACATCGCCGCCGCGCAACTCGCCCGCCGCGCGGCCGGCGATTCCCTCCTGGTCGCGGGAGCAGTTGGCCCGCTCGGCGTGCGCATTGAGCCGTACGGCCCCACGAGTCGTGACGAAGCGCGAGCATATTTCAAGGAGCAGATGGAAGCGCTCGCCGAAGGCGGCGCGGACTTGTTCATCGCCGAGACGTTCGGCGACCTCGATGAAATCGAACAAGCGATCGCCGCTGCGCGGGAGGTTGATCCAACGATGCCGGTGATCGCGCAGATGACGATTGGCGTCGACGGCGTCAGCCCGTTCGGCGTGCGCCCGGCCGATATCGCCAAAGCGTTGGACCGATTCGGAGCCGACATCGTCGGCCTCAATTGTTCGGTCGGCCCGCAGGCGATCCTCGATGCGATCGAAAAGATGGCACCGGCCACGCGGCGGAAGCTGTCGGCCCAACCGAACGCCGGGATGCCGCGCGATGTCGGCGGGCGCAGCATGTACATGGCGAGCCCCGAGTACATGGCCACCTACGCGCGCCATCTCATCCAAGCGGGCGCCCGCGTCGTCGGCGGGTGCTGCGGAACGACGCCGGAGCATACGCGGGCCATGGCCGAGGGTGTGCGCCCACTGGCGCCACGGCACGCGACCGTCGCCGCCTCGGCCGGCGGTGGCCGGCTGTCGGGCGGGGTGGCGGCTCCGGCCGAGCACGTTGGCGTGCCTTCGGTCCCGTTCGCCGAGCGCTCGTCGGTGGCCGCGAAGCTGGCCAAGGGACAGTTCGTGTCGTCGGTCGAGATCGTGCCGCCGCGCGGCGTCGACGCGTCACGCATGCTGCGCGACGTCACCGCGCTCCGCGACGCGGGCATCGATGCGGTGAACGTCCCGGACGGCCCGCGGGCGCAGAGCCGCATGAGCGCGGTGTTGGTGAGCATCTTGATCCAGCAGCACGTCACCGGCATCGAGACCGTCACACATTACTGTTGTCGCGACCGCAATTTCCTCGGCATGCTCAGTGATTTGCTCGGTGCGGCCGCGATGGGGCTCAAGAACCTCCTGCTCATTACCGGGGACCCGCCGAAGATGGGCCCCTATCCCGATGCGACCGCGGTCTTCGACATCGACTCGATCGGCCTCACGAACCTCGTCGCCCGCCTGAACCGCGGCCTCGACCCCGGCGGGAACCCGATCGGCGCCCCAACCAGATTCGCCATCGGCGTCGGCGTCAACCCCGCAGCGATCGACCTCGCCGAGGAGCTCCGGCGGTTCGCCTGGAAGGTCGACGCCGGCGCCGAGTATGCCATCACGCAGCCAGTCTTCGACGTGGCGCAACTCGAGCGATTCCTGGAATCAACTCCCGCGCGCATCCCCGTCATCGCGGGCATCTGGCCCCTCGTCTCGCTGCGCAACGCCGAGTTCCTCGCTAACGAGGTCCCGGGCGTCACCGTCCCCGACCCCGTGATCGCCCGCATGCGCCGGGCAAACGAACAGTCCAAAGAGCACGCAGTCGCCGAGGGCATCGCGATCGCCCGCGAGATGCTCGACGCGGTCCGCGCCGACGTGTCCGGCGTACAGGTCTCGGCGCCATTCGGGAAGATCGAGCTGGCGCTCGAGGTCATGCAGCGGTAGGCGTTACTCGAGCCACTCGTTGTACTCGTGGACGATGTGCCAGACATTCGTCGCGTCGCGCTCGAGGAATTCGAACCTTCCGTTGCCACACAGCGCTCCGCAATGATAGGCCACAAAGACGAGCGCCGTCCGATGATCGCGACTGAATCCGACGTATGAAAGGCGAATGGTGGGCTCTGTGCCCGTCCCAGGGTCCACCGGGCCTTTCACGTTGGCATTCCGACGGTCGAAGTCCGTTTCGGCTTCGAGGTCCGCGGGTGAAAGCGAGTCTTGGGGGATTCCGAAAAAGCGAGCGAGCCCACTGCCCTGACCGCGCCGATCAACCTGGATTGGCCCAACAGGAAGGAGCCGAACGAACGTGTTCGGCTTTGAGGCCACGTCTGGAATGGCGGCCGTTAACACGTCGCGCTCGAGCGGGTCAGTGTTTGCCACCAACGGCGAGATCCGCGGCGCGGGACATCCAGCGAGCGCGAGGAGGAGGAGTGCACTACGAGACCCAGACATTCATCTCTCGAACGATGTGCCAGACACTCGTCGCGTCGCGCTCGAGGAGCATGAAATCACCCGCGTCGCAAAGGGCCCCGCGCTCGTGGACTACATAGACGAGTGCGTGACGGTAGTCACGACTGAATCCGACGTGTGAAAGGCCTACGATGAACCCTTTCACAGGCCTAACCGATCGATACGGATTCTCCGCGGCCTCTCGAAGTTCCTGGTCCGTAATCCAGCGGTACGGGATATCGAGCCGCAGGGGAACCTGCACCGATCCCGAATCCACGTTGCGGCGTCGGAAGTCGCTGACGGCCTCGCGATCCGCCCGTGAGAGGGAATCCTCGTACATACGGAGCGTGTTCCAATGCATCGTATCCGCGAGGATGAGCATGTTCATGGGGAAGATCTGGGCTACTGCCTTGAACGGGCGAGCCGCGCTCGTGATGACGACGGCGAACACGTCGCGTTCGAACAGATCGGCGTTCTCAACCAGTGGCGGAGTCAGCGCGTCGTTCTGCTCGACGCACCCCACGAGCACGAGGAAGAACAGCCCGGCATATTGTGTCATCGTCCCATGATAGGACGTAATCATGACATCCGACTTGCACATTCGGTTAAGCGATGGTGAAGAGTCCCCGACGCTCGACTGACGCACCGTCCGATACTCCACGTTGTCGGCGCGGATTCGCGGCGCTACAGTCAACACATGCGACTTCTTACGGCGGAGGAATTCGCCGACCTATCAGACGCCGACGAGTACCGGTGCGAACTGATCCGCGGCGTTCTCGGCGTCCGGGAAACGGCGCCGTCTTGGGCCCATGGCTGGATCCAAAACAAGATCGGGCATTTGCTGTACGAGTTCGTCGCGCCACGAAAGCTCGGAGCGGTGGCGGTCGACCCCGGATTCGTGTTGGAGAGGAGCCCGGACACCGTCCGCCTCCCCGACGTGGTTTTCGTGAGAGCGGAGAGAATTCCGCGCGAGAACGTACCCCCGTTTCTCGACGGGGCCCCCGATCTAGCCGTCGAGGTCCGGTCGCCGAGCAACACGAAGCGGGAGATGGCGGAGAAAATCGCGCAATATCTCAGTACCGGGTCGCGGCTCGTGTGGTACGTCGATCCGGAGCGTCGCACGATCACGGTCCATCGCCCGGGACACGAAGTCGTGGTGCTGAACATGGGCGATCAGTTGTCCGGGCATGACGTGCTTCCGGGGTTCCAATGCCCGGTCGCTGACGTCTTTAGCCCCTATTGGCTGACGGAGTCGTAAGCCGCCTCGGTACCGCTGACCAGCGCGCGGACCGAGAAGACGTCGGCGCGCGCCTGGGCGGCCCGGCCGAGCTCGGCGCGGAATGTGGCGTCGGCGGCGACGCGGTCGATCGCGGCCGCGAGCTCTTCGGGCTTGGCGGGATCAAAGAGCATTCCGGTGCCCGGCGTGATGATCTCGAGTGGGCCGCCGAGGGCAGAGGCGAGGACGGCTTTGCCTAGAGCCATGCCCTCGACGACGACGATGCCGAACGGTTCGGGCTCAGTCGAAGCGTGCACGACGACGTCGGCGGCGTTCATGAAATCGGCGACGTCGTCGCGTTCACCGACGAATGAGACGACCTCACTGAGCCCGGTGGCGGCGGCGGTCGCCTTGAGCTGGTCGACGTAGTCGGTATGAAACGTCGGCGTGCCGCCGACGAATATCGCCTTCAAGTGCTCGCGGTTCTTGACGCGCGCGAGTGCGTCGACCAGCACATGTTGCCCCTTCCATGGCCGAAGGTGTCCCACCATGACGATGAGCACGTCGTCCGGTCGCACACCGTGCCGCTCACGCACGGTTGCGGCCGGACACCGGATGGACTGCCGGAACGCGTCCGCGTCGACGCCCTCGTAGACGACGCGCACGCGGTCGCGGGCGATGCCCGTGACGGTGACGACCGCCTCGGCGACGTGACGGCTGTCGCCCAGCACCAGATCATAGCGACGGTGGAGCCATCGATGTATGGCGTCGTGCCCTGGCCGGACCATGACGCGCGCGTGGGTGATGCACGGGATGCCACGGATCCGCGCGGCCGGCAGCCAGTCGTCGGCGCCTGCTGCCGGCGCGTTGTTGAGATGCACGATGTCGATGCCGAGGCGCTTGAGCATCGCGACGCGGTCCAAGATGCCGCCGAGCGCGTTCGTCACGCGGTTGGACCGGTGCGGCGGCGACCAGATATGCACCGGCACGTCGAGGGCGGTCAGCCGGTCGACGAACCGGTTCGTCTGGTGGAACAGCACTTGGGGGATGTACCGTCTCCGGTCGAGCGACCGGGCGATGTCGTACAGCGACTGGTAGGAGCCGCCGGCCGTGCCATCCCGATTCTGCTCAACCAGCAAGACGCGCCGCGGCTCGGGTGGCATCCTCTGCGAATGTATATTTCCCCCAGTATGAAAGCCATTCTCTTGATCGACCATGGCTCCGTGCGACAGGAAGCCAACGACATGCTCGGCCTGATGGCCGACCTGGTGCAGCGCCAGGTGGGCGCCACGGCCGTCGTGCGCTACGCGCACATGGAGCTCGCCGAGCCATCGATCGCGCGGGGATTCGGCGACTGCGTCGATGCCGGCGCGGACGAGATCATCGCCTTTCCTTATATGCTGTCCCCCGGGAAACATTCGACTCGGGACATCCCACGCCTGGTGGCCGAGGCGGCGGCGCCGTACCCCGGGGTCCAGTATCGCGTCACCCCTGCGTTCGGGGTACATGAGAAGCTCGGCGAGATCATCGCCGAGCGGGCGGGCGTTTTGACCGTATCGCAAGAGGCCTAAGGTCGTCCTGTAGGTATGCCGCCGCGGACAACTGTGATGCTGGCCCTTGCGCTGCTATGTGCCACGGCAGTCCGGGCTTCCGCGCAGACGCATGTCAGTCACGCCAAGCTGGCGAGAGCATCGGCCGAGGTGCCCGTCTTCACCCTCGAGCGCACGCAGTGCAAAGGTCAGTGCGCCGAGTACAAGCTCTCGTTCTATGGCGACGGCCGGGTGGAGTATGACGGCAAGGCCAACGTGAGCAAGGCTGGCCACTG